>Ga0209006_10005079_pt1 | contig 11949 bp, 9 predicted proteins | sample JacPin_JW_Ref_O2_FD_188567 | JGI IMG/M metagenome (GOLD analysis project Ga0209006, IMG submission 188567) | Forest soil microbial communities from Algoma, Ontario, Canada - Jack Pine, Ontario site 1_JW_Ref_O2 (SPAdes) (version 2) | ecosystem: Environmental > Terrestrial > Soil > Boreal...
CTCGGTCATCGAGCTGCTGCAGATCGTCGACCCCGGTTCGCTGTGGATCGAAGCCTACGACTACGGGGACAACGATCCGGCGACGCTCAAGGGCGCGAGCGCGATGGGTGCCGGCAACGCAGCGATGAAGCTCACGCTTCAGGGTTGGAGCCGGACCCTGCAGCAACAGGCGACCGTGATGAATTTTGCGATCTCCGATCCGGCCTCGTCGCTTCGGATCGGCCAGCCGGTGACCGTCACCGCCCAACGCGGAGAGAATACGACCGGGGTCATCATCGACCGCGATGCCGTCGTGCGAGGCGGCAACGGAGAAACGATCGTCTGGCGCCACGGCGAGCCCGAGTACTTCGAGGCGAGACCTGTTCGCACGGAGCCGTTCGATGCGACCCACGTGGTCGTGGCAGCCGGCCTCGCGGACGGTGAACGCATCGTGGTTCGCGGCGCCGAGCTCATCAACCAGATCCGATAAAGGGAAAGGCGCCGCCCGTGTTCAATCGGCTGGTCTCGGCAAGCCTGCGCCATCGGTTGATCGTCCTCGCGGTCGCGCTGGGTCTTGTTTGTTACGGCGCGCTCGCGCTGCCGCGCATTCCCGTCGATGTCTTTCCCGATCTCAACCGCCCCGTCGTGACGCTGATCACCGAAGCCGAGAGCCTCGCGCCGCAGGAGGTCGAACAGCTCGTCACGTTCCCGATCGAGCGCATCATGAACGGAATGCCGGGCGTGGCGCGCGTGCGGTCGACATCGAGCGTCGGTCTTTCGATCGTCTATGTCGAGTTCGACTGGGGCACCGATATCTTCCGCAATCGGCAACTGGTCTCGGAACGGCTGGTGCTGGTGAGGGAACAACTCCCGCGCGGGGTGACGCCGCAGATGGGGCCCATCACCTCGATCATGGGTGAGATCATGCTGATCGCGATGACTGGCGACTCGGTCTCGCCCATGGACGTGCGCGAGGTCGCCGATTTCGTGCTGCGCCCGCAGCTTCTCGCCATTCCGGGCGTTGCCCAGGTCATTCCGATCGGCGGTGAGGTTCGCCAATACCGCGTCGTGCCGAACCCGGTCGCGATGCACCTTCTCGATGTGAGCTACGACCAGCTCGAGGCGGCGGTCACGCGCTTCGGTGTGAATTCCGGCGGCGGCTTCGTCGATCAGCAGGGCCGCGAATACCTGATCCGCAACGTCGGTGTGAACCGCCGGCTCGACGACTTGCGTGACACGGTCGTGGCATATCGGCAGGACCAGCCGGTGCTGCTGCGTCAGGTGGCGAGCGTCGATTTCGCGGCGCGCGTCAAACGTGGCGACGCCGGATATCGTGGAAAGCCCGCCGTCATCCTCTCGGTTCAGAAGCAGCCGGGCGCCGATACGGTGGCGCTGACCGGTCAGATCGAAGCCGCACTTGCGGCGATCCAGAAGACGCTCCCGGCCGGCATATCGGCCACGAACGTCCAGTTCCGGCAATCCACCTTCATCGAGGCGTCGATCGGGAGCCTGAAGAAGGCACTGATCGAGGCAGGAATCGTCGTCGCGCTCGTGTTGCTCATCCTTTTGATGAACGTGCGCGCGACCTTGGTTTCGCTTACGGCGATTCCGCTGTCGTTTGTGATGACGCTCATCGTGTTCGAGGCGTTCGGGCTGACAATCAACACGATGACGCTCGGCGGCCTAGCCATCGCCATCGGTGAGCTCGTCGATGACGCCGTGGTCGATGTCGAGAACATCCTGCGTCGGCTAGGCGAAAACCGCGCCAGGCCTGATCCGCGGCCCGTTCTCGACGTCATCGCAGCCGCAAGTCAGGAAGTCCGCTCCGGCGTGCTTTACGCGACGATCGTCATCGTTCTGGTGTTCGTCCCGCTCTTTGCCATGACGGGCCTCGAGGGGCGCCTGTTCACGCCCTTGGGCATTGCCTACATCGTCTCGATCCTCGGCAGCCTGCTGGTATCGATCACGGTTACGCCGGTACTGTCCTACTACCTGCTTTCCCGCGTCAGCGCGGGCCACGACGCGTTTCTCATGCGTGTCCTCAAGCGCGCCAACCTCGCTCTTCTGGACTGGGTTCTCCCGCGTCGAGACCTGGTTTTTGGGGTCACGGCGGCGGCCGTGGCGGTGACCGTCTTTGCGGCGATGTCGTTGCCTCGCACTTTCCTGCCGCCCTTCAACGAGGGCACGCTCGACGTCAGCCTGCAATACAATCCGGGAATATCGCTTCGTGAGTCGAACCGTCTCGGGCTGGTCGCCGAACGTCTCCTGATGGAGGTGCCGGAGGTTTCCTCGGTCGGGCGGCGCACCGGGCGTGCCGAGCTCGACGAGCACGCCGAGGGCGTACATTTCAGCGAGATCGATGTCGATCTGAAGCCGTCGGCACGAACCCGCGACGAAATCCTTTCGGAAATACGCGCCCGCCTTGCGGTTCTACCGGCGGCGGTGAGCGTCGGACAGCCGATCGCCCACCGGATGGATCACATGCTCTCCGGCATTCGTGCGGAGGTCGCGCTCAAGATCTACGGCGACGACCTCGACACCTTGCGTAACCTCGCCGAGACATTGCGCGCGCGCCTCGCGTCGGTGAGGGGGCTCGCCGATCTACAGGTCGAAAAACAGACCCGGATTCCGCAGCTTCGCGTCGAGCCCGACTACGACCGCGCACGCCTCTATGGCGTTACGCCGGCTGCGTTGACCGGCGCGCTTGAAGGAATGTCCAACGGCCGGGTCGTCTCGCAGGTGGTGACCGAAGGCAACCGCCGATTCGACGTCGTCATTCGCCTGTCGGATACGGATCGCTCGACGACCGGGCTCGCGGGGCTTCTGGTGGAGACCCCGTCCGGGCACGTGCCGCTGCAACTCGTTGCAAAGATCGAGGAGACCGACGGGCCCAATCAAATCCTCCGGGAAAACGGCGAACGCCGCATTGCCGTGTATGCCAACAGCGATGGCACGCGTGACCGCGCTCAGATCGTTTCCGACATTCGCAACGTGCTCTCGGCGACGCAGTGGCCGCAGGGCTATAGCGCGACGCTCGAAGGCACCTACCAAGCCTATGAAGAGGCGGCGGCTCGCATCGGCGTTCTTTCGATTGCCTCGCTGCTTCTTATTTTCCTCGTGCTGCAGAGCCGTTATCGCTCCGCGGTGCTCGCGTCGATCATCATGGTCAACATCCCGCTTGCGCTCATCGGCAGCGTCGCCGCGCTTTGGATAGCCGGATTGCCGCTATCGGTCGGCAGCATGATGGGCTTCGTGACGCTTGCCGGCATCAGTGCTCGCAACGGCATTTTGAAGATCAGTCGTTACATCAATCTGGCAGTCCACGAGGGCGTGCCGTTCGGGCCGCAACTCGTCGTGCGCGGCAGCCTCGATCGGCTGGCGCCGGTTCTGCTCACCGCATCATCGGCCGGGCTCGCCCTTACGCCGCTGCTCCTTGGGGCCGGCGAGCCGGGCCGGGAGATTCTGCATCCCGTTGCCGTGACGATTTTTGGCGGACTGATCAGCTCGACGCTGCTGGACGCGGTTCTCACGCCGGCCTTGTTCCTCACCTTTGGCCGCAAGTCGCTCGAGCGTCTGTCGGGTGCGCGCGAGGGCACGCTCGCGCCTATTGAAATCTACTGAGGGGGCAGGGATGTGGATTCGCCTTTGGACTGCGATGGTTTGTGTGGGCATCGCCTCCGGCGCTGCCGCAGAGGACGCCAAGAAAGGTGAGAACGGCGGCGAGGTCGTCGTGATGGAAGGTCATCCGATCGAGTTCGTCGCGAAAGGTCAGGTGATGACCTTCTACGTCCTCGAGGACGACGGCAAGAGTCCGACGCCGACAGCGGGATTCAGTGGCCGTGCCGTCGTTCAAGACGCCGGCAAGACGTTCGCGGTCGCGCTCTCGCCCGCGGAACCGAACAAGTTCGTCGGCCAGCTTGCAATGCCGCTTGGCCCGAAAGCCCGGGTGGTGCTTTCGGCGAAAGTGCCGGGCCACACGCTTCAGGCGCGGTTCACGACAGACTAGGGGGATTGGAATTGAGAACCGGAATATGTCGGTGTTCCGCATTGGCGAGGCTCTCGCCGACGTGGATTGCATTCGTTCTGTTTGTGTCGGCGTTCGCTTCGGCGCCCGCGTTTGCTCATTCGGAGCAGGGCGCCGCAATCGATTTCTGGGGCGGGTTCACACACCCGATCTTCGGCCTCGACCACGTGATCGCGATGGTCGCAGTAGGCCTTTGGGGCGCATTCCTCGGACCGCCTGCGATCTGGCTGCTCCCAGTAGTATTCCCTTTGGTGATGGCGGTCGCGGGTGCGTTGGGCGTGCTGGGTATGCCGCTTCACGGTGTCGAGACCGGAATAGCTCTCTCCGCCATCATGCTGGGCGCAATGGTCGCCGGCGCCGTGAAACCGCCATTGTGGATCGCGGCCGTTTTGGTCGGCGCATTCGCGGTTTTTCATGGGTATGCCCATGGCGCCGAGCTGCCGGTCGGGGCGGATGCGATCGCGTTTTCGATGGGCTTCGTCATCGCCACCGGCATGCTGCACCTCTGTGGCATCGCCTTCGGGGCGTTGTCGCATTGGCGCGAGGGCAGAATTGCTGTGCGGGTGGCCGGTGTCGTCATTGCCTTGATTGGCCTTGGATATCTCACAGGTTTTGCATGAAGAAACGAACAGCCCTCGCACTCTTCCCGGTCCTGCTGCTGACCACGGTGCCCGTGTTCGCGCATTCGCCGATCATGGGCATCGGCGGTGTAACCGGAGGAATTCTTCATGCCCTGCTCATTCCGGAACACGGGATGAGCCTGCTCGCGCTCGGCCTTGCGCTGGGGCAACTGGAGAAGTCCGAGCGGCGAACCGGCATCCTGATCTTCGTCGCCGCTTTGACGTGCGCGCTTGTCGCAGCCGCGTTCGCGGTCGGCGAAGCGCTGGCGGCCGACGTTCTGCTCGCAACGACGGGCATCTTAGGGTTGCTCATCGTCACCCTGTGGACTCCAGCGTACCTCGTCTGGGCGCTTGCCGCGATCGTAGGGATGACCATCGGTCTCGACTCGCGGCCGGAGGTCGCCTCGAACGGCGAAGTGATTCAGATGCTCCTCGGCAGCGGGCTTGGCGCTGCGATTTGCCTTGCGATCGTCGCCGAGGTTTCGTTTCTGCTGCGAAGCAACGCGCAGCGCATCGTCGCGCGCGTCGTGGGCTCGTGGATTACGGCGATCGCGATCCTGGTGCTTTCGCTGCGGATCGTCACCCAAATGACGGTCGGATGATCTGAACTGGCTGCCCGCTCAGGCGGCCTTCACCGCATCATAGACCCCGCGCTCGAAGCGCCGGTAGAGCGCGAGTGCGGGCTTATCGGCGAAGGGGAGGACCTGGGTCATGAATACCGCGGCGACCCGCTTCTGCGGGTCGATCCAGTAATAGGTGTTCAGCAGGCCGGCCCAGGTCATGCTGCCGGCGCTGCGGCCGTTCGGCCCCGGCGTGAGGTTGATCATGTGGCCGAGGCCCCAGCGCAGCGGGACGCCCGGAAAGAAATCGACGTCGTTCGACAGCGCCGGGTTCGTCGTCTTCATGACCCCGGCCGGGATGTCGCCGATCTGGTTGCGGCCCATCAGCGCGACCGTCTCCGGCTGGAGGATGGTGACGCCGTTTCCACGCCCGCCGTTCATCAGCGCGCGCAACAGCGTCAGGTAATCGGGTGCAGATGAATAGATGCCGCCGCCGCCGGAAAAATGCGTCGGATTAGAGGGCTTCTCCAGCGGCTCCGCGACGAGCGCGCCGTCGGGCTTGCGCCGATGGGCGGATGCTTCGCGGGTGCGTTGCGCCGGCGTCAGGGTGAAGCCGGTATCGTTCATTCCGAGCGGTCCGAGAATGCGCTTTTGGAAATAGACGTCGAGCCGCTCGCCGCTGACCATCTCGACGATCTTGCCGACCCAGTCGATGTTGGTGCCGTACTGCCAGCGCGTGCCCGGCTCGAACATCAGCGGCAGGTGGGGCAGCGCGGTCCGCTTGCGCGCGGGCAGCGTGCCGCAGGCTTGCTGATAGTGCAGCGCCTGGGCGTCCCACAGCCGGTAAGTGAAGCCAGCCGTATGGGTGAGGAGGTGTCGCAGCGTGATGGACCGGCTCGCCGGCTGCACCTCGGGCGCGCCGGCGGCATCGTAGCCCTCCAGCACCAGCGGAGCGGCGAGCAGGGGATCGATGCCGGGCACCGGCTCGTCGAGCTTGATGCGGCCCTGCTCGACGAGCTGCATCGCGGCGACCGAGGTGATGACCTTGATCATCGAGGCGATGCGAAACACGGTGTCGCGGCTCATCGCCTGCCCCTCGCCGAGATGGCGCGAGCCGAATACGCCCTCATAGAGGATATCGTCGCCGACGGCGGCCATCGCGACGACGCCGGGAATGTGCGCGGCACCGGTCGCATTGCGGAATGCGGTGTCGATCCCAGAGAGCGCGGGCTGGTTTCGGTGCGGCGCGTCCCCGGTGGCGGCGAAGACGCGCCGGGGTGCGATGATGGGCGCAGCGATGATCGGCGCGGCGATGATCGGCAAGGTGGCAGTGAGCCAGCCCGCGGTTTTGACAGCCTGGCGACGGCTGATGCCTGGTTTCAAATCCCACCTCCGTCATCATCTGCCTGGATGTCGTCGAAACACCGCGCGCGGATATCGTCGGAACCCGATACCGCAGCGCTGTCCAGGGCCGCGAAAATGACCTGCCCACCGGGGCGGCATCCGGGCAGCCAAACACGCAGAAGCGCCGGAGTTGTGGCAGCCGCGGGTTTTGGAACAAATTCCCGCCCGCCCGACGGCGCGTCGATCGCGCGCGCGGTGTGCCGGGCATGCGAGGTAAGGGGGAAGTGAGGTGCGTGGGTACAGGTGCGAAACGCGGGCGCGGCGACACTATTGAGGCGCTGTGATAGCGTTTTGCCATGAATGAAGCTGTTGTTCACCATCCCCGCCCGACCACGCGGGCCGCCGAAGGGCTGCCGCGGTGGAGTTGGTCCGTGTCCGAAATCGAACGCCTGGCGGCGGGCGGCTATTTTCACGAAGACGATCGGTTCGAGCTGGTGGGCGGGGAGATCGTGCCGATGTCACCGAAGGGGCGCCGCCACGAGATCATCCGCGGCGCGGTAGCCCTCCGCTTTTCGAGAGGAACGCCCGAAATCATGTTCGTCGTATCTGAAGGCCGGTTCAACCTGGCAGAAGATAGCTACACGGTACCCGACGTGCTCATTCACCCTGCCGCGATCAAGACACCGGATGTTCGGGGGAAGGATGCGCTGCTCGTCATCGAGGTCGCAGAGACGAGCTTGGCCTATGACCGCGGAATGAAGGCACGGCTCTTCGCCTCTCATGGCGTGCGTGAATACTGGGTGATCAATGCTGCGACGTTGGTGACCGCGGTTCACACCAATCCCTCCGCGACGGGATATGGCGACATCAAAGAGATTGGGCCGGGCAACTCGCTGTCGCCGAGCCTCGTCCCGGCGTTCGCGATCTCGCTTGCGACAATCGACGTCGACTGAGCTTCGCGCTCCGCTTCAGAACACGCTGCCGCGAGTTGGCACGCTGACGATGCGGTTGTCGATCGAGGACATGCCGGCGACGGTGCGGGCGATGTTCTCGGCGCGCTGGCGCAGTCCGCCGCTGGTGGTGGTGCCCGCAAGCGTCACCTTGCCGTGTTCGACCGACACGGAAATGCCGAGCGGCGCCATGGCGAAGCTGATGTGCTCGGCCATCGCAGCGCTGATCCGCGCCTCGAGGAGCTTGTTGGCGAGCGCGGATCGCGACTTGAAGGTGTCCGCAAACTTAGGGCCCTCGGCGAGCTCGCAGATGGCGTTGACGCAGGTCTCGACGCTCAGCCGCTCGGTGTTGAGTACGATGTGGTAGAGGCTGGCGTCCTCTTTCTCGATGTCGAAATAGGCCTGCAGCGAGCGACCGCGGGCGGCATCGAACCGGACGATCTCGTCGCGCACCCGCGCCGCATCCTTGCGGCCCTCCCGCTCCATGATGACGCGGACGCGGAAGTCCATGGGCGCGCAGACCCGCGCGCTGATGACGTTGGGAAGGTCGCGGAGAAGCGTGGCTGCGCCCCAGCCCTTGATCAGGACGTTGCCGCGCTGGGCGATGCCGAGAATCTCCTCGGCGGCATATTTGAACAGCTTGCGATGATCGATCTGCCAACGCTCCAGCAGGGAGGCCGATCCTTCGAGATATCGCGTCACCGAGCCCTCGGCGACGCCGAGCCGCCTGGCGACGTTATTGGCGGCGACTTCCGAGCGAACGATCTCAAGGCCCAACCGGCTCGCCACCCCGGCGGCGACCTCGGTTCCGAGCGACCCGATCTCTCTCGTCATGGCGATCACAGGCATGCTCTGCTCCACAAACCCTGGGTGCCCCTCGCCATGTGCGCCGACGCTAAACCCGGGCGTCGAAATCGCGTGTGGCGTCCCTCACTCCAGAGCGCTTCAAATGCCGACTCAACCATGGATTGTCTAATCGGCATTATTCAGTTGCATTAAAATCGCATAAACACACTACATGAAAAATATCGGCGAGGTCAAACGAAAATCATCCGCGCGGCCAGTGGAGAAGGGTCCCTATTTCGGCGCTTTAGGCATTTGTTTACTTGAGGTTACATCGCGCCGCAGCGTCGCCATCCGGGCGCCGGCAAAGTGCCGCAGTCGGGACGCTGTCGCGGGGCCTAGCCGTAGGATTTCGCATAAACACCCGAATATACGGCCGGCCAACTGACCCGAATCAGGGGCCCATCACCCGCAGCCCAGCCGCGACTGTAAACAGGATCGTTGCCGTTGCGGCGACGAACACCGCGCCATGGCGCCAGTTGATGTAGCGCAGCTCCGCGATGCTGGTGCCGGCGCCGAGCGCGGCGATGGCGAGCAGGAGGCCCAAGGTTGCGGCAACGTCGAGCACGGCCTTCACCGGCACATAGATCGGCGCCAGCGCCGGCATCGCCGTCGCGGCGGTGTTCACGATGCAGAGCACCAGGAACATGATGGCGAACATCGGCACCGGCACCTTGGCAGCGCCGGTGCGCGCGCCGCCGGCGGCGAGCCACCAGCCGATGCCGAGCACGACCGGCAACAGCAGGAACACCCGGAACAGCTTCACGATCACCGCAGCGTTGCCGACCGTCTCAGAGACCGCGTAGCCGGCGCCGACCACCTGGGCGACGTCATGGATGGTGCCGCCGAGCAGGATGCCGGTCGACTTGGGATCGTAGCCGAGCGCCGCGGCGAGCAGCGGATAGATCAGCATGGCGAGCGTCGAAACTGCGTTGGCCGCGATCACCGCGAAGGCGACGTCGGCGCTCTTACGCTCATAGGATGGAACAACCGTCGATGTCGCCAGCGCCGCGGATGCGCCGCACACCGCGTTGGCGGCGCCCGCCAGTGCGCCGAACGGCGCACCGAGGCCGAGGCGGCCGGAGAGCCAGATGCTCGAGGCGATCGTGAGCGTCATCGCACCGATGACGATCACCACCGTGCCGGGCCCGAGCCCGATGATGTCGGCGAGCGAGATGCGCAGGCCGAGGATCGCGATGGCGACGCGCAGCAGCGTCTTTACGCACCACACGAGCCCGGGCGTGAACGCGGCGCGGCGGGCTGGTGCAGCGAGCGCCATGCCGATCAGGAGCGCGATGACGAGAGCGGGCAGCGTGAAACCGCCGGTGAGGCGGCGCATGAGGGCCTCGGCGAGCACGGCCACGGCGGCGATCGCCGCCGCGAGCGCGACGCCGGGAACGAGCGCTGTGGAGAATGCGGCTTCACCGTCGCCGAGCCGCGAGCTCGGCGTCGCCGGTGCCGCAGCCGCTGCTTTGGGTATTTCGATCGGCGGCACGGGCTATTTTTCGACGAAGGCCTTCTCGACCACGTACGATCCGGGCGCCGAGCTGGAGCCCTCTTCAAAACCGGTTTCGCGAAGCAGGATCGTCATCTGGGCGAGCATGTCGGGACTGCCGCACAACATGACCCGATCCTCGCCTGAGTCAATGGTCGGGACCCCGATATCCTGGAATAGCTTCCCTGTGGTGATGAGATCGGTGATGCGGCCGCGATTGCGGAACGGCTCGCGCGTCACCGTCGGATAATAGGTGAGCTTTCCAGCCAGAACGTCGCCGATGAGCTCATGGGACGGCAGGCTCGCGATCTCCTCGCCATAGGCGAGCTCGGCGACGTGGCGCACCCCGTGGACCAGGACCACGTTCTCGAACCGCTCATAGGTGTCGGGATCCTTGATGAGGCTTAGGAACGGCGCGAGCCCTGTTCCGGTGCCGATGAGGTAGAGGTTGCGGCCGGGCAGCAGGTTGTCGAGCAGCAGCGTTCCCGTCGCCTTGCGTCCGACCAGGATACGGTCGCCGGGCGCGATATGCTGGAGCCGCGAGGTGAGGGGACCGTCGGGCACCTTGATGCTGAAGAACTCGAGCTCTTCCTCGTAATGCGCGCTGGCGAGGCTGTAGGCGCGCAGCAGCGGCCGCCCGTTCACTTCGAGACCGATCATCACGAACTGGCCGCTCTGATAGCGGAACGAGGCTTCGCGCGTGGTCTTGAAGCTGAAAAGGGTGTCCGTCCAGTGCCGGACACCGAGGACCTGCTGTTCGCTGAGGCTGCTCATGTCTCTATCCGATGGCCGAACGGCCGCGAGAGGGCGATGGAGGTGACTTCTCGCATCGTCTCTCTGCGCGGTCGGTCAATTAGTTTCCGAAGGAGCTCTGGAAGTTCTAGCGGGGGTTCCTATTGCCGGAGTGCTGGCAACTAATTGCTTCCGTATTGGGCATATGGGAACGATCCTTCTTCGGACAGCGCGGTCCGGCGCGCATCTGGCATGAGAACACGACATGAGCATGGATCAGATCGTCGAGGGCTGCTCGCAGGTCGAATGCGACGTCCTCGTGATCGGCGGGGGCACGGCGGGGCCGATGGCTGCGCTCAAGGCGAAGCTCAAGAACCCGAACGCGACGGTCGTTCTTCTGGAAAAGGCCAATGTGAAGCGTTCCGGTGCCATTTCGATGGGCATGGACGGGCTCAACAACGCGGTCATTCCCGGCCATGCGACGCCGGAGCAATACACCAAGGAAATCACCATCGCCAACGACGGAATCGTCAACCAGAAGGCGGTGCTGAAATATGCCGAGCGCTGCTACGGTGTCATCCAGGAGCTCGACCAGTTCGGCATCCGTTTCTTGAAGAACGAGAACGGCGACTTCGCGGTCAAGAAGGTGCATCACATCGGAACCTATGTGCTGCCGATGCCTAATGGCGACACGGTTAAGAAGGCGTTGTACCGCCAGCTGCGCCGCGCCCGCATCCTGATCTCGAACCGCTACATGGCGACACGGCTGCTCACCGGCGCCGATGGCCGGGTCGCCGGCGCGATCGCCGTCAACACGCGCAGCGCCGAATTCCTCGTGCTCAAGGCGAAGGCGGTGATCCTGTGCATGGGCGCAGCCGGCCGGCTCGGGCTGCCGACCTCAGGCTACCTCTACGGTACCTATGAGAACGCCGCCAATTCGGGCGACGGCTACGCGATGGCATATCATGCCGGTGCTGCGCTCGCCAATCTCGAGTGCTTCCAGATCAATCCGCTGATCAAGGATTACAACGGTCCGGCCTGCGCCTATGTCGCCGGCCCGTTCGGCGCCTATACCGCGAACAACGAGGGCGCCCGCTTCATCGAATGCGATTACTGGTCAGGCCAGATGATGCTCGAGTTCTTCAACGAGCTGCAATCCGGCAAGGGACCGGTGTTCCTCAAGATCAACCATCTGCACGAGGACACCATCTCCGAGATCGAGACGATCCTGCACAAGGTCGAACGGCCGACCCGCGGCCTCTTCCACGAGGGCCGCAGCACCGACTACCGCCGCGAGATGATCGAGATGCACATCTCCGAGATCGGCTTCTGCTCGGGCCATTCGGCGTCCGGCGTGTTCGTCGACGAGTTCGCACGCACGACGGTGCCGGGACTCTATGCG
>Ga0209006_10005080_pt1 | contig 11948 bp, 6 predicted proteins | sample JacPin_JW_Ref_O2_FD_188567 | JGI IMG/M metagenome (GOLD analysis project Ga0209006, IMG submission 188567) | Forest soil microbial communities from Algoma, Ontario, Canada - Jack Pine, Ontario site 1_JW_Ref_O2 (SPAdes) (version 2) | ecosystem: Environmental > Terrestrial > Soil > Boreal...
CGTCACGAAAGCATTTGTCAATTGATTCATGGAATCCGCTGACGCCATCAACTCTACCACAAAGGGAGTGTTCGTGAACAAGCTCCTCAGGCCGGTAATGTCGATGGAGTAATACGCCATAAGCGGATTATCAGCGCTGTCAGCGGAGGGACCATAATTTATGCCATCCCTGAGAAACGTGGCATAGACCTGTTGTTCACCGCTGACCGGGTTGGTTCCATCGTCAAGGGCACCCTGTGGTCCGCCGGGTTGCTCGTAGTAGGGTCCGGGGAAAGCATACCCGGCGAATGGGTCAAAATTCGAACAGTTGGCGAACCACTCCACATTGATCGAGCCGTTGGGCAGCGGATTCAAACCATTGGTCGAAGTGTCGGTGTCAATCACCTCGTTCGTCTCATAACCCGGCGTAGTAAAGACGCATGAGCCGTAGCCGTTGGGTGTCGGAGCCAGATTCTCCCATTCATTCGTCGGAATGCCGAAAGCCGGCAAAATAACCGGGTAACCGGTATAAGCAAGATTGCCACATGAGTAGTTGCATTGAAAGTGCAAGCCAACCGTAGCCGCCGAACTGACCCCCAGCATGAGCGCAGCCGCCGAGACGGTACAAGCAATTTTTTTGTTGCGGGAACTGAGCATCGAACCAAACAGTCTTTTCATATAGTGTTTCCATTCATTTAGTTGCGCATTCTTTGCGCAGCGCCAAATCCAGCCAAAGTAACGGATGCAAGTTTTAATGCTTGTCCTTTTGGCTCCAAAGAAAGGTGATTAAACCATGCCGCTTGCGGGATCGTCAAGCGGTTTTGTTACATTTATTACGCGTATCTAGTCCCTATCCTTGACAGCCCTCAAACCTGTCAACTCGGGCGTTTTTAGGGCGCTGTTGGATTCGAAAACGGAAACCCTCCTTGGCGGGCGGCATGATGGCCGCAGCCAAGGAGGTCGTTCGGTATGACGCCCAAGAGTGGCCGCCGAGGCTTTAGTTGCGGCCGACTACGAAGAAAGAAGGCGAAACCGGCTTCAAGGATCACTGAGGGTAATAAGGATATGGGACAATCTGGATTCCGTTTATGTAACCGGAGCCTGCAGGACTGCTAGGGTCGGGAGCAACGGTAATCTTGAGCTTGGTTCCACTCGAGATCGGAACATTAGGGAAGACAACGTACTGGCTGCTTTCGTACCATGTGTTTATGTCGTAGATCGCGCTCGACGTCGTCAACGTAGTAACTGGATCGCCATAAACGTTTGTACCGGAAGGACTAATCGTGAATTGTCCATTCAAGGTATATTCAGTGCCGCTGATGGTGGTAGTCCCTCCATAGCCGTACACATAGATGTCGTAGGCTCCAGACAACCCGCTGGCTTGAACCAACGGCAGGTTAGTCACGGTTAGAGTGAAATTCCCAGCGCATAAGGTATTGAAGCAGTTGCTCAACACCGAAAAGTCCGTACTACCGGTTACAAGTTGATGATTTGCACCCGCAGGTCCGATTGAGATCCCAACGTGCGTCGTGAATCCGAATACGTTGGTCAAATCAATCAGATTCGTCCAGAGCGGCGTGTCAATGCACTTGACGGTCGCACCATAAAGGTTCCAATCATCGTTTGTGGAGAATCCAAAAGCTGCCGGTCCTTTAGGTGATTCGTCCTGATATTGGCCAAAGTTTACATTGATGAGTGGCCATGTTTTTTGGCATGGATCCAAGATCGAAGATCCCACGCTTGTTGTAACGTACCTGGCTGCATTGGTGGTCGCCAATCCGCCTGCCACATTAAACGTTCCAAATACATATAGTGCATTTGCATCGCCCGCGAGCCAATTAACGGTACCGGGCGAATAGGAGCCGTTATAGATCTGGACTCCACCAGAAGTGAGCGGTTGGAAACCCGAACCATTCCAAACTCCTATTCCATTAGCCGCCGTGACAGTGCAATTTGATGTATATTCAAAATCGCCGCCAAGGTACACGTTCCCATTCTGGACCGCCAGAGTTAAGCCATTCTGATATCCGCAGGCAGAATTGAGCAAAGGTGGGCATGCCGATAAGCCTATCCACAAACCGTTTGTTGAGAATCGGCCCACGCCGTAGCCCGGACCAGGTTGAGAGGTCTCACCCATTCCGCTGGCCCAACCACCCGCGATGAATACGTTCGTGCCCAATACTGCAAGTGAGTAGATTTGGGCATCATAACCTCCAGAGTCAACATTTGCTCCCCATATATCCGAACCTGCACCCATAGCTTGCCAAGCATTAGAGGAACCGTTCCATTTGATAATATTGGTGGATGCAACAAATATGTTTGTATATTGTGGGCCATCATTTCCACCAAGCAAATCTCCAGCCAGATAAATATCGGTACCATTGGCGACCATTGCATCGACAGGAAAGCCGTCAGTATAACCTTGATAAACCTTCATGCTGCCGCCGCCAACAGAAACCCACTGGGTGTTCGAATACACCATGAAAATATTTGTCGCGGAAACAGGATTAAAGGGATGAACCGTGCTGAATATGGGGTAAGTGGCAATATAGACTTTCTCGTTGCTATCGACCGCAACCGCCGTTACCGGATTAGTATCGAAGCCAAGAAAAGCATTGCCTAGCCCTGACCATGACCCTGAATTGAGATTGTAAACTGCAATATTGGTGGCATTGACGGTTGGTCCGTCGGGCCACTCGGTTACGGAGATGAATTCTCCTCCAACATACAGACTGCCATTGCCGGAAAGGCATAAGGTTAAAGGACCAGCAAACTCATATGATGTGGGCAAGCCGAACGTTGCTATCGCAGCCCAACCGCTGCAAAGCGTCCAGTTCGCAAGATAAAGATAATCCTCGTCATAACCCAAGGCGTAAACTGTCCCATTCGTGGCGACAGCACCGCCTGGAGGGTAGAGACTTAGTTGGAAACCATCGTCGCCGGAGTTGGGCAAAGGATTTGGAATTCCCAAGTTATCTATGTTCCAGTCTGGGATTGTTGCGGTCAAGGTCACGGTCATGCTTAAGAGAACGACCGCGGATGTAACAAACGATTTCAACAGCATAGAATCGATATGCCTTTCAGAGAGTCGCCGGAAAGCGGGGCGCACTAGCCGCATCATTCTTGTTTTTTCGAGGCGGCGGTAATTCTTCGGAGGAATACAATTAGGGCTAGGCCTTGATGCGATTATGAACTCAAAACAGACTTAGTCAACGGAAATAGTCAAATTGCGAAAGGTTTAAGCAATGGTAATGTACAGTAACATTAAAATCGAGGTATAACTAACACTTAAGCTAGGCAACGGATACATCAAGTCGCTGCCATTAGTTCTGCTGCTACCTCGTTCGTCCGCATCAAAACTCAGGATTCGAGGCGAGGCTTTCAAAGCTGCTTTTGCAGCATCGGTTTCAGGGTAAAAAACGACGCATCGACTCGGCAACTGCTTTCTCTTGCATTTCTTGAAACCTAAATCTTGTCGTGACGGTTTGACTTCTGTATGTTGCGCCGAACGATGCCAGTCCAATCTCAGAGCGATCTCAAGCGAGCAAGGGAGTTTCTCACCTCCGGCGAGTTCGCCCGCGCCCTGCCGCTCTATGAGAAGCTGGTTCGCCAAAGCTCGGGCGCTCCTTTGCTTTGGTACGAGTACGGCAACGCCGCTTTCAAGACGCGCCGCACGGAGGTGGCGGATCGCGCGTGGAGCAGAGCGGTCGAGCTGGCCCAGAACAACGCCGAGTTGGTGGGAATGGTGGGTCATCAGTTCGAGGCGATGCGCCGCCCGGACAAGGCGCGCGCATGCTTCCTTCAGGCCGCCGCTGCCGATGCGCGCGGCATCAATTCCCGCATCAGCCTGGCGGTGCTCGCGGAAAAAAACCACCGTCTCGAGGAGGCTCGCGCCGCGATCCGTGAATGTCTGGCCATCGATCCACGGGACGATCAAGCCCGCTATTTCGACGCCGTGCTCGACCGCCGCGAAGGCAAAAATGAAGAGGCCGAACGCCGCTTGCGCGATTTGATCGCCTCCGATCCCCGCCACCCCTTCGTGCGCTATGCCGCCCGCTACGAATTGGCCCAGGTGCTGGATCGCACCGACCGATTCGATGAGGCCATGATTTTCTTGCGTGAGGCCAAGGAAATGGTGCTGGCCCTGGCCGACTCGAAGTTGTTGATGCAGGGATATGACCAGATCGCGGAAAGCACCCGGCGCTTTACGGACGCTCAGCCGAAAAATATTCTCGACAACTGGGCGAAATATTTTCCCCTGGCCAAACGGGAATCGATTCCGCCTTTGGCCTTCCTCGGCGGGCATCCCCGCAGCGGCACGACCTTGCTGGAAAAAATACTTGACTCACACCCCGCCGTGGCAGCGGTCGATGAGCCGACGGCCTTCCTGGAGGTCCTGCAGCCGGAATTCCACAAATCCAGCGACCTTTCCAGCGCGCGGGTCAACGTCTTGCGCCGCCTCTACATCCAGGCTTTGCGGGACGACCTCGGCGCGGACGCGGCGGGGAAAATGTTGATTGACAAGAACCCCTCGCCTACCGCCCGCTTGCCGGTGTGGTTGCGGGTCTTCCCCGAGTTGCGCGTGCTCATCGCCTTGCGCGACCCGCGCGACGTCGTGCTCAGTTGTTATTTCCAAAATATCCCGCTCAACTCGACCAATGTAAATTTCCTCTCCTTCGAGCGCCTGGCCAAACATTACGCTGACTTGATGGGCATCTGGCTGGCCGTGCGGGAATGGCCGGGCTTTGCCTGGATCGAGACGCGCTATGAGGACGTCGTCGCTGACCTGCCCAAGGAGGGACGCCGGGTAACGGAGTTTCTCGGCCTGCAATGGCATCCGGACCAGGAACGCTATTACGAAAAGAGCGCCGCCAAGCAGCTTTACTCCCCGACTTATCAAGACGTCACGCGACCGGTCTATCAACGTTCAGTGGCGCGGTGGTGTGCCTATGAAAAGCATCTCGCGCCCATCCTGCCCGCGCTGGAACCCTTTTGCCGGGCGTTTGGGTATGTGTGAAAATCTGCTTTAAAAGCGATTGATGCGCGGGGATACTGGGCCAGGATGAACGTTAGAAAGACAGTTGAAGTCACCGATGAGCGCCACGCCGCCAAGGCTCAATCCAATTTTCACCACGAAGGACACGAAGAGCACGAAGAAAGACCGGTCCGATGGGCCGCTTCAAAACTTCGTGTCGTTCGTCCGACTATCCGTCAGAATCATTCATTTTCGGGAAGAATTGTCAGAGGAATGATTGTCAGGGGAATGGCAAGGGAAGCTTTGAAGTTTTATTCCCCTGTCAATCATTCCTCTGACACCTCCGGCCTTCCCCTCCACCATCCTTGCTTTGGTTGCGGCTGGCCGCGCTATGCTCTTCCTGGTGAAGGAATCTTCTCAGAACAGTACGCATTTTGGAAGTTGCCTCACAGAAGGTCACCGACCAAATGGAGTTGCGGAAGCAACGTAGCGCGTCAGTCACGGATGATAGGGACGGCTCGCCGAGCCGTCCGCAGTCGTTTCTTCCCGGGGCGGTCGCCTCGGCGAGGCGACCCTACCATTCCACGGCCTGTCGTCACTGATCCATTGCGAAGCAACAGGAGCCAGTCAACGAGTAAATGTTCTCCGCCAAAGAATCTGTGTTCATCTGTGCACGTCTGTGGCTTCCATTTCGTCGTAAAATTTAAGCATGGGAATTAGCATGAAATCTGTCAGACTCGGCATCGTCGGCATGGGCAACATCGGGAGTCATCACGCGGATTATCTTCTCGCGGGCAAAGTCAAGCGGTGCGAACTCAAAGCCGTGGCCGACGCCGCCACCGACAAACTGGTCTCCTTCCAGCAACGCGGTTTGCGAATCTTCGACGACGGCCGCGAAATGATCCGCTGCGGCGATGTCGATGCCGTCATCATCGCCACGCCGCATTATCAGCATACGACCCTGGGCATCAACGCGCTTCAAGCCGGGTTGCATGTCATGGTCGAAAAACCAATCTCCGCCCACAAAGCCGACGCCGAGCGGCTGCTGGCCGTTCGCCGCCAGCATCCAAGGCAGGTTTTCGCCGCCATGTTCCAGATGCGCACCGAATCGCGCTACGCCAAAATCAAGAAGCTCATCGCCGGCGGCGACCTCGGCCAGATCGTCCGCTTTTCCTGGATCATCACCGAGTGGTTCCGCACCGACGCCTATTACGCCAGCGGCGGTTGGCGGGCCACCTGGAAAGGCGAAGGCGGCGGCGTCCTCATCAACCAATGCCTTCATCAACTTGACATGCTGCAATGGCTGTTGGGCATGCCTGCCCGCGTCCGATCCTTTGTCCAACTGGGCCGTTTCCACAACATCGAGGTCGAGGACAACGTCACCGCCTACTTGGAATTTCCCAATGCCGCCACCGGCGTCTTTGTCTCCACCACCGGCGAGGCGCCCGGAAGCAGCCGTTTGGAAATCGTCGGCGAGATGGGCAAAGTGCTGCTGGAGAACGACAAGCTGCTTTTTGTCCGCAACGAAGTTTCCATGTTTCAACAAAGCAAAACTTCGCGACTCGGCTTCCAAAAGCCCGCGGTGTGGAACATTGAGATTCCCTTCGCCTCCGAGCCGGCCCAGCACGCCACGCTGACGCAAAATTTTGTGGATGCCATTCTCGAGGGCGTGCCGCTGACCGCGCCTGGCGAGGAGGGCATCCATTCCATCGAGTTGGCCAACGTTATGCTTTACTCCGGCCTGATGAACCAGACCATTGAGTTGCCGCTGGATGGCGCCGCTTACGAGAAAAAGTTGAACGAGCTGATCGCCAACTCCAAATTCGAGAAGAAGGAAGTGAAAGTCTCGAACGAGGATTTCACGCAATCCTTCATGCGCTAGCAGTGTGGATATGAAATTTCGATGCACATGCGCAACGGCTTGGGGAGCGCGGGCGTCTCGCCGGGCACATCCGTCAGAATTCGGTTGCGCGGCAGTATTCCTATGATCCTTACCGGCATCGCGGACGAAGCGGGCATCGCGCTGGACGCGCAAATCAAAGCCACGCGCGACCTCGGCTGGAAATATGTCGAAATGCGCGCGGTCGAAGTGCCCGGCTTTCCCAAGGGCAATTTCCACGACATCCCGGACAAGGCCTTCGACATCGCCGCCGGGCAATTGCAGGAAGCCGGCCTCAGCGTGTATTGTTTCGGCTCCGGCATCGCCAACTGGTCGAAGAAAATTTCCGACCCGTTTCAAATCACGCTCGACGAAGTCCACCGCTGCATCCCCCGTATGAAACGCGTCGGCGCGAAATTTGTCCGCATCATGAGCTACAAGCCGGCGGATGCAGACGATGAAACGCCGCCCGAAGTTTTCAGACGCATCGGCGAAGTCACGCGCATGTTCCGCGACGCCGACCTGCAGCCCGTGCATGAGAATTGCATGAACTACGGCGGCATGAGCTGGCGGCATGGACTGGAATTGCTCGAAAAATGTCCCGGCTTGAAATGGGTTTTCGACACCGGCAATCCCGTTTTCAATCCCGACCGGAGCAAGCCCAAGCCGTGGCCGCGCCAGGACGCGTGGGAATTCTGGGAGCACATCCGCGATCACGTTGCGCACATCCACATCAAGGACGCCACGTATGTGCCGGCCAAGAACGATTGCGACTACAAATATCCCGGCCAGGGCGAGGGCCGCGTGCGCGACATTCTCAAAGACGCCCTCGCTCGCGGTTACGATGGGGCACTATCGATCGAACCGCACGTCGCCGCCGTCTTCCACGACGCCTCCCTCAAGGCGAGCGACCAGGTAATGTTTGACAGTTACATCCGCTACGGCCGGGAGTTGGAAAAAATGATCGCGGAGATAAAGGTGGAGTTGTAGCCAAGTGCCGCCTGTTTCGCCCTTTCTCTTCGTGCTCTTTCTCTTCGTGCTTGCGCCGGAGCCTCATTTGCGGCCACACTTCCGCCCTTTGAAATGAAACGCCATAATTGTTACATCCCTGTTCGTGTCGTCATCCCGACAATTTTTCTCGTTTTAATCTCCTTCTTTTGCGCTGGTCACGCCACGGCTGCGGATACCAACCAACCGCCGACAAAGAAGACGCCCGCGGGGCCACCCGCGCCGCCGTTGGAGGTGTCGGACGGGATGCTGCTGACCATCCCCAAGTCGGGTTTGGGCAAGGACTACCAGTTCACCGCCTCGATCATTCCCCAGGAACTGGCCCCCACCAGCACCGGATTGTCGGGCAAGATCGTCCGCTTCGAGTTGTTTCCCGACGGCGTGGATATGTATGAATCGACGCAAGGTCTCGTCGTGACGGAAGACTTGCCGGCGCGCCGGTTGCTGGCTACTTTTCCCATTGTTCGCCAGGACAGCGCAAGGGTAGTGGTGGATTTCAACAAGGGCATGCGCCGGGTCTTCACCGAAGGGTGGACGAGCGGCGGCGGACTCAGTTTCTTCGACCACGATCAGGTGCTCGAAATCCCCGACAGCCGCGTTTTTGAAATGCGTCAGGACAAGGAGCGTTTGATCATCCGCCAGAGCGTGCAGGCGCGAAACCGCGAGTTCGACGCCAACCTCGAAGCCCGCTATGAGGTGCGCTATTTCCTTTCCCCTTACAAACCCGCCACGCTCGAGGGCAAGGAACTGGACGCGCCGGATTTCCGCTACCTCCGTTTCTTTGAAACCGAGGGACATCTCGAGCCGGGCACGGGGCGCGTCTCCTCGCACATCGCCCGCTTCGATGTCAGCCATCCGGTTGTGTTCTACTATTCAGCCAACACGCCCGACAATTACGTCCAAGCGGTCACAGATGCCATCCTTTATTGGAACCTCGCTTTCGGCAAAGAAATCGTGCAGGCCAAAAAGGCGCCCGACGGTGTCACCGCGCCCGATGCCGATTTTAACGTCATCCAATGGGTGCCCTGGGATAACGCCGGCTTTGCTTACGCGGATGATCTGATGGACCCGCTCACCGGCCAGTCCGAGCACGGCCAGGCCTACATCACCAGCGTGTTCGCGTTCGGCGGCCGCGCCGCGGCGCGCGTTCTCTTGCGCAGCATGGAGGAAATGGCCGAGCCGAAGAAGGACGACAAGAAGAAAGACTTGGCGTTGCACCGGGCGCTGCCGTTTTTCAGCACGGGTCCCAGTTGCGCCATTGACCCTGTCGCCTTCGCCCAACAATTGGCGGGCGGCCTCAAGGAAGTGCTCGCCAGCGACGAGTTGACCGATGCCGCCGTGTTGCGCGTGTCGCAGGATTACGTGCGCGAAGTGGTCTCGCACGAGGTCGGCCATGTGCTGGGCTTGCGCCATAATTTCGCCGGCAGCCTCGCGGCCTCGCTGACCCAACCGGAACTCGATGACTGGTTCCGCGCTTACATTACCGGCAAACCGCTGGACGCCTACACCAATAAAACCACCTCCGCTTCCGTCATGGATTACAACCTCCTCAAAGCGGCCGCGTTCATTGGCTGGCGCATGCGCACCGTCAAGGAGGCGCTGCCGCACGACCGGGCGGCCATCGGCTGGGGTTATTTTGACAGCTCCGAAGCGCGCACGAACAAAATGCTGTTCGGCACCGACGAGGACACCTTGCGCTACGGCGATGTCCGCCTATTTGATTACGGCGATGAACCCGTGGTCAGCGCCTATACCCGAATTGCCGAAAATATTGATCTGCTACCCAACAACATCATCGAGACTTTCATCCGCGCCCGCGCCCCGCACAATCCGCACGACCGCATCCCGCTGGAACAAGTCAATTTGAGCTACGCTTTCTATGCCGGGCAATTAGCGGGCGCGTTCGGCGACATTCTTTCCTGGTTCAACGGCGACACCCGCTCCCTGCGTGTCGAGAATAAATTTGACTTCATCGGCGACCTTAATCGCAAGGAACGCCAGCAGGCCCACTGGAATTATCTGACCAACCAGATCGATCAACTCGGCGGCTTGGACCGCACGGCTTTCTCTTTCATGCCCTTGGACTTGAAATTGGAACTGAAGGACAAGCCCACTAATGCCCCCGCCGTCGAGCGCCTCAACGCAACCAATCTCACTGCCAAGCTCGAAAAGCTTCTCACCAACGCCAACTACTCCACGTTCGTCGGTTTGGACGACAAAAAATACAGTTTCACCAAGGAGGAACGGGACTTGATCGTCAAGCGCGGCCGGAAATGCTTCGAGGAATTGGAGAAGGAAGTGGTGCGCCGCGTCTGTCAACATTTGACCACTGCCACGCGCAACCTGGACTACGAAGCCAACGGCTACGTCAGCGAGGACGACGCTTTGGCCAAGCTCGACCAACGCATCATCGATCTGGCCAAGTTGGTCATCACCGCCCAGGACGAAACCAATCGCATCGACGGCAAGGAGGACAAACAAACAATTTCCGTGCCGCAGTTTAAATACGATCAAGCCACGCGCCTGGACGCCGCCAAAATGCTCGGCCCGAATTCCGGCTCCTACAAAACCTGGGCCGACGAAGCCAAGTCCGACATCAACGCCGCGCTGAAGAAGGAAGTCGATGCCGCCCTGGGCGTGGAAGCGCGCAAGGATTTTAAGGCGTCGGAATTGTCCCGCCCGTTGCAGGAATGGTATCAGCAGCAGCAGGAAATCCTGGGCATGCTCCCTGCCCTGCCGAAATAGCGGGGCGAGGATTTTGCAGGCGAGTGATTTAAAGCTCGCCCTCATCCTAACCTTCTCCCCCTGGGAGAAGGAAGAGCCATCGGATGCCGCTGATTTTTCGACCGAGTGTCCGACCATTGCCATCGCAGGTATTCGAACGGCGGCGGAGTATTCCCCCTCTCCTGGAGGAGAGGGCCGGGGTGAGGACGAGCCTTGCCACGGATCCCGACCTTGCCGCAAGGATTTCAGTGCGCTGATGCTGAACCAGCCATGCGCTCCGCCAGCCCAGCCAGCGGCGGCAAATTATTCTCCGGTCTGTCAAGATAGAAATAGGCCGTCGCAGTCAAGTCGAGGCGCGTGTAGGCATAGACGAAACCCTCGGGCGCATCCTCGGGTTTGATGCCGGGGTGCGCATCCAGCAATCCGGTGATCCGCCCCTTCCCGAAATCGCCGCCCACCACCTGTAGCGGCACGCCGGCTTGCGCCATTTTAATGATCTCACTCTTGTTGCCGCCGCCCATTTGCTGGATGGTCACTTTGCAATCCTTCTGAAAGTAAACCGGGTCGGGAATGTGGTAGCGGTAAAAGGCCAGAAAATCGTCGCTCGAGGCAAGGCATCCCGTGTAACGATTCGCAAACACGCCCGCGCCCCAACCGTCGCCAATGTAATCCTCCGTGCCGGTGCCCACCAGCGTCGGGTGCGCCGCGTCGCCATCCAGGTACATTTTGACGGCTCCCTCCACACCGATGCCAAAGGCGTTGATGGCGGCGACGGTGACATTCGCGCCCAGGAAACGGCCCTTGCCGGTCACGCGGGGAAGGATTTCAAAATCGTGGCCGAGTTGGGTGGGATTCTGGCGGTGCCAAATAGTGTGAAAATAAAGCGCGTCCTTCGGCTGCTTTTTGCACAGGGTGTAGTCGATGTCATAAAAGAGACAATGCTGGACCGTGTCCGTTTCATTGCGGACCACGACGCGAGCGCCCTTGCGGAAAGGCATCGGAATGTAGCAGATGAAGGAGCGCGCTTCGGGGCTGGCGAACAACGCGCTGTCGAAGCGGGACATCTTGCCGGCGCATTGCCCGAAGAATCTGCCCAACGGCGCGGAGACCGCGGGCGTCTTGGCGTCGTCCCAAAAAATATCGATGCTAAATCCGTCGAGCATCTTGGGCGATTTGTCGAACAACGTCATCCAGATGCGGTGAATCGTGCCGCAGCCCTGGACATCCAACAAAACCTTGGCCTCCCCCGGTTTTACTTCTTGCTCGGGGTCGCCTTTCGCCCCTTGATTCTCCAAAGCGCCGCCGCCCTTGATCCCGCCCGGATTTTCAAAACTGGCCCAACGCGTCTGCTCCGAACTCGCGCGGTAAAGCTCAGTGGCGGGA
>Ga0209006_10005081_pt1 | contig 11948 bp, 8 predicted proteins | sample JacPin_JW_Ref_O2_FD_188567 | JGI IMG/M metagenome (GOLD analysis project Ga0209006, IMG submission 188567) | Forest soil microbial communities from Algoma, Ontario, Canada - Jack Pine, Ontario site 1_JW_Ref_O2 (SPAdes) (version 2) | ecosystem: Environmental > Terrestrial > Soil > Boreal...
CGCAAACCTGATCGTGCATCGCGACCTCAAACCGTCGAACGTGCTGGTGCGTAAGGACGGCGAGGTGAAGTTGCTGGACTTCGGAATCGCCAAGCTGATCGAGGCCGAGAACAACCCGGCACAGCAAACAGCCTTTACCCTCAGTGGAACCGTGCTGACGCCCGAGTACGCCGCTCCCGAGCAGCTGAAGGGCGAGGCGATCACCGTATCCACGGATGTTTACGCGTTGGGAGTGCTGCTCTACCTATTGCTCACTGGGCGTCATCCCACCGGCGAGGGCCAGAGCTCACCGGCGGACCTGGTAAAGGCCATTGTCGAGTCGGAGCCGTTGCGCCCCTCTGAGACGGTGCCCACGGAAAAGCTTCGCCGCGTCCTGCGCGGCGACCTGGATACCATCCTGGCCCAGACACTCAAAAAAGAGCCCAGCGAACGTTATGCATCCGTCGGAGCGTTGGCGGACGACCTGCGCCGATACCTGAAGTCCGAGCCGATCAAGGCACGACCCGACACACTCATGTACCGTGGCGGAAAATTCGCTCGCCGGCACCGTACGGGCCTATTCATTGTTGTGCTGGCGCTTGTGGGTGTGGCCACCGGCATCACCGTTATGCTTCTGCAAGCGCGAACAGCACGGATTCAGCGCGACCTGGCACTGCGGCAACTGGCGCGAGCCGAGCGCATGACCGACCTCAATGAGCTTTTGCTCAGTAATGCCGCGCCCATCGGCAAGCCGCTCGCTGTCGATCAATTGCTGGAACGCGAAGAACGCGTGATTGAGCATGAACGTAATCCGGACGCTGCTAATCACGTAGAGCTGCAGCTCTCACTTGGCAACCAATACTCGAGCGAAGACGAAAACGACAACGCATTGCGTGTGCTCAACGCGGCCTATCGCGTTTCTCGCGATTTAAAGGAGCCCTCAATTCGTGCCAAGGCCTCCTGTGTTCTTGCCGGGGCCATGGTTCCTGTAGGAGATTTGTCGCGAGCAGAAGCACTTTACCAGGAGGGCCTGCGCGAGTTGGGAAACGCGCCGCAGTTCGCGTCTGAGCGCGCCGCATGCCTGCTTCATGGCAGCGAGGTCGCATACAGCAATGGAAGTTCGGAAGAGGCCATCGCGCGTGCGCGCGCGGCAGAGCAGGCCATCCAGAGTTCGCCAGTGCAATGGAATCTCGAGGGCCTCAATATCCTGGTCAACCTGGCTATAGTTTTGGGGGACGCCGGCAACTTTCGCGAGGCCGAAACCATCTTTCAACGAGCTTCGGACCTGATGACCACTCTCGGATACGACGACTCACAGAAGGCGGTGAAACTGTTCAACGGCTGGGCGTTCACGCTGCGTTACGATGGACGCGAGCTTGAGTCGCAACGACTATTTCGGCGCGCGCTCGATATCAGCCGCAATGATGAAACCAACAGTGCCGTTGCGCCTGACCTCTTGCTCAACTACGCACAGTTATTGCAGGCACTCGGGCAAAGGGCCGAAGCGGCAAAGTATTTTGCACTCGCGTTGAAAAAGGCGCTTGCGTTCAATGACAACGTCCTTACGGACTATACCGAGCTATTCCACGCGGAGATGTTGACGGACGCGCATGCCTTCGCCCAGGCAACCCGGCAGGTGGATGAGTTGGAGCGGAGGCTGCGGAAACGATATGCAGCAGAGCATTACCTGTTCGCGGAACTGTCGTCTGAGAGGGCCCGTATTGCGCTTGGGCAGGGCGATCTTCCATCGGCCGCCCACTTCGCGAAAGAGGCGGTGGAACTCGATGAGGCCTCCATTCGAAGGATCGGTCAATGCGCGGCCCTTCTTTCCACTCTTCTGGTGAGCAAATCCGGCATCGACCTCGAAGGCGGACAGCGGGACGAGGCGGTATCCGACGCGAGGCGGGCGATCCAACTTCTTGAAGAACGGGAGGATCCAAACATCCTGTCGAGCAATGTTGGCCGCGCATACCTGGCGTTGGCCCTGGCTCTCGAAGCCAAAGGTAAGCCGGACGAAGCTCAGCTCGCAGCCGGCAAAGCCTATGCGAATCTGCAGACGACGTTGGGCTCCGATCAACCGGACACGCAACGTGCACGCCAACTGACAAACAGTCGCTTGCCGGGGCGTTGACGCCTTGCACGTCTGCTTTTCGTTTTCACACCAATGAGAGGGTAAATCCATGCCGAAGTTTGTGATCGAGAGAGAGATCCCCGCAATAGGCAGTGCAACCCCAGAACAACTACGAGCAACATCCCAGGCCTCCTGCGGCGCGCTGCGGACGATCGGTCCCCAGGTTCAGTGGATGCATAGCTATGTCACCGAAGACAAGATCTACTGCGTCTATCTAGCGCCCGATGAAGCTGCGATTCGAGAACACGCTCGTTTGGGAGGCTTTCCCGCTAACCGGATCTCGCGCGTTTTATCGACCATTGATCCGACCACGGCTGAGTGAGTCGATAGACGGCCGAAAAGCCGGGGAAGAAAGACCGCAGGTCCCTCCCCGGCTGCTTACACACTCTAAATCCCTCAGATTTAGCAGCGAGTAGAGCGAAAGAATACGTTTTGCTCACTGTCGTCTTCCCGCCTCGAATTGCGATTAATCAGGTGGAGACTGGACGCGGGCCGCCAAACAACGCTCATGACACCGCGGCTCTCCGGATTGCGATAGGAGCAAAACAATGCAGGAAGAAATTGTAATGAGCAAACGAACCTGGGCTGCCGCTCATTCGGCAAGCCTTACGCTGCGCCTGGTACTGTTGGGCAGCATCGCCATGACCACACCTCTCTTCTCCCAGAGCAGCACACCGATGGATCACTCCGCCGTCACACAAGCACCGCCCGAACTGGTCCAGGTGGTACGTGAGGCCACGCAAAAATACGTTGATGTCAACGCTGCAATCAATGCCGGGTATCATCCCGTCCTTGGCTGTGTGTCGGGCCCCGATCATGGCGCCATGGGGGTGCACTACCTAAACGCAAGCCTACTGAACGGAGAGGTCGAAGCAACGCAGCCCCAGGCCCTGATTTATGAGCCTTTGGGGGGAGGGAGAATGCGGCTGGTTGGCGTCGAGTTCATTGTGGACGCAGCGACCTGGCAGAAGAAGAATGCGGCTCCGCCGCAACTCTATCAACAACTGTTGCAGTTGATTCCGAGCCCAAACAGATACGGCCTGGACACGTTTTACGAACTGCACGTTTGGGCATGGCAGGACAACCCAAACGGAGCATTCGTGGACTGGAATAACAAAGTGAACTGCAACCTACAAGGCACTACGCTGTAACCGGAGACCCCATCCTGCGCACAAAGTGCGAAGGATGGGGGTACCCATTAGAAATCGTAACGCAAGCCGAACTGCATACGGCGAGGCAGATTCTGCATCGCGCTGTAAGTGCCGAGGTTTCCCCCGGTGAGCTGGGTGCCGAAGTACACGGGATTATCGTTGAATCGCACACTGTTGGTGACGTTAAAGACCTCCCAGGAGAACTTGAGAGAACCGTATTCTGCAAATCGCCAGGACTTCGCAAGTCCCGAATCGATGCCAAAGATTCCGTCGCCGCGGAAATTATTGCGTTGCCCGTTTTCTCCCGGATAGGACAGGCGGATGGGGCCACCGGTGCTGGTGCCGCTATTGATTGCGTTCGCATTGGCAAAGACCGTCGGAGCGCCATTGACGACCTGCTTCTTCATCTGCACCTTGCCGGTCACCACACCATTGCTCTCAATCTGCCAATCGGTCGACCAGCCGGGATCGATGAGGCTGAAGGGCAAACCACTGGACCAGCGATTGATCCCAGACCATTGCCATCCGCCAAGAAAGGCGTTGGTGAGAAACCCGCCGCCACTGAGAAACTTCCTGCCCTGCCCTACGGGAACCAGATAAACCCAATCGGCAGTGATGAGGTGACGGGTGTCAAAGTCGGAGACGCCGCGATTGAGACTGGGGTTCCAGGTGTTGGTGATGTTGCTCAGGTTGCCGCCATTGGTCCCGCCTGCGACCTGGTTAAACTCTGTCCCGCGTTCGGTATCCGACCCCATATCAATGGATTTGGAGAACGTATAGCTGAAATCAACGTTAAGACCGTGCGAGGTAGGGTGGCGCACAATCAATTGAGCGGCGTTGTAGTAGCTCATGCCAATGCTATCAAGCGCGTAAAGCGATGAAAACTGGTCTTGCCAAAAGCGGGTTCCCGACGGGCAACCGTATTTACAGTAAAAGTCGAGATTGGAGAGAGCGGTGGTCGCGCCCAAATTGGAACGATTAGGAGCCCATTCGTTGTTGTAAATAGCCTGGGTTGCACTCTCTCCCATGTAGTCCAGGTTAGCCATGAAAGGAAATACGTCTTCGAAATAGGGGATCGCGTTAACCGGCGCTGGGAAGTTTCCGCCGTTTGCATCGACCGCCGCAGAGAGCTGGGCGCCGGCGGTAAAGTAGTCGACACCTGACTGCGTGTCCCGGAAGTCGACCGGCTCCGCCATATCGAGGCTCTGAAGCAAGTGACGTCCCAGGCGGCCGACATAATTAGCTTCCACGGTGAAGCCGCCTTGAACCTGGCGCTGAAAGGAAAGATCAATCGATTCGGAGTAAGGCGTCTTCATTTTATTGTCGAGGCCCCACTGGATGCCGAAGGTTCCGGTCGGAAACGTGTAAGGGTAGGTTACTTTTGCAGTCGCTGGGGGGACGGGAATCGCCGGGAAGGTCCGGCGATCGACGAAACGCGGCGAAGTCTCATAGCCATAGACTCCTGCCGGATTGCTGATGGAAGAGCTGGTGCCGAAGGAACCATTCTGATCGAAGGTATCCACCAACTGCTCGCCGTAGTGGTCAAAAAAGATTCCGAAACCGGCGCGCACGGTTGTTTTGGTATCGGGAGAATAAACCACCGCCACGCGGGGAGCGATGTTCGCCTTCTGCTTCGGCCAATAACCGGGTTTGTGATAGAAGCGCCCAGTCGGAGCGAACGTAAGATCTGGCTCGTACACCTGCCCAACTTGCGCCGACGCTTCCCGCTGCTTGTACCAGGCGTCGGTGTCGATGGTGGGTGCAATCTGCTGTCCCTTGGTTTCCCATGGAGTCTGCAAAATGGTGTGACGTATCCCGAAGGTGACCGTCAAATTGGGCAGCGCGCGCCACGAATCTTGCAGGTAATACTCGAACTCGTTGGCGCTGAAATGCCGGTTGATGAAGGCCCCTTCCGGCAGCAACGATCCTGTCGTCGGACTGGTGATGTTGTAGTTCTCCTGAACCGTCACCTGCGGAATTGTTCCTACCAGGTTGGCATACGCTATGCCATAGGCATTGCTAAAGCCCCCATCCACCGGCAGGCCGCCAATGGCAGAGGGATCGGGAGGACTATCACCCAGCCAATACGGGTTCGAGGTGGCGGAATTAAACGAGAGAGCATCCTGTCCCCGGTTGTGGTGAACCAGCCTCCAGTTCCCCCCAAACTGCATCGAATGTCTGCCTTTGTTCCAGCTCAGGTTGTCAGTGATGTTGTTCACTGGAACGCTGACAATGGTGCTGCGATTCTCTGACGTGAGGGAGGCCATGAAACGAAAGTCGACGTACTCGCCGGTTCCCGGACCACTCGTGCTGTACCCCTGGCGGATGTAGCCGTAGCGCACATCATTGACAAGGTTGGATGAGATCGACCAGGTGTCGCCACCCGCTATCCCCTTGGTGTTGTCGACTGTGTTGTAAGACGGGCCCTGCCCGGGAAACTGTTCCGTACCTGCCTGTGTATCTTTTTGCAGGTTGCCACGTACGAAGAACCGGTGGCTCTGGCCCGGGGTGAAATCGATGCGACCGATGGACGTATTCAGGGTTAGCGGAGCGGGGGACGAAAAGGTGTAGGAGCCGGTGTTGTAACCGTCGCCGAGCGAGCTACCGTTGGCTGCCGGAAACTGTTTAAAGTAGGTCAGCACGTTAGGATTAGGACCGGGCCCCCAGGGGCAAACTCCGTTGGCGGTGCAACCGGTGTCGAGGGCCGCGATCTGGGAAGCTGAGATAGTTGCGGTTTGAATATTACCGGAGGCATCGTCACCCTGATAGGTGATGATTCCCTGCTGGTAGCTGGCCGTGGGAGCGATCTGGCTGACGATCTGGTTCTCTGCCTGGCGCTGGCCTTCGTAATTTCCGAAGAAGAATAGCTTGTCTTTGAAAATGGGGCCGCCAACAGCGCCTCCAAAGTTGTTGCGGATCAACTTGGGCGGGATGTTGGGCTCGCCGCTGCCAACCTGGGCGGCTTTATTAAACCAGTCATTGGATACGGTGATCGTGGGCCGGTTGTACTCGTAGGCGGAACCGTGGAACTTGTTGGTTCCAGACTTGGTAACCATACTGACCTGGGCTCCGGACGAGCGTCCCTGATCGGCATCGGAGTTTCCCGTGGTGACACGGAATTCTTCCACCGAATCCTGGGTTTCACGCAACACACCGGTGAAGGCGAAGCCGTTGACCTGGTCGTTGTCGTCCAGGCCGTCCAAGGTGATATTTCCCTGATCGGACCGTCCTCCGTTCACCGCGCCGCTGCGAGGGTCGTTCTGCAGCGTGGGGTTACTGGGCCGGCCGGCATTCTGGCCAAGATAGAGCACCCCGGGCTGTAGCGAGAGAAGATCGGGAATGTTGCGGCCCTCGCTGGGCAATGCCTGGATGAGAGCATTGTTCATGGATTGTCCCAGAGAAGCATCGGTGGTGTTGAGGGTTTGCGCTTCCGCGCTTACGTTGACCACCACCTCATTCGATTGGACAGTAACTGTGAAATCGATGGTCGCGGGTTGATTCACAAGTAGTTCAGCGGACTTTTTCTGCTCGCCAAACCCCGGTGCGTCCGCGGTGATGAGGTATTTGGCTGGAGGAATTTGCGAGAAGGTGTATTCGCCCGCTCCATTCGTGGTCGACTCAAAGCTGTGCCCGGTGGCATTGTCGAGCAGCGTGATCTTTGCCTTCGGCACAAGTGCGCCGCTGGAATCCTTGATCACACCGCGAAGAGACGTGTTTCCATTCTGGCAAAGGGCGATCGTAGCGGAGACGATCAGAAGACACACGGACACCAGACGCATGGAGCGCATACTTAGTACCTCCAAAGAAAGTAGGAAAATTCCCGTGGCCTCTGCTCTGTTGGCAGAGTCCTTATGCTTGATCAGGCCCGGATGAACGTCAGGTCTTACACAAATCTGTGGAGTGTGTGTGTTTTGAAGGCGGTACAACTAGGTTTGTTTATTAATAAACGAGGATCAGGGCGAGATCAAGGGTTTGTTCGATTTTCTTTGACAACTTTTTGACGACTTTTTGACGACAGAAGCGACTTAGAGGGGTTGGTGCATGCGAATGGGAGGTATTTTAACCTCTCCAGATAGGCAATAGCTCCGGGGTTTGCCCACGAAGCGTCTGCAAAAGGGAATGGTGGGGGCTGTAAGTGCAAACCGGGTCAATCGCGTCGGCATCGCCGGTCAATAGGAACGCCTGGCAGCGGCATCCACCGAAATCCTGTTCTTTCCGCGGACAGGCAAGGCATGTCGCTGACATCCATGCATCCCCGCGAAAACGCTGAAATGCCGGCGACTGCTCCCAGATCCAGGCCAGATCGTGGCTGCGAACATTGTCAAACACCAGGTTCGGTATCACCGCTGCTGCATGGCAGGGAAGCGCCTGGCCGATGGGGTCGATCAGGATAGTCTGCCGTCCCCACCCTCCAACACAGGCTTTTGGAAAGCTCCCGAAGTAATCGGGCACGACACTTTCCAGATGGATCCTGCCTTTCAAACGCTGCTTCGCTGCCTCGACGACGGCAATCGAGCGATGCACCTGTTCCTCGCTCGGCATTAGCAGGGAGCGGTTTTTCAACGCCCAGCCGTAATACTGTACATGAGCAATCTCAAGCCGATCCGGACCAAGCTCCTCCGCCATCACGATGAACTCCGGCAGGCGATCGAGGTTCATTCGATGAACCACCAGGTTAACCGTCAGGGCCAGGGGGGATTTTCTGATGAGTGGAACCAATGCGAGCTTGAGGGCATGGGCCCGGGCGCCGGCTATGTGGTTGGCAGCCGCTTCGTCCTGATCCTGAAAACTGAGCTGCAGATGTTCCAGCCCGGCATCGACCAGGGCAGAAAGACGATCCTCCTTCAACCCCACGCCCGAAGTAATCATGTTGACGTAGAGTCCGGATTCGCGAGCAGCAGAAACCAGCTCCACCAGATCGCCGCGCACCAGCGGCTCGCCCCCGGTAAGATGCAGGTGCAATACGCCCAATCGTCCGGCCTGCGCAAATACCCGCTTCCAGTCTGCCGTCGAGAGCTCGTTTTCCGCCCCTTTCAGGGCAACCGGATTGGAACAATAGAGACAGTGCAGAGGGCAGCGATGAGTCAGCTCGGCAATCAGCGAGAACGGAGAGGCAGTCATCTTTGGGCCCGAACCACGCCGCGCTGTTCGAGGCTAGCGAGCAATTGCATAACATCAGCCCGAACTTCTGTGGCATCCGCCCCTTCGTACTCCAGCAGCAGTTCGTCCACTATGGCGGTCACCGTGTGTTTTCCATCGACGCGGGCGAGAACATCCCGGGAGGGGCCGGCGAGCTGTAGCGTTCCCTCGGGGACCAGAAGCACATCCTGGGTGGGATGGAGCCGGCAACCGTGAGCGAGCACGGGAATGGAGTCCATATCCATGATCACGACCCTGGAACAAAAGCCCCCGGCGGTACGCTTCCGGGTGTGACGTATGCATAATCGATGGCGTCCAATTGCGCCCACAGGATGGCGCATTTTTGCTCCAGGGCATGAACCACCTGCTCCTGTTCCGCACGAGTTTCGGCATGCGTCGAGACAAAATCGAGGGCGAAGTCAGCGTCCTCCCCGGCCTGGGTCAGGCGTCCTACGAAATAGGCCAGGCCTGGTACCAGGTAGGGATAATGCACCTTCATCTTATCCATGCGCAGCGAGATCAAATCGCGGGAAAACAATTCCGTTAGCGACGACGCCACCGCAACCAGTAGCGAATTTTCGCGAACCAGCGCGAGATAAGCATCGACAGCGTATCGGACCCCGGGGAGCACTCCCGTACAAGGCAAAACCTGCTCTCGCGATAGGCCGGACGCTTCCGCTAGACGGATCCATTTCTCTATGCCGCCGTAGCCATCTTGATCGCCATCATGATCGAGAATGCGCTTTCTCCATGCTCGCCTAAAAGCAGGATCGTCGCTCTTGGCCAACACCAACGCGTCCTTGATGGGAATACGGCTCTGGTAATAGTAGCGATTGAGCGCCCAAGCCTGAAGCTGTCCGCGCGTCAACTGCCCCTCATGCATGCGGAGATGGAAAGGATGAAGGTGATGGTAGCGTTTTGCACCCACCTCGCGGAGTCGATTTTTCAGTTCCTCGCGCGACAAACGCTCCTCAGCGCGACCGGTCACTGTGTCAGTTGCCATCCGTCATGCCCTATCTGCCATCCCGCGTCGATGACTGCCCGGTACTGTTTGCTACGCGGATCGAGCACCGGGTTGGTGTTGTTGAGGTGGACAAAGATCTTTTGGGGAACGTTCAGATCCGAGAGCAGGGCGAGGGTACTGTCCTCTCCGCTCATCGGAACGTGGCCGATCGCGCGAGCCAGCGGCGTTCCGGAGTGCGTGTTGCTTAGCTCCGTGTCACTCCAGAATGTGCCATCGACCAGGATCGCCTGGCAGACGCTGTAGACCGAGCGCAGACTTTCTGTTATCTGCGGAACCGAGGGGGTATAGGCGATGCGTTGCCCTCCGGCCTCCAGCAGTAATCCAAGACTGGCCTCGCCCGGCTGAGAGGGCCCGAGTTGCCGTGCATAGAACGGCATTTCCCCGGGTAGTGCAATGGGCGTGCAGACGATGCCGCTGCCGGCGAGAGGAAAGGGCACGCCTGCTTTGATTTCTATCCACGTAAGCTGCCTGGGAACCCTGCTCAGCATGGCAAAGAAGCTATTGGTTTCAAGGGCTTGGCGAACCAGAGCCGTGGAGTAGACCGTGAGCGGCTGAAATTCTCTTAGCAGGAGAAGTCCCAGCGTCTGGTCGAGGTCGGCGGTGGTGAGGATGATGCCCTGAATCGGAGTATTCCGTCTGCCCAACTTGTTGCTGGGATGAAGTTCGGGATTATCTTCAATTTGGAATCTCAGGTCGGGAGACGCGTTCAGGAGGAACCAGTCACCTTGTTCGCCCCAGACTGCTGCCTGAAGCTGGAAACGGGGCGGAACTATCTTGGGTTCCAGGCGGCAGAGAGTACACAGTTCGCAGGCGCAGTTCCACTGGGGGATGCCGCCACCGGCGGCCGTCCCCAGCAGCCTGAAATTCAACATCCGTTAGATTTCCGCGGGGGCGTAGCAGTTAATCTCACATCCAAGGCTTACTTCTTTAATTTCCGGGCGGGTCCAGACCTTTTTCACGGCAGTCTCCTGGTTTTTGATGAAATGCAGCGGCTAGCCAGAATTATACGGGTTCCGGGCGAAAACCGAGCTTTCCAATCGTGTGCATGGGAGATTCCGTAACCTTATTGTGCGTCCTGGAGTGGACATCGACGGAACGCAGGATTACTAAAGTTACGCTGACCTTTCCGGCCGCCTGCCCGTGAGCAGCTCTGTCCATCCGAGTCGCTATCGTTCCGCAAAGTAAACCCCTCTCCCCTTGTCATCCCGACCAACGGGAGGGATCTGCAGTCTTCCCCCGCTCAGCGACCGTTCTTTTGTTAGCTGATTTCAAGAGTGGTTGCCCCAGAGGTCAGCGACGGGTCTTCAGTCTGAAAGCTGTTGCTGAGCGGAGAAAGACTGCAGCCGCTGGAGGAACTGCGAAGCCGAGTCCTCCTGGGCAATCCGGGTGGCTTACATCAGCTCTTCGACAAACGCCCGCGCTACGTCAGGCGGAACGCGGAAGCTCTGCTTGACCAACGGCTCTGTTGCCAGCACAGGCTCCGATTCATCCAGGGTGGGCACGTCGGTACGCTCGAAGAATTTGCCGATTGGAATTTCATCACCCCAAAGCAAAGACTTCTCCATCGCGGCCATCCAGTTGGTCGAGTCATACTCGGGATTGTCTTCCAGCTTCTTCACCCGCGGCCGGAACCACTGGAAGGTGTTGTCGTGGTTGTACGTAACGCAAGGGCTGAAGACATCGATGAAGGAAAAACCTTTGTGCTGAATCGCCTGTTTGAGGAGCTCGGTCAGATGCTTCTGCTCGGCGCTGAAACCGCGGGCTATAAACGTTGCTCCCGCAGAAAGCGCCAGCGAAATGGGATTAATCGGACCCTCCACGCTGCCGAAGGGCATACTCTTGGTCTTCATGCCTATGCGGCTGGTGGGCGAGGTTTGCCCGGTCGTTAGCCCATAGATCTGATTGTCCATGACGATGTACGTCAAATCGACGTTGCGGCGCATGGTGTGCATGAAGTGATTGCCGCCGATACCGAAGCCGTCCCCGTCCCCGCCGGTAACCAGCACCGTCATCCCGTGGTTCGCCATCTTGAAGCCGGTGGCCACAGCCAGGGAACGGCCGTGCAGGGTGTGCATTCCGTAGGTATTGATGAAGCCGGGAAAATTCGAGGAGCACCCGATACCGCTGATGGTAGCCACCTCATGATTGGGAATCTGCAGCTCGACCAGCGCCTTCTGCACCGCCGCGAGCACGCCGAAATCACCACACCCTGGGCACCAGTCGGGATCGACCTTGCCCTTGAGATCCGCCATGGTGGTCAGTTTTGGAGCTGCTATGTCTGTCGCCATCGTTAATTCTCCTAGACCATGATTTCGTGCATGGGAACGGAAAGGTTTGTCGTGCCTTTCAGCTGCTCTTTCACTGCTTCGACAATGTGATGCGGCATAAAGGGTTCGCCGTCATATTTGCGGATGTGCCCGTTGGCCACGAAGCTGGTTTCGCTGCGCAGGTAGCGGGCAAACTGTCCACTGAAGTTGTTCTCGATAATGATGGTGTGGCGGGAGCGCTTCAAGATATCGGCAAT
>Ga0209006_10005082_pt1 | contig 11945 bp, 15 predicted proteins | sample JacPin_JW_Ref_O2_FD_188567 | JGI IMG/M metagenome (GOLD analysis project Ga0209006, IMG submission 188567) | Forest soil microbial communities from Algoma, Ontario, Canada - Jack Pine, Ontario site 1_JW_Ref_O2 (SPAdes) (version 2) | ecosystem: Environmental > Terrestrial > Soil > Boreal...
CCGAGCGCTCGTCGGTGAACACGGCCACGGCGGCGATGACGGGGATGGTCAGGCCGACCTCGGTCATGCCGCTCATGAAGTCGGCCACCGACGCGGGCGTGTCATGGTTGAGCACGGCCGCCGCCGCGCCCGCCCGCTGCTTCTGACCCAGCCGGAACGGCCGCAGGTGCCGAGGCGGCGCGGCCGGCGTCTCGGGGACGACGGCGGGAATTCCGGCGGCGGCGGCCAGCGCCGTGAGCCGAGGCCCGTCGAGATCGAAGACCGGGGCCGCGCCCGGGCGGGTGCTAGGCCGGCCGTCGCCGGTCACGCACAAGACCGCGTCCACCTCCAGGTGACGCAGGGCCGCCAGCTCCTGCTCGAGCGCCACCCGGTTCCGGTCCCGGCAGGTCAGGGTGACCCAGGGCCGCGCGCCGACGTCTTGCAGGAGCGACGCCAGCAGGGCGGGCGGGAAGTCAGGGTGCCGCTGGTGATCCCCGACCAGCACGGCGTCGGAGACCGGCGCCAGCACCGCCGCGACCGACTTGTGCGACGCGGCCGAGTACGGCTCCGAAGTGAAGTCGGTCAAGATCAGCGGCACCGAGCGTAGCGGGACGGCCGGTACTGGGTCGGCCCATCGCTGAGGGACTGGGAACGCGCACGGTCGCGCCGCGAGCTCGCAGTCCCCGTTCCCGCGGACCCCGCCGCACGGCCCCATGACCATGTTCTTGGGGCACTCCCGTGACGGCGCCGGCATCGGCTCTCCCCGCGTTTCTGCGCTGGACGCCTGGTGCGTCGTTGACGCTATCCGGGGCTTACCGGTTGCCGTCGGGGATCCCCCGTCCGGAAGCGGCCTGTAGTTCGTCGATCAGCCGGGAAGCGTCCGCCTTGGAGATGCCGTCCAGATCCACGTCGCGCCCGGCCTCACGGGCGAGGGTCTGCAAGTACGACTTCTGAGGGCCGGTCATGGGCTCGTCTCCGGTCATCCAGTCGTCGGGGTCCTTAGCCGGGTTGTCCTGCGGGCTCACATTGCCGCTCACGATTGCCTCCCGTTCGATCGTCACGCTCCCTTACCCGGGCTCCATCGGATCGAACGCGGCGGAGGGCTAGATTGGGCCTATGCGGGTCGCGACGTGGAACGTGAATTCGGTAAAGCAGCGGATGCCGAGGCTGCTGCCGTGGCTGGACCAGCGGAAGCCGGACGTGGTCTGCCTCCAGGAGACCAAGCTCGCCGATGAAGCGTTCACAGCGCTCCTCGGAGAAGACCTCGCCAGCCGGGGCTATGAGTTCGCCCTGTACGGCGAGCCGCGCTGGAACGGCGTGGCGATCCTGTCGCGGGTCGGGCTGGCCGACATGGTGACCGGCATCGCGGGCGCGCCCGGCTTCCCTGATCCCGAGGCGCGCGCGGTGGCCGCGACCTGCGGCGGTATCAGGGTGTGGTCGCTGTACGTGCCCAACGGCCGCGAGCCCGACTCGGATCACTACCGCTACAAGCTGGCGTGGCTGGCGGCGCTGCAGAGCGTCGTCAGCGAGCGGCTCGCCGCGGGCGCCGACGTCCTGCTCTGCGGGGACATGAACATCGCGCCCGCCGACGCGGACGTGTTCGACCCGGCCGCCTACGTCGGCCAGACCCACGTCACCGCGCCCGAGCGGGCCGCGCTGGCCAGCCTGGAGGCGGTCGGCCTGCACGACGTGGTCCGGGATCACTGGCCGGACAAGCGCATCTTCACCTACTGGGACTATCGCGCCGGGATGTTCCACCAGGACCTGGGGATGCGGATCGACCTGGCGCTCGCCAGCGACCCGGTGGCGGACCGGGTGCGGGCGGCCTGGGTTGACCGGGAGGCCCGTAAGGGCAGCGGGCCGAGCGATCACGCGCCGGTGATCGTCGACCTCGACGACGCGCCCGACGGCGACATCGGCCCCGTGGTCCCGCCGCCCTCCGCCCGCCCGGCCCGGCGCGGCCCGGTCAGGCTGCCGCAGGCCCCCGGCCCTCAGCCAGAGGGGTAGCGACGGTCCCGGGCATCAGCGGCCGATCTCCCGGCCGGCGGTGCTGTCGACGTGGGCGGGGATGTCGCCCTCGTGCCGGTCGCCCGTCGTCAGCGTCCCGGTCGGCTCGAACATCAGGATCGAGCCGCCTGGTGACGACGGCTTGTGCTCGATGCCTCGGGGGACCACGAAAATGTCCCCCGAGCGCAGGCTCACGGTCCGCTCACCATCGCCGTCGCGCAGCGCGATGTCGAATTGGCCGTCGATGACGAGGAAGAACTCGTCGGTGTGGTCGTGCACGTGCCAGACGTGCTCACCGCGGGCATGGGCGACCCGGATGTCGTAGTCGTTGACCCGGCCGACGATCCGCGGGCTGTAGACGTCGCTGAAGCCGGCCAGCGCCCGGCTCAGGCTGATGGGCGTGTCTGTCATGCGTTCATCGTCAGCGACGCGAGGGGCCCCCGTCTTGTACGTTCTTGATGTGGACGCTGCGCTGCCCGGTCACTGCCACGTCGAGGCGTGGGCGCCGCCGGTGCCGGGGATCAGCGAGGTGCTGCACGCCCGCATGGTCGATTACGCCTACCCGGCCCACTGTCACCAGACCTGGGCGGTGCTGATCCTCGACGACGGCGCGATCCGCTACGACCTCGACCGCCGCCGGTGCGAATCGGCCGGTCAGACCGTGACGCTCCTGCCGCCCGGAGTGACGCACAACGGCCGCCCGGCGATCGGGGCGAGCGGATTCAGAAAGCGCGAGATCTACCTCGACGGCGCCTTCTTCCCGGCCGGGCTGACCGGCGCGGCGGTCGACCACACCAGCATCAGCGATCCGCCATTGCGAGCCGCGCTCTCGCAGCTGCATGACTGCCTGCTGGCCGGGCCGGAAAGCCTGGACGCCGAGGCGAGGCTGGCGCGGGTCGGAGAACGGATCGCCGGCCATCTGACCCCGATAGCGCGCCCGGTTCCCGCACCGGAGCCGGGCATCGCCTGGCAGCTGCGACGGCTCCTCGACGATCACCTGACCAGCCAGGTCAGCCTGGCCTGGGCGGCCGCCACGCTCGAGCGCAGCGTCCCGCATCTGGTGCGGAGCTTCACCCGCCAGTTTGGCCTGAGCCCGCACGCCTACGTGATCGGCCGGCGCATCGACGCCGCCCGCCGCCTCATGCTCCGGGGCGCGGCGCCGGCCGACGTCGCGGCCGCCGTCGGCTTCCACGATCAGGCGCACTTCACCCGCCATTTCAAGCGGCACACCGCCACCACCCCCGCCAGCTACGCCCGCAGCCACACGCCACGAGCCACGTAGCCGGCCGCGCACGGCGGCCGCAGCCGGTCCGGTGATCCTACGGATGGTCGACGACGATGTCGGGCGTCGCCTGCGGGGCGATGAACTCCCGCAGCTCAGCCGCTTCCGCCAGCAGCGCGTCGCGATCCGCCGTCGGCAATGACGCGAATGGCTGAATGCGCAGCTTCTGGTCGCGGAGCTGCCAGGTCCCGTGCCAGCGGCCGTCGATCAGGAAGGTGCCGCCGGTCGCGCCGTTTCCCGGCGGAAGCGGCACCGGGCGCCGATGCGGGATCACCCGGGTGCGATCGGAGTGCGACAGCAGCAGGTTGTCGTATTCGGGCAGGAACCGAGGCGGCGCGGGCGTGTCCTGGTCGGGCCGCGGCGCATCCGGCAGGTCATATAGCGCCTCGCCCGCGTGCCCGCGGAATACCCGCACGGGCAGCCGCTCGACCACCTCGCGGAGCCGGGTCAGCCCCGACCACGCCTGGACGTCGGCCACGCTGGCCGGGCCGAACGCGCCCAGATAGCGCAGCACCAGCGCGTCGACCAGCGCGTCGGCCGGCCCGGTACCGGGCGGGGCGCCCAGCCAGTCCGACAGCGGTGCCCAGGTCGCCCCGCCGCCCTTACCCCAGACGCCGCGGGGCGGCACCTGGCACAGCACCAGATGAAGGGTGACCGCGTACCCCAGCGCCCGCGGCTCGGCCTGCGGCCAGTGCGCCGCCAGCAGTCGGCCCAATTCGGCCCGGCTCCGCGGCCGTTCCGCCAGCAGCGGTCTGGCCTGGTCAAGTACGGCCGGGAGGTCTGCTCCGGCGGTGCCGGCCCGGAAATTCGCGTTGAATTCGGCCGTCTGCAGCGGCGTGAACAGCGCAGCCCAGTCCAGTGCGTCCCGGGCGCGGACCAGGTGCACGGTGTTCCGCATCAGCTGCATCCGCACCACCTCACGATCCTCGGTCAGCGCCGCCAGCTCGCCTGGCGCGAAGTCCCGCAGCCGGGTCCACAGTCCCACGTAGGGAGCGAGCGGTGCCTGGGACTGCATCCCGGCCAGCTGCTCGATCGCGTCGATCGCCCGCAGCGGCGCGCGTTCGAGCAGGTACTGACGGGCGAGCGTGGCGCGGTTGAGCGCGCGCTCGCTCAGCACATCGGTCACGAGCGATCGTCGTCCACAACCACGCGGCGCGCCACGCGCTCCGCCTCCGCCAGGACCGCATCCCGGTACGTGGCCGGAAGTCGCTGAATGCGCGGGCCAACGCGGCACGACGCCACCTCCCCGGCCTCGTAGGGCAGTGCGAATCCGGTCAGCGGCAGGATCCTGACGTCAGCCTGGACATCGAAGCACGCCAGATAATCGCGGTCGACCGGGTTGTCGGCTTCGTCCAGCGGCACGCCGATCAGCAAGGCGGTGCCCTCGTTAGCGGCGCCCACGGCCACGCCCAACCCGGCCGCGCCGCTCGCCCGCGCGACCGCCGCCCGGTAACCGGGCCACAGCCCGTTCGCCCGGGTGTCGCCGGCCAGCCAGACCAGCTCGACGTCGCGCGCGGGCCACTTGCGCAGGAAGCGGTCCGCGTTCGCACGCCCGGTCAGCCGGTTCGCGGCCGCCTTCCGCCGGTGCGGAAGGTGCAGGCCGTAGACCTCGGGCCGCAGCACGATCGGGATGCCGCTCGCGCAGACCCGATACCCCCACTCGAGGTCGTCGTTCCCCCAGCCGCGGAAGCTCTCGTCGAAGTAGAGCTGATCAGAGGCCACGGCGGCGGCGGGCAGCGCGATCAGCCCCGTCCAGGCGAACGCCCACGGGATGTTGTGCTCAACCCGGAACCGCGGGTCGGCCGGCCAGTCCGGCGCCGCGGCCATCTCCCTCAGCGCCGTCAGGTGGTCGTCGTACGGGCGCAGCTCGACCGAGTCGATGTCACCGGCCTCATTGTTGTCGTACCCGACGACCTGCCCGACGGCGCAGACGCGCTGACCGAACGCGAAGCAGAAGTCCCACAGGCGCTGCAACGCCTCCGGCGCCAGCATCGTGTCCGCGTCGATCTGCACGACGACCTCGCCGGTGGCGTTGCGCATGGCCAGGTTCCTGGCCCTGGGGATGTGGAACTCGCGCGACGAGCACACGGTCACGAGGTCGAGCCGATCACGCAAACCGGCGCACATCGCGATCAACTCGGTCGAATACTCCATCGCGCCGATGATGACCTCGAAGTCGGACGCGTTCATCGTCTGCCGCGCCAGCGCCTCGAGCGCGACCGCGAGGTTGTCCAAGCGCGCCTTGTACGGAATGCAAACGCTTAGTTTCACCCGCGCCACAGTAACCTCACACCGTCATCGGGCGTTGCCTGCCACCGAAGGCCAGGCGTTAGGCGATCTTGCGGGCGACCCCGCCGAGGCTGATGTCCGACGGGTCCGCCGCCGCCGTGCCGGTCTCGGGACGCCACGCGTGCTTGGGCACCAGCCCCGGCTCGACCAGCTCGAAATCGCCGAAGAACCCGCGGATCTCCTCCGTGCTGCGCGCCTTGATCGGCTGGCCGGCCTTCTGGTACACGTCCTTCGCCCGCGCCGCGGCCTCCTTGTCGGGCAGCAGCTCCAGGCAGATGGTGGACAGCACCAGGTAGCTGCCCGGGGCCAGCGCCTCCCGCAGGGAGGCGGCGATCGCGGCCGGATCGTCCTCGTCCGTCACGAAGTGCATGATGGCCAGCAGCAGGACCGCGACCGGGCGGCCGAAGTCGAGGTGCCCGCGGATCGCGGGGCTGGCGAGCAGCTCGCCCGGACGGCGGATGTCCGCCTGGACGACGACGCTCTGGTCGGGGGTGGCGAGCAGGGCGTTGCCGTGCGCCACGACCACCGGGTCGTAGTCGACGTAGGCGACGTGCGACCTCGGGTTGATCTCGTGCGCCACCTCGTGGACGGCGCCCTGGGTGGGCAGGCCGACCCCGATGTCGAGGAACTGGTCGATCCCGGCCTCGGCGGTCAGGAACCGGACCGCCCGGCGCAGGAACCGGCGGTTCTCGAGCGCGGACCGGCGCTGGCCCGGCATCTGGGTGAGCACCTTCTCGGCCGCGACCCGGTCCGCCTCGAAGTTGTCCTTGCCGCCGAGCCAGTAGTCGTACATCCGGGCCACGTTGGCGGTGGTCGTGTCGATCTGCGGCGAGACGTGGCCGGGCTCGGCCTTGGTCCACTGCATCCCTGAGGACGTCATGAGCTAAACGTACTTCTTGCCGGCCATTGCGTCGTGCCTATTGCGGGGCGAAGCGCACCCGCAGCCCGAGTCTGCGCAGCACCCAGAGGAACCACACGGTGGACGCGCCGGCTCCGGCGACGACGAGGGCGATGGTCGCGGCGGTCGAGAGCATGAGGAACACGCTGACCGTCTCGGTCTCCATCAGCAGCCCGAGGCCCGCGGTGAGGATCAGGAAGATGCCCGCCCACAGCCAGGTCGCCCGCTGAAAGAAGCGGTGCAGGCCGGGATGGCGAATGCCCGGCTGCCGGAGCGCCACCACTTCCGCCGCCAGCCGGGCGATGAGCGGCTCCGGGCCGCCCGCGGTCCGGGCGAACAGGACGCACATGGCCAGGTTGGCCAGCGGGACCTGCAGGAGGAAGAGCCAGAGCTCGCCGCTGGCGAGCACCACGGCGGTCTGCAGGGTGAGGACGATCGCGGATATCGTCAGCAGGCTGGGCACGGATCCGGTCGCGATCTTGCGGATGAGCGCGGTCAGCCAGATGGCCGCCAGCCCCGCCACCAGGCCCGGGTCGCGGCCGAAGAGCCAGGCGACGACCGCGTAGGCGGCCACCGGCAGCCCGATCGACTCGGTCAGGTTCCAGCCCGCGGTGAGAAGCAGCCGCAGCGGCCGGGGGAGTTCTAGGTCCCCGGCCGCGCGGGCGGCTGCGGCGATCTCGCCGCAGCCGCTGGCCTCGAGGGCCCCTGCATCTGCGGTCATGGTCAGAAGTAGTGCCGGCGGCCGCCGACCGCGTGGCCGACCATGCCGAGGAGCGCGAGGGCCAGGCCGATCAGCAGCACGACGATGCCGATGGTCCAGAGGATCGCGATTTTTACCACGAATCCGATAATGAGTAGGACGATGCCGAGAATAATCACTGGGAGCTCCTGACGGAATTGTCTGTGGGGGTTAACTGACCGGGCCGTGCGGCCTGGTTACTTCTTCGCGGCGTGCTTGGCCTTCTCGCCCTTGAGCTTGACCTTGCCGGCCAGCTCTTCGACCTTGCCCTTGGCCCGCAGGCGGTTGTCGCCGGTGGCCTTGCCGGCGTCCTTCTTGGTCTTGCCCTTGAGTTCCTTGCCCTTGTCCTTGACCTTCTTGCCCAGACCCATACCGACTCCTTACGTGCCGCCCACAACGCCGTCCGCCGGTCCCCTGGCCGAACCGCGTTGCACGGTGCGCCTGAAGCAGGGTGCTCAGGCTCCGCCCAACTGCCCGTGCCGCCGCGACTCAAACAACGCCGACACGGGCGCGGGGGAGCCGCCCGTCGGCCCGTAGGATGCGTCCCATGTCGGACGCCCAGCCTCGCCCCGAGCCGTTCAACCCGAAGGCCGGTGCCGATGCGCTTGAGGACCTCCGCGCGCGGCTGCGCGCGACGCGCTGGCCGGACGCGCCCGAGGACGCCGGCTGGTCGCTCGGCACCGACCTGGGCTACCTCCGCGAGCTGGTCGCGTACTGGGCGGGCGAGTTCGACTGGCCCGCCCAGGAGGCTGCCCTCGCCCGGTATCCCCGCTTCCGGGTGACACTGGGCGGACTCGGGATCCACTTCGCCCACGCCCGCGCGGCGGCGTCGACACTGCAGGCCGGCCCCGCCCTGCCGCTGGTGCTGTGCCACGGCTGGCCCGACTCGTTCTGGCGCTACACGAAGGTCATCCCGCTCCTCACCGACCCCGCCGCGCACGGCGCCGATCCGGCCGACGCGTTCGACGTGGTCGTGCCGGACATGCCCGGCTACGGGTACTCCGACCGCCCGGCCGGCCCGCCGCTCGACTCGATCGCCGTGGCCGCCCTGTGGTCCGAGCTGATGGCGGTCCTCGGCTACCCGAGGTTCGGCGCGGCCGGCGGCGACATCGGCAGCGGCGTCAGCCGCTACCTCGCGCTCGACCATCCCGAGGCGGTGGCGGCGGTGCACCGCACCGACGCGGGCGTGCCCGTCTACGCGGGCGATCCGGCCGACCTCACGCCCGAGGAGCGCGCCTGGTTCCAGGCCGTCGCCGGCTGGGGCGCGGCCGAGGGCGCGTACGCCGCCATGCACCGCACGAAGCCGCAGACGGCCGCCTTCGGGCTGACCGACTCGCCGGTCGGGCTGGCCGCGTGGATCGTCGAGAAGCTCCGCGCGTGGAGCGATTGCGACGGTGACGTCGAGCGGCGCTTCAGCAAGGACGAGATCCTCACCAACGTCACGCTGTACTGGCTCACCGGGACGATCGGCTCGTCGATGCGCATGTACAGCGCCAACGCCGCGATCCCGCCCGGGCAGCACGCCCGCCGGGTCGAGGTGCCGTCCGGCTTCGCGCTCTTCCCGGCCGACATCACCCGCCCGCCGACGGCGTGGCTCGAGCGCACGGCGAACGTCGTCCGGGTGACCGAGCCGCCGCGCGGCGGTCACTTCGCGGCTTTCGAGGAACCCGAGCTCTACGCGGCCGAGCTGCGCGAGTTCTTCCGCCCCTACCGCGCGATCAGGTAAAGCCGACGTTCAGGAAGAAGTGCCCGAGCTTAACGTTTCCGACGCCGCCGCCCGCCCAGTGCACAAGGCGCGCCAAGAGGATGATGGCGACGATGCACACCACCAGCCAGAAGAAGAAAATGACAATACCGGGTATCGCGTACCCGCCAATTGTTCTCGCTCGAGCCATGGGCCCCTGGCTACCCGGGCCCGCCCGATATATGCCGTCATGAAAAAACCAAAATCTTTATCCCGAACGGTCCCTGCCTCCGCCTCCTCAGCCCGCCACCCCCACCTCAAGGTCGGCCGGCCCAATACGGACCCTGCCCTCCAGCCGCCACCCCATCACCACCCCGCCAACCCATCACGACCGGGTTCCGTGACCGTCCATGCCTGCTTGACGGTCGCCATGCTCTCGCGGGTGCGCTGGGACTGTTTGCTGGAGTTGTAAGGTATCGCGGGTTTCTGTACGGTTTGAGGCGCCTGCGAGGCCGATTCCCGGAAAGGTCACTCGATGTCTGCTGACGCGTCCGCGTCCGTTCCTGATCCCGTGCCCATGCAAGGCGCCGAGGATGCCAAGGCTGCCCGGCTGAGCGGGCCTGCTGAAACCGTCAGCGGGCCGGGTGCCGTCGAGGCTGCTCCAGGTGAGGATGTCCCGCTCGCCGCGGCTGAACAGCCGTTCGCGCCAGTTGCTCCGCCACCACCGCCACCACCGCCGAGGCGGCGGCGCAGGCCGCCGAAGTGGCTGCTGCCTATCGTCGGCGGGGTCCTGGCGGCCGCCCTTGTCGCCGGCCTTCTCGTCTGGCAGCCGTGGAGCCCGCGACCGATCGCCCCGGCGTCGCTCACCGCTGAGTCACCGACCGGGACGAGCGTGCGGTTGTCCTGGCCGGCCCCCAACGGCGGGGCGACGCCGGACCAGTACGTCATCCTGCGGGACGGCGCGCAGCTGGCGGAGGTCCCGGGCGATGAGAGATCGTGGACGAACACGGGCCTGAAGCCCGGTGACAAGTTCCGGTACGAGGTCGCAACGCGAGGCGGTGGCTGGCAATCCGGGCCGTCGCCGGTCGCGACGGTGACCACGATCGCCCCGAGCCCGGTGGGGCTCAAGGTCGCGTCGACCTACACCAGCGCGACGCTGACCTGGAAGCCGTCGCCACTCGGCCCGGCGCCAGATAAATACGTGGTCTACGACCAGGGCGAACGGGCGGCGACGCTTGACGGCGCGACCACGTCGTACGTCGAGCGTGGGCTAGTCGAAGACACTCCCTTCCAGTACTGGGTTGTCGCGGAGTGGGGGAAGGTCTCGTCCGCGCCGTCCGCGACCGACTCCGGGACAACCCGCTCGGCGCCACTCGACAACTTGCAGAACGCGATCGTCACGCCGACAAGCATCCCGAGTAACGCGACCGGGGGCACCGTGGGCAGGGCGTTCCCGACGTCGTGGAACTTCTTTCCGCAGTGCACCACGAACGCCTGCACGATGACCGTTAACGTCGTCGTTCCTGGGCCTCAGGAGCGGGGGTTCGGGCTGACGCTCAAGGTCACCCCGTCCGGTGCTGGCTACGCAGGCAGTACCCGGGGCAAATTCGCGGAATGCATGGGGACTGCGACTACTGACACCATCAAGGTGACCCTTGTCCCGGACAAGAGCCAGATATCCAACGGGCAGTGGGGTCACTGGACCGGCACCGTGACCGCCACGGCGCCGTACATCAACCTGAACAACGGCTACTACTGCCCATCGGCGACCTGGGACTACCACGTTGCCTCGGGCGGCTCCGGCAACGCAGGAGCAACCGGTGGCTCCCCTGAATAATACTTTGCGCGCGAGCCGCCGCCCGTAACGAGCCACCGTCCCCGCACAGCATCCCGGTCCGTTCGACCCATGGGCCCCCTCGGCGCCGGCACCCGCTTCCAGGCCGGCCTGCAGGCAGTCCGCCGCGGCTGGCTCTGAGCCCGCCGGGCCCGGTCGCGCGATCACGCCGCGGCGTCGCGCTGCATTACGCGTGCAGCGCGACCTCGTAGGTTTCCAGATCCGGCTGCGTTAGCCCGGTCGCCTGGCGGCCCTCGTCCTGAACGCCGGCCGGCATCTGCTCGCGGGTCTCCCACAGCGAGACGATCATGACCTTGCCGGTCTCGCCGCTGGTGAGCACGTAGAAGCCCCTGAACCCAGGCTGCTGGCTGGCGCCGGGAAGCTGCTCCCGGGCAAGGCCGATAACGCCGTCGAACCCCTGAGGTCCTGCCTGGGCTGTGATCACGCGTGCGAACATCCTGCTCTCCTGCGAGGTCGCGAAGGGTGCCGGTGACTCTGGCGCTGGCTGGTTCCCGGCCGAGCTGCGCGGCGGGACCTCAATAAGATTCTCATGCCGATATTCGATATGTCAAATATTGGCATCGCAAGCCTGTGCGCTACGATGAGCGTCATGTCCGACCTGCCAGAGACCCGCGAGATAGCCAGCCTGCTCGTCGCGCTCATCGGCCAGACCGCCACGCAGATCTCGCAGTGCGCGGAGCAGTGCGGGCTGTCCATGGTCCAAGCGTCGGCGCTGCTGCAGATCGACGGCAGCATGCCCATGCGCGAGCTGGCGGCCCGGCTCGGCGGCCACGCGTCCAACGCCACCGGGATCGCGGACCGTCTCGCCGCCCGCGGCCTCGTCGAACGGCATGAGGACGCCGACGACCGGCGGGTGAAGCGGGTCGCCCTCACCCCGGCAGGCGTCGCGACCAGAACCCAGATGGCCGCGTGCATGGAGTCCGCCCGCTCGCCGTTCGCGCGGCTTTCGGCGGCCGAGCGCAGCCAGCTGCACGCCCTGCTGCAGGCCGCCATCGAGCCGGAGATCGACCTGAGGGAAGCCCAGCGCCAGGCCGCGCGGCTCCTCGGCTCGATCGAGCTGGGCTGAGCGGCGGCCAGCTCGGCCGGGCCCGGGTTCCCCTCCCCGTCGCCGTTATCGGGGTGCGGACGGCCGGGCCCGGCCGCGCGGTTACGCCGCGGCGGCGTCGCGCTTGGCGACCTCCTCGCGGACGATCGGGATCACCTGCTGGCCCA
>Ga0209006_10005083_pt1 | contig 11942 bp, 8 predicted proteins | sample JacPin_JW_Ref_O2_FD_188567 | JGI IMG/M metagenome (GOLD analysis project Ga0209006, IMG submission 188567) | Forest soil microbial communities from Algoma, Ontario, Canada - Jack Pine, Ontario site 1_JW_Ref_O2 (SPAdes) (version 2) | ecosystem: Environmental > Terrestrial > Soil > Boreal...
CGACCCGTTCCGCCACATGCAGCGATGCCTCCAGGATCCGGCTCTGCGGCGGGTAGATCAGACCGGTCGAGAGATCCTCGTCGGTGACCTGCTCGGCAACCGCCTTGGCCGCGACGATGAACATCTCCTCCGTCACCCGGCGCGCCTGCGTCGCATACACCGCCATCCCCATCGCCGGGAAGATGTAGACGTTGTTTCCCTGGCCCGGGACGAATCGCCGGCCCGCGATCTCAACCGGCGGGAACGGGCTGCCGCTGGCAAAGATGGCTTTGCCTCTCGACCAGCGATAGGCCTCCTCGGCGGTGCATTCAGAGCGCGAGGTGGGGTTCGAATACGGAAAGATGATCGGACGCTCGTTGATCTGCGTCATTGCCTCGATCACCTGCTGGGTGAACAGCTTCGGCACCGTACTGACGCCGATGATCCCGGTCGGCTTTATTAGCTTTATCGCCTCGACGAATGTCGAGACGGGCGGCAGGTTTTGAGCGAAGGGCTTCTGGAAATCCGCCAGATCGGTACGCGACGTGACGAGAAGACCGTGGATATCGAACAGGGCGTTGCGACGCCGAGCCGCCGTGATGTCCATTCCCTCCATGGCCATGGCCTGGCTGATCAGCTCGGCGATCCCGGTTCCGGCTGAGCCGCCGCCGAGAAATAAAAAGCGCTGGTCGGTAATCTTCTGCTTGGTGATGCGCAGGGCGGCAAAAATACCGGCGAGCGCGATGCCCGCGGTGCCTTGGATGTCGTCGTTGTAGGTACATATCCTGTCGCGATAGCGTTCGAGGATCGGGACGGCATTGATGTTCGCGAAGTCTTCCCATTGGATGCAGCATTTTGGGTAGAGCAACTGCACCGCCTCGACGAACTCATCGATGAAGGCGAGATAAGTCTCGCCGCGGACGCGTTGCTCGCGCAGACCGAGGTACAGCGGGTCGTCGAGCAGCGTCGGGTTGTTCGTGCCGACGTCGAGAACGACGGGCAGGCAGTATTGCGGTGGGACGCCGGCGCAGGCCGTGTAGAGCGCCAGCTTGCCGAGCGGAATGCCCATCCCCCCGGCACCTAGGTCGCCGAGCCCGAGGATCCGCTCTCCATCAGTCACAACGATGAACCGCACGTCTTTCTGTGGCCAGTTGGCGAGTATCTCGCGCACCCGACCGCGGGCGGTGATCGGCACGTAAAGGCCACGCGCCTCGCGGAAAATATGACCGAACTTCTGACACGCTTCGCCGACGGTCGGCGTATAGACGAGGGGCAGATAAGTCGCCGGATCCGACATCAGGACGGCGTAAAACAACGTCTCATTGCGCGCCTGAAGATCCGACAGCACGAGGTACTTCTGCAGGTCGTCATCGAGGTTCGCTATCTCGGTATGACGGCGAGCCCGTTGCAACTCGAGGTTGGTGACGCCGGGCGGCAGCAGGCCTTCGAGATGGTACTTGTGGCGCTCGGCTTCAGTGAAAGCCGTACCTTTGTTCAGGCGCGGATTGTGAAGAAGGTCATAACCGGTGGGGCGTTCCATCTCCGATGCGATCATCTTCAATCTCCGATGCATGTAGGGAGCTATTTGGCTGCCTGTGCTGTCAATGGCGGGGGGCTTCACCCTCCTCCACGCCGTGGCGGGAGCTTGGTTCATGAATCTCAACCCGTCTTCCCGGATCAACCACCCGATTTTCTAATCGCACGGCGGAAGCGCCTGGATGCTCGCAAACGGATGATGAGAACGGGGGATCCATAAATATACGCTACAGCATGGCCGACTTCCGTCACTAGGAACGGCAGCCGTTCTTGCCGGTGCGTGCCGGACAATTTCTCGCTTCCACTCATGATCAAAGCGAGCACGTCGTTCGATCGCCCGAAAGGCGGACTGTGTCAGTCCGATCCTTCGCTCTGCACGCTCGTCGTTCGTACCACAGGGGCGACGAACCAGTAACCTCGACCGGCCACCGTAAAGATGTAGCGATTGCCGTCTTCACCGTCCCGCAACGCGCGCCTCAGCGCCGCGATCTGGACTTTGAGGTTGCCGGCGTCGACAAAAATGTCCGGCCAAACGCGGGCCATCAACTCAGCCTTGCTGACCAGTTCCCCGGCGCGTTCCACCAGCGCGACCAGAATGTCGAGCGCCCTGCCGCCAAGACGAAGCGGCCGTCCCTCTTCCAGGAGGAGCCGTTGGTTCGGAAGAATTTGGAATGGACCAAACGATATGGCCGTCGCGGCCGAAGCCTCGCTCTGGTCGGCGGCCGTGGCCGTTCGGCGAACCGACCAGGGTCCAGCCACCACCGCATGTGGCTCAATCGAAGGCCCGTAGGCGATCGGTGGATGAGATCGTGAGAGGTTCAGGTCGATGGCTAGCTTTTGCTGGGACATGGCGACCTCCTGAGGTCCGCCTCAGTAAGCTAGGTAAGGTGAACTGATAAATCCTGCGTAGAGGAATAAATATGTCTGAAAAAATCTGTGAGCATGCGGAAAGCTGAATAGGCCTGAACCTGGATGCGCGTCCAGACAACTTCTCGGCTACGTCCACCCATTTACCTCAACCCTCGCTTTGGCGCGACGTCACGGTTTCGTGATGGCAAGGCGATGGTCGATCCGAAACGCAAAAGACGCCGATGGACCATCGCAAGCCTCCTGCCCATCAGCGAAGGTTCATAAATTGCGCCGCGCTCCCAATGCCGGCGGCAGCCACGGGGCTGTCCAGAACGCCCAAGTCCGCCGCGTCTCTCGATACGCGCGTGTCCGGACGGTAGCCGTCGTCGCGGCGAGCAACGGCACGAATGGCAGGCCGGGGCCGGGACGTAACCTTCATCCCGGCCCTCGCGGCGTTAGCTTCGCACTCGCGCTACGGCATATCGCCTAGGCCGAGAAACCGGTCGTTGCTCGAAGACTTTGGCGCCCGTAGCATTGCCAAGATCGAGCCCGGCACGCGGTATCGTGAAGCGCTCCCGCATCGTCGCGTCATCTTCAGTCAAATCGCGCGTTTGGCAGCAATACTCGAGCGACAGGCCGTTGGGATCTTTGAAATAAACCGACTTCGCCCAGCCGTGGTCCGCGACCTCCGTGACCTTGACGCCCTTGGCGCGCAACTCGTCGCGCTTGTTGGCCAGGGCCGCCGCCGTGCCGGCCTCGAATGCAAAATGATAGAACGCGGCTGGAACGCCAAGCCCACGATTGATGCCGGCATCGTACGCAGCCGGCACGTCCGGGACGCCGCGCGGCTCCAGAAAGGCGAGGAGTTGACCACCTCCGATGTCGAAAAATATGTGCCGGAGGCTGCCGCCTTCTTCGATCCTTATCATGTCGGCGACGACCTGTTTAAAGCCCAGGACGTCCTCGTAAAATTCACGGGTCTTGTCCAGGTCAAGGGTCGAAAGGCCGATGTGAGAAATGCCTCTATGGCTCATCGCTATTACTCCTCGGGTTGAATTTAGGATGGTGAGAACACGTCTTCCCTAGCGCTTCGCGCCGCTTTTCATTTTCCCTGATCACTGATTGATGGCGCGGTGAAGCGAGCCGGCAGCGCGCGCCCCGGCGCGCTGGTGCGCGGCGGGAAAGTTCGTGTCGAACTCCCGGCTGACCTCGATGGCCCTTTCGCCGGCGAACTCGCCGCCGGTGGCAAGTTCGGAGATTGCCTTGAAGTAATGGTCCTGTCCCCCCGGCAGGCTCCAATCGAGCATACAAGCGGTCGTCAGGCCGATATTCTTGAAGCGATGCACCGTGTTGCGTGGGATGAAGACTATGGTTCCGGGGCCGATCGCCGAGGTTTCGTCACCGATCGTCACCTCGTAGGTGCCGTCGATCGTGAAAAACATTTCCTCCTGGCCGAAGTGGATGTGGTTAGGCGGGCCTTCGCCGGGCTTGTGCCATGCCATAACGACGGAGATGGCGCCCCGCGTGGCCTCGGTGGTGAGGAGCACTTTCATGTCGAGGCCAAACGGTTTGATCATCACCGCGTTTTCGGGTGGGATGATCGCGGCCTGTGGACGTGCTATTCGTGAGTTCATGCTGGTCTCCGGTTTATAAGTGACGGAACCGAAACTGTGTCTTGAATGAGGACTGTCACCGGCTCGGGTGGAGTTGCTTTAGACCCGGCGGGCCTATAGGGGACCATCTAGAAGAGCCAGCGGAGCGGCTCGAGACCGAGCAACAGGCGACCTGACATTTCGTAGGTTCGCAGCGTCGCGAGCACATGCTGATTCATCGTCAGAACGTCGCGCAGGCAGCGATCGAGCGGCCCCTTCTGATAGACTGCCGCGCCGCCCGCCGCCTTGTAGACGAGCTGCACCACGTCGACGCATACCCCGATGACATGCGGGTGGGCGCTGGTGAACAGCGCGAGCTGTTTCTCGGATGGCTGTCGGCCGTCGAGCAGGGTCGCCCACAAATCGCCCATTACATCGAAAAAATACGCACGGGCGGCAGCGAGAAGCGTCTCTGCGCGTCCCACGGCTTCTTGTACGTAGACATCGTCGCGCGGTGCTTTGGGGGCCTCGATGCGCTCACCCACCGTGTAGCGCCGGGCCGGTTTGCCCGCCGCGCCCTCGACCATCGTGTCGATCGCGTGGCGAGCGACACCGAGCGCCGGTGCGGAAACCTTCGCTGCGAACATGAACGGGAATGCGTAAAGCGGCCCGGGCCGCTTGATCAGCGCCGGGTCCTGGAAGCTGAAAGTGTGCTCTTCCTCGACAAACTGGTCGCGTACCAAGACGTCATTGCTACCCGTGCCACGGAGCCCCGTCGTGTGCCAGGTGTCCAAGATCTCGCATTGCGACAGGCGCAGAAGACACTGCCGGGTTTCCGGCACTCCGTTGGCGTCGACCCGCGGGGCGCCGTTTTCGACGATGATGCAGCCCAGCCAGAGCCATTCGCAGTGATGGCACCCGCTGACAAACGGGAAGCGCCCGCTGACGCGGTAGCCTCCCGGCACCCGCTCGGCCTGCCCAGTCGTCGTGGCGGCGGCGCCGGTGGCTGCCAGAAGATCGGGATACATCGTGTGGGCGACGCCCTGATCGAGGAAGGCTGTGACGTAGCCGCCGTCGCAACCGATCATCGTGCACCACCCGACCGAACCGTCGGCCATAGCGAGTGCCTCGATTACGCGGAACTGCGTCAACGGGTCAAGCTCCGGACCACCCCAGGCACGCGGCATCGTCATACCGAATACGCCGGCCTCCTTCATCGCCGCGGCGATGTCCGGCGGGATGCGGCGGTCCCGCTCGATCTCGTCGCCCGCCGCCCGGATTTGCTCGGTGAGCTCGATGGCAGCATGCAGGACGGGAGGGTCGCCTGCGACCGCTTCACCTGCGCGGGTCGTTTTGAGCGGCCGCGACTGCTCGGGCGAGACGATAGCGACCTGTAGCTGTAGGGTCCTTGCGTCCATGTTATCCTCCAGTTTGTGGGTCACTGAGCCGGCGTTCGTGGGCCAGCCGATGAGATGCCGAGGCTCTTCGACCTCACGACGGGACTGCATGGTGGCTGCCTTGCAGCTCCGAAAAGCTGATGTTTGATGGGCTCGGAAGAAGTTCGCTCGAGGTACCAGAGCGGCGGCACGAACGGATGTCCGGCGTCTTCTCGCCGTAGCCCGATGTCTTTGAGCATCAGATCGCTGAGCTCGCGCAGCTCCCGACGTGAGCGGGCGTGTTGGCGCCATCGCCGGATAGCGGCGATGATCCGGCGCACCATCCCGAGCCGCTCGACCTCCGGCCTCTCCGTGCGGAACGGCACGGCTTCGGGGAATTGCCCGTCAGGCCTCCCCCAGAGTGTCGATCCGTGCGGCACGACGAGATCAAAACTGCGCGCGGATACGGGCCAAACCGTTTCCGGAAGCGTGGCTGCCGGTCGAAAGGGCCTTGAGGTGGTGGCGATCAAAGGGACCGCGCTGCAGCTTGCATCGCGGCGGCGGGTGGGCGAGGAAACTCCGTATCCGCCGTGCGGATTTACTTTCATCGCAGCATCTCCAAAAATGCGGAAACAGGTCAGACGCTGGCCCAGGCGCAAATCTGAGCCGGTCCCTCGATTTGGCTGCGCGCTTCGATCACGGCGGATTTGAGCCGTCTTTCCAGTGTGTCGATGCCAACCGTCTCTTCGCTCGCGACCCCGAGTCGGGCCATTCGGGGCAGAAGGGTCCGAGCCACGCCCGCGAGCCAAGCGTAGTGAGGGGCTTCGTCGCCGCCCCCGATCGGCGTTTCGGAGAACAATTTGGGCTGCGGAAGGCCAGCGCGAGAAAAATGTTCGATCAGCCGGCCAGCCGCGTCCGGGCTTGGCGCCTCGGCGCGAAACGTCGTCAGGAGCCATTCCGCGGCTTGCTGCCAGAGTGCCACCTCGGGCAGAGAATGAATCGGTCTGCTTAGCACGAGTTCGTGCAAGGCGAGGGTTCCGGCAGGCCTAGCGAAGCGCGCAGCTGCCCGCAGGAAGGCAACGGGATCGGCTTGATGGACCAGGACGTACCGGCCGATCACCAGATCGAAGGGTACAGGGTCGGCAAAAGTATCGACCGAGGCGTCCATGAAGGCGACCTGCGGGAAACCGCCGGCCTGGGCCCGCTTCCGCGCAACGGCAAGGACTTCTGCGTTGCGATCGATGCCGACGACCGAGCCGGACGCGCCAACCAGCTTGCCGGCTAGCAAAGCGACATCGCCGGCGCCGCAACCGAGATCGAGAACCCGCATGCCGGGCTCGATTCCCGCGCTTCGCAACAGGCGCTCTGTGGTTGGCCGGAGGATCGCCGCTTGGTCGATCAGGCGTCGGATCTCGGCCGGCGAATGTCCGAGAATGTAAGTTGCTTCACCCACGCCGCTCGCTACCGACCTAGGCGAGATCTCTCGGCGCGTGAGTGCGCCGCCTTTTCCCGACCGATTGAGCGCTGTCGGGGAAGCGAGCCGTTTTTTGGCGTGAGGCCGGTTTTCGCCGTGAAGATTTTCTTCCATCACAGCATCTCCTTAAGAGGCTGAGGGGCGGGCGGTGCTGACGATGCAGCGCCATTTCGCGGCACTTGATCCGGCAATCGACCGCTCGATTGCCAGTTCGAAATCTGCTCAGTTTCTGCTCAGGCGCGCTCGCGCTGGCAGATGGCCGCGCGGTGAACCTCGAACGGAACCGAACTGGACTGATCAGTCGGATGCCAGAAATAGGGGACGCGATCCGGGCGATTGCCACTCAAAGCGAGAGCAATAAGTCCTTGATAACGCTGCTGAGCCGCTTCGTGAGGCCTCTCGGACGACTGGCGAGGCGTGCCTTAGCCCTCCGGCACTCCCGCCAAGCGCAGCCCGGTGCAAAAGTGCTGGCGCTGAGCGAGGTACACCGCATTGTCGCTGACCGCTTCGGCGCGGTATTTGGCGATTGTGAAGTTGGGCGCGAGACGTCGGGCGACAGCGCAGACTTCGGCGGCCTCCGCAAGCAGCCCGGCGAGCGCCAGCGAGCCGGCGAGAACGAACTGGGAGAGGCCCCAGTTCGGGTTGATTTCGACCGATTTTCGCAAGCTTTCGAGCGCGTGAACCACGCGTCCGAGATGGATATCGGCAACCGCGATGAAAAAGTGCCAGTGAAATAGAAGCGGATCACGCGGACTGAGCCGCATCGCTTCCGCAACGTGGGCCCGGGTCTCGCGCGGTCGCCCGAGGAGGACCTTGAACAGCCCGAGATAGGCATGTGCCGTGGCAAAATTGGGCTCCAGTCCGACGGCGAACTCGACCTCGCGCAGCGCACGTTCGGGCGCGCGCATGGCGGATAGGACCGTCGCGTAGGTGAGGTGCGCGTCAGAGCTGTGCGGCGCCAGCGCCAGCGCCTTCGTCGCCGCTGCCTCGGCCGCGCGGATCTGCCCGGGGCGGTCCTCGGATGTGTACATGTGGACTTCCCACATGTGGGCATTGGCCACGCCCATCAGGGCGTCCACATTGTCCGCGTCAAGCTGCAGCGCCGCTTCAAAAAAATCGCGGGCCTGGCGCGCCGCATCGAGCGAGAGATGCTGATTCCAGGCAGCTCTTCCGCGGAGTGCGTGATCGATCGCGTCGAGACGGTCGGGATGCTCGCGCGCCGCCCGTCGGCTCTCTGCCGCGATCAATTGTATGTGAATGGTGCGGGCCAGCCGCGAGGTGACCTCATCCTGCATATCGAGGAGGTCGGCGCGCTGCTTGTCGAAGCGTTCGGCCCACAGATGCGCGCCGCTCTCGGCATCGACGAGCTGAGCGTTGATCCGCATCCGCTCACCCACGCTCTGCACGCTGCCTTCGAGGACGTATCGCACGCCGAGCTCGCGGCCGATCTGACGGGCATCGACCCGCTTGCCCTTATAGGCGGAAGCGGTGCTGCGCGAGATCGCGAAGACGCCGGAAGTGCGCGCGAGGTCGGTGGTGAGCGTTTCGGTAATGCCGTCGGCGAAGTGAGCGCATCGCACGCTGTCGCCGATATTGACAAAGGGCAGGACCACGACCGAGAGCCGCGGCGCGCCGAGGTCGACGCCGCTCGGTGAGAGGGGTTGTGGTCCAACCAGCTCCCCCTCTGCCGCCGGGTCAGCCGGCTCGGGCTCGATTGGCGCGATGCTCAAGCCCTCCCACAGCCACAAGGCCAGGCGATCGCGCGCGGCGGTGAGATGGCGGCGATACGTTCCGAAAGGCAACGACAACCGATCCGCCACGGCCTCTTGCTTTAAGGCAGGTCGGAAATAGGTTAGTTCGATGACCCGACGAAGCTTCTCGTCACGTTCATTGCCAAACAAGGTGCTGACGGTTTCCGAGAGCAATGTCCTGAGCTCCAGCGGCCCGGCGGGGTCGCCAAGCCAGATAGCGTCGCGCAGCAACGGGTTGCGCGCGAGCAAGTCGGCACGATGGTAGTTGCGCAGAGCATCCCTGAGGGCATTTGCAAATTGTGTGTAAGTGAGCGCGGACGCCGAGGCGATCGACGCCGCGGGCGCCGCGTCGGGTACGTCGGAGATCGGGGGCTTCGACCGACCTGCGGCGTCCCAAGCGTTCGCTCCCGGTAGGGGAGCCGAAATCACCATAACCACCGCGCGGCCAGTTGCGAGCAGTTGTAAGATCGGTATCCGGCGGACGATCACAAGGCCCAAAGTTTCGGCGGCGGTCGACATTGGAAGGGGGCCAATGAGCGGCCCCTGCTGTGTCGATGTGAGGGTGCCTTTGCGATCTGTTCGAGGTGCACTGCGGTCTATGGCATCACCGATTGCAATCCGCGATCCTGACGCTCATGCCGTCTGCATCGTCAGCACCAACAAGGAGTGCCGCCCATGAGTAAGGATGGCGCGAGCCGGTCGCTCGCCGATCGCTCATCGGAGACGGTTGGGGCGCCCGATGAGTTGCTCGGCCTTCTGACGGCCATCGGGTTCGGGCGCGAAATCTGCGGCGATCTTGCCGCGGCGGAGCGGCGCGAATGGTGGATCGGCAACGGCCGCGGCGCCTACGCGGCCGGAACGGTCGCCCAGACCTTGACGCGGCGCTATCACGGCCTGCTGATCGCGCCCGTCGATCCGCCGTTGGGGCGGCGCCTGGTGCTCGCAAAGGCCGACGCCGAGCTGGTCGTCGGCGATCGACGTACCTCGCTTTTCACCAATCGCTGGGCCGGTGGCGCGGTGGTGCCGGAAGGCCATCTCGGGCTCGAGCATTTCCACCTCGATGGCAGCATGCCGGTCTGGCGGTTCGCGGTCGGCGACCGGCGGGTCGAACAGCGCATCTGGATGGAGCCGGGGGCCGACACGACTTACGTCGCATGGCGCCAAACGGCCGCGCCGAGCCGCGACGCGGACGCGCGGTTGTCGGTGGCGATTCTCGCCAATGGCCGCGATCACCATGGAGAGACCTGGCCGCCGGGCTTCGCCCCGGAAATCGCCGTCGAGGGCGGGCAGCTCACCATGACCGTGCCGGGCCGGTTCGCGTTGCGGGTCGCTGCGCCGGGCGGTGCGATCGACCCGCAACGCACGTGGATCGAGAATTTCGACCTGCCGCTCGAGCGCGAACGCGGCCTCTCCGATCGCGATCACCATCTGTGCATTGCGCGGGCCGAGTTCTCGCTCGGCGACGGCGCCTGGCATGGGTTGGTGGCGAGCCTCGCCGGGGATGCATCGCCAGACATCGAGGCTGCGTTGGCGCGCCGCCGGGCGCATGACGCGGCGGTGTTGGCGCGCGCTGTTGCGAAGCGCCCAGCCCTCCGGGACGCCCCGGGCTGGGTGCTTCGGCTGGCTCTGGCCGCGGATCTGTATGTCATCGCACGTCCGGTCCCGGGCGTCGCCGATGGACGATCGGTGATCGCCGGCTATCCCTGGTTTGGCGATTGGGGGCGCGACACGATGATTTCCCTGCCGGGCGTGTGCCTTGCGACCGGCCGCTACGACGACGCTCGCAAGATCCTCGAAACCTTCGCGCGCTTTGTCGACGGAGGCATGTTGCCGAACGTCTTTCCTGGCGCGGGTGAGACGCCCGAGTACAACACCGTCGATGCGGCGCTCTGGTACATCGAGGCGTGGCGGGGCTATGTCGCGACCACGGATGACGAAGCGGCATTGACGCGAGCATTCCCCGTCCTTGCCGAGATCGTCGAGCAGCACCAGCGCGGTACCCGCTTCGGCATCGCGGTCGATCCTGGCGACGGCCTGCTGCGCGCCGGCGAGCCCGGTGTGCAGCTCACCTGGATGGATGCGCGGGTCGGCGACTGGGTGGTGACGCCGCGCATCGGCAAGCCGGTCGAGATCAATGCGCTCTGGCACAATGCGCTGGTGGCGATGGCCGGTTTTGCCGACCGGCTCGGCAAGCCTGCCGATTCTTACCGCACGGCGGCCGAACGGGCGCGTTTGGGGTTCCAGCGCTTCGTCATGCCGGATCACACTGGCCTCTTCGATGTGATCGACGGGCCAGACGGCGCCGACGGAACCTTGCGGCCCAATCAAATCTTCGCGGTCAGCCTGCCGGCGTCGCCGCTCGATGGCGATATGCAGCGCCGGGTGCTCGACCGATGCGGTGCGGCGCTGCTGACGTCCTACGGGTTGCGCTCCCTGGCCCCGGATCATCCCGGCTACCGCGGGTATTACCGCGGCGGCGTCAGCGATCGCGACGGCTCCTACCACCAGGGTCCGGTCTGGGCCTGGCTGCTCGGCCATTGGGCGCTCGCCCATTACCGGGTGCACGGCGATCCCGCGGCGGCCCAGGCCTGGCTCGAGCCGATCGCAGATCACCTTTGCGACGCCGCGCTCGGGCAGGTCAGCGAGATCTTCGACGGCGACGCGCCGCACACGCCGCGCGGCTGTCCGGCGCAAGCGTGGTCGGTCGCCTGCGTGCTGGAAGCCTGGTGGCGGCTTGAGCAGGCAAAGCGCAGCGACTGACCACCCCTCACTGCGCGCCCAGCGTACCGTCCAGCCGGAGGACCAGCGTGGCCAACGGCGGCAAATCCAGCACGAGCGAGGCGGGCTGGTCGTGCCAAGGGGCGAGGTCGGCGGCAGCGTCGCTGCCGTTGGCGAAATCGGAGCCGCCGTAGCACGCCGCGTCGGTGTTCAGCAGTGCGCGCCATTTTCCGGCCTCCGGCACGCCGAGCCGGTAGCCGGTTCGCGGGACGGGGGTGAAGTTGCTGACAGAGAGCACCGGCGCGCCGTTACCGGCGGGCATCCGAAGATAGGCGATGACGCTCTGCTCGTAATCGTCGGAGACCACCCAGCGAAAGCCCGTCTCCTGGTAGTCTCGTTCATAGAGCGCTGGTTCTGCGGTGTAGAGCCGGTTCAGATCACGCACCAAACGCTGAACACCGCGATGCGCGGGATCGTCGAGCAGATACCACTCCGGCTGCCCGTCATGGTTCCATTCGCCCTCCTGGCCGTATTCGTCGCCCATGAACAGCAATTTCTTGCCCGGATGGGTCCACATGAAGCCCAGATAGGCGCGCAGATTGGCGAAGCGCTGCCACTGGTCGCCCGGCATCCGACCGAGCAGCGAGTGTTTGCCGTAGACCACCTC
>Ga0209006_10005084_pt1 | contig 11941 bp, 19 predicted proteins | sample JacPin_JW_Ref_O2_FD_188567 | JGI IMG/M metagenome (GOLD analysis project Ga0209006, IMG submission 188567) | Forest soil microbial communities from Algoma, Ontario, Canada - Jack Pine, Ontario site 1_JW_Ref_O2 (SPAdes) (version 2) | ecosystem: Environmental > Terrestrial > Soil > Boreal...
CCTCGACCCCGCCAACGTCGTCGAGATCGCCGACAAACACTGGATCTTGCCCGAACTGGACGCCGACAAGAAGTAATTCACGGATCTCGGCGGTGCGGGGTGCGCGCTGAGCCCGCGGCCCTCATTCGTCGAACGGCAGCCTCGCCTGATCCTCTGACCAATCGATAACCTCAAACATCATTCCGCGCTTGAGCATTTCCGTCTCGAGTTCAGCGGCGTGCAGCTTCCACTCGGACGTCTCGCGGACGCGGAATCGGGCGCCCATGCCCTGGCGTTTGAGCGCGTCATCGGCCGCCAAGGCACCACGGACGCTCTCGTACATCATGGTGAGACTGTCGTTCGTGAACGCCTGATAGTTCATCGGGCCCCACCCGTGAAGAAGCCGGCCGCCGTTACACCATCGGCTTCTTCCTGCGACGGCCGTTTTCGATCTCCGGTGCCGTCGCGATCCAGCAGCAAGCCTGCACCGGTTTGGTTACTGAAGAATTAACCACAACCCTGCGGGACTGGCCGAAGATTGCGAACCGGTATCCACCCCGGATCAAGTCCGGGGCAGGCTTTCGCTCGAAAACGCTATCTAGCACGCACTGGCGCCCATTTGAACCTTCGGTCCGCCATGGTGACCCAAGTCAGGGCAAGTTGAGCCCTGCCGCGGAGGAGATCATCATGAAAACCCATTACACCATTGCATTGGCGATGTTTGCCGGTTTCGGCCTTGGCGCGGTCGCGGTTCAGGGACTTCATGCCCAGGCCAATCCGCCGGTCTACTCCGTCGCTGAAATCGAGGTCGCGGATCAGGCCGCGTACGCGACCTATGTCCCGACCGCTCAGGCCGCAATCAAGGCCGCCGGGGGCAAGATCCTTGTCGCCGGAGGCAAGATCACTGCGATAGATGGTGAGCCGCCAAAGTCGCGCGTTGTCATTCAACAGTGGGATAGCCTCGAAAAATTCCAGGCGTACCGCAATTCAGCGGCGTTCAGGGATCTCCTGCCGATCCGCCAGAAGGTGGCAAAATTCCGCACCTTCGTTGTCGCCGGTGCGCCGCTGTAGCAGCCCCGACGAATTCCCGTTCACGCCGCGGCGGCCCGTGGGCGTGAGGGGCGCGCGCCCGTAGCGACTTCCCCAGTGGCACTATCGCGATGCCGTGCCGCAGCGCGGCGAAGAGCTGCGGCCGTGGCGGTCAAACACGATGATTTGTTGTCCTTGCGGTCGAACCTTCGATAGTCATCGTCTAGAGCATTTACGTCGATCCACCTACCCGGCATCACCGCAGCCCGACGATCCCATGACGTTCGCCGCCGACCCACCCTTCGCTAATCCCGGAGCCGCGGCGTTCGCTTGGGTATATCCATCTTTCCAAGGGAGAAATCGAATGACCCGTTTTAAACGTCCAGCCCAATTGCTTGCCGCTGGCTTGGTGTGCTTTGCACTCACCTCGGCAGCGCTTGCCCAGCAAATAAAAGAAATCAAATTCGAAGGTCAGAATGATCAGGATGCTGCCACCAGAGTAGCCCTGGCATGGATGAACGACAAGACAAAGCACGGCACGATTTTTGTACGAGCGATCAAGATTCTAAATGAAGGCGGCAAATACGTCGCTCTCATGCAATATTCGGATGCGAATTAACCCCTCGCCGGATCGCCCGCGCGATACCGAACTATCAAATTCTCCGGTCGTGGCAACCTACAAAGCTGCCTTCAATTTCGCTCAGGCTAATGGCTTGAATCGGAAACGGCAGGCCTGCCCGCCACGCTGCATACATTCTTGATGGTCGATATCGGCCCCCATCAATCCGCTGATGAAGCCGATGTCGAATTGACAGACCTCGACGTAGTCTTTCGAAAGATCATGATAGACGCAGTTCTTGCACTCGATGCGAGGAAGTTTGTCACCCTCTTCAGCGTCGATTACTCGAGCCGCAAATCCGGTCTCGTTCATGATGTTGACGATTTCGGCAATACGCTCGATGCGAGTCTTGCCGACAAGCCGGGGAATGGCCGCGGCGGACATATCGACACCAAGATCGAACATGTATCGCCCGAACTCACCGGGGCCGATCTTCGATCGGAGCTTTTCAAAAAGGATGCGGGAAAACCACGAGTATTTTTTCGGAAAGCTGTCGACGCCGGCATCCGTCAGCACATAGAGGCTTCCCGGGCGGCCTCCTGTCTTGCGCGATGAACTCCGCGCGACGAAACCGTTTCGTTCGAGCCCTGTCAGATGCTGTTTCACCGCGCTCCGGCTGATTTCGAGGCGGACGGCCAGCTCATCAATCGTAAGACCAGATTTATAATCTAGAAGTTGCGAAAGTAGGCGTTGTTGGGTGTCGCCGCCGGCAAACAATGCTGAATCCTCGCTGATATTCCCGCGTTGTATACGTGAGCGCCGTTGGAACTGCAACAAAATGCGTCGCCGGCCTGACTTCAGAACAAGCGTTTTGCCTATAATATGGTTTTGACACTTAAATCTTTCAAAACATACATTACCACGTCAACGCGTCTTACTCCTCGAGGGGTTGGAAGCGGCGATAAAGGAGGAAAACGACATGACCTCTGAACAAATAACCTCGGTGCAGACCAGCTTTGCCCTGGTTCGACCCATCGCCGATACCGCGGCAACGCTATTTTATGATCGATTGTTTGAACTCAATCCGTCGCTGCGCGGATTGTTCGAGGAGGACCTGCGCGAGCAGCGAAAGAAGTTGATGGCGATGTTAGCGACCGCCGTCGACAATCTGCACCGATGGGACACGCTAGCACCGCACGTAAAGCAGCTCGGGCAGCGGCATGTCGGCTATGGAGTGAAGCCGGCCGACTACGACACGGTCGGAAGCGCGTTGATCAACACGCTCGAAAAGGGTCTAGGCGACGCGTTCACGCCCTCGGTCCGCGACGCATGGCTCGCCTGCTACACAACGATCGCAGCGGAAATGCAGGCGGTCGAGCCAGCCAAGACGGTCAAAGCTTGACGTTCACACATCAAACCTCGGTTCAATCCAATCCAAATGGAGAATAACGATGGCGATCGATTTCACACTGACCGACAGCCAGAAGAAACTGCAAAAGATCACCCGCGAATTTGCAACGGAAATACTCGCTCCGGCGGTGCAGAAGGCCGACGAAGAGCCCGATACCCAGAAGGCTTTTCAAATGATGAAGGGGCCTTACAAAGAGGCCTATAAACTCGGTCTTGCAATGGGATTCCTGCCCAAGGAATATGGCGGCGGCAGTGTCAGCAACGTCGATCTCCAGATTGTTGCGGAAGAGATTTGCGCCGTCGATCCGGGCTTCGCGACCATAGCGCTCGTCAACGGTCTGGGACTGATGCCGGTCGCCTGGTTCGGCTCGGAAGAGCAGAAGCGCAAATGGATCGGTGAGGCGACAGGCGATCCGACCGCCGAATATCTGGCCGGCTGGACCGTGAGCGAGCCGGCAGGAACACCAGGCGGCACCGCCAATTTCGATTCCCCCGGCGTCGGGCCGGTCGGTATCGGCCTCACGGCGACGCGTGACAAGGGACGCGGCGAATATGTCCTGAACGGCCGCAAGTACTGGCCGTGCAATGCAGGCGGATGGGACCTCAAAGGCGCAAACGTCAATGTCTGTATCGTTCGCACCGACGCACAGAAAGGCGGGAAATCGGGCTTGAGCGGCATGCTGGTGCCGCGTGGCGCGCCCGGATTGTCGTTCGAACAGCCAATCTCCAAACTCGGCCATCGTACCTGCCAGAATAACTCTATCGTGTTCGAAAATTGCCGGGTGCCTGAGGAAAATGTCTTCGCCGTTGGCGATGGCGATCTCATAATCAGCAAGGCTTTTACATGGTCCGGTCCAGTCGCTGCGATCGCCGCTGTGGGGGTGGCCCGTTCGGCCTATGAATATGTCTTGAAATGGTCGAAGACTTATACCGCCGGCGGCGGCAAACCGATCCTGAACCATCAGGCAGTGGGCTATGCATTGGCCGATGTCGCGATGAAGATCGAAGCCTGCCGCGCCTTCTCGTGGAAAGCCGCGCATTACCTCGATCTTCACGATTCCGAAGGCCATGCAATCGGCGCAATGTCGAAGGTGCTATGTGGTGAGCTTATGACGAGCTCAGTCTTCAAGGCAATGCAGGTCATGGGCGTCAACTCACTGGACAAGAAACATCCGATCGAACGCTACATGCGGGAATCCATGGTGTTTCCGCTTTATGACGCCGGCAATCTGGGGATGCAGGTGCGTAAGATCTGGGGTGTCATGCTCGATGACAGCTTTGATCCGCGGGCTTTTGCTCAATCCGATCCGATCGTCTTCACAAAGGACATGGAGGGAGCCGGGCTCGGAATGGACGAACCAATCAGGGCTGGTCTGATGGCAGCCGAATGAGTCAACAGCTCATTACGAGAACACCCAACGATCATCAAAATGATCGTTGGGTTACGTTCTTTGCTTGGTGGAGAGACGGATCGCCGTTAGCCAAATTGGCCTGCCCGGCTACGGCTTCACCGGGTCAGCCTGCGTAGCGCCCTTGGCCTTCTTGGCCGCCTCCTGGCGGTCGCGCGCGGCGATCAGTTCCTTCTGGAGCTTCGACCGTTCGTCGGAAGTCATCGCGGGCTTTTCACGCGCCGTCGGCAGAACTTCCACTGGAAGATAAGCGCTTGTTTTCGGCGGCGCCGGCGCCTCGGCCCGCGCATCCATCAGCGATGATCCGGTCGTGGAACTCGCACAGCCGCCGAGCGACAGGCTCAACAACAGCGCTCCCGCAGCGAACGCCGCTTTCTGCCTATCGACATACGCAAGACCCATGGATGGTCGTTCCACCAGCATTGCGGGCCAATTATGTCCGTCAGCCGAGCGGTGCGCTAGACGGTTAATCAGGCGTTGCGGGCACGGACCTGAGCCAGCCCCGATTTGGAAAAGAATGTACCCCCGATTGTGAACCAGTTCACATTTGCCCGGCGTAACGCCTGCTATGCTTTGTTCGCTGGGGATTTCAGGGGCCCAGTGGTAGGCGCCGCCGGGACACGACATTTCGAGCCCGACGGCGTAGCTTTTTTTGCGACATGGTTTTGCCTCCAGCCCCATCAGCCTCCGATCATGAGCCGCCAGCCGTCGCGGTTGCGCTGGTCGTCGCCGGCTGGCCTGACGAAACGATTTTGGTGAGCCGACGAAGCCATTTTTTTGGGATGGCGAAGGCGTCCTGAAACCAAAACCGCGTATCAGAGACCCCGGTCAACAACGGGGTTCGATCATGTGGGCAATCATCATCAATATGATTTACCGGCAGTCCTGCGAGAAATATCTGGCCGATCTGGTGCGGCACCGGCACTCCTGGATCTGAACAGCAAACGACGGGTGCAGGTCGGGCACGGGATTTTCCTCAGTTTGTTCGGGATCATTTTGTGGTCGCATGTGAGCCAGGTCACACGCCGCAGCAGCGGACCCGGCTAAACAAGCACCCGGACCATCTCATAACGAGGCCAAATCCGGAGGCCGCCAATGACTGCCATTGCGAGAATTGTTTCCAATGCTTCTGGGGCTAATGTCGATGCCGAGACGCTCAGAACGGTTTTGATGTTTTGCGCGGTCGGTTTGACGGTGTCCCTGCTCGCCGCATCCTATGGCGTCGACTTGAGCCCCGGGTTTTTCTAGGCCCAGCGGAGGATGCGGACATGCTCGCCGAAAAATTCTTTCTTCTGCTGGAGACACTCAAAAGCCGGACCTATCCCGACGGAAGCCCTCGCGTGGTCAGCAGCTCGCCCCATGTCCCGGTGGAGCTGCCCAACTCGAGCCTGAGCCGAAGCGGGACCGAAGCCCGGGCGATACGGATACCCCGAATAGCCCCTCCCCAGCTCCAGCAAGAGCGCTGACGGGCGCGGAATTAGCCGGTCAGGTGGCGCCGATGCCGGCTCCGCTTCGGAAACGCCTGCTATGAAGGCCTTTTCCGCTGTCGCACCGCGGTACGCGATTTAATGTTCACCGGTGGAACCGCCGTTCTCGACGGCGAATTGGTTTGTTCTCCCCATAGAGGAGGCAAGACCATGCGTCTTCACATCAAAGGTGGATACGGCCAAAAGCACATCGACCTGCTGGCCCTCGTCATGCTCGCGGCAATGGTGTCGGCAGTGGGATCGGGAATCCTCTACCTCGGTGCAAGGATCCATGCGCCGGCGCAAACGAGGATGATCCTTACCGGACCAGTCCCGCCGCTATAGCGTTGAAACAATTCGGGCGGCGATGCCACCGTAGCAGGGACCGGGTAAACCAACGGAACGCCCGCCAACAGCAACGAGTGGCCAGAAGGCCGTTTTCCTTAATTCAGGCATCCGGCGCCCACGAAGGCTGCCGCCTGGCGCTGCAAGAATGCAACAGAATGAATGCGCATATCACGCACGGCTGCGAGGCGCTTCAACGCCTCACTTCCGGCGGGAAGAGATATCGCATCGCCATATACATCGCTGCGTAGGCAACCATCAGCATGGGCGCCGCGATCTCGATGAACCTTACCATTTCACGTCCTCGAATCGGCAAGTGAGTGAATGATCAGGTCACTGTCAGTGAGTACGGTGAATTTTGCAAATTACCAGTAAGCAACTTACGGTGACTGCTTCAGCCAAAAAAGGCGGTAATTTTTCAGCGATGTCACAACTGGAAACATCCTGAAATACCAGACGATACAGAATCGCCCGCCATGGCGGCCGCGAGCCGCTAGGGCCTTTTCCGTTCCGACAGGAATCGGAACGGGGTTTTAGCTAGATTCTAGTTTTGACGCGTTTTCTTCACGCGAACCGGTATCCACCCGGATCAAGTCCGGGGCAGGCTTTCGCTCGAAAACGATCTAGCGTGTCACGCGGCCAACCGTCGACGCCTCGAAGGCCGGCGAGGCCTGCGGCACCACCAGATGAGTCGGCGGTTCGGACGGAGTCACAATCACGCCGGCGCGTGACACCACCGCGGACGTGATCATGCCGTCCCCGCGGCCCAGCGAATCATCTCTGAGATCAGCCCACAGGCAGAATACACCGATCGCCGCGACAATACCGGCAATTATCACAGGGACTAACTCTCGACGCTCGTCTTCAGCGGGCATGGTCTCGTTCTTCATTCGATTGACGGGCACGTCTTTACCGGAATTGGTTTTGAAATTGTTAACGGCAATCGACGCGACGTTGCGACTCAACGATGCTTCGCCTGCCGGGTTATCAACATACACGGCGATTCCGGTTTGTAATCTCTGACACGATTTGGCTCTGACACGATTTGCGCGGCGGATTTCTCGGCGTTTTGGTGCGCAATGCCTCGGCCTTGAAAACCTGCGACTGACTTAGCCATTGGAATGGCGCTGTCAATCGGTCGAAGAATTTGCAATGGGATTATTTATTTTGTGTCGGGCAGCGCCCGCAGATTTGCACAACAGCCTCGATCAATTCGCATGCGCCCACGGCTGGATCCGCTTCACGATATTGTAATCGCACGAACCTATAATCGCACAAGAGCACCTGACCTGACTGACATCAATTCAGCCTTGTCCGTCCTCAAGGCCGTACTCTTGATAGATGGTCAGGGGATCGACGTCCGGAAACAACCTGCACTTTGCCTGGGCGATATGCAGGGTGAGCGTTCCAGGCTGGCAGCCGGCCGCCAAAAGCTTCTTGATATCGTCCATATGCGCCCGCGGCTGGTGTTTCGATGGAAGCTGCTCCAGCGCGACAAGTGCTGTCGCCAATGCTTCCGTTACCACCCATTCGTCGTGGCCCGTAATTCCCTTTTTCGGCATCTGGACGATCTCCAAATTTTTCAGAGCGTGATCCGGAATGTGGTCGGCGCGTCGCCATCGACCAAGCGGTCCCATGCGGCGATGCGCCACCCAGGTTTTCGCGCCTGGTTCATCACTTTGTGCTCGCCATGATGGCCGACAATATCGAGCACGTCATCAGCTACTGGATGTTGTATCAGAAATTTCACTCGCCGGCATTGGCGGGTTTCGCAATCGTGTCGCATCGAACTCACCCGGGCCGCGTCCTGTTGATAACCCGCTAGCCGCCATGCAGGCGGCGTGACAGCCGATCACGACGTGTTATCGACGGCAGATCAGGCCTTGCTCACTGCGGACCAAACATCATGCGGATTACCCTCGTCGGCTCCCGCCATTTCGGCGTGACGACTTTTGACATGCTGCGGCAACATGGTGTCGAAATCGCCGGCGTGGTCGTAGCTGACAAAGACGACCGGCTTGCGGCGGCGGCGCGCGCCGCCGGGGTCAGGGTCACCGTGCAGACGAACCCCAAGCTGGTCGGGCCGCGGGAAATCGCTGATGGCACCGACCTGATCGTAACGGCACATAGCCACGCCCGCATCAGCAAGGAGGCCCTCGCCACGGCCACGCTCGGCGGTATCGGCTATCACCCCTCGCTGCTGCCACGGCACCGTGGCATCGCCGCCGTCGAGTGGACGATCCGGGAAGGCGATCCGATCGCCGGCGGTACGGTCTACCATCTTGCCGATCGGATGGATGCCGGCGCGATCGCCGCGCAGGAATGGTGCTTTGTCAAGAAGGGCGAAACCGCCCGGGAATTATGGGAACGCGCGCTGGCGCCGCTTGGCCAAAAGCTTCTGGGCGAAGTGATCGACTACGCCAAGACCCATCAATCCCTTCCTTCCAGGCCGCAGGACGAGCAGTTTGCGACCAACGCACCCAGCGTTTCCTCCCATTGATCCCCTGCAGTGGTATTTTATAACCGCCTTCTCTATCTCTGCCCGAATTCGAATTTTCGTTCCTGACCGGGAACCAATTTTCGTCTCAACCGTCTGAATTCACAGGGAACTATCCATGATGCCGCGGCGCAGCAAATTTTGAACACATTTTCCCCGAATAAGCCGCATCTTCACACAGATCGGAGATATGATTTTATGCGCCTAGACCGCATGGCTATGTTTTTTGGTTCTTTTCTTACTGCGGCCGCCCTCACCACCGCTCCCTCCGCCGCCCAGACGCCCTATGACGGGCTTTGGAATGTCACCGTTGTGACCAAGACAGGCAGTTGCGAACCGTCGGCCCGCTCCACACTTACTGTTGCGGACGGCCGAGTGTCGGCCGCCGGAGCGGAAGTTTCCGGCAGCATCGGACGCGAGGGTCTTGTGCGTGTCTCGATCAATGGGGCATATGCAAGCGGTCAATTGAGTGGCAACACCGGATCGGGGAAGTGGAATGGCGCATCTGCGGGAATACCGTGCAGCGGTCGATGGGAAGCATCGCGGCAGTAAAGCGAGCCAAATGGCCGGCAGCGTCATGATCACACGGCGAAGGATATTCGCGCTCGCGACATTGTTCGTGGCTGGCGTGTCCGGTTCGCCTAGCCACGCGCAATCCGCGCCTTTCGCGGGCCTTGCGGGGTACTGGTCGGGCGCTGGCTCCGTCACCCTCGATGACGGGTCGAGCGAGAAGATCCGGTGCCGCGCCACCTATGCCGTCAGCGGCAACGGGTCCGGACTCAATCAGACCCTTACCTGCGCCAGCGACAGCTACAAATTCGATCTCAAGACCAACGTCGTCGCCGAGCAGGGATCGATCTCGGGAAGCTGGAGCGAGAGCAGCCGCGGTATCAACGGCAACCTTTCCGGACGCGCCAACAACGGCAATTTCCAGGTGATCGCCACCGCCGCCGGTTTCACGGCCAACATCACGTTGACGACCCACGGCAACAAGCAGTCCGTCGTGATCCGCCCCGACAGCCAGTTCAAGGGCGCCTCGATTTCATTGACGCGATCCTGAAGCGCCTTTCGCTCCGACGCAATCGGAGCGGCGGCTTCATCTCGTCATTTGACGCGATCCCTTCGTGCGGACGGGTACGTGCGCAGGCCGGCACGGCGCCCCTGCCCCGGCAGCCTATGCGGCCGGCACAAACGCGGTGACCTCGATCTCGACCTTGGCGCGGACATCGACCAGGCCGTCGATATAGAGCAGTGTCGAGGGCGGGAAGTTTCGTCCCAGCGTCTCGCGCCAGGCCGCGCCGATGCCGGCGCCCGCGGCTTCGTATTCGCTGCGGCTGGTCAGGTACCAGGTCAGCCGGACGATATGTTCGGGGCCGGCCCCGGCCTCGGAGAGCAGCTTGATGATCCGCCGCAGGGCGACGGCGACCTGCCCGGCCATATCCGGTTGATATTCGCCCTTCTCATCGCCTCCCGTTTGGCCGGCAAGGACGATCCATCGGCCCGGACCATCGACTTCGACACCGTGGGAAAAGCCGCGCGGCTTTGACCATTCGGCCGGTTGCAGAATGCGCATCGGGAGGTTCTCCAAAGACGAGACACCGATCCCTTAGCACCGATCAGGCTGCCGCTCCCACATCGAAATTCGATGCGGTGCATCACTGCATCGGCATATTTGCCCGTTGCAAATCCGCAAGGCGTCGCCGATACCGGCCGCTTCCCCGACCTTTCGCCGCACCCGCGCGGCCTGCCCCGGCTATTCCCTGCGATGGACCGAACACCTTCCAAACCAAGGGCCGCACTATGGATGGCGGGCTGGCTTACTCTGTTGCTGATCCTGGTGGTGGCGGGACGCGAGGCGACGCGCGAACTGAACGTGTTCGAGATCATGGAGCTGCGCACCGGCATCGCCTTCTTCATGCTGTACCCGTTGATCCGCATCAATGGCGGTTTCGCTGCCATGAAGACGTCGCGGCCGCTGCAACATATCGGACGCAACGTCATTCACTATGGCGCACAGATCTGCTGGTTCTTCGCGCTCACCTTGATTCCGCTCGGTCAGGTGGTGGCGATCGAATTCACCATGCCGATCTGGACTGCCATTCTTGCCGCGAGCTTTCTCGGCGAGCGCATGACGGTGTGGAAGATTTCGGCCATCGTGCTCGGAGTGGTCGGCGTCATCGTTATTGTTCGCCCCGTCACCAGCGAGATCAATCCGGGCCAGCTGATCGCGCTCGCCGCGGCCGTCGGTTTCGGCATTTCCATCACCATGATGAAGTCGCTAACCCGCACCGAAAACACCGTGGCCATTGTTTTCTGGATGCTGGTGATCCAGTCCGCGGCCGGATTTTTCCCGACGCTGTATGTCTGGATCTGGCCATCCGCTTATGTCTGGGGCTGGATCGTCGTGATCGCATTCTGCGGCACGTTTTCGCATTACTGCATGGCGCGCGCGATGCTGTACGCGGATGCAACGGTAGTGGTGCCGATGGATTTCCTGCGGGTTCCGCTGACCGCCACCGTCGGCTGGCTGGTCTATTCGGAGCGGCTGGATCTGCTCACGGTGCTGGGCGCCACATTGATCCTCACCGGCAATCTTCTGAACCTGAAAGCAACCGATCCGGTGCCGGCGGGCGTCGCAACCTGAGTGAGCCAGCGGATCCGCTACGCAGCTCTTCGATCAGGCTCACTTCCCCGCCGCTTTTCGCAGCGCATCATTGATCCGCTCCTGCCAGCCCGGGCCGGCCTCCTGGAAGTGTTCGAGAACGTCCTGATCGATCCGCAGTGAAACCAGCTCCTTCACACTGGGAAGCGCCGTTTTCTTCGGCGGTAATTCCGCGGCCTTGGTCGTGGTCTTCTTGAACGCGGCCTCGGCTTCGGTGCGGGCGTCGTTCAGGGTTCTCGGTCGTCTCGGCTGGTCTGCCATGCTCAGATTCCCTCGAACAGCGCCGTTGACAGATAGCGCTCGGCGAACGACGGCACGATCGCAAGAATGGTCTTGCCGGCGCTTTCCGGGCGTTTGCCGATCGCCAGCGCTGCGGCGATCGCAGCCCCTGAAGAAATGCCGCCGGGGATGCCCTCATGACGTGCCAGCGCGCGCGAGGTTTCGATCGCCGTCGAGCTGTTGACCTTGACGATCTCGTCGATCACCGAACGGTCGAGGATCTCCGGAACGAACCCGGCGCCAATGCCCTGAATCTTGTGCGGGGAGTGCTGTCCGCCGGACAAAACCGGGCTCTCTTCGGGCTCG
>Ga0209006_10005085_pt1 | contig 11937 bp, 7 predicted proteins | sample JacPin_JW_Ref_O2_FD_188567 | JGI IMG/M metagenome (GOLD analysis project Ga0209006, IMG submission 188567) | Forest soil microbial communities from Algoma, Ontario, Canada - Jack Pine, Ontario site 1_JW_Ref_O2 (SPAdes) (version 2) | ecosystem: Environmental > Terrestrial > Soil > Boreal...
CGTTAGCCCGTGGGTCTCGGCGCGGTCTCGCAAAGTATCGAGAACGAGGCCGGGCTGGACGCGAGCGTATCTCTGCTCGACGTTGAGTTCGAGAATCTGATTCATGTACTTGGTGAAATCCAAGACGACGGCGACGTTGCAGGATTGTCCGGCTAAGCTGGTGCCCGCGCCTCGCGGGAGTACCGGAGCGTTGAATTTTCTGCAGGCAGCGACGGCTGCAATGACGTCGTCGGAATCGCGCGGGACAACCAGGCCGATAGGGAACTGGCGGTAGTTCGAAGCGTCAGTGGCGTAGAGCGCGCGGCTACCGCGGTCGAAGCGCACTTCGCCGCGCACAACGCGCTTCAGTTCGCGCTCGAGTTCAGACGCTTGCGAAAAGGAGTCAACAGGCTTTGCGTGGGAGCTTAACGGCAGCGGTTCGATGAAATGCAAATTGTTCACGGCGTTCGTATCCCGGCAGACTTATTATCTGCGTCAAGCAGCCGATTGCCTGGCCCGGGTTCATCCGAAATGCCGGGACTGAAACGGCGAAGCGTGACCCGGTGATGAATCACGTGAGCGATGGGACAGCTTGGCGCATTCCGCTCGCCGCGGTGAGGGAATCGAGTGCGGCGGCAACTCCGCCATCTTTGTGAGGTACGCCCGCGAGCCGAAGTCCCATCTCGACTCCGCTGAGGGTTCCGGCAAGCATCAGGTCGTTGAAGCTTCCCAGGTGGCCGATGCGAAATACTTTGCCGGCGACTTTAGAAAGACCGGCGCCGAGGGACATGTCGAAGTTTTCGAGAATTATTTTCCGAAGATTGTCGGCGTTGTGGCCTTCGGGCATCCGTACGGCAGTTAGAGCGTTTGAATACTCGCGAGGTTCTTCGCAATTAATTTCGAGGCCCCACGCGCGCACGGCCGCGCGGGTGGCTTCGCCGTGGCGCTGATGCCGCCGAAACACGTTGGGCAAGCCCTCTTCACCGAGCATGTGCAGCGCTTCACGCAGACCGAACAGCATATTGGTGGCCGGTGTAAACGGAAAGAATCCCGTGCGGTTTGACTCGAACATCTGCTGCCAATCCCAATAGGCTCTCGGCAACTTGGCCGTCTTGCTCGCGGCCAGCGCCTTTTCCGAAATGGCATTGAAGCTGAGGCCGGGCGGAAGCATCATCCCTTTTTGTGAACCAGCGACGGTGACGTCAACGCCCCATTCGTCATGACGAAAATCGAGAGAACCCAGGGAGGAAATTGCGTCAACCATCAGCAGCGCAGGATGGTGCGCGCGGTCCATGGCGGTGCGAATTTCGGAGATGCGGCTAGTGACGCCGGTCGAAGTCTCGCTGTGAACTACCAGGACGGCTTTGAAGCTACGATCTTTGTCGGCAGCCAGACGCGCTTCTATTTCCGAAGGCACGGCGCCGTGGCGCCAGTTGCCGGGCAAGTATTCGACTTGGACACCAAAATTTTCGGCTACCTGGCGCCAGAGTTGCGAAAAGTGGCCTGTCTCGAACATCAGCACGCGATCGCCCGGCGAAAGCGTGTTGACGATAGCAGCTTCCCACGCGCCAGTGCCGGAACCTGGGTAGATCACCACAGAACCGCGCGTCTGAAAGATCGGGCGCAGGCCTTCCAGAACCTCTACTCCGACCTTCGCGAACTCAGGACTGCGGTGGTCAATGACGGGTCGGTCGATGGCCCGCAGAACGCGGTCGGGAACGTTCGTAGGGCCTGGAATCTGAAGAAAGTGGCGGCCAGTGTGAATCATGGTTGCTCCGACGAATAATGATGATAGTGCGCGAGGAATTCTATATCAGATTGCGGCGTGTGGCGAGACTAGGCGGTTTCGCTTTTTCGCGCGGTCGGTTGGAGACACCGATTTTGCGGCCGTTGGTTCCTGTGTTACAAGATGCTGGAAACTTTCATTCCAGCGCAATGTTGAAATCGCCGTCCGTGCCCAACCGAATCCATACGCCAAACGATGCAATCGCTGCTTCCGATTCCGAGCTACTGAAGAGCCTTGGACTGTTCGACGCCAGTATGATCGTCGCAGGCTCGATGATCGGCTCAGGAATTTTCATCGTTTCCGCGGGAATCGCCCGGCAAGTTGGCAGCCCTGTTTTGCTACTCGTCGTCTGGTTGATGAGTGGTTTGATGACCGCGATGGCGGCTCTTTGCTACGGGGAGCTTGCCGCAGCGATGCCCATCGCCGGCGGCGAGTACATTTTCTTGCGCGAGTCACTGGGTCCGCTGTGGGGCTTTTTATACGGATGGACCACGCTGCTAGTGATTCAGACGGCCACCATCGCGGCGGTGGCAATTGCGTTCGCGAACTTCACCGGGGTGCTCTTCTCCCGTATTTCATCGGCCGCATGGATATGGAAGCTGGGGACGTTCGGACCCTATAAAATGGCGTTTGGAGCGTTAGGTCCGTACGAAATCGGGCTGAACACCCAAAACCTCCTGGCAATCTCGTCGATAGTTTTTCTCACTTGGATGAATACGCGTGGTTTGCGCACAGGCGCCTGGGTACAGAATGTTTTCACGGTCGCAAAAATTGCCGCTCTGGGCGGATTGACGCTGCTGGGTTTTGCGTTCGCGACACAAGCCGCGCGCAATTCCAACTTCAGCGATTTTTGGCGGAACGCGCGCTTCTCAGAACTGCACAGCTATCAAGCCGGCCAAGACACTGTGTGGGTAGGTGTCCTAACACTCGTTGGTCTCGCCATGGTCGGCGCTCTCTTTTCTTCCAGCGCATGGACTAACGTCACGTACATCGCTTCGGAAGTGAGGAACCCGAGACGTAATCTGCCCCTTGCCCTGGTTCTAGGCACTGGAATTGTGACGGTGCTCTACGTTTTGGCGAACTTTGCATATCTAAACGTGCTGCCACTGGTGGGGACTTCTGATGGAGGCTCCGTTCTGGCCCGGGGAATCCAATTCGCAACTGGGGATCGCGTGGGGACGGCTGTCGCCGAAGCGATTGTCGGGCCAAGCGGCGCGGTGCTGGTGGCCGTCGCCGTTATGATTTCCACATTTGGCTGTAACAATGGACTGATCCTGGCCGGGGCGCGCGTTTATTACGCGATGGCCAAGGATGGAGTGTTTTTCGAAAGCGTTGGCGACGTAAACCGGCACAACACGCCTTCGGTTGCGTTGTGGGTTCAATGCATATGGGCCTGCGTGTTGTGTCTCTCGGGTACGTACGGACAATTGCTCGAGTTTCTGGTTTTCGCGGTCGTTATGTTCTACATACTCACTGTCGTTGGTCTTTTTGTCTTGCGCTTCCGGCGGCCGGACATGGAACGACCCTATCGAGTATGGGGTTATCCAGTGCTGCCCGGAATCTATCTGTTGCTTGCTTTATTTATAGAAGTGCAATTGTTGCGTTACAAGCCGCAGTACACTTGGTCAGGATTGCTCATAATTTTATCGGGAGTGCCGGTTTATTGGCTCTGGCGAAGGTCGGAGAACGCGAGATTGCGAAAAAAATCGTGAATGCAGAGCTAGGTGTTCGAATCGTTGCGCGATAATCGGGAGAGAGCAGTGAGGGCGACGCTGGCCTGGCGCAGCGTTTTTGCTACCGCCGCTGCAATCGCCGGAGCGCCTGGAGTGTCACCGTGGATGCAAATGGTCTGCGCGTTCGCTACGATCTCGGATCCATCGCAGGCAATAACCGTCCTTCGTTCCGCGATGCGCAATGCTTGTTGCCCCGCTTCCGCGGCATCGCGTATCAACGCATCCTCGAATCTGCGTGAGCGCAAAGTGCCGTCGGCTTCGTAGCGCCGGTCGGCGAATGCTTCCGCGAACACTCGGAAGCCTGCATCTCGAAAGACATCCAGCATCAGTGATCCAGCCAGGCCGACCAGCGCGACGTCCCGATTCCAGCGCGCGACTCCGTCGGCAATTGCCTGGGCCACGACGCGATTCGCCGCGGCTTGATTGTAAAGTGCGCCGTGCGGCTTTACGTGCGTCACAATTGCTCCGCATTCGGCGGCAACTTCGGCGAGTGCCTGCACTTGCTCGAATACCGAATCCGAGATCATTTCCGGCGGCAACTTCAATTCAATTCGGCCGAAATTCGCGCGATCCGGATAGCCAGGATGCGCGCCGATATCGAGCTTCCAGCGAAGCGCCTGTTCAATCGTTCCTTTCATGGTTCGAGAGTCGCCGGCGTGTCCACCGCAGGCAATGTTGACCGACGTCAGTGACGGCATTAGCGATTCCTGAGTGCCATCGATGATGGCTTCCGGTAATTCGCCCATGTCGCAATTCAAATCAATGCGTTTCATTCGAGGATCAACTCTTTTGATGACAGCAGTTTTTCCTGTTCGATTAGCAGGGAGCGCGCTGCTTCGAATGTAACCTGTTCGAATCGTATCTCATCGCGGGGGCGAAGTTGTCCCACGCGGTGAAGGTCCACCGAGATTACGTTCGCGATCTTGGGATAGCCGCCGGTGGTTTGCTGCTCCACAAAAAGAATGATGGGCGAGCCTCCGGTGGGGACCTGAATGGCTCCGAGCGAAACACCTTCCGTAATCATATGGCTTACGCTGCGTTGTGACACGGCGGCGCGTTCACGGCCGTCTTCGAGTCCGGTCTCAAGCCCCCTCTCAAGCCCACTTTCAAGTCGAAGTCCCATGCGATTCGATTGCTCGCCTACGCGATAAGTACTTGCATAAAACGAGCGCAGCGATGACTCAGAAAACCAATCGGCTTGCGGACCCGCAGTAACGCGCAAGACCTTGCGACGCGACAAATGTTCCGATATGGCTGGAGCTATGGTTCGCCGACGGAAAGGCTCGGTCGAGGATTCGATGCGGACCACATCTCCTTTCTGCAGAGGCCGACCCTCGAAGCCACCGAGCCCACTCAAGATATGGGTCGATGCGCTTCGTAGAAACGGCTTCACGGAGATTCCGCCTTGAACGCAGAGATAACAGCGGGCACCCGACTTCGTAGGACCCAGGCGAATCGTTTGGCCCGGCCGAGCTTCCACTGATGTACTCAGGTTGAGGCTGACATCATCCAAAGTCGCGCCGAAATCGGAGCCGGTTAACGCCACGATTGCTCCTTGCGGAAAAATAAATGTTCCGCCGAGAAGCATCATCTCCAATCCAGCTGCCCCTTCATGATTGCCGACCAGTCGGTTTCCAAGGCGCAGTGAGATCGGATCGGCAGCTCCGGATGGTGAGACACCGAGGGGACCGAAACCCTGTCGCCCTAAATCTTGCACGGTGGTCAGCAGGCCCGGTGCCTGAACCTGAATTGTGCTCATGCATTCTCCAACTCGGCGAATCGCGCGGCAGAAATCGGAGTAAAGCGCACGCGATCACCGATGGAGAGAAAACTCATGGCCTTGCGATCCGGCCGGAACATCGCGATGGGAGTGCGTCCGATTATTCGCCAGCCGCCGGGCGTAGCAAACGGGTACACACCGGTCTGGTTGCCAGCGATCGCAACACTGCCTGGAGGCGTGGTGAGGCGCGGACTATCCAGCCGCGGTGTTGCCAGCGCTTCCGGCAATTCGCCTAGATACGCAAACCCAGGAACGAATCCGAGGAAGAAAACTGTGTAAGTAACCGAAGCGTGCAATTCGATTACTTGTCCTGGCGTCATCCCGTGTAACGCGGCAACGTCGTTCAAGTCTGGACCGGATTCTCCTCCATAACACGTTGGGACTTGCATATCCCGCCCTTCGGGAAGATCAACGGCATCCAGTCGTTCGAGATAGCCAAGCAGAATTGCTTCCAATTCAGCGTGATGGAGCCTAAGCGCGTCGAAACTGATAAGAATTGAGCAGTACGCGGGGTTGAGATTTCGTACGCCGATGATTGGTTCGCGCTGCAGCAAATGGAGCAATCTTCTGACTCGCTGGTGAGCCCGTAGCGTTATCTGTTCGCCGAAGTAAACGAGCAGCGATTGATCGCTCGCGGGTTGGAATCGCACGCCGTCGGTCGTTGATTTCTGCATTTTGGCGGGAATTATATAGTACGTGGGATTGTATACGGAGGATGCGGCATTAACTTCCCGACTGCGGGCACTGTTGCCCTATTGAATGATGGGATTGGCTGCCTGCGCGCTGGTCGCGCGGCGCTGGGCCGGCACGGCGATGGTTCGCTGCTTCTGTTTTCGCCAGCGCGCGAGGATGGGCTCCCAGGTCTGCGCGACGCTACATGGCAGACTGACCGGCTGGAGACGAACCAACAAAAATGATGACGATGAATATCTCAAAAGACGGCGCGCCTTGGGGCTGTCGGTGAGGCGAACGTGTTCCAAGAGTGTTTGACGTAGCCAGGCGCGCTCGGGCACTTCGATTTCCACGGGACGCACGAATTCCGAATTGTAATCGGTGGCGGCCAGGGACTTGCGGAGGGCATATACCAGACCGCCTGTCATCCCAGATCCGAGGTTGATTCCGGCGCGACCCAGCAAAATTACTACACCGGCAGTCATGTACTCGCATCCGTGTTGACCAACGCCTTCGACGACGGCGAGAGCGCCGCTGTTGCGGATGGCGAAGCGTTCCCCGGCACGTCCGGCGATATAGAGTTCACCGCTGGTCGCTCCGTAAAGTATGGTGTTACCGGCCAGAACATCGCCGCGTTGCGAAGCATCCGGCCCTGCGGTGATTGCAATTGTGCCGCCGCTCAAACTCTTGCCGACGTAATCGTTTGCTTCTCCGGTGAGGCGAAAGCTTATGCCGGAAATCAGGAACGCTCCGAAACTTTGTCCGGCGGTGCCACGAAATTCGCAATGTATTTTTTCCTCGCCGAGACCGGAGTATTCCGTGCGGCGAAGGATTTGACCGCTCAGATGCGCGCCTATACTGCGGTCCGCGTTCGTGATAGCGAGTTGAAGCGGCTTGATGAGCCGGGCATTGCCTTGGCCGAGCGCGGCCGCGAGTTCTTGGTGAACGCCTTTGCAGTCCACGAGCATTCCGTTTGACTGCGTGCCGGAAGGGATGATGGGCGCCAAAAGGTCCGCGAAGAATGGCTGCCCAGTTTCCTCGAAGCGCGGCTTCAACAATTCTGCCGCGCCCATAATTTCGTCAAGAGAACGTACGCCAAGCTGGCTCAGCCGCTCTCGAACTTCGGCGGCAACGCCTCGGAAATAGGCCATCGCCATTTCCGGTTTGCCTTCGAAGCGCGCGCGGTATTTTTCGTCCTGGGTGGCGATGCCCGCCGGGCAAGTATTCAAGTGGCACTGGCGAGCCATCACACAGCCGATTGAAAGAAGTGCGGCGGTGCCGAAGCCATATTCATCAGCGCCCAGAAGAGCGGCGATGATCACGTCGCGACCAAATTTGATGCCGCCGTCCACACGCAGACGCACGCGCGCGCGAAAGCCGGTGAGCAGCAGCGCTTTGTGCGCTTCACGCAAGCCAACTTCCCAGGGCAGGCCGGTATTCTTGATGGACGTGAGCGGCGATGCGCCGGTGCCACCGTCGAAGCCGGCGATGGTGATGACGTCCGCGCCGGCTTTGGCCACGCCAGCAGCGATGATTCCGACGCCGGCGCCGGAAACAAGTTTCACGCCGATGCGGGCTAGGGGATTAATAGCGCGCAAATCGTAAATGAGCTGCGCCAAGTCTTCGATACTGTAGATGTCGTGGTGTGGCGGCGGAGAAATCAACGACATACCCGGCACCGCGTGGCGCGTACGCGCAATGAAAGGTGTGACTTTGATCGCAGGGAGTTGTCCCCCTTCGCCGGGCTTCGAACCTTGTGCCATTTTTATTTCGAGCTCGTCGGCGCGGACGAGATATTCCGCGGTAACGCCGAAACGCGCGGAGGCCACTTGCTTCACGCGGTTTGCTGCTTCGGGCTCGAAGCGGTACACATCGCTGTCTTCGCCGCCCTCGCCTGTGTTGCTGCGCCCGCCCAGGCGATTCATCGCAATCGCTAGAGTGCGGACAGCTTCAGGACCGAGCGCGCCGAGCGACATGGCCTGCGTGCTGAAGCGGGAGAGAATCGCGGCGTCAGGCTCGACTTCATGGATTGAAATTGGAGAATTGCCGGGCGCGATCGAGACGAGGTCGCGAATCGCTACGGGCTCGCGCGTCTCGGCTAGCTCGGCGAAAGCTCGATACCCTTCGCGCGTCGGCGACTGAATGTATTTGTGCATGCGACGCACGAGTTCAGGTGAACTGGCGTGTTGCTCCCCGGCATGACGGAAACGGTAAAGACCCGCGTCGTGCAATTCCGCGGAGCCGGGCTTGAACGCAGCGGCGTGACGGTCGAGGCTGTCGTGCAATATATCATCGAGATTTTTCCCACCGAGAACAGGGACGGCATCTTCAAAAAATGTGTCGAGTATGTCTTCGCCGAGGCCCACGGCTTCGAAGAGATGGCTGTTTCGATAGCTGCCGATGGACGAGATGCCCATACGAGCAATAACTTTGCACAGGCCTGCTTCCACGCCGGTGCGGTAGCGAGCAGCGCCGCCTGGCTTGAAAGCTTCTGACATTTCGAGCGCGAGATACGGAAAGATGGCGCTCGCGCCGACGGCGATGAGCATGGCGAGGTGGTGGGTCTCAATGACTTGCCCGGTTTCGATAATTAAAGGAATTTGCCAGGCATCGCACTCGACCAGAGTTTTCCAGGTTGCGGCGAGCGCGAGCATCGCGGGAAGGGCCGCGCGGCCGACGCTGATGTTGCGGTCGCTTAGAACAATCAGCCGAGGCTGGGTGATCTCGGACGCGGCAACCCTTGCTTCGCCGCGAATCCGGGCGAGCGCGGTGAGCGCGCCCTGGACTCCGGCTGCCGACTCGAAGGTTATATCCAAGGTGTCCACCGAACCATCCATGTGCGACCGAATTTTCTCGATTTGGCCGGCGTCCAGAAGCGGCGACTCGACGAAAAGCGTTTTGGCCAGATGGACCTCGAGCGACATGACGTGCGCTTCGCGGAGCGGATCAATCGGGGGATTGGTCACCTGAGCGAAACGCTGCTTGCAGTAATCCCACAGTGGCCGTCGCGAGGAGGAGATGAACGCAGGAGGAGCGTCGTCACCCATGCTCCAAACAGATTCTTTTCCTTCCAAGCCAAGGGACTGGAAAAGCATGCGGTATTGATCTTCACTCCATCCGAGAGCAGCAGCGACGCGCTTGGGATGTTCGGTGAAGGAACCTGAAAACTTTGCGGACGATTCGATCTTGCGCGCGGGTCGCCAGTCTTCGTTTTCGGACCCGACAGCCAAAAGTTTAGCAATATCGTTGCCGCGCCAGAGTAATCCTTCGGCAGGGTCAACGACGATCATTTCCCCGGGACCCAGACGCATGCGCTCGTCAATTTGCTTGTCGTAGAAATCAGAAAGCCCTACTTCGGAGCCGGCCACGACCAAGCCATCGGACGTAACGGTGTAACGAAGAGGGCGCAAGCCATTGCGGTCAAGTTTCGCGCCGACGTAGCGGCCGTCGCTGAAAACGAGTGCGGCCGGCCCGTCCCACGGTTCCTGCTCGCGAGATTGAGTCTGCAAAAAGAGCTTTAAGTCCGGGCTGAGATCGGGATCGGCTTCCCACACCGGTGGGACCAAACGCAACATCGCGGCGGCAATGCTGTAATCGCGGCGCAGATGCACTTCGAGAGCATTGTCGAAACTCGCCGAGTCGCTTACGCCCGATTCGAGAAGGTGACACCATTCCGGGGCTCCCATTTCTCGCAGGATTGATTTTTCGCGCGCGCGCATCCAGCGCCTGTTCGGCACAATCGTGTTGATTTCACCGTTGTGCGCGATGAACCGGAATGGCTGCGCCAGAGACCAAGTAGGCCGCGTGTTTGTGGAATAGCGCTGGTGAAAGATGGCGAATGACGCTTGGAATTGCGAATGAGCGACATCCGGGTAAAATTCGCGGAATTGCCAGGGGGCCAGCAGGCCCTTGTAAACGATGGAGCGCGAGGAAAGCGAACAGAAATAGGTCCCAGGCGTGCCTTGGGCTTCGATCAGTTTGCGGAGCAGAAAGAGTTGGTGCTCAAACGCTTCGCCGGTTTTGCCAGAGCTGAAAAAGCCCTGGTAAATCGCCGGGAGTGTGGCAGAAGCGGAGGGGCCGAGGACTGAGTGGTCCACCGGAACTTCGCGCCAACCGCAACACTGGACATCGCAAATGCAGGAAAGCTTCTCTACAGCGGCCCGTGCTTCATCCACTTGACCGGGAGGGAGGAACGCCATCCCTATCCCGAATTCCGCGGGAAGGCTAACGCGCTCTTCTCGAGCGCGGGCGCGGAAAAACTCTTTCGGAATGGGAAGCAGCAGACCGGCTCCGTCGCCGCTGGATCCGTCGGCGTCAACTCCGCCGCGATGAGTGAGGCGAACGAGGGCGGTAAGCGCGCGCTCGATAACGTCGCGCGAGCCGAGGCTCCCCAACTGAGCGACGAAGCCGACACCGCAGGCGTCGTGGTCCGGGTGGCCGTGAAAGTGCAAACTTCCCATCGTCCATTAGTAACCCCTCGGGAGTGCGGAAGTACAATCGCGATAATTGATGGGATGCATCGAAAATTTCCCTAGTAGTCCGTGTTAACTCAAATGCTACGATTTTGGTCGAGAAGTCCGTCGGCGAGTTCCTCGACGGAAAGTGTTCCTCTGTTATAATCGCGCGCAACCCCGTTTATGGACTTCGCTCAACTTACAACTTTTCTTGAGGTTGCGAAATCCGCCAACTTCTCGCGTGCCGGGAAAAAGCTCTTCCTCTCGCAACCGGCCGTCAGCGCCCAGATTCGACAGCTGGAAATGGAATACGGAGCAAAGTTGCTTGACCGCTTCGGCAAAAAGGTGCGTTTGACGTCAGCTGGCGATGCGCTCTTGGAGTACGCCGAAAAGCTTCTCGCGCTGCGCAATGAGTCTCTGCGAGCCGTAGCCGACCAAGCGAATACTCCTCGTGGAACTCTATTGATCGGCGCAAACGAAGCTACGTGCTTATACGTTCTTCCCGAGGTGTTTGCGGAATATCATCGGCTTTATTCCGACGTTCAAATCAACATCTACCGTAACTTCAGCAACAAAGTGTTGGAGAAGGTGGAAGACGGCTCGGTGGACGTGGGAATTGTCACGCTCCCGATAAAATCGCCGAGCCTAAGAACTCACTCGATTTTTCGGGACCGCTTGCTGCTGATGGTGAGCCCGTTGAGTCCTCTGGCGAAGAAGAAAGTAGTGACTACCAGCGAAATTGTTGAACAGCCGCTAATATTTCCAAAGACGGGTTTTACTCGTCAAATGTTGGACAAACTTTTTCGTCCTTATCGCTCTCAGCTTCACATCACAATGGAATTGGCGAGCGTAGGGATGATCAAGGCTTTTGTCGCAGCCAATCTGGGGGTCTCTCTGGTCAGTGAGTCCTTTGCTCGTGATGAAGCTCGCGCCGGTGAGGTAAAGTTAATTCCGATTGCCGATGTCGATCTCTGGCGGGAACTGGGTCTGGTCTATCGGCGCGATCGGACGCTTCCACGCGCTGCTACAGCCTTCATATCTTTGATCTCGCGGCGAACAGCACCTAAAGCGGGGTAGCATACTCACGAACGCCAAGCCAAGGGAGCCCCGGAGTAACACGCCCTGTTCTGGAGTAACACGCCGTCCGAGGCAGCCCGTAACCGAACACGATGGGGAGCATCGGCGCTCTCTTGTATATCGTCAATGGTTGAAATTCTTCAGGTGATTTTCAGGTCGACGTGCGAAATTTGGAAAGTCTAAAATAATCTTCCCAACTTGCACAATGATGTTTGGCGAAACAAGAATGAAGAAATTCTCTCTGCTCCATATCGCCGCCGCTCTCCTCTCTATTCCCATCTTCGTGTTTCTTGGAACCCATTCTCGGGCTGAATCGAACGAGCTTCTGCGGCTTGTACAGACGATTTCGATACCGAAGGTGAAGGGTCGACTCGATCACCTCGACGTCGATGTTAAAGGTCAACGTCTTTTCGTATCGGCTTTAGAGAACGGAACCGTCGAGGCTGTCAATCTCGA
>Ga0209006_10005086_pt1 | contig 11935 bp, 10 predicted proteins | sample JacPin_JW_Ref_O2_FD_188567 | JGI IMG/M metagenome (GOLD analysis project Ga0209006, IMG submission 188567) | Forest soil microbial communities from Algoma, Ontario, Canada - Jack Pine, Ontario site 1_JW_Ref_O2 (SPAdes) (version 2) | ecosystem: Environmental > Terrestrial > Soil > Boreal...
GCCAACGCCGCTTGCGACAAGGCGGTGGCGCTGGATCCGGCGGCGGGCGCGGTGTGCTGGAAAAACCTGGGAATCGTCCTGAGTAACAAAGGCCGCATGAAGGATGCGATCACGCCGCTGCAGAAGGCTACCACGGCGGATCCGAAGGATGCGCAGAGCTGGTTCATGCTTGGCAATGCGATGACCGCGACGATTGAGCCGAAACAGGAAGGCGACAAAATGACGTATGTCATCCCGCCGGGAACGAAGGAAGCGTATCAAAAAGCGATCGATCTGGGCGGCGCAGGCTCTCCGGTTGCCACCCAGGCGCAAGCCGCCCTCGATGGCCTAAATGCAATGAGCGGGGGAGAGGATACGAGCATCGGAAAAAAGAAGAAGAAATAGCTGTTCTGCTATGACCTCGCGAACGGCGGTGATCGATTTCGGGACGCCGCCGTTCTGTTACTCCTAGGCCCCTCCCCCACGATCTTTTCCTCAGCGCTTGTCCCCTCGATTCGAATTCGCAACGATGGTATCCTTTGCCCTCATCCCCGAAGGAAAGTGGTGCCGAAGTGAATTCCCATCAGACCAGTACGGAACGCCGCCGCAGTCAACGAGCCTTAGAGTCACTCCCTCTGGTTGTCCGAGGAGTGGACTTGCTGGGTCAGCCCTTTGAAGAACGCACCACTACGCTTGCTTACAGCAGCCACGGGTGCCGGTACACCTCGACGCATCACCTGCCTCGGAATTCCTGGGTCACCCTGGAATTGCCGGCGAGTGCAACCGGTGGCGCTTCCAGCAACCCGCTCCGTGCTCGGGTGGCTTGGGTGCAGCGGCCCCATTCGATCCGCGATTTCTTTCAAATCGCTGTGGAACTGGAATCTCCAGCGAATGTTTGGAAAAATCGACCGGCCCCGACTGCAGAAGATGTGAATCACGTCGTAGAACGGTTTGATATAACAAACGAAGCGGCAACGCCCAGTCCTACCGAATCGATCGCACCCGAATCTTTCGACGCTGCGCAGACGGAGCCCGGCGAAGCGCAGGGTTTCGAACCGACGCAGTACGAACCAATGCAGCTGGGCTCCGACAGCCCGCTGATGCGCGGCCTTCGCGCCGAACTGGACCGGCAGGCGAAAGAAGCCGCAGCCAGCGCAGCCGCGGAAGCTCGAAGCCAGGTCATCAACGTCACGCAGGAAAACGAACGCAGCTATTCCGCTCGCGCGGAAGAATCGTTCGGCAAATGGAGGGCGCAGCTCGATCAGGTACAGGAGCAAGCGCGCGCGGAATACTCTGCCCAAGTCTCGGCGCAACAAAACGAGTTCCTGCAAAATGTAAAAGCGGAGATGGATGCAGCACTGCACCGGGCTCACGGACTTATGAGCGAGCTGAATCACCAGACCGAAACACTTCGCTCCGCCAGCCAGGTCGCTCAAGAAAAAAACAGTTTACTGGCTCAGTCGCTCCTGCAAGCAGAGGCGGCGGAAACTGCGCGCGCATCGCGGCCGGCTGCCGGTCCGTCTCGCGAGGATTTGGAGGCGCAGGAAGCTTTGGCAGCGGGCTGGCGCGGCCGGCTGGAATCGGAAATGCGGGTAGCGCAAAAACAGTGGAGCGAGCTGCTGCAGTCCTCCCTGGATAGCAATCTTCAGCATATGGTTGGGCAAATTTCCGCTCATTCGCAGGAAATCCTGCAAGCCGCGGAAACAAAAATGACCGAGCGATTGGGTGAACTGCGCGAACCATTCGCGAAAGCTGCGGAGGAGGCGCGGGACACGATCGCCGGAATTCAAGCATCGCTGGGCCAGGAAGTGCAACGCGCACGTGGGTCGCTTACCGAAGTGGAACAGGTCGCCAGCCGCACCAAAGAAATTTCAGGGCAGCTCGAAGCGGCGAGTCACGACACGCTAAATCAATTACACCGCCGGCTCGAAGCCATCCTGGACACCCATACGGCGGAGATGAACCGCCGCGCCGACGGCATCTCGGCAAATCTGTCGCAGAAAGTTGGTTCTTCGTTGGATTCCATCGGGCATCAATTTCTGGAGCGCACCGTCGCGGAGACCGAACGTCGGCTGGCGCCACACCTGGAACGCGTCCCGGCCTTGTTGCGCGATCTCGAGAGTCGCGAAATCCAAACGGAAGAGGGCCTGCGCGTGCATCGCGAGCGATTGCGCCAGTTGGCCGAAAACAATCAGCAGGAAGTAGACAGCCGAGTCGCGGCAACTACCGCCAGTCTGCACGCGGATTTCGAAACGGCTCGTCGTGACGCGCTCGCAAAATGGAGCGAAGAGCTCGACGCCAGCGGCGTGCGGGCCGCTCACTCGGCCGCGGAGTCGCTCGGGAAGACTTCGGAATGGTTTCAGCAGGAAGCGCGCGCGCGAATGCAGGTGTTGGTGGAACAGGCCCTGGTAACGGCGGGCGCTGGCCTTGGCGAAAAAACGACGGCAGCCACCCAAAACTTTGAAACCCAGCTAGCCGCACAGGCGACGACTCAGCTCGCACAGATTCGTGAACAAGTGGATGGAGTGGCCAACGAGGTGACCGGAAGGACGCGCAGCGAGCTGGAACGCGCGGCCGAAACGGTGGCCGCCTCCTTTGGACAGGTTCTTCACTCTGAACGCGACCGCCAAACCGTGGAATTTGAAGCGGCAACCAGCGGCATCCAGCGTCAACGCGCCGAGGAGTTTGACCACTCGACCCAGGAGCTGCTGCACAAATTGGATGTGAACGCGTGGACCTCCGTCGAAGGCTTCCGCGCGCGCATGGCTGAACAACTGGAAACGGCCGTGGCCGAAGGCCGCGGTGCACTGCAATCGGAATTCGCTTCCACCCTGGAGAACTATCGCACCGAACGCGATGCCCACAAGCAGCAGTGGGTCGAACATCTCGAACGCTTGTCGGGCGATGCGACCGGAAAGTATCAGGAAAAATTACAGTCCAGCAGCGATGCCTGGGTCAGTTCGTCCATGCGCCGGCTGAACGAACACGGACAGAACGGCATCGAGTCGCTGCTGCGGACTGCGGATCAAGCGCTGCGGGATTCGTTTGCCAAGGTCTTCGAGGGGCTTTCTGAAATGTTGCGCGATCGAAGTGTGGGCGCGTCCGGAGTGGGAAGCGCCTCAGGATTCGGCCAAATGTCCAATCGCGACAGCGGAGAAGGTCCTGGCCCGCGGAACAACGTAATTTAATTCATTCTTTCGCGCCGCTAGACCCAATTGCAAGTTCGTCGCTGCCTACCGTTCCCACCGCTGCGGGATATTTGCTATGCTCTCGCGCGTAAAGATCCAACCTTCATCTGACTAGGAGTCGTATGACTCGTCTGCCGTGCGCTGCCGCCGTGATTTTTTGTCTTGTCGTTTGTCCGCTGAAATCACAAGACCGGAAAGCGACAGCCGCGGGAGATTACCTGTTCGCCTGGGCTGGTGACTCAGAACAAAAGGGCAACGATTTTTTGGCGGTCATTGACGCCGACCCCTCATCGGCAGCCTATGGGAAATTAGTGACCACGCTGGCTACCAATCAAAAAACGGTTCAGGTCCATCACACCGAATATACGATGCCCGCCAGCGGGATGCTTTTTGCCAACGATCATGGCGCCGGCCGCACGTTTGTTTTCGATGTACGCGATCCGCTGCACCCCAAGGTTGCCACCTCTTTTACCGATATGGGCGGCTACATGCATCCGCACTCGTACCTGCGCCTGCCGGATGGAAATGTCCTGGCTACTTTTCAGCACGCACACCACGCCAGCAGTGACATGGTGATGGGCGCCACCGGGGGCCTGGTGGAAATTAACGACGAAGGCAAAGTCGTTCGTTCGGCAAGCAGCGCCGACCCCTCATTCGCCGACGCTTTGTTGATGCCATACAGCCTGGTCGTCCTGCCGGAACTGGACCGCATCGTTTCCACCAACTCTTCCATGCATTTGGACGAAATTTTCAGTGGCGTTACCTATCAGGTGTGGCGACTCTCCGATCTCAAGTTGCTTAAGACGGAATACTTCGACGTGGGTGAAAATCGTTATGCGCAAATCAGCCCGGAAGAGCCTCGACTTGGTCCGGACGGGTCGATCTTCGTCCAGACGCTTGGCTGTGGAATCGAACGCATCACCGGGATCAGCACCGATCAGCCAACTTCGCGCCTCGTGTATTCGTTCCCAGGCAACTGGTGCGGCGTTCCCGCCATTGTGGGGCATTACTTGATTCAAAGCGTTCCGGCGATGCATGGTCTAATCGTGCTGGACATCGCGAACGCAGCTAAGCCCGTGGAAGTCTCGCGCATAAAACTGACCGATACCTACAGCCCGCACTGGATCGCCTGGGGCGCAAGAACCCAGCGTCTGGTGGTCACCTCCAGTGGGTCGCCGGTCGATCACCGGCTTTTCTTGTTGAAACTTGATCAGGCGACCGGAGCAATCACTTTGGACGACGCTTTTCGTGACACTGATGGAAAGCCTGGATTCAACTTCGCCGATCGCGAATGGCCGCAAGGTTGGAAAGGAACGGGCGCACCACACGGGGTAGTTTTTTCACGTTAATTCAATTTTTGGGGTTCGGCGTAACTGCCGCCGGCCAGAACCACATTCCCCGCGACAGTCCGATTATTTCGTTCCAACCACTTCGAGCACGGCGTTCGCGACATATTGAACTTGTTCCGCAGACATTTCCGGAAACAACGGAATGCTGAGCACGCGTTCGCAGGCCCGCTCCGCGTGTGGAAAGGTGCCGGCGGGATAGCCCAGGGACGAGTAGGCCGGCTGCAGGTGCACCGGCGTCGGATAATGCACGGAAGTTTCAATTTCGCGTTCGGCGAGCTGCGCGACGACGGCTGGGCGATTTTTCACGTAGATGACGAATTGATGGTACACACATTCATCACGCGGATCGTCGACTGGCATCGTAAGTTTCGCGGGCTCGAGTAACCGGCGGTATTCGCGGGCGATTTCGCGGCGCCGTTGGGTCCAGGCGTGTAGACGCCGCAGCTTAATGCGCAACACCGCGCCCTGAAAACCCTGCATGCGATAGTTGAATCCCACAAATTCGTGAGCATAACGCGCGGTTTGGCCGTGGGAGCGCGCGGCTCGCGCGAATTTCGCGATTCCTTCGTCGTTCGTCGTGAGCGCGCCCCCTTCCCCGTAAGCTCCCAGATTTTTCGATGGATAAAAGCTGAAGGCGGCCGCCTGGCCCAGCGAGCCGACCCGCTGCTGACGATAGCGGGCGGCGTGCGCTTGCGCCCCATCTTCGAGAACCCGAAGGTTGTGGCGCGCGGCGATTTCGCGGATTGGATTCATGTCTGCCGGACGGCCGTAAAGATGAACCGGCACGATGGCTCGTGTGCAGGGCGTGATGGCTCGTTCGAGCAACTTGGGATCGAGATTCGCCGTGGATGGATCGATGTCGATAAAGACCGGGCGCGCGCCACAATAGGAGATCGCTTCGGCGGTAGCCAGGAAAGTGTTAGGTGTGGTGATCACTTCGTCGCCGGGCTGCACGCCGATGCCCAACAAGCCCAGATGCAGCGCCGCCGTTCCGCTGCTTAGCGCGACGCAGTGAGCCGTGCCGCAAAAATCGGCGAACTCGCGTTCGAAGGCCTGCACTTCAGGGCCTTCGACAAACGCGGAATTCTGGCAAACGCGATCCAGCGCCGGCAGAATCTCGTCGCGCAGAGCGGCATATTCAGCTTTCAAATCAAGGAGTGGAACTTTCATGAGTGGCCTTTCGCAGACTTAAAAACTCTACGATACTGCGGGCCGTGCGGCAAGCGGCGGTGCCGGCGACGATCACTCAACTCGACGGCGCAACACGATCGAGGATTCAGGCGTCAAACACTCGCAGATCAAATATGTGTGAGCGTGCCGGTGGTTTTTGTGCGCCGCAAGGCCCACGCAAATATGCCGAAGGACACCGGAATAAGGATGGCCGCAAAAATCAAAAGCGCGGCAATCGAAGGCCCGAGTTCCGACCAGCCCGCCTGACCCAGCAACGCGGCGCGCATTCCTTCCAAAGCGTAGGTGATCGGAATCAATCGTGCCACAATCCGCAACGGCTCCGGCAAAACGGAAACGGGATACATCATCCCGCCGACCAGGCCGGAGACTCCCAGGAATAGCCACTTCGCCGGATTCCCGCGCCGGAAAAGAAGCGAATAAGCCGCCGAGATAATTCCCAGTCCGGAGAAAGCCAGGATTGACGCGAAAAGAACCAGGATGGCACCCGGCCAATTTGCCGAACGCGGAGAGAAATCAAAGAACAAAATTCCCCATCCTAGATAAACACACGTGCGCAGTGCGAGCGCCGTGAATGGATATACCGCGGAACCCGCCAGAATCACCGGAAGCGGCGTTTGCGTGACCAGCAGCGCCTCGAGCGTACGATTTTGCCGCGCTTCTTCGATGCTGGTGTCAAATGCGGTCAGCGAGACGCTCAGGTAGTCGAAAAATGCGAAGCCCACCAGGGCGAATGCAAAGTAGCTGCTTCCCGCGGGAAGTGCGCTCGAGAGTTCCGGGCTTTGCACAAAGCGTGAGAGATAATAAAAAGTAGCCACACCAAAAAATGCTTCGAGAATTTCGATCAGGAAAGCACCACGATATCCGCGGGCGATGGCGAAATCGCGAAGGAAAAAAGCCATGACCTTGCGCCAAGTGCGAAGGAAACTCACGAAGTAACCCCGCTGCATGCGGGTTCGCGCACCAATTTGGTAACCGCATCGGCAAAATTCTGGGAACCGGTCTTCCGGCAGAGACCGGAGGGTGTATCAAAAGCGATGGCGCGGCCCTGCTCCAAAACGAGCACGCGATCGGCAACCTCCTCAACTTCGCTGAGCGTGTGCGATGCGAAAAGAAGAGTTGTACCGAGACGGCGCACCAGATCGTCTTTGATCAAACGGCGGAAGTCGGCCGCTGCGAGCGGATCCAAGCTGCGTGTGGGTTCGTCTAGAAGAAGCACAGCGGGTTCGTGGAGTAACGCGCGAGCCAACCCCAGTCGATGGGTCATGCCGGTCGAGAACGTGCGGACTTGGCGGTCGAGCTCGGCGGTAATTCCCATCCTTTCAGCCGTGGCGGCAATTCGGGCCCGGATGTCACTTGCGGACATATTGTTCATGGTGGCGAAGAAGACTAGATTTTCGCGAGCGCTCAGGCGGGCGTAGAAGCCTTCATCGCCTCCAGTGTGGTATCCGATTTGGCGGCGGGCCGCGGCGGGCGAGCGTTCGACGTCGTTGCCAGCGACCGAAGCATGACCTTGAGTTGGGAAAATGAGGGTGGCGAGGATGCGGAGCAGTGTAGATTTACCAGCACCATTCGGCCCCACAATTGCTACTGCTTCCCCGGACGCAACCGCGAATGAAATACCAGCGAGTGCGCATTCGGTTGGTTTGGAAATCGGTTGCAGCAAACTTCGCCAGCCCGAGCGTGCCGGAGGGAAAAACTTCTCGAGCGAAGATACGGCGATATCATCGGCAGGCATCGTTGTGGTTATAACCGAACTCCTCGGGGCAATCCAGTTCCGTCGTTGCTTTCTACCTGAGTCTCGGTAGAATATGGGAAGCGAGAGACGGCGTTTGGCGTAAACGCCGGTTTAGGTTTTCGTTATCGCCCCAGCCCAGCAACCCTGACGTGCCAAGGAGCGGCCACAATGGACGCACCTCTTTCCTTACAATCGACGGTAATGGTGACTTCCGAACAGGTTTCTTGTCCGCTGGGCGATGAATCGGCCATCTTGAATATGAAGAACAGCGTTTATTACGGCGTAAATCCGGTGGGCGCGACCGTGTGGAATTTGCTGAAAGAAGCGAAGACGGTAAGCGAGATTCGTGACGCCATTCTGGACGAGTACGACGTAGACCAAGTACGCTGCGAAAAAGATTTGTTTGCGCTGCTGGAAGAAATGCGAAGCGAAGGTCTGATCGAAGTACGGGATCGGATGACCGGTTAGGACGTACTCGGCCGTCTGCGACTTTGCAGCCGGCAAGGGGTTGAACCGATCTGGTGAAAGCGACGATACAAGCGAAGATGCAAGCCACGAAACAAAGTTGGCGGACCTATTGGGCGCTGAACCACGCCGAGCGCGCCATCGCGCGATCGGCTGCGCTGGAGTTGACCGCCACCTGGATCGGTTTGCGCTTGTTCGGATTCGGGCGCTGGAAACAAATCATTACCCGGCGAACGGAAACCTCCGAGCCTCGCCGCACGGCATTATCTGCCAATCGCATTTTGCAGTTGCAAGCTGCGGCGGCCCGCAATCTTTTTTTTCATGCGAATTGCCTGGAGCAGTCCCTGGTGTTGTGGATGCTTTTGCGGCGCCACGGTTTCTCGCCTGACCTGAAAATTGGAGCCCGAAAAGAGGCGGGGCGATTCGAAGCTCATGCCTGGGTGGAGCTCAACCAGGTTCGCTTGAACGACCAGCCCGACTCGGATCACAAGTTCGTGCCCTTTGACCGCGCCATTTCTTCGCTGGAGACCCAACCCGAATGAGCGGGATCGTGGGCATGTTCGAGCGGGGCGGAGCGCGAATCGATCGCGCCCTGCTGCAAGCTCTGACCGATTCCCTCTCGTATTGCGGGCCGGACGCGCGCGACACCTGGACCAGCACTTCCGCGGGCTTCGGCCACACCCTGCTGCGAACCACGCTTGAATCTCGGAATGAGCGCCAGCCCGCTAGTTTCGCCGGCCAATATTGGATTACGGCTGACGCGCGCATTGATTGCCGGGACGAGCTGATTGGGGAAATGACCCAAGCCGAGGAATTCGATCCCGCGCTGGCGCGCCGCTCGGCCAGCGACTCCGATCTGATTCTGCGGGCGTATTCGATTTGGGGAGAGGATTGCGTACAGCGCCTGCGCGGGGATTTTTCGTTCGCGATCTGGGACGCGCGCCAAAGGAAACTTTTTTGCGCCCGCGACCATTTCGGCATCAAGCCCTTTTACTACGCCGAACTTGGTGAGCTCTTTCTGTTCAGCAACGTCTTGGATTGCTTGCGGCAACATCCGGACATTTCGACAGACTTGAATGAAGCAGCGGTCGGCGACTTCCTGCTGTTTGGAGTGAACTGCGACGAGGCCACCACCACCTTTCGAGATATTCGCCGGCTCCCGGCGGCCCATTCGATGACGGTGTCAGCCGATGGCACCCGCACCAAGCGCTACTGGACTGCGCCAACCGAAGGCCGCATCCGCTACGGTCACGCTGAAGATTTCGTCGAACATTTCCAGATTCTGCTGCAGCAAGCGGTCGCAGACCGGCTGCGGACCGATCCAGTCGGAATCTTACTCAGTGGCGGGCTCGATTCCGCGACGGTCGCCACCACGGCGCGGGAACTGTCGCGCGCCGGTGGGTCGACGTCCGATCTGCGAGCCTATACGGTGGTCTACCGATCGTTGATTCCGGATGATGAAGGTCACTATGCGCAGCAGGTTGCCGATTTTCTGAAAATTCCGATTGAGTTCATCGCAGTTGATGAACTGAAACCGTTCCAGCGTTGGGACGATCCAGAAATTCATTGGCCGGAGCCTGTCGATGATCCTTTTTTCGCAGGGCTCTTCGATCAGTTTGCCACCGTCGGCGCGGATTGCCGCGTCGCGCTTTCCGGCGAGGGCAGCGACAACCTGATGCATTTCCAAATGTGGCCGCATTTTAAGGACATGATCAAGCGTCGCGAGTGGCTAAATTTGGCCAGGCAAACGCCGCAGTATTTGGCGGTTCGCCCCTCGCCTTGGCCGGGCTTGCGCCGTCGCGCAGCGGGAGTCTTTGGAAAAGATCATACGGCGCCAGTTTTTCCCAAATGGCTGGCCCCCGATTTTGTTGCGAGATTTAACCTGCAGGATCGCTTGCAGGAATGGAGCGAGTTACCGGACTACCAGCCCCACCCGATTCTGCCGAAAGCTCACGCTTCCATGTCCCTGCCGCATTGGGCAAATACCTTCGAGCAGGAGCACGTCGGCGTGACGCGGAGCCAAGTCGAAGTACGTTATCCGTTTCTCGATCTCCGCGTGGTCAACTTCCTGTTGGCGCTTCCGCCATTTCCATACTTTTTCGAGAAGCAAATCGTGCGGCAAGCAACCGCGGGCCGGCTGCCGGAATCTGTTCGAACCAGAAAAAAGACGACCTTGCAGGGTAATCCTCTGGCGAAACATTTAGAGCACGCGGGTACTAAATGGCTGGATGAGGTAGACTGGTCTTCAGATATGGACTCATATACTGATCGCCGAATGCTGCAACCGTTTCAAAACGAAATGGATGCGGAAAAGCTTCACTCGAATATCCGGCCCCTATGTCTTAACTTTTGGTTGCAGTCAGTGCGCAAGCTCCGGTATAACTTGCGTGCGGAGGTTCGCAATGCTTAAGTCCGTAAAACGGGACTCGAAGAAACCGTACTCATCCCCAAAGCTTACAACCTATGGCACGGTACAGCAGCTGACCCAGAAGAAAGGGCTGCGCCAAAACGCGGACGGCGGCAGATTTCCACGATTTAAGACTCATATTTAATTATTTAGTCCTAAAAGTAATGTAGGCATTGAGACCCTGTTTCGCGAGCCGCCCGCTGTAGTTTCAGCAACGTGGAAAGCGTCGATAGCTTCGGTGGCCATCATGTCGTTCGTTCGAGGGGTTTGGACGGCCGCGCAGTGAGTTCCCCGCATTTCGTTTATTCCTTGTTCGGGTTGCACATTCGCTCGAACCAACCGTTGCCCGAAATTTCTTCTGTCCAGCTTCCCGCCGAGTCTGACGATTTGTCTGGTTCATCGCGCGCCGATCGAACGGTGGACGTTTCTCTGCAATCCTCTCCACACTTTGATTTAGCAGTGCCCTGCGCTGCTGAAGAACTCTGTTACGTAACGGGCGAACAAGTCGGTGGCGGTGAACCTGCACTTCGAATGTGGAAAGTGAATGGCGGGAGTTTCCTGCGCCTCGATTATTTTGACGGCACGAAATTCTGGCTGGCTCGCGAAGGGACACGCGTGTGGGCCAATTGGCCGGTTAACCTGACCATCGAAGATACGGCGACCTATCTTCTTGGTCCAGTTTTCGGCTTGCTATTGCGGCTCCGAGGGGTCACCTGTCTCCACGCCAGCGCGGTAAGCCTAGGTGATTGTGCCGTCGCGTTTGTGGGGTCGGAAGGCGCGGGAAAGTCCACCACCGCCGCCGCGCTGGCACGCGAGGGATGGGCCATTCTTTCTGACGACGTCGTGGCGCTCACCGAGATTGATGGCGCATTTTGCGTGGATCCGGCGTACCCCTATCTTTGCTTGTGGCCTGAGTCGGTTGAAGCAATATACGGATCTGCTGAAGCGCTTCCGCGGTTCAGTTCGAACTACGAAAAACGGTGTCTGTCGCTGGCCAAAAATGCGCTGCGGTTTGAATCGAGGTCGGTGCCATTAAAGGCGATCTACATATTGGGTGAACGAGCCCCCGATCCGGCACCAAGGCTCAAAACTCTATCTGCGCAAAATGCCATCCTGCATCTGGTCGCCAACACCTTTGCCACGAACGTGCTTGAACGCGAGATGCGCGCGAAAGAATTCGCAACTCTCGGGCGTCTGGTGCCCAATGTGCCCGTTCTGCAGGTCTTCGCACATCAGGATCCAAGTCGCCTGCCCGATCTATGCCGACTGATCCGCGAAGATGTGGGGAAAACCAAAGACCGCGTCTCTGGACGACCCGACCTCACCAGCAGGAGTCGATAATCCAGTACCCGTAGCTCATTGCATACTTTGTAGTCGAATACCGTTCCCCCGGCGGGGTTGCCACCGTGTTACTATCCCCCATCAAACGGGTCCTACGGGGCCCTACGAGCTCCGATCGAGTTGTTGATTGATTCGAAGAAGATAGGGCCATTAGAAATATGTAGGCAACGACCCCCGGGGAGTCACGGCCTAAACGTCTTACAAGAAATCAGAAGGATAAGCACACGAGGGACGAGGAGAACTACGATGCAGACAAAATCTTCGCGAATTCGAATCGCAG
>Ga0209006_10005087_pt1 | contig 11935 bp, 7 predicted proteins | sample JacPin_JW_Ref_O2_FD_188567 | JGI IMG/M metagenome (GOLD analysis project Ga0209006, IMG submission 188567) | Forest soil microbial communities from Algoma, Ontario, Canada - Jack Pine, Ontario site 1_JW_Ref_O2 (SPAdes) (version 2) | ecosystem: Environmental > Terrestrial > Soil > Boreal...
ACCGACGCGAAGTCTCGCCTGTCATATCCGTGTCCTCAGAAACAGGCTTTTCTGACCTCAGCGGCCCTGATAGCTGGTTTCGACCGCATACAAGGAGCTCCGCGCAAGAACGAACAAGGTGCTGCCGTTGCTGCCCCCAAACAGCAACTGCGAGGGCCGCTCCGGAATATCGATCGTATCGATCAGAGTACCCGCGGAGTTGTACACGAACACCTGTCCCGCCGCGATATAAACATTGCCCTCTGAGTCCACCGCAATGCCTTCTCCGCCCCGCTCGGCGAATAGCTTCAAATTGGAGATTGTTCCATCGTCGCCAACGCTGGCTACGTAGGTCTTCTCTCCATTTTCATCCGAAACATAGTAGGGTAGGCCGGCAACTGCGGGAGCAAAGCCGAAAGCTCGCAGCGTATTGCTCAATTTCGAGCCATAGTAGAGCTCACCGGTCACAAAATCCTTTCCCGCCGGAAGAAAACTGGTTCGATCTGGAGAAACAAACTGGTAGAGCGGCTTTGCGGGGATGACTTCGAGGAAGTCGTTCTCGTTTCGCCAGTAGTCCACCGGCAGCACCGGAGTCATTCCCGGGCGTGGAACCGCCGGTACCGCCGGTAGGAGCGTAATGCCGTCATTCCCTGCGTCGGGCTTGAAGCTGTAGACCGTCCCATTGCCCGCGTATGAAACCACGATGAGATCGCCAGCCTTGTCGAAAAACAGTTGAACCGGGTCCAGCGGATTGTCGCGAACCTTCGATAGTTGGCGGGTCGCGGCTGACCAGCGATAGATGGTTTGCCATTTGGCGTCTACGAAATAAATATTTCCGGAGCCGTCAACCGCTCCGCCGGAAATATTGAAGAAACCGCCGGCAACCTTCTCCACCTTCGCGCCCAGGGCGAGGGCTGGGGAGGGTTGCATCCGACGGACTTGAGGAGCGGCGCCGGAAATCGTCAGCCAGGAAAATTCCCGCTGCCGTATCTCAGTGTCGTGGGTCTGATCGTAAATCGTGTCGTCAAACGAAACTTTGCTGTCGCTGAAGCAGTGAACGTTGCGAAATCGTATGTTCCTCGAGTTGGTGACCATGACCGCATATTTGAACGGCTGATTGCTGCTCACAACGCGATACATGTGCAGGTTTGCGAATGAAATGTTGCTCGAATCGCGAATGTGCAGCGGCAGGGCAAACCCGCCCTCGCCCCTTTCCTCTTCTGTCTGCAGCGCATAGATTTGCCAGTTGGACGCATGGTCCAGCACTACCTCGTTGCGAACATGGTGCTCGCTCGATAGCTCATAGATCCGTCCGGCAGTTGAAGTGTTTGAGATATACAAACCCGCTTGCGCGAATGTACTGGGCGTCCAGATGTCAACGAAGGTGCCGCCGCCGGTTATCCATAGGCTCGGATACTGCGCGTCCCAGCGGCGATTGGGATTGGAATCGGCAGTGTGATTGTCGTTATAAATCTGTTTCCATCCTTTGGAGCTTTCTTCTGTGCTCGCGTTCGGATCGATCGTGCCATGCCCGCCCAGAAAACGAACGTCATTCATCATCGAATCCGTACCCGCCATCCACTTCGCGGCCACCGCTCGCGGATTGATGCCGTTGGTATAGAGGCCGATGCCGGTGACGATGTTCGTTCCATCTTTTGGAGTTGCAAGCAGCGGCTTGGGACTGCCAATGCCTTGAAATGCCGGAGTCGAATCGGCGAGCAGTATTCTGGTGACGCTCGGATGCAGCCCGATGAGAACCGTATCTGGCTTCAGCGTAATGGTGTCCGTCACCCGGTACTGGCCCGATGGCAGGTAAATAGTGCGATGCTCCTCGATGGCTTTTTTCAGCACCTCGGTATCGTCGGCCGTGCCATCTCCTTTGGCGCCAAGGGAGCGGATATTGATCCACGTATCGATCGGCGGCAGATCGAGGATGTCGGATTTAACTGGTTTTGGTAACACAGTCAACGGCGCCGTTTCATAGATGTCTTGCATTGTGGGTACCACGCCGATGTCCTCATAGCGGAGCCCGTGAGAAAAAGTCTTCACCTCATACATCTCCGCCGGAGCTGCGATGCGCTTTCCGCTCTCTCGATAAAGAGAAAAAACATTAACCTTCCGGCAAACGACATTTTCCATGTTGATCTCGGTGCGGGCGCTATTCTCATTGCTGATGACGACGGCGGGGCCGCTAATATTTTCCATACGTCCATCTTTTATCCAGAGTTCGTCGGAGTATTCAGGATCGATGGAAATCGCGGTGGGGACATTTTTGAATTGCGGACGGATCAGGGTCAGCCCGGCTTCATGCTCCCGGATCGCCGCTTCGCGCTGTCCTTCAAATGTGGCGTCGAGCAGGGTAAACTGCCATCCCGGGGAGGGTTTGCGGGTCCATATACCGTACTGACCTCCATAAAAATGTACGTCTTGAGCGACGTTGCCACCATCGTGAATTCCCGCAAGCCCTGAGCCGATGTGAAAATCCATGTGCGCCAGAAAGCAATGCTGCGCATAGTGGGCGCGAATGCCGACGGCGCCAGGATTTCCGTCCTGGATGCGGATGTCGATGTTGCTCATTGCAGAGTAGAACGTGCCCGGGTTCGCATCCGGTGCAGTCGGATTACCCCGCGGTCGAGCACCCGCGAAGAACACCATATACGCCGGCCCTTGTTGAAAACCGGGCGTGTTTGCGGCCAGTACAAATGCCGGTCGGGTCGTTCCCAACCCGATCAGCCGAATCCCGGGCCAGATGTAGATGGTCTTAGTCAAACGGTAACGGCCAGCCGGAACGAACAGAATGCCCTGATTGGTCTGGTGAACCGTGTCGATGGCTTGCTGCAAGGCTTCAGAATCATCTGCGATTCCGTCGCCCTTTACCGGAAATCGATCCAAAGTCAGATAAACAGCTTTAGGATCATCGAGACGTGCCGGATAGTAGGAACTGGGGAATAGCGGGATCGTCCAGAACAATGTCGCAGCTGCAAGAAGTGCTCTAACCATCGGATTACTTTCTAGCCCATCTCCCGACCAAGCTGACTATCTTTTCGGCTCCGTAGTCTCGGCTTCGTCCCTGCCTTGCTGCTCATGCAGGTCGTGGTAAATCGACCGAAGTTTCTCCTTAATCTGTTTGTACTTCTGATACTGTTCAAGTTCCTGTTTGGCTTCGGCAGTCCGTTCCGTCTGCCGATACACCGTACTTAGGCGAAAGTGGGCCAGAGCGCTGGTGGGGTCGAGCTGGAGCGCATGCAGCAGAAGCGGCTCCGCTTTTTGGGGTTCGCCCATGGTCATAAATACCTTTGCCAAGCCGATACTGGCCTCGGGGTCGTCTGGCTGCAGCCGCACGGCCTTGCTGTAACGGGCGTTAGCGTCGTTCAAATCGTCTCTCTGCAGGGCGATATCACCCAGCCTGCATTCAGCCTGTTCATCAAACGGATCGATTTCCAAAGCTGCCTTATATTCCTTCTCGGCTTCTTCGCGGCCCTCAGCGGTCGACAGAGTGCTCAGCATCTCGGCCAGCTCAAAATGGAGTCCCGGAAGCTGCGGGTCGATCTTGATCGCGGCTCGGTAGTTCTCAACCGCCTCCGCCGGGTTGCCGCGTTTTGCCAGTTCGTGTGCTATCGCCTGACGCATGCGGGCGGAATTCGGGTTCACCACGGACAGGCTAAGCATCGACTCGGCGACAAGATCGGAATAGATTCGGTAAGCGGTGTAGAGGATATTTGCATTTGTCGGGTCCAGCTTCCGAAGGTCAGCCACGATTGCCGAAGCCTTATCCAGATCGCCCGTTCCCGAGTAGATTTCGATCAACTCCATTCCAGTCTCAGTCCGGATCTTTGTCTCCTGTACCCTTGGAAATGCTTCTTCTAAGTCGCGGCGACCGGCGACAGTGTCGCCTGTCCGCTTTTCCCCGATGCCCAGAAGCGCCTGAATCTTCCATAAAGCCGGCCGCAGTTTCAGAGCGGCACGAAGCTGCGGAATCGCGTTCGAATAGTCCCCCAGGAAGGATAGCAGCACGCCGAGGTTGCCGCGGGCATCTACGTTACTCGGATCGAGGGCAACCACTGCTCTAAATTCGGGGATTGCCAGATCGGGTCGGTTGTCCTTCAAGTATTCTGCAGCTTTATGGCTGTGTGATTGGATCTGCTGCTGCCGGCTGGGTTCGGATTGGCAGAAAAGCGATGGCGCCCACGGAAAGAGAAACGCCGCCAGAAACAAGGCGACAACCTGTTTTGTCTTCATGTCACGATTGTAGGTTGGAGGACTCGCTAGAATCTCATTCGTCCCCAGACGGGAAACCCAGGACGGCAGCAAACCTGCCGTCCTTTTTCATTTTGAGAACAACTGTCCCCTATCAGAATGAGATGCGCGCATCGAGCTGGAACGCTCGTGCTCCATTCTCGGTGGAGGTTATGCTAGCCGCACTCGTGGGCGTTAAAATTCCACTGCTGTTGGCAGCGAAGCTCTCGCCAGTATTCGGATTCGCGAAGCTGGGATGGTTGAAAATGTTATAGGCATCGATTCGGAATTGCAGGCTGATCCCCTCTTTAACTGCAAAGTTTTTGCCCAGCGAGAAGTCAACCTCAGAGTAACGCGGCCCGAACAAGCTGTTCCGTTTCTCATTGCCAAAAGTCCCGGCCGTTGGTTGGGCAAAAGCATTTACGTTATACCAATTCTGAATGGTCCGGTTGGCGGGATTAGGATCGCCCACAACATTGACGAACTGAGAGGATTCGTTATTGCCCCCAGGATTTTCAGAGGCACTGTTATTGTTAGCTGCAATCACGGTGTAGGGCTGCCCGGTGTGCCAGAACCAAATCGCCGAGGTCTGCCAGCCGCCGATCACCTGATCCAAGAAGGCATTGCTATTGAGAAAGTGCCGTCCCTTGCCAAACGGGACTTCATAAACGACCGATCCCTTCACCGCATGCCGGACATCAAAATTCGAGTTGCCGTAATTCGACGCCGCACTGTAGGCATTTTGGTAGACTTGCGTACCTCCTCGGCCGCCCCACCCGGCTGAGTCCTGGTCATCCAGGAAGTGTGACCAAACATAGTTTGCGTTGAAGGTTAAGCCGGACGTCAGCCGGTGATTAGCCTGCAGTTGCATGGAATTGTAGTTGGACTTGGACTCGTTGACCGCTCCAGAAATCGTTCCGAATTGCGAATAGGGCGTGTTCGCCTTGTTGAAGGTTGGCTGTAACAGGTTCTGCGGTATCTGGTTAATATCGACTGGATAGCCGAGGTGATTGCCATGACTGCCCACGTATGCAATCTCGCCTACAGTGTTTTTCCCCAGCTGGCGCTCGACGCTCAGCGTCCACTCGTTGATTGTTGGAACCCGCAGATTGTAGTTGTTATAAGGGACATTTAGGCCGTTGTATCCCCCGGGGTTTCTATTATCGACGACGTAGGGCAAGGGTTGCCCTGTCTGCAGGTTGATTCCTGGGCCGCCGAGAGTAGTCACGGGGCCGACTCCGCCGCTTGCGTCGGAGGCACTGCCCGTGCTGTTGTTGCCGAGGCCCGCTCCTTGACCATAGTCATCCAAACTGAAGGTGATGGCGTAAATTCCGAAACCGCCCCGGACGACTGTGCTGCCACCACCTAGATTCCAAGCGAATCCAACGCGAGGCAGGAATACGTCATTTACCGACTTCATTAAACGAGTCCGTGATGTCTCCCCAGCGAACCACATCGCACCCGGTGTGTTGGTAATCGGATTGGTAATGGTTGGGTCAAAGGCGCCTAAGTGATTTTTCACCTCGCTCCAGCCACCCTGGAATTCGTAACGCAGCCCCAGGTTCACTGTGAGGTTCGGACGGACTTTGAAGTCGTCTTGAACAAAGAACTGGGGGCTCTTCATTCGCATTCCGGATTCCGGCTGGTTGGTCGCTCCCCAGCTGTTTACGTCACCTAGCAGGAAGTCCGCATAGGCAGATCCCCCGCTGGCTGTCGTGTTATTTTGCTGGGTGTAGACTCCCGTGAAGGAAAAGCTCCCCGACTGCACATTTCCCCAGGGCGTAAGGTTCCCCTGATAGGCAAGCACCTCACCGCCGAAATGCAGGATGTGCTTTCCGCGAATCAGGGTAACGACGTCGGATGGTTCAAACGTGTTTTCTATGTAAACCGCGTTGGTACCGGGCTGGAGAATCGGACTGCAGCAGATCGCCACGGAACCCGACCCACCGGCGCCCGACGCGGTCGCGGATTGGCTGACGCTGACTTGCGGAAAAACGTCCGCCTTCGAGTATTGCAAACCGAGTTTCTGTGGATATCCCTTTCCTAAAGTAGAAGGATTGAACCAGTTGCCTTGTTTGGTATAGCCGAAGCGGAATTCGTTGACGATGTTCGGACTAAACGTATACACATCGGAAACCTGTGTATTGTAACTATCTACATCTCCCGAGAAGCAGTCAATCGGACAAACCTGGAAGTTCGTATTGGTACCCGGATTGTCCCGCTGAGTAATTGAGAAGTTCAGCCGGTTTTTTTCCGACATGTTGTAGTCGATCCGGCCAAAGTACTTCAGGAATGGATTCAAGTTGGGTGATGAATAGTTGTAGTTATTTATTACAACACCGGGAAATGCGGCGTTAGGAATCTGTCCGGGAGTGTTTGGTGCCGGATAGTACGCCTGGAGCGCATTCGCCACCGAGTCAAATCTGCTCGCGGGAACCGCGTTCTTCCCGGTTTCGGAGGTGAAGGACGTTCGCGAGCCGCCTACAATAGGCGTAGCTGGGTCATAAATCGTAGGCATACCCGTAAAATCGCCGGCTCTCATAGCGGCAGTTGGAACGGTCGCGCTCTGAGTCGCACCACCCCCCTTGTCGTAAATCTTGTCGACGTTGAAATAAAAGAATAATTTCCCTTTAACGATCGGCCCCCCGACTGCTCCACCGTAATTGTCATAGCGAAGGAAAGGCTTCGGTTGGGGAGTGCTACTAAAATTGTAGCTGTCCGCCTTCAACCAATCCGCGCCAAAGTATTCGTAGGCAGCGCCGTGAAAGCGATTGCTACCGCTTTTCGTGATCTGGTTGAACACCGCTCCACCGATACCGTATTCAGCCGAAAACGTAGAAGTGCTGACCTGCAGCTCGGAAATGGTCTCAAACGTCGCGATGTCGACATTTTGGCTGATGGGTAGATTTGTCGAAGCTCCGTCCTGAAGAAAGTTGTCATAGAAAGGCAAGTTGCCGTTCACCGCAACCGCAATGCCCGGATCTCCCGCCTCGCCCGTGGCGGTGGGCATGCCTACAGCACCAGAGGCGCCAGGCAGCAACTGCGCGAAAGTGCCCCAATTTTGGCCGCTGGTACTCACCTGCGGCAAGTTGAGCATGGTTTGCGAATCGAAGGTCGTGGATTGCTCAGCTGTCTCGGTTTTTAGCAGCGGCGCCTCTGTCGTGACCGTGACCTGTTCAGAGATGGCGCCAACCTTCATGGGACCGTCCACCGTGATGATCCCGACTTGGAGGTTGACGGGGCCGCGCACGAGCCGTTGGAAGCCGTCTTTCGTGAACGTAATCTGGTAGTTTCCCGGCAAAATTGAGGCGGTGTCGTAAAGACCATCGTTATTGGTCGAGAGCACTTTGGAGCTGCCGGTATCAATATTGGTAACTGTGACCTTTACCCCGGCCAGGACGGCACCCGTCGAATCCGTGACGGTGCCTCGAATGTCCCCGGAATTGGTATTCTGCGCCATTCCGGCGCCGATCACGAACAGAAGCAGGCAGAACGCAAGTGCCCAGCGAATGAGGCTCGTCATGGAGTTTCTCCCACAGTAGAAGTCGACTCAGTTCTCGGAGCGGTTTCTCGGGAATACGAGAGACCAGACTCCCCCACTTGTACGCAGCACCCAAGTTCATCGCAATGCTCGCCTCGAACTCTTGGCTCCGTAGGAATATCGTTGTTTTAATGACTTTCCTAGTAGTACGTTTTTACTATTTCAGTGTTTAGACCCAGTGGCGGTTCGTTGTCAAGAAAAAAATATCGTTATTCTTGATGGATTCTCATCACATTATCCGTCCAACATAACATTGTTAGAATGTTCGATCACCTGTCATTTTTTAACAGAAGAAGATCGATATTCTACCGTGCATTCTCGCCTAGGTGCGCGTAGCTTTTGTTCGGGAGCCGGATTTAATATACAATCCGGGGCGAAAGCAGACAGGAAGCAGGCGCTGTGAGGGAGCGAAGGCGAGGTCACGGAGAGGACTTTCCGGCTACATGAAATCTTCCAAGCAAAAACCGGACGCCAACCGGCGGCCGGCTGTCACGCTCAGGTCGGTGGCCGAACTCGTCGGGCTTACCGCCAGTACGGTCTCTGCCGTTTTGAACAGTTCATCAGCTTCGCGTTCCGTTCCCGAGCACACCAAGAAGCGAATTCGTGCCGCGGCTCGCGCTCTTGACTATCGCCCCAATTTCTTCGCACGTTCCCTGCGGGCCAAGCGCACCTACATGATCGGTGTGATCGTGGAGGAGATCGGGGACGCCTACAGTGCTCTGGTGATCAGCGGCATCGAACGTTATCTTCGCGAGCAGAACGTCTTCTTCCTTACCGTGGCGCACCGTCACGACAAGAAACTGCTCGAATCGTACTCTGCCGTACTTCGCGAAAGAGGGGTCGAGGGCTTTATCACAGTGGACACCATACTGGCGGAAGAACCTCCTTTACCAACCGTCGCGGTTGCCGGGCATCGAAAGATCAAGGGCGTAACCAATATTGTTCTGGACCACCGCCGTGCCGCCTCGCTCGCGTTGACTCATTTGGCGAACTTAGGTCACGAAAAAATCGCGTTCATGAAGGGTTCGGAGTTAAGCGCTGATTCCGACGACCGCTGGAACGCGATCTGCGAAATTGCAGCGAAATTAGGCATTCGTATGCGGCAGGAATTGGTCGTCCAGCTCATTGGTGTTGATCCTACTCCGAATCTAGGCTACCCATTTGCCAAACAATTGCTCGCCCGCAAGCAGCCGTTTACTGCGCTGTTTGCCTACAACGACATCTCTGCCATCGGTTCCATCTGCGCTTTCCAGGAAGCTGGTCTGCAGGTACCCGACGATATTTCGGTGGTGGGCTTCGATGACATTCAAAGTGCTGCATACATTACGCCACCGCTCACCACCGTGCGACAGCCGCTGCTCAAGGTGGGAGAGATCGCTGCGCGTTCCCTGCTAGACCGCATCGAAGCACGGACGAAGTACGTTTCAGAGATTGTGATCGAACCGGAGTTAATTGTGCGCAAATCAACCGGGCGTCCACGGAGCTGACGGCCGGCTGAAAAGCGAGGCCTAGAGATGGGCAGCAGTTCGCGCGAGGATTCCTGAAGGCAACGTCTGTCGCAAGGGCCGTTTTGGCAGTTATCACGTGGATTCGTTTTCTGCGCCATTCCAGCGCCAGTCAACCACAATCGTTCACTTGCCCACTTCTTCAAACCGCAGGTTTTCTCATATCCACGCCGAGCACTTTTCCCGGTCCGGCCTCTTGAACGAAGACGACGAACCGAGTGTTCTTTGTATCGGTGCCGCCTTTCACCTTTAACTGGACGTCTTCAGCGAAGCTCTTTCCCTTTGGCAGGCTTCCAATTTTTGTGAGCTGTTGCACAACCGCAACGTGAGTCAAATGACGACTTTTGTTTTCGCCCCGAAGCACTTCGGACTCCACTCGATTTAGAGCCACAGCCACATAGACGTCAGCGTCTTTGTTGTCATCTTTCCCGTCGATATCGATATGAGCACGTAGAGTTGTGGGATTCGCCGGATCGACGGTTACTTCGCCGATGTGCACGGGGATGTCAGACATCACGAGCGCATTCTGAAAGACCTTCATAGCCTCTTCCGGATTTCTGATGAGCATCTCAGCGGTTCCGTCCACGATGATTTGTGGCGTGTAAGCTGTCTTTAATCCCAGGGCCCGAACATATGCAGCTTGGCGCTCGGTCAGGGCATGGGATGAATTTGGATCTCTCCAACCATCGTGATCCCAATAATCCACGTGTTCACTGAGCACAATTAATTGCGCACCAGGAACCGGTTGGGAGGTGTCCATGTTTAAAAGAAGAGCGTCCGCAGGTGGACAAGTAGAGCAACCTTCGGAGGTGAAAAGCTCAACGAGAATCGGGTGAGGATCCAGTGAGTGTGCAGTATCCGAGACAAGTTCGTTGTCAAAGAGCACCGTCGCCTTCGCTACGGTATCGTCTGTTCGCCACATTGCCCCGACATAGAACAGGCCCGCACATAGTAACCACCGGATTGGGAAGTAACGAAACATGTGATTATTACCGATTACAAGTGTCGTGCAATACAGATTCGAAGAACCTGTACCCTGTGCTACAGATCGCTCACCGGCTACAAAACGGGGACAATTCCAGATTGTCTCCGATCGTCCACGTCGACAAGCCGTTTGCGAATGGCACGCACACCGTGATTTATTATTTCGCCCAATCGTTTTTCTAATCCGACGACTGGTTTTTATCAATATCCACTTGCGGCTAATCGAGCATGACCATTACGATTTTGCAGAAATGAAGAAAATTTCTTTTATGACTTGCCTGATCCTTCCCGGTCGAACGCTGGCAGACCTTGCTCCCCGAGCCGCTCGTCAGCTCGTCAGTTCCGTCAAAAGCGTTGCGAAACATAGAAAGATGGAACCTGCAACCCGAACCACGCCCTCCCTCACCCGATGCTCCACTCTTGCAGCCCGCGAAAAAAATGTGGCCATGAGACGCGGCCGGGGAGCTTTTTGGGGTGGGCTAAGGTTGTGTTCCGGCAGTTCCCTTTTCCCGTCTGGAACAGCCTGCTCACACCACACTTCCAGAACGCGAAATCACTTGACTACGGGAACCCAATGGTCGGCGATCAGTTGCGCGATGCGATTGCGAGTTGCTTGCTCACTGCGCGCGGAGCCCCCGTTAGGGGAGGCAGGTTATGGTGGCCACCGGTTCTCAGCAAGGTGTCTGGCGTCAAGCATTCTCTCCGGTCGTGTTGCCCATCAGCAAGGCCTCGAAATGCGGGCTCAGGGCTTCCACTGTGAGTCAAAATCGTTTCCTCCCGCTCACTTGTGAAATGGATGTCTGTTAAGCAATAGGCTGCGCTGGTCCGCGTTACAATCCTGGCTGATATTGTTCAAGACCGCGCGGGCACAATCCAAACGAAACGAGGGTTCCTGCAATGGGGTGAGTGACCCTGACGTTCGAAAAAAAGTATTTGGACCTAAGTGGCTTCAGCTTCAACACGAGTTCGAAAAACAGAGCTGGCCATTGTGGAAACGGCTTATTCACCGTCTGCAACGCTGCCCCATTTGCAAGCCAGGCGTTGAAGGTGAGGGCCGCAAGACTCAATGAGCGTTATGGCTGTTCTATAAGAGCAGCTGCCCGCGCGCCCTCGTCGGGGTCACTGGTGCCAAAAACTTGTCCTACCGCCTCCAGTTCTGTGAGAGGGGTCTGGGATCGAGTTCGGCAAGCTAAGGCCGACTTCCAACTGATGCTTTTGCTGCCCGGATAAGAGCAGGCTCCGGTACCGGCGATCGCTGCCGCATGCGGCGAGGATTGATGTGTGGAACAGCGCGCCTTAGTCGGGCGGAATGGTTCGGGAGCCTGGCGCAACGGCCGCTCGACCAGGGCGCATCTTCGCATCTTGTCGCCTGCAGCGCGGAGGCGTAGGCTCAGGCACAAAGGCGAGAGGGGCGAAAGTTCGGCGGGGATCGAAGCCAGCGGCGCTCTCCTAGAGAAGAAAGCAGGCTGAAAATGACGGATGTTGTGGTGCGTTGCCCGTATTCCCTTTTGGGTGATAACTTTCGGCCGATGTTGCGGCGACCGCAATGGTTTCTTTGCGAGCAATGCGGCCACAAGATGCTGCCCTATGACCTAGGCTTCAGGTGTTCTTGCCAGAAGTGCGCGCAGTCGAATCGAGCCGCGTGATTCCATGCCAACCCATGAAGAACGCATCTTAGGCATTCTCGGCA
>Ga0209006_10005088_pt1 | contig 11934 bp, 12 predicted proteins | sample JacPin_JW_Ref_O2_FD_188567 | JGI IMG/M metagenome (GOLD analysis project Ga0209006, IMG submission 188567) | Forest soil microbial communities from Algoma, Ontario, Canada - Jack Pine, Ontario site 1_JW_Ref_O2 (SPAdes) (version 2) | ecosystem: Environmental > Terrestrial > Soil > Boreal...
CTGGTGTATCTGTTGTCCTGCCAAGGGCATAGCAGGCTAGCTACGTGTGGATCGGATAACCGCTGAAAGCATCTAAGCGGGAAGCCGGCCTCAAGATGAACTCTCCCATCCCCTAGAGGGAGTAAGACCCCTGGTAGACCACCAGGTTGATAGGCCGGATCTGGAAGTACGGTAACGTGCGAAGGAGACCGGTACTAATGGGTCGAGGGCTTGACGGATTTACTTTTACCCTTCGGGGTGAGAGGCCCGGAAGGGCGTGTGTTACCCGCAGTGGCTACTGTGCAGTTTTGAGGGACCGTGAGGGCGTGGTCTTTCACCTTTTTCCGGTGGCCTTGGCGAGGGGGAAACACCTCTTCCCATTCCGAACAGAGCAGTTAAGCCCCTCAGCGCCGATGGTACTTGGCCCGCAAGGGCCTGGGAGAGTAGGACGCCGCCGGTTTTTTTAGACACACGGGTCGCCTTCGGGCGGCCCGTCGTCGTTCCCAACCGTGTCGATCGCCTGATGCGCAGACGCCTGCTTACTTACCTACTCACCGGCCGCATCCGAAGCGGACGAGCGAGCAGAGCGAACTAGCGAAAGCTGCGCGTGTTACTACAAGCGTCGGCATTGGCTGCCGACCGCGCTTTGTTCTCAGCACGCCGCTCGCGAGCCGCATGCGACGCGTAGAGATCCCGGCCCACCGGCGAAAGACACGCCTGCGGCCGCGCCGGCACGAGGCCAGCGCGACGCGGGGCGCACCCTCCGCGCAGCGGCGCCCGGTGCGGATGCGGTACGGCGGTGCGCTCGTCCTGGCCGACCTCCCAGTCGACCTCGTAGTCGTCCTCGAGCAACAGGAACGAGCGGGCCACACGTAGAGCACCGAGCGCGCGCTGCGCAAGCTTGTTCTTTGGCGTGGGGGGGAACATGTGTTCGTAAGATAGGAAGGCCATCGGACGGCAACGATGCGAACGTGTGTGCGTACTGGTGCGCGGGTCGAGATTTGGCTCTGTGACTGCGATCCAGGCACGATCCGCTGCAATGGAACTTGCATTCCGAGCGACCGTCGCCGGCCGCGCGGGCTCGCGTGCGGCGATGCAGGTGCATGGCGGCGGGGCGCGAACTCTGTGTCCGATGGCTGTTACGCTTGCCAGGCGTTCAACCGGTGGGGCGGGTAGGTCCCCGTCGACCAGCGGGCAGCGCCCAAAGCTCATGGAGAAGTTCGTCATCGAAGGCGGCGTCCCGTTGTCGGGCACGATGGTGCCGGCAGGAAACAAGAACGGTGCGCTGCCGATCCTCGCCGCCAGCGTCCTCACGGAGGACGAGGTCGTCGTGGGCAACGTCCCGCGCATCCGCGACGTGGACGCCATGCTGGAGATCCTCATAGCGATCGGCGTACAGGTGAGCTGGCGCCAGCCCAACGAACTGGTGCTGTGCGGCGCGAACGTGCACGAGGTCGAGATCGAGCCCGAGCTGGCGGAGTCGATCAGAGCCTCCTTCCTGCTCGCGGGACCTCTTCTGGCGCGCTTCGGACGAGCGGTGATGCCCCCGCCAGGCGGCGACGTGATCGGACGCCGGCGCCTGGACCCGCATCTGGACGCGTTCCGCGCGATGGGCGCGCTCACCGACTGCAACGGCGAGATCGTGCTCAGCGCCCCGCGCGGGCTGCGACCGACAGACGTGTTCATGGACGAGCCATCTGTGATGGCGACCGAGAACGCGCTCATGGCAGCCGCGCTCACGCCCGGTACGACCGTGATCGGCAACGCCGCCTGCGAGCCGCACGTGCAGGACCTCGCGCGCATGCTCGTAAAGATGGGCGCCGGCATTCACGGCATCGGCTCGAACATGATCACCGTCGACGGCGTCGAGCGACTGCACGGCTGCACCCACGACATCGCCCCCGATCACATCGAGATCGGCAGCTTCATGGCGCTCGCCGGCGTCACCGGCGGTGAACTTCGCATCAAGGACACCGTTCCCGGCGACCTGCGCATGATCCGGCTCGTGTTCGAACGCGTCGGTCTGCGCTCGGAGCTGCAGGGCAACGACGTGGTCGTGCCCGGCGGGCAGAAGCTCGTCGTGCAGGCGGACGTGGGGGAGTACAAGAGCAAGATCCAGGACGGTCCGTGGCCCGCGTTCCCAGCCGACCTGACCTCGATCGCCGTGGCCCTCGCCACACAGGCCGAGGGCTCGATCCTCGTGCACGAGTGGATGTTCGAGAACCGCCTGATCTTCACCGACAAGCTGATCCTGATGGGCGCGGACATCGTCATGTGCGACCCGCACCGCGCGATCATCACCGGGCCGCGGCGGCTGCGTGGGGCGCGCGTGGAGTCGCCCGACATCCGCGCCGGCATGGCGATGCTGCTCGCCGCCCTGTGCGCCGACGGACCCAGCGAGATCGGCAACATCCGCCAGATAGACCGCGGCTACGAGCGCATCGACGAGCGCCTGCGCGACCTTGGCGCACGCATCGAGCGTGTGGCCACGGAGCCCGTGCACGCATAATCCGGGGGTCACATGATCCACCCGATCCCGAGCGGCACGCGCGACGTGCTCCCAGACGAGACGCGCGAGGTGCGCGCGATCACCGACGTCCTGCGCGGCGTGTTCGAGCGCCACGGCTACGGCGAGGTGTACACGCCCGCGCTCGAGTACGAGTCCGTGCTCGCCCGTGCCGACATGGCCGAAGCTCGCCCCGCCTACCGGGTGTTCGACGAGACCGGCGCCGTGCTCGCGCTGCGCTCGGACATGACCGTGCCGATCGCGCGCGTGGTCGCCACTCGCTATGCCTCGGCTGAGCCACCACTGCGCTTCTGTTACTTCGCGCACTGCTACCGCGGCGTGCGCCCGCAGCGCGGACAGCCGCGCGAGCTGCTGCAGGCGGGCATCGAGCTGGTCGGCGCGCCCGCGCCACAGGGCACCGCTGAGGCGCTCACCGTGCTCTGCCACGCGCTGGACGCGACCGGCCTGAAGGACTACCGCATCGGCCTCGGCGACGCCTCGCTGTTCCCTGCGCTGATGGCCAGCCTGCAGGTGCACGAGCCTGTTCGCAAAGGGCTCCTGGAGGCGCTCGTGCTGCGTGACTTCGTCGGCCTGCAGGAGCTGCTCGCCGAATCGGGGCTCAGCGGCGAGGCGGCCGAGCTGCTGCTCGACGTGCCCCAGCGCCGCGGCGGTCCGGAGCTGCTCGCCGACGCGCCCGCACCGGCCGACGGCGCCGTGAAAGGGCTGCGCGACGTGCTCGAGCTGCTCGAGCCGGCCGTCGCCGAGCGGATCATCTTCGACCTCGGCCTGGTACGCAACATCGGCTACTACACGGGCGCGGTGTTCGACGTCTATGACCCCGCGCTCGGCGCCCCGATCGGCGGCGGCGGGCGCTACGACGAGCTGCTGGGCCGCTTCGGGCGCAAACTGCCCGCCGTCGGCTTCGCACTCGGTGTCGACCGTCTGCACATCGCGCTCGCCGGCGAGGAGCGCGGCACCGGTGCGCTGGCGCTCGCCGGACCGTCCGGCCCAGGCGACGCCGGCGAGCCCGTGGAGCCGGCGCGGTGAGCTCGCTGCACGGCCTCACGATCGCCGTCCCCCGAGGGGCGCTTTTCGGCGGCACCGTCGATCTGCTGCAGGCGCTCGGCCTGGACACCGACGAGCTGCGCTCCAACGACCGCAAGCTGCTGTTCGAGGACATCGGCGTGATCACCATGCGCCCCACCGACGTGCCCACCTATGTCGAGGCGGGCGCCGCCGACCTGGGGGTGACCGGCAAGGACGTGCTGCTCGAGCAAGCAGCGCAGCGATCCGCCGAGGGCGGGCGCGACGTGTACGAGCTGCTCGACCTCGGCTTCGGCCGCTGCACGATGGTGCTCGCCAGCAAGGCCGGGCCGGACCCCGCGCACGAGGCGCTCAGGCGCCTGGGGGTGATGCGCGTGGCCACCAAGTACCCGCGGATCGCTGCGCGCCATCTCGAAGAGACCGGTCGCCAGTCGGAGATCGTCGAGGTCAAAGGCTCCGTCGAGCTCGCGCCGCTGACCGGCATCGTCGAGGCGATCGTCGACCTCACCGCCACCGGCACCACGCTGCGCGAGAACAACCTGATCGTGCGCGAGGAGATCGTCGTGTGCACAGCCAGGCTGATCGCCAACCCCGTCGCGCACAAGCTGAAGGCCGCCGCCATCGACGCGCTGCTGGAGCAGCTGCGCGAGCTCCCGGCCGCCGAGCGCGGACGCGGCGCGCCAGAGCCCGCCTGAGATGCAGATCGAGCGCCTGAGCGTGCAGGACGTCGAGCGCCTGGGCGGCCCCGCGGGCGCCGCCGCGCAGGTGCGTACGCTGATCGCAGACGGCGCATCCGTGGCCGAGGACGTCCGCCAGATCATCGCGCGCGTACGCGACCAGGGCGACGCCGCCGTGCTCGACTACACGAGCCGCTTCGACACCGCAGGAAGCGAGCCGCGGCCGCTGCTCGTCTCCGCCCAGGAGCTCGACGAGGCGATCACGCACCTCTCACGCGAGCTGATCGCCGGCCTGCAGGTTTCGATCGTCAACGTCGCGCGCGTGGCCGAGGCCGGCGTCGGACGAGACGCCGCCGTCGATCTCGTCCAGGGCCAGCGCGTGACCCTGCGCGAGGTGCCCGTGGGCGCCGCCGCCGTGTACGTTCCCGGCGGCCGCGCGCCCTATCCGAGCACCGTCGTGATGGGTGTCGTCACCGCGCGCTCCGCCGGCGTGCTGGAGGTGGTCGTCTGCGCGCCTCCCGGCCCCGACGGCCAGATCGACCCCGTGATCCTCGGCACCTGTCGCCTGTGTGGGGTGCAGCGGGTGTACCGCATGGGCGGCGCCCAGGCGATCGCCGCGCTCGCCCACGGCACCGAGACAGTGGGACGGGTGGACGTGATCGTCGGCCCCGGCAACCTGTACGTGCAGGAGGCCAAGCACCAGCTCTCCGCAGAGGTGGGCATCGACGGCTTCGCCGGCCCCAGCGACCTGCTGGTCGCGCTCGGCGCCGACGCCGGCGAGCACGAGCTGGGACTCGCGGCGCTGGACATGCTCGCGCAAGCGGAGCACGGCTCGGGGAGCCTCGTCGCAGCCGTCTCGCCCTCAGCGCAGGCGTGCGATGCGCTCGCCGCAACACTCGAAAAACTGATCGTGGAGCGCCCGACGGTGGGCGATGCCGCGTTCGCGATCGTGCACGTCGCCGACGCCCGAGCCGCCCTGGCCTTGGCCAACGCGTTCGCGCCCGAGCACCTGGAGCTGATCGGCTCCGACGTGGAGGCGCTCGCGCCCATCGTCAGCTGCGCCGGCTGCGTGTTCGTGGGCGCGGCCAGCGCCACCGCGTTCGGTGACTACGTCGCCGGCTCAAACCACGTGCTGCCCACCGGCGGCGCCGCGCGCTTCGCCTCGATGCTCGCGCCCCGGCACTTCCGCCGCACGATGGGCGAGGTGCGAGTCGGAGCCGCCGTCAACAAGCTCGCCGGCGCGGGAGCCCCGATCGCCCGCGCTGAGGGCTTCGAGGTGCACGCCGAGTCGATGGAGGCCCGCGTGCGCGACAATCAGCCGACATGAGCCGCACTGCAACGATCCAGCGCGCCACCGCCGAGACGGACGTGCGCCTCACGCTGAGCCTGGACGGGACCGGCGCGGGCACGCGGGCCACGGGCGTCGGCTTCCTCGACCACATGCTCGACCTGCTCGCGCGTCACGGACGCATCGACCTGGAGACGAGCGTCAGCGGCGATCTGCAGACCGGGGCGCACCACACCGCCGAGGACACCGCGATCGTGCTCGGCCAGGCGCTCGACGAGGCGCTGGGCGAGCGCGTGGGCATCACCCGCTACGGCTCCGCCACCGTGCCCATGGACGAGGCGCGCGCCAGCTGCGCGATCGACATCTCCGGACGGCCGTTCACGCTGTTCGAAGCCGATCTGCCCGCCGGCGCCACCGGCGGCTTCGAGCACGAGCTCACGGAGGAGTTCTTCCGCGCGCTCGCCAACGCAGCCAAGCTGACGCTGCACCTGCGCGTGGAAGCGGGCACCAACGCCCACCACATGATCGAGGCCGCGTTCAAGGCCTTCGCCAGGGCGCTGCGACAGGCGGCTGCCATCGACCCCACCGAGACTGGAGTCCCCAGCACCAAGGGGACGCTCACAGCATGAGCTCCGCCCCCTCCAAGCTGATCGACGAGCCGGTGGACATCGCGATCGTCGACTACGGCATGGGCAACCGCCGCTCGGTCGAGAAGGCACTCGAGCACGTCGGCGCGCACGCCAGCGTCACCGGCGATCACGAGCGCCTGCGCGCCGCCGACGGCCTGATCGTCCCCGGTGTCGGCGCGTTTCCACGCGCGATGGAGAACCTCCGCAATCTCGGCCTGGACGAGCTGTTGCGCGAGCGCCTCGCGCAGGGGACGCCCGTGCTGGGCGTGTGCCTGGGGATGCAGCTGGCGTTCGACTCCTCCAGCGAGCTTGGTGGCGCCGACGGACTTGGCATCGTTCCCGGCGAGGTTCGCGCCCTGGATCACCGCGAGCTAAAGCTGCCGCACATCGGCTGGAACGAGGTCAGCTTCACGCAGTCGGACTCGCCACTCGTCAAGGATCTGCCGAGCAGCTGCGCCTTCTACCACGTGCACTCGCTCGCACCCGTGCCCAGCGACGAGGGCGACATCCTCGGAGTCGCCGAGTACGGCGGCCGTTTCGTGAGCGCCGTGCAGCACGGCTCCTTCTACGGCGTGCAGTTCCACCCCGAGAAGTCCTCCGCTGCAGGCCTGCGGCTGCTGGCGAGCTTCGCGCGCATCTGCATCGCGTCCGCCGCACGCGAGAGCGTCGATTTGCCGTCAGCCGCAAGGTGAGGCTCTACCCGGCGATCGACATCCTCGGCGGCAACGCCGTGCGCCTGGTCAAGGGCGACTTCGACGCGAAGAAGGTCTATGACGAGGACCCCCTGTCTGCCGCCCGCGATTGGGTGGATGCCGGCGCAGAGTACCTGCACGTGGTGGACCTCGACGGCGCCAAGCTGGGCGAGCCGGTGAACGTCGAGCAGCTGCGACGGATCGCCTCCGACGCAGGCGTACCTGTGCAGTACGGCGGCGGCCTGCGCAGCGCAGACGCGGTCGATCGGGCGCTCTCGGCCGGCGCAGCGCGAGTGATTCTCGGCACCGTCGCCTTCACCGACCCCGACGCGCTCAGCGAGGCGCTCGCGGCACACGGCCCCGAGCGGATCCTCGTGGGCGTGGACGTGCGCGAGGGCTACGTGGCCACGCACGGCTGGCTGCAGAGCACCGACGTGCCCGCGCGCGACGCTTTCGCTGCGTTGCGCGAGCGGGGTGTGCGCCACTTCGTCTTCACCAACATCGACCACGACGGGATGCTCGACGGCGCCAATCGCGACGAGGTTGCGTGGGTGGCGGGCGAAGCGGGGGAGGGCAGCGTGATCTTCTCCGGCGGGATCGGCACCCGCGAGGACCTGGAGAGGCTGGCGGATCTGCGCGCGGAGCTGGGACTGGACGCCTTGGACGGCGTGATCGTCGGCACGGCCCTGTACGAGAAGCGCTTCACGGTCGCGGAAGCGCAGGCTGCGCTGGCAGACTGATCGCTACGGTGATCGGGTGCACTTCAAGCGTGTGATCCCCTGTCTGGACGTGGACGCCGGCCGCGTCGTCAAGGGCGTTGAATTCGTGGACATCCGCGACGCGGGCGACCCGGTGGAGCTGGCGTCCTACTACGACCGCGAGGGCGCGGACGAGGTGGTGTTCCTGGACATCACCGCCACGCACGAGAAGCGGGACACGATCGCCAAGCTCGCGCGCAGCACCGCCGATGAGGTGTTCGTACCGTTCACGATCGGCGGCGGCATCCGCTCGGTGGCCGACGCGCAGGCGGTGCTGGACGCGGGCGCTGACAAGGTATCGGTGAACTCCGCCGCGCTGCAGCGCCCGGACCTGATCGACGAGCTCGCGGACGTGTTCGGCGCGCAGTGCGTGGTGTTGGCAATCGACGCCAAGGCTCGCGAGCAGGAAGCCTGGGAGGCATACCTCGCGGGCGGGCGCACGGCGACGGGCCGCGACGTGGTGGAGTGGGCGCGCGAGGCGGTCGAGCGCGGGGCTGGGGAGATCCTGTTGACGAGCATGGACCGCGACGGCACGAGCGACGGCTATGACCTGGCGCTTACGAGCGCGGTCAGCGAGGCCGTGAGCGTGCCTGTGATCGCCTCGGGCGGCGCGGGCGAGCTGGAGCACCTGGCGCAGGCGCTCCAGGCCGGCGCGGATGCCGTCCTGTGCGCCTCGATCTTCCACTACGGCCGCTACACGGTCGCCCAGGCGAAGGCGCACCTGGCCGCCTCGGGCATACCTGTGCGCGAGGTGTAGGCATGTGTCTCGGAGACTGCGCGTGAGCGACGCGTCCTCGCCGGCTGCGCCCGGGGGCGGCGGCGATGAGGTGGTACGTGCGTTGGGCACCCAGCCGGGGGGACGACAGCTGACGCTGCTCGCGGGCGAGCGCGCGGACGTTGCGCTGGTGGGCGGCGCGGTGCGCGATCTGCTGCTGGGACGCTCACCACGTGAGCTCGACGTCGTCGTGGCTGCAGACGCGGCGGCGTTCGCAGCCGAGCTGGCCTCGGTGCTGGGCGCGAGCACGACGCTGCACGGGCGCTTTGGCACGGCGGTGGTGGAGTGGGAGGCGGGACGGATCGACGTGGCGGCGCGCCGTGCCGAGTCCTATCCCTCTCCGGGAGCATTGCCGGAGGTGCGTCCGGGGAGCGTGGCGGAGGACCTGCAGCGCAGGGACTTCACGGTGAACGCGATCGCGGTCGTGCTGGCAGGCCCGGACAGGGGTCGCGTTCATGCGGCCGAGCACGCGCTGGAGGACCTGGCGGCGGGACGCCTGCGCGTGCTGCACGACGGGAGCTTCCGCGATGACCCCACCCGGCTGCTGCGCCTCGCCCGCTACAGCGCGCGCCTGGGCCTGCAGGTGGAGCCCCACACCGCGCAGCTCGCAGTGCAGGCGCTGGCGGCGGACGCACTTGCGAGCGTGTCGCGTGCGCGCGTGGGCGCGGAGCTCCGCCTGGCGCTCGGGGAAACGGACGCGCCGGCGGCACTCGAGGCACTGGACTCACTGGGGGTCATGGCTGCGATCGACCCGGAGCTCACATTCGACGCACGGCTCGTGCGGCTGGCGCTGACGCTGCTCCCGAGCGACGGCCGGCCGGAGCTCTTGCTGATGGCGTGCCTGCTGCTGCGGCTCGCGGGACGTGAGGAGAACCCCGAGCTCGAGCTGTTCGAGCTGCTGGACGGGCTCGAGTTCACGGCGGGCGAGCGCGAGCGGGTGATGTTGAGCTCCCTCGATGCGCGCTCGCTGGTGGAGCGGCTGACGCACGCGAGCAGGCCCTCGGAGCTGCACCGCGTGCTGCGCGACGAGCCGCTCGAGGCGGTGGCCCTCGCGGGCGCGCTCGGCGGGCCGGGATCGCAAGCCGCAGAGATGGCATCCGAGTGGCTCGGCGGCCTGCGCAACGTGCGTCTCACGATCACCGGCGACGATCTGCTGGCGGCGGGCGTGGCGAGCGGGCCGGAGCTCGGCAGGCGCCTGGAGGCGGCGCTCAGGCGCAAGCTGGACGGAGAGCTGGCGGCGGGAGCGCAGGCTGAGCTGGATGCGGCGCTCGAGGCTTCGGTATGAGCAGCCCCGAGGCGCTGACGCCGGACGTGGAAGCGACGCTCGAGCTGCCCGGGGGCGGACGCGCGCTGTTCACCAACCGAACCGCGGGCAACCTCTCGACGGGCGCGGGCGAGGATCACGAGCAGGGCTTCGCGCGCCGCGAGCAGCTGTGCGGGCGGCTAGGTCTGCAGTGGCTGTGCTCGAGCCGCCAGACGCACGGCACGAACGTCAACGCTGTCGCGCGCGTGGCCGGCCGCGCGGGGGAGGCGTTGGCGATCGACGCGGACGGCCACGCGACTGCACTGCAAGGCGTCGGGGCGATGGTGATGGCGGCGGACTGCCTGCCGGTTGCCCTCGGCGCTACGGGCGCGGTGGCGATCGTGCACGCCGGCTGGCGGGGGCTGTCGGCGGGCGTGCTGGAGGCAGGCGTGGCGGCGCTGCGCGAGCTCAGCGAAGCGGAGCCAATCGAGGCGGTCGTCGGCCCATGCGCGGGTGTTTGTTGCTATGAGGTCGGAGCCGAGGTGCACAGTGCGTTTGGCGGCGCACACAGCGTCGGCCGTCACATCGACCTGCGGGCGATCGCGCACGAGCGACTGGCCGGCGCGGGTGTCGGCCGCGTACGCGACGTGCAGGCGTGCACGATCTGCGACGAGCGCTTCTTCTCCTACAGGCGCGAAGGCGAGCGCGCCGGGCGCCAGGCGGGAGTGGCATGGTTGAGCTGATCGCGGACCTGCGCGCAGAGATCGTGCGGAGCAACCTCGAACGCGCGCGCGCCGAGATCGCCGCCGCTGTCGAGCGCCGGCCGCTGCACGAGGGCTCTGGCCAACGCGCCGCTGAGGTGCAGATCCTGGCGGCGATCAAGTACGTCGCGCCAGCGGAGCTGCCGGTGCTTGCCCAGGCGGGCGTGCGCCTCGTGGGTGAGAACCGCGCGCAGGATCTGCAGGAGAAGGTCGCGGCGCACGGGGAGCTGTTCGAGTGGGACTTCATCGGCCAGCTGCAGAGCAGGCGCGTGCGCGCGATCGTGCCCCACGTGCGCCTGATCCACTCCGTGGCCTCGGAGTCGGCGCTGCGCGAGCTCGAGCGCCACCTCGAGAGCGCGCGCCCCGGGCTCAGGATCCTGCTCGAGGTGAACGTGGCGGGCGAGGAGGGCAAGGCGGGCATCGCGCCGGAGGAGATCGCGCCCTATATCGAGCGCTCACCGGTGCCCGTGGCGGGGCTGATGACGATGCCGCCCCTGTCTGAGACCCCCGAGGCGAACCGCCGCTGGTTCGCTGCCCTGCGCGACCTGGCGGACGAGCACGGCCTCGAGCATCTTTCGATGGGGACCTCGCAGGACTACGTCGTGGCCGTCGAGGAGGGCGCCACAATCGTGCGTATAGGCACGAAGCTCTACCATTGAGCGTGCAAGGGTGCTGGCCATGACCCCTGCAAATCACTAGCATCTGCAGGGAAATCGGCTCCCCGGCCGAACACGCACCTACAGCAATGGCATTCCGCGACTCATGGCATAGCGCGCTCGTCTACTTCGGCCTCGCCGAGGAGTATCACGACGACTACGAGGAGGAGCAGGCGCCTGAGGCGGAGATCGAGGATCGCTACCGCGAGCGCCCGAACGTGCGACGCCTGCGTCGCCGCCGCGACGAGTTCGACGACATCTTCTCCGAGGACGACGTCACGGAAGCCGGACGCAGCGGACGCGGCCGCGCGACCACCGTGCTCAAACCTGTGGCCAACCGCAACGGCGACGTGCGCGTGCACCTGGTGGTGCCCAAGTCGTTCAACGACGCGCAGCAGATCGCGGACAAGTTCAAGGACTCGATCCCGGTGATCCTCAACCTGCAGAGCTCTGACACCGACCTTTCCAAGCGCCTGATCGACTTCGCCTCAGGTCTCACCTACGCGCTGGACGGCGGCATGCAGAGGATCGCCGACAAGGTCTTCATGCTCACACCGCGCAACGTCGAGATCTCTGCCGAGGAGCGCGCCCGCCTGATCGAGAAGGGCTTCTTCAACCAATCTTGAGAGGCGATGGCGGGCGCCTCGCCGCGTCACCGCTCGCTTCGCTGGAGCCTCGTGTATCAGTGGCGCAGATGAATCGCCATAGTCTGGAGCTCTCATGCAGATTGGTTTGATCGGTTGCGGGAACATGGCCCGCGCTCTGGCGCGCGGGTGGGGGAAGCCGGTGCTGTGCGCCGACCCGGCCCCCGGGCGCGCGGATGAGCTCGTGGGGGAGCTAGGCGGCGAGGCGCTTGCGTCCAACGCGGAAGTGGCCGCGCGCGCGGACCTCGTGGTGCTTTGCCACAAGCCGGCCCAGCTGGCGGC
>Ga0209006_10005089_pt1 | contig 11934 bp, 8 predicted proteins | sample JacPin_JW_Ref_O2_FD_188567 | JGI IMG/M metagenome (GOLD analysis project Ga0209006, IMG submission 188567) | Forest soil microbial communities from Algoma, Ontario, Canada - Jack Pine, Ontario site 1_JW_Ref_O2 (SPAdes) (version 2) | ecosystem: Environmental > Terrestrial > Soil > Boreal...
CGCGTCGGCCTGAAAGCGCGCACGAATCATCGTCCCAGTGAACTCTCGGGCGGCGAACAACAGCGCGCCGCGCTGGCTCGCGCCTTGATCAATCGCCCGCAACTGTTGCTGGCCGACGAACCCACGGGCAATCTCGACAGCCACACGGGAACCGAAATCATGAACCTGCTTCGCGAATTCAACGAAGGCCTGGGCATGACGGTGGTCATGGTGACCCATGAACGCGCGCTCGCCGAACGCTACGCAAAGCGAATGATTTTTCTTGCGGATGGAAAACTGATCGACGATCGTCCGAACGTGCCGTCGAGTGCGGCCTCTGAAACCAGCGGAGTACAGCGATGAAGATTCCCGACCTCGCCGAACTCGCCTTGCGCAACCTGCGCGAATCCTTGCTCCGGAATTCGCTGACCACGGTCGGCATTTCCGTCGGCGTGGCATCTCTCGTCGCGATGCTTTCGCTGGGGATTGGACTGCAACAACTAGCCTCGCGGCGGCTGGGAAAGTCCGGGCTCTTCGACACCGTCATCGTCAGCTCGCGCCGCGAAATGCGCGGCATGGGCCGCGAAGAAGAACGCAACGGACCCGCCCCCGGCGAAAGCCGCGTCCTCGACGAAGCCGCCCGCGTGGAAATCGAGCATCTCCCGAATGTGCTCGAAGCTTACCCCGACATTCGTTTCAACACCGAACTGCGCTTCGAAGACAAGCCTCATCTGACAACCATCTCGGCGCTTCCCGCGTCCGCCAAGTCGAACGACGCCTTCGAAGGATTGCAGGGGAATTATTTTTCTTCCGACAACGCCCCCGAAGCCATTCTGCAGAAAGCATTCGCCGAGGAATTGCTGGGCAAGACTCCCAAACTTGGCACGCCCGAACCCAACGTCGCCGATCTCGCCGCACCGCTGCTGGGCAAGGAATTAACCATGCGCTACGCCCAGCGCGAAACCACGCCGTCGAATCCGGCCTCGGCAAACCCCGCGGATTCACTGGCCGGCACTGCCTACTCTGTGGTCTCACGCGAACAAAAACTCAAAATCGTAGGAGTCTCCGATCTCGATCCCGAAAGCATGCGCGGCCCCACGCGGGCGAAAGTTTTTCTCCCACTCAAGCTCGCCGAAAGTCTGCACGTGATGCAGGCTACTGATTTGCGCGAAGTCTCGCGCGCGGCCAGCGATCTCCCCGTCTACCAGTCGGTCAGCGTGAAAGTCGCAAAACCCAGCCAGGTGCAGACCGTCGAGGACGCCATCAAGAAAATGGGCTTCACCACCTTCTCGATTATTGACGCCAGCCGCAGCATTCAAACATTTTTCAAAGTGCTGGACGTATTTCTCGGAATCTTCGGCAGCCTGGCTCTCGCCGTCGCTTCCATCGGAATCGTCAACACGCTGGTCATGGCCATTCTCGAACGCCGCCGCGAAATCGGCATCATGAAAGCAATCGGCGCCAGCGACGCCGACGTGAAAAAACTTTTCTTCGCCGAAGCCGGAGCCATGGGCATTCTCGGCGGAATTGTCGGCGTCGCGTTAGGCTGGGCTATCGGCAGGGTAATCAACGTTGTCACGAACGTTTATCTCCGTCGCCAGTCTTTACCTCCGGACAATTTCTGGGCGGTGCCGTGGTGGCTGGTGTTGTTCGCAATCGGCTTCGCTCTCGTGGTCAGCTTAATTTCCGGTCTCTATCCGGCGGGACGCGCCGCCCGCCTCGATCCCGTGCAAGCCCTGCGCTACGAGTAAACTGAATTCATGCAGCACGTTTTCAGCGCAGTCGTCAGCAAGATGCTCAGCACGATGTTCAGAAAAATGTTCAGCAAGACCTTCAGCACCCTATTAATTTTCCTGATGTGCTCCCTCGCCTCGGCCCACGCTCAGGGCCGCATCGACTGCGCCGCGCTGAACAGCAAGATTCTGAAACAGGTCGTCCACTACTGCGTCTACCTGCCCGCCAGCTACAGCGCGCCAGCCGACTCCGCAAAAGATCCCGCGCCCCACTATCCGGTGCTTTATTTCCTGCACGGCCTCGGCGACAACGAGCAAACCCTATTCAACAGCGGAGGTATGACCCTGCTCGACGATCTGCACCGCCAGGGCAAGATGGGAGATTTTCTCATCGTCGAGCCCGAGGGCAGACGCAGTTTCTACATCAACTCGGCCGACGGCTCCGTGCGTTACAGCGATTTCCTGATTCGCGAATTCATTCCGCAAATTGAAACCAAGTATCGCATTCGTCCCGGCCGCGAAGCCCGCGCGGTCAGCGGAATCTCTATGGGCGGCTATGGCGCGCTGCGTCTCGCTTTTGCTCATCCCGAAATGTTTTCGGCGGTGAGTGCGCAGAGCGCAGCCCTGATTACCGAAACTCCCGAGGAACTCGACAACGCCGCGCAATCCGGCGCTCCCATGGGCGAAGTTCTAGCCTCGGTCTTCGGAGATCCCATCGACGTCGGCCACTGGAACGAAAACAATCCGTTTGTTCTCGCAAAGAAGCACAGCGCAGCCCTGCACAAGCTCAGCATTTATTTCAATTGCGGCCAGGACGACAACTTCGGTTTCGAAAAAGGCGCTGCCGCGCTGCACCAGTTACTGCAGAAGGAAGGCATCGCGCACGAATATCATTCCTATCCCGGCGATCACAGCCTCGCGTACTTTATTTCCCATTTCGAAGAAGTAATGGAATTCCACTCGCGCGCTTTCGGACTTGTGCACTAATCATTAGTGCAGTAACCAACTCCACATTTCCCATTCTGAGAAAACTTCTACGTAACCCACTGACCTTCCGGCCACCGCACAAAACTGTACTAGCGGAATCTATCGTTCCCGCCGCGGAACGTTCAATATCGAAAGTGCTATGAGACTCCCCCCTCCCATATCGCAGTTCGTACCCGTCCGTCTAATCAACCTCCTAACCAGATTTGCAATCATCAGTCTGCTCGGTGTCCTGCCCATGCACGCGGCGCAAAGGACCGAGCAACTGACCTGCTCAACCACCGCCCTGCGCTTTGCTAAGGTCGGCTTAGGCGCAAGCGAAACGTTGCCCGTAAACCTGACCAACAATGGCTCTACCGCCGTAACTCTGTCTGAAATAAATCTGAGCAACGCCGAATTCAATGCATCCGTTGGGTCGTTGCCCACGGTTCTGGCGGCGGGCCAGAGTGTTAGCGTAAGCGTAGCTTTTGCGCCCACTACCTCTGGCTGGACCACAGGGACCGTCGCCTTCGTCAGCAACGCCTCCAACCCGACTCTCACCCTTACGGTAAGCGGAACGGGCGTTAACAGTCCGCTGCTAACTGCCACTCCGTCGAGCGTTTCTTTTGGTTCTCAGACCGTCGGATCAACATCAACTTTGCCTCTGGTGCTCACCAACACCCGCAAGTCGGCGGTGTCTATTAACGCCCTGCAAACTAGCGGGGCCACGTTTTCGATCACCGGGCCGAGCCTGCCACTGTCTCTCCCGGCTGGGCAGAGCGTGACTTTCACCGTCGCCTTTACGCCGCCGTCGGCCGCGACCGATGCCGGCAGTATTTTTGTACAGGGCCCAGGATTGATCGTGCCCCTTACCGGCACTGGAGCCGCAGTCGTTGTGGGGCAACTAACGATCGCGCCCTCAGCCCTGAACTTCGGAAACGTCACCGTCGGCAACACTGGAAATCAAACTCTCAACCTGAGCGCCTCCGGAGCCGCCGTAACTATCTCTTCCTCGGCCAGCAGCAGCGCTCAGTTTTCCCTGACCGGCACTTCATTTCCCATCACCCTCGCTGCCGGGCAGAGCCTTTCCCTGGACGTAGCATTCACGCCACAAAGCAGCGGAGCAGCGTCGGGCAGCGTATCCTTCGCCAGCAATGCCGGAAACTCTCCACCCGCTGAACCTCTTTCCGGCACCGGCGTCACTCCCGTCTATACCGTCGGTTTGTCGTGGACAGCCAGCACTTCCGACGTTGCCGGCTACAACGTTTACCGTGGACCAGCTTCCACTGGCCCGTTCTCAAAGATCAATCCTTCTTTGAACAGCGCTACCTCATATACCGACAGCACCGTGGCTGCGAATCAGACGTATTACTACGAGACCACCGCAGTCAATTCCAGCAACGAAGAAAGTTCTCCTTCCACTCCCGCTCAGGCCATCATTCCGTAGCCCTGGATGTCGTAATTTGGAATGTCGTAATTTGGAATGTCTCAAACCCCGTCCGGACGACGCAGACTCAAGTCTGCGCCGTCCGTTTTTTCGCGCTGAATTGCACCATCCGTGATGCAATTTGCCCGACTCGCTCCCCACTCCCGATTGTCCCAAAATGAACTACCGGGACCTTCATTTCCAAAGCCCCCAGCCTCCACAATGTGGACATGGCTTCCCCCGCCTATGACGTTAATGCCCGCCCCACCACCCCACTGCGGCCGGTGCCGCGGGCTTTACGGTTTGCCACGTTATGCCTCGCCGCGTTAATGTTCGCCACGTTTCTCCCCGTAGCCGCGGGGGCCACTGTGCATCTGACCTGCACCCCTGGGAACCTCGGTTTCGGAAAAGTAGTGGTGGGCCAGAAAAAAACACTGTCCGCAACGCTTTCCAACACCGGTTCATCGACAATCAAGTTGTCTGCTTTGCAAGTGGAGAGCCCGGCGTTCACGGTGAGCGGACTCACTTTTCCACTCGCCCTGGGGCCGCGCCAAACCGCCAAATTCAGCGTAGTGTTCGCCCCCAAATCCGCAAGTCCCGAGGCGGCGGAATTGCTGATCAAGACCCTTTCCGGCATCTCGCTCACCGTTCCCGCTCATGGCTCGGGCGTCAAGAATTGGTCGCTGGCTGCGAGTCCCTCCAGCCTGGCCTTCGGCAATGTCGCCCAGGGAAGCCATTCCACGTTAGCCGTCGCGCTGACCAACCACGGCTCATCGACCATCACGATTTCGCAGGAAACACACCCTTCCCAGGAATTCACGCTCAGCGGCCCCGCGTTGCCTGTTCATCTGGAAGCCGGTCAGGCCGCCACATTTCAAGTTACCTTCACTCCCAAATGGCAAGGGGAAGTGACCAGCAGTTTCTCGGTATCCAACGCCGACGACCCCGTCCTCACCGTGCCCGTGTCCGGAGACGGGGGAGGAACCAGCGCGGCTAAGCTCACCGTCTCGCCGGCAACTTTGAGTTTCGGCTCCGTGACGGTCGGCAACAGCGCCACTAAGGCAGGAACCATCACCGCCGCGGGCGGCAGCGTGACTGTCTCCTCCGCCAGTCTAGGGAGTTCCCTGTTCAGCATCAGTGGGATCAGCTTGCCGGTCACTCTCACCGCCGGCCAGAGCGCATCCTTCGACGTTGTCTTCGCCCCGCAGTCCGGCGGAACGGTCACGTCGTCTCTCAAATTTGCCAGCACCGCAACCGATTCTCCCACCGCCGAATCCCTTGGCGGAAGCGGCGTCGAACCTGCTTACACGGTCAACCTCTCTTGGAATCCAAGTACTTCCGACGTGGCAGGCTACAACGTCTATCGCAGTTCCAGCTTGACCGGAACCTATTCCAAGCTCAACCCCACAGTGGATGCGACCACGGATTTCACCGACGACACCGTCGCCTCGGGAGCCACCTACTACTACGACGTCACCTCAGTAAGCTCCAGCGGCGTAGAGAGCAGTCCGTGCACCCCCGTAAGAGTCACAGTGAACTAGACGCGTGAACTGAGAGAGCCCAGCTGTCCCACTTCCAAGGGTGCCCCATTTCTCGCGCGTTCTCTGCGCGAGAAGTGGGGATTTTTGCCACCCATACGGCATTGAAGATCCTCCGCGACTCCAGCCTTACCCTGTGTACCTCTGTGCCCTCTGTGGTTAAGAACTCAAGACACCGCCATACTTTTCGCAGGTCAAGCCTTCGCAATCAAGCCGAAGACCACGCCCGGGTATATGATTTGAAAATCAGTCATTCTGCAAGCCAGTCCTCAAGCGGAGTTTCCAATGGCCGCCATTCATCTCTCCATCAATCACCACACGTATAGCGTTGACGCCGACCCCCAAACCAGCCTGCTCACCGTCCTGCGCGATTATCTCGACCTGACCGGAAGTAAGTATGGCTGCGGAGAAGGCCAGTGCGGAGCCTGCACCGTTTTAGTCGACGGAAAAGCGCAGCGATCCTGCATCACCAGGCTCGGAACTGTCAGCGGGAAGCAGATCACCACCATCGAAGGCATTGCCGCCGGGGATCGTCTCCATCCCGTGCAGCAGGCGTTCCTCGACGAGGAAGCCATGCAGTGCGCGTACTGCACCTCGGGAATGATCATGTCGGCCGTAAGCCTGCTCACCGTAAACCACCATCCCACGCGCGACGAGATCGTCGATTTCATGGAAGGCAATATCTGCCGCTGCGGAACCTACCCGCGCATCGTCAGCGCAATTCAGAAAGCAGCGTCCGTGCTGGCCGAGTCGCAAGCGGCGAAAGGAGCCAGCCAGTGAACGCAAAAACCATCGAAAGACTGAGCGGGAAGATGAGAGAAAAAGCGACCGAAGAAATCAGCGGAAAAACGCCTACCCAGATTCTCCTCGAGCCGGAGCGCTACGAGCTGAAAGCTGCCCCGCTCTACCACTTCGATCTCGACCGTCGCGATTTTTTCAAATTTCTCGGCGCCGGACTTCTGGTATTTTCCGTTCTAAAGCCCGTCCCAGCGCAGGAGTCCGGCGGCGCGGGACGGCGCGGGGACGATTCGCTCCCCAAAGAAATCGACGCCTGGCTTCACATTGGCGAAGACGGCACAGTCACCGTCTACACCGGCAAAGTCGAGATGGGCCAGAATATCCGCACTTCTCTCAGCCAGGCAGTCGCCGAAGAATTGCATGTTCCCATCAGCCAGATCGAGCTCGTGATGGGCGATACCCAGCTCACCCCGTTCGACATGGGAACATTCGGCAGCCGCACCACTCCCACCATGAATCTGCAGTTGCGCAAAGTCGCCGCCTCGGCCCGCGACCTGCTCGTCGGACTCGCGGCCACGCAGTGGCAAGCCGATCCCGCTCATCTCGTCGCCGACGATGCCAAAGTTACCGATCCACAGACGAATCGCTCGGTGGAATACGCCGCGCTGCTCAAAGGGCAACAGCTCACGCAGACACTTCCCGCCGAAGATCCCCTGATTCCCGCAGCGAGTTGGAAAGTGGCCGGCCAGTCCCTTCACAAAGTCGATGGACGCGACTTCGTCACCGGCAAGCATCGCTATCCCTCCGATCAAACGCTTCCGGGCATGCTGCACGGAAAGCTGCTGCGCCCGCCGTCCTTCGGAGCGACTCTGGTTTCGGTTGATAGTCAGAAAGCCGAGCAGATGGGCGCCGTCGTGGTCCGCGACGGCAATTTCATCGGGGTTGCGGCTCCGAGCCTGGCGTTGGCCTCCTCCGCCGTCGCGGCGATTCACGCCGAATGGAAATCCGAGCCGCAGCCTTCCAGCAAAGATCTTTTCGATTACTTGCGGAAGAACACGACCGAAGGAAACGACCCCACCGGCGACGGAGATCAATACGAAATCGGCTCCGTCGACAAAGCTTTCGCCACTGCCGATCATCGACTGCAGCAGACCTACACGGTTTCCTACATCGCTCACGTTCCTCTGGAACCGCGCGCGGCCCTGGCAAAATGGGACGGCGACGCGCTCACCGTCTGGACCGGCACGCAGCGTCCGTTTGGCGTCCGCAGTCAACTGGCCGAGGCTTTTCACATCCCCGAAGACAAAGTGCGGGTGCTCATGCCGGACACGGGATCAGGTTACGGTGGCAAGCACACCGGCGAAACCGCCGTGGAAGCCGCGCGCTTGGCGCGTGCCGCGAAGCGCCCAGTCAAAATCGTGTGGTCCCGCGAAGAGGAATTCACCTGGGCATACTTCCGTCCCGCCGGAGTCATTGACGTCAAGAGCGGAGTCACCGCCAGCGGCACCATCACCGCATGGGAATTTCATAACTACAATTCCGGCTCCGCGGGAATTCGCACCTACTACGAAATTCCGAATCAGAAAATTGTATTCCACGAGTCGAACTCTCCCTTGCGCCAGGGATCGTACCGCGCCCTCGCCGCCACCGCGAACCATTTCGCGCGCGAGTCGCACATGGACGAACTGGCCCACACCCTCAAACTCGATCCGCTGGAATTTCGCCTTAAGAATCTAAAGAACGAAAGACTGCGCGCCGTGTTCCAGGCCGCAGCGAAAAGATTCGGCTGGGGAGCGTCAAAGAGCACGCCCGGCCAGGGTTTTGGCATGGGCGGAGGCTATGAAAAACTTGGCAACATCGCCACCTTCGCGGAAGTGAACGTCGACCGCAAGTCCGGCGAAGTGAAAGTGCTGCGCGTGGTTTCGGCTTTCGAATGCGGCGCCATCGTCAACCCCGACAACCTGCGCAGCCAGATCGAAGGTTCCAACATTCAAGGTCTCGGCGGAGCGCTTTTCGAAGCCATCGAATTTGAAAATGGAAAAATCCTCAACGGCAGGTTGTCACGCTATCGCGTTCCCCGCTTCAGCGACGTTCCCGCCCTCGACACCGTGCTGCTCGACCGCAAAGACCTGCCCTCCGCCGGAGCGGGAGAATGTCCCATGATCGGCGTGGCTCCAGCCATTGCAAACGCCATCTTCGACGCAACCGGCCAGCGCCTGCGCTCACTGCCCCTGGTTCCAAATGGTCTGAAGGTAACCTAGGCCCTCAGGAACTCCCGAGGCAGGAAACTCCAACTGCGGGGTGCCCCATTTCTCGCGCGTTCTGTGCGCGAGAAGTGGGGATTTTGCGGAGCTATGCATGCGATGGCCGCCAACCGGCGCGCCTCAGCTATAGCGAAGTAGATTTTGAGTGGCGCAGCGCTTGCAGCGCTGCGATCAAGACATGGCTTGGAGCGCGGCTTTAGCCGCTGAGGTTTCCCGCGGAGCGCGGAGCCCGCGCGCAGGAATATCCCGCAGCCGCACACGAATGCCTGCTTAGACAAATTGGGGGAAGGCTGGGGAGAGAATAAAATAATCGGGGGGAGAATAAAGTACGGCCAGACTTAATTCTTCTGGGTTTCAACTTCTGTCGGCGATGGTCTCGGTTTCGCGCTTCCGTGCGAGCATTAAGCCCGCCAGCAACGCTGCCCCAGAAACAATCGCATAGGCTTGCCAGTTCCCACCTTCCGGAACAGCCGTTCGCCGTGATGGCGGCGGCGGTGGCGGCGGTGGTGGAGACCAGCCCCACGGCGCAGCCCACGTGGGAAGCGACAAAGCAAGAAGCACTGCGCCCAACATCAATTTATTCTTCACTGAAGTTTCCCTTGTCACAGAACAGTAACGTCTCCGCCCATACACAGCGGCAGTGTCTACCGTAATGCCGCGCGAAATCGCTGTCAAGATGAGAGTTTTTGCCACCGGTCGCAAGCCTTTGCAACCTGCTGCGCAGGCCCGTAAGTCGTTGCCACGATTGGCTATTCCGGCGTCCCGGCGAGCACAGACTTCACCCTGCGCCCCTGAGACCAGGGCACATGGACATCTGCTACAGTGCGATCCCACGAAAACGACCGGGGCAGAGAGGGAGGTGAACTGGTTTGAGCATTGTCCCCGAAGCTCGAATAAAAGAGGCTACGAACGAAACAGCCTAAGCGGCCGCCGGCCTTTTCACGATGACAGGGATCTCTTTCTCGGTCGCACCGAGAGCCCGAATCTCCGACGCCATGCAGATCAGGAAGCACACCACGGCCAGTTCGAACAGATTGCGCTTGTTGACGCTCAGCGCCGTGAACAGTGCCCTGCCGACGCCCAAATGCAGCAGTCCACCACAAAGCAGCGAAATCCAACCCAGATAATAAGTAATCTTGCCAAGTACGTGCAGCCGACCTGATCGATCCATAGTCCTACCCTCCGGTATTCAATTTTGAATTTTGTTTTTTTGGGTTCGACGAACGCTCGTCAGAATATGCCCAAAAATATGTGCAAGTGACGGGCAGGCGGAATTGTACACCCTCCTGTCAAGCCTCCAACGAAAATCGGGCGCCCGAGCACCTCAGATTTGAGGTTGCGCAATCACGGATTCACCGACCGATGTCATCCCGTAGGAGCGCGCCCAGCGCTCCGGAGGGACCTTACGAAACCCAGACGTCGGTTGTGCCGATGCGAGGGGCGCCCGCACTGCAGGAAGCAGCGGGCACTCCCATCCACGCCATCAACGGCGGAAGCCGGCGTAAGGTTCCTCGCCCGGCTGTCGCCGCGCTCAGAATGACATCGCGCTGCAATAACTGTGAAATTGAGCCACTACCTGAACTCGAGCAGCGCCCGAGTTTCAATCGACGCACGACTGAAAATCCTCACCCCTGCTCATGACAATGACATCCGCCCTGGTACCGATTGGTTCCGTGCAAAGCTCACAGCCGCTATTTCCCAACCGGCCCACGGCAAAGAGGTGGGGACGCCGCGGTGATCGGAGACTTGCTCGCTCCCGTCGGCGGAATTCCGACGGTTACCGGGTTCGATGTAACACTCGCAATGCCGCTGGCGCTGATGGCCCGCACCACATAGCGATAACTTCCTCCGTTCGCCACCAGATCGTCAATGCAACTGGTCCCTGGAAGCGGCGTGGAGTTGATCAGTCCGGGGTTGGGGTCGCCGGGCGCACCGCGATAGATGCAATAACCGATCGCGGCGGAGTGTTTGGGGTCCGGCGGAGCGCTGGCGTTCCACGTAAGAGTCACCCGGTGCCCTCCATTCGCCGGCGGCGTGGAAGAAACCATGGGTGCGCTCAGAAGCGGGCAGTTCGGAATCGTACCAACGAGAGAGCTGCTCGTTCGCGCCTGCGTTTCCTTCAACGCGTCCCTGCGCTTGAGAGCCTGCTCCAGCCTCTGGGTCGGCGTTAGATCTGCGCTAGTTTTGCAGCCGGTACAGCCGATTTGCAACGCGCCGGCGATTGCGATTGCCGCTAAGGTTAAGAAGACGGAAGAGTTATGCTTGCATCGCATCCGCCGTAGAAAGCGTGATTTCACGCGCCGGAATCCGCGCCGCAATCGTCCACGCGCCCGGATTTCCTTTGTGTTCAAGACTTTAGCCCGCGTTCAGCATCCGAGAACGCATCCGAGAAAAAGATGCCCGCTCATCCCGGTGCAAGATCCACAATACAAAGAACATGCAGCCGAGACCAATGGAAAAAAATACGATTCCCCCCTGGTGATGGAGTCTTCCAGTCAAATATGACGCGTCCACACGCGTTCCAAGCATTGCAATCGTAAAAATGCGGAGACCATTTTTGGCCACAGAGACAGGAATCGCGATGGCAATTACCAGCCATTTTCGCCACGCGGTGCGCAATAAGAGCTGTGCCAGAATCATCGTTGTTATCAGCAACATCGAGCTCGAACGGATGCTGCTGCACTCTGTCGCAACTTCCACCGTCAACCCCGGAATATCAATCAGTACGCCATTTTGCCTCACTGGCACGCGGGCGGCGAAGAACATGTAATGTGCTGTAAACGCTGAGGCTTGCTGCAGCCAGGCCACAATCTGATCGACCACAAACCGCGGTAGGGGCACCACCAGAAACAAGAAGCCGAGCGGAAAAAGCAAAGATCGTGAGACTCGAGTGCCGAAACAGAGCACGAACGAGCCTACCCACCACGTCACCAGGGCCAGCATGTTGGCGGTAAGCTGTTCATCGGGCGGTAGATCCATGCGCCATCTGGCGAAGGCCGCGATCAGGAGCGAAACGCACAGCAGAATCACTCCAGCGCCGAGACCTGGAGCCCACAACGACTTCATTGATTCGGATAACGATGATTCTGCTGGAGATGATGGCGATGAAGAACGGCTTACTTTCCCGGATTCAAGCCAAATCATGGCTGCGACCGCAGGAAGAATGAGCAAAAGATGCGTATATTCACCATCGGCTGTGGCCAACCAGAGCGTATCTCGCAAGGGATGCCACGCTACGATCACGGAGATGGCACACAGGAAGAGGAACGCCGCTTTGGGGGCTCGCTTGATCA
>Ga0209006_10005090_pt1 | contig 11933 bp, 8 predicted proteins | sample JacPin_JW_Ref_O2_FD_188567 | JGI IMG/M metagenome (GOLD analysis project Ga0209006, IMG submission 188567) | Forest soil microbial communities from Algoma, Ontario, Canada - Jack Pine, Ontario site 1_JW_Ref_O2 (SPAdes) (version 2) | ecosystem: Environmental > Terrestrial > Soil > Boreal...
GGTGTTTCTGTTCGCGCGCCTCTGGGTTCGCTCGGGTCTGCTGACCGACGTCGAGTTCGCCGAATTCCGCTACTCCGGAAGACCCGCCGCCCTCCTGCGCGGGTTCCGGGCCATCTATCTTGGCTTGCTCGTAAACTGCGTCATCCTCGGCTGGGTCACGAAAGCGATGACCACCATCGCCGCCGTCGTGCTCGGCGTAAGCGACCGCGCCGCCCTCGCGCTCTGCATTTTCTTTCTGATTCCGTTCACGGGTGTCTACGTCGCGCTGGGAGGCCTGTGGGGCGTCCTGTGGACCGATCTGTTTCAGTTTGTTCTGAAAATGGGCGTGGTGATCGCCGTCGCGTGGTACGGCGTCGCTGCCGCGGGCGGAATGGACGCGCTCCTCGCCAAAATCGACGCGCTCCACGCCGCCGCCGGACCGAACGCGTCCCATCTCACCTCATTTTTCCCCGATTTTTCAAAAGGCTTCGCCAGCGAATCGCTCTGGACCATCCCCGCCATCACCTTCTGCGTGTATCTCGCCGTACAGTGGTGGGCGTTCTGGTATCCGGGATCGGAGCCCGGAGGCGGCGGATACGTCGCGCAGCGGATTCTGAGCGCCCGCAACGAGCGCGATGGCCTTCTGTCGGTCCTGTGGTTCAATTTTGCACACTATGCGCTGCGCTCGTGGCCCTGGATTCTTGCCGCGATGGCGGTGGTTGTCTTGTATCCGCACCTCGCGCAGCCCGAATCGGGCTACGTCTTGCTCGCAGTCGACCATTTACCGCGAGCCGCGCGCGGCCTGCTCGTCGCCGGATTTCTCGCCGCTTTCATGTCGACGATTGCCACGCATCTCAACTGGGGCACGTCCTATCTGGTGTCTGACTTCTATCGCCGCTTCGTGAACCGAGCCGCGCCAGAGCGCCACTACATCGCCGTCTCGCGCTGGCTCACGCTCCTGTTGGTGATTCTTGCCGCCGGCGTTTCCTGGGAGCTGTCGACGATCCGTTCCGGCTGGGAAGTGCTGCTCGAAGTAGGCGCCGGAACCGGCAGCGTGTACCTGCTGCGCTGGTATTGGTGGCGCGTCAATGCCTGGAGCGAGATTGCGGCCATGTCCACAGCCCTCATCGTCTCGCTCACAGTCGACCTCACCGCACCGTTTCGCGGCTCCGAGCCCGCCGTCTTCGCCAAGCAAACGCTCGTTACCACCGCGATCACCACAGCCCTCTGGATCGTTGTCACGTTCCTGACGCCACCGGAACCCGCCGGCACTCTCGCCCGCTTCTACAGCCGGGTGCGGCCCGACATCCGGGGCTGGAAACCCATCGCCGACCTGGCCCCCGGTGTAGTGCCGACTTACGACCTCGGCCGCAATTTCTTGCACTCAATTGTAGGGTGCGCCATGATATATTGCGCCCTGTTCGGAATAGGAAATATTTGCTTGCTTTCCGGGCGGTTTGGAGTTCTTCTTCTCGTCAGTTCTTTGGGTTGCGCAGCGTTCCTTTACCGCGGCCTCTCTCGCACCCTGCATGGCGCAGACTTGCGACCCGGTCCCAGACCGGACTGAGTTATGCGCCTGCTTCGCCGGCTGAAACAGCCGCAGGGAAGGGTGGACGAATGACCATGATGTCTGTGCTGGCGCCGAACGGGGCGCTCGATGCCGGCACGCTTGAGAAGGCGTTGAACCGTTTCAAGGATTCGTCATTTAAATCTCTGGGCCAAATTCAAGCGCTTGGGATGAAGATTGTCTCGACCTGCGTTTTAGAGTTTGATGCCCTCCGTACGGGCGGATGCCCGAGGAGCAGCATTTATGAGGATTGCCGGCGTCGGTAGTGCGTTCCCGAAGTATTACCATAAGCAGGAAGTTCTCGTAGGCGCTCTGAAGGCGTATTGGAAAGACAAGTTGCCGCAGCCGGGCATTCTCGACCGCCTGGACGAAAGCATGAAGGTGGACAGCCGGTTCACCGCGCGGCCTTTGGATTTCTATCACAACGAGATGCAGACGTGGGGCGAGGCCAACGACGTCTGGATCGAAGTCGGTTTGGAACTGGGCGAGAAAGCCCTCTGCCACGCGCTCGTGAGCGCGGGCGTTGAGCCGCGGGATCTTTCCGCGATTTTCGTCACTTCGGTGACGGGTATTGCTGCGCCGTCCCTCGATGCACGGCTCATCAATCGGATGGGCTTGTCGCCGAACATCAAGCGCATTCCGATTTTCGGCCTAGGGTGCGTGGCGGGAGCTGCGGGAGTTTCGCGCGCCGCTGATTATGTTCGCGGCTTTCCCGATCAGGCAGCCGCGCTGCTTTCGATTGAGCTGTGTTCGCTGACGCTGCAGCGGGACGACGTCTCGATGGCGCATCTGATTTCCGCCATGCTCTTCGGTGATGGAGCGGCCGCGGCTGTGGTTGTCGGAGACGAAGTGGATTCCAACGGCCCGGAAATTCTGGCCACGAAATCCATTTTCTATCCCAACACCGAGCGAGTGATGGGTTGGGACATCTCCGAAAAAGGATTTCACATCGTACTATCGCCGGAAGTTCCGGATACGGTCGTGAAGCATCTCGGCAAGGACGTGGACGAGTTCCTCACGGAACAGCGGGTGAGTCGCAGCGACATTAAGAGCTGGATCATGCACACGGGCGGCCCGAAGGTTTTGGAAGCTACCGCAACAGCGCTTGATTTGACCGAAAAGGAGCTGGAAGCCTCTTGGAATTGCCTGAGAAAAGTCGGCAATATTTCCTCGACGTCCGTGCTCCTGGTCCTCGAGGACGTCTATCGCCATCGCCGACCCGAACCCGGCACTCTCAGCATTCTCGCCGCGATGGGTCCCGGATTTTGCTCCGAGCTTTTGCTGCTGCGCTGGTAAGGGCGTGTGTCGAACAGCAGCCGCTAGGGCTTGTCGCGAGGCTGCCGAATGCAGCCTGACATTCTGGTCGTCGGAGGTGGGCCTGCGGGTCTGGCCTCCGCCATCGCAGCCGCGCAAAAGGGTTTCCGCGTAGCCGTCGTCGATTTCAGAAAGCCTCCCATCAACAAGGCGTGCGGCGAAGGCCTGCTCCCCGAGGCCACCGAATCCCTGCGCCGCCTCGGCGTCCATCTGCAGCCCGGCGACGGCCATCCCTTCGAAGGTTTCCGCTTCGTCGACGAGACGCAATCCGTCAGCGCGCTCATACCGCGGGGACGCGCCCTGGGATTGCGGCGTACGGCGTTGCATCAGATGCTGGTCGATCGCGCCGAATCCTGCGGCATCGATCTTCTCTGGGGTGCGCGCGTTTCGGATTTCGAATCGAGCCGCGCCCGGGTGGACGGCAGATTCGTTGGGTTCCGCTGGCTCATCGGTGCCGACGGCCAAAATTCGATCGTTCGCCGCTTCGCGCATCTCGGTTCGCGCTGGACGATCGAGCGCCGCTTCGGTTTCCGCCGCCACTATTGCGTCCCCCCGTGGACCAATCTGTGCGAAGTTCACTGGGCCAACCGGTCGCAAATGGTTGTCGCTCCCACCGCGCCTGACGAGGTCTGCGTCTCGTTTTTCGTGGACGATCCTCAAATGCGCATGGACCGCGCTCTCGCTCAGTTTCCGGATGTCGCCAAGCGCCTGGACGGAGCAAAGCCGTCTTCGACGGAAGCGGGTTCCATGATCCAGTTCCGCAAAGCCCGCGCAGTCGTCCGTGGCAGGGTCGCGCTGGTGGGCGACGCCGGCTGCACCGTCGACGCCGTCTCCGGCCAGGGTCTGAGCCTCGCGTTCCAGCAGGCGCATCTGCTCGCCGGCGCGCTCGCCGCCGGAGATCTCGCCCGGTATCAAACCGCGCACAGTCACCTGACACTCACCGCTATCCGCGTCACCCGCCTTCTCCTGGTGATGAATTCCAGTGCAGCGCTCCGGCGCAAAGTTCTGCGCCTTTTCGCGCTGCGCCCCAACCTGTTCGCCAACATGATCTCAGTGCACACGCAATCGCAGCCGGAGCCGTTGAAAGCGTGCGAAATCGTAAACCTGACGTGGCGAGTCCTGTGGGCCTAGCCATCTTGAAAGTTTTGTCTGCACCCTCGGGTTCTCGGCGGTCGGCTGCCCGGGTTCTTTGTGTGGCTGCGCTGATGTGTGCGGTCGCGGCAACCGCGGACGCCCAGCAAATGCGGGTGACGCTCGATCCCGCCACAACCCAAATCAATTTCACGCTGGCAGCCACGCTGCACACAGTTCACGGCACTTTCAAACTGAAAAGCGGCCAGGTTCAATGGGACGCCGCGACGGGTCACGCCACCGGTTCCATCGTAATCGACGCGACCAGCGGCAACACCGACAACGCATCACGCGACAAAAACATGCATAACCAGGTTCTGGAAAGCGCAAAATTCCCGGAAATCACCTTCACGCCGTCCGAAATCAAGGGAGCGTTGAACAGGGAAGGATCATCGCAGCTGGAAGCAGTAGGAGTCATCCGGATCCACGGCCAGGACCACGACCAAACGCTGAAACTAGCGGTCGCGCAGGCCGCCGGCGGTACGGTCGAAACCACCACGCAATTCCTGATCCCCTACGTGAAGTGGGGAATCAAGGATCCCAGCACATTCCTACTCCACGTGGCCGACACAGTAAATGTAGAAATCCAAGCCGGCGCAAGCATCCAGTAGCGCCGCCCCGCTGGCGGCGTGTTTCTCACCAATGGTCGGAGATTCGATTTCCGGGTAGGGCACGGCGCGCTGTGCCCGGTGAGGACGCGTGGTGTTTCCAAGCCGTCGAGCGCAGCGGCGAAGAATTCCTCATCGGCAGAAAAGATCCGTCGGTTTCTACAGCGGCTGATCTGGCCGGATGATCGTTCGCCACATGTGCGCCACGGAGCTGCCGTCGTTGCCCAGTCCTTCTTTCGGCTGTTTGAAGTGGCGGCCGATGATGTCGGTGAACGGTTCGATGGTCACCACCACGTTCGGATCAAACGCATACAAATCGTTCACCGCCACCATCCGCGGTTCCATATACCACTTGTGTTTCCGCACCATCTCGTAGGTAGCCTGGATGTAGGGCGGCGGCACGTAATCGGCGCCGAACAACTCGCGGTAAAGCTCGGGGTATTCGTATCCAACGGAAGGATCAGCGTAATACCGCAGCGCCTGGTGGTAGCGGATCGCGAATGAAACTTTCTCCGGAACGTAAGGCTCGAAAAGCTGCGCGCCCCACCAACCGTGATCCGTCCGCATGATTTCCTGCACTACGTCGTGCAGCAGACACGCGAGGATCACTTCCTCCGACATGCCGTTTTTCATCGCCAAGTTCGCGCTTTGCAGCACGTGATTCGCGGTATCCGCGAATCGCAGCTTGAAAAAGTCCGCGAGCGTGGGATTCGCCGGCATCGGCGGCAATTTCTTCACGTTCTCGCCCGATCGCGGCACCATCATGAATCCCACTCCTGCGCGATAGGGGCGCGATTCGATCTGCGCCTCGACCTCCGCCACCGTCGGATAGGTTTTCGCCGGCTTCGTCTCGCCAGAGTTCTTTGCCGCGATCGCGCTGTTCAATTCCGACATCATGCGCGATTCCAGCGCATCCGCCCGGGCCTCGGAATCCATGCGAGCGACGCCTTCGGCCCCGCCCAAACTCTCGAGAAAAGCCTTCCGATCAATGTCCATTCCTTTATCCTAGCCGCAAGCGCCGAATCTTTCCAGAATTCCTGTCTGAAGTCGCTCTCGGCTTCAACTGTGGGTCATGTGGCGTGCGGTGGCCGGTTATACTAGGTTCTGGGAAGTGCGATGAAACCTTTGGCCTTTGCGCTTTGTGTTGCGCTTGCGTTTGGCGGTGTGAACGCGCAGACGACTGGCTGGCAGCCATCGCCGGGACATCTGCAAGTGGAAATATGGCCGGGGACGCCGCCGGACGCGGCGGCGGTGGTGCCAGCAGGGCCGGAAACGGTGGAGGTGTCCAAGAGTCTGATCGCCGGAAGGCCGGTGACGGGCGTGAGCAACGTGTCGCGGCCCACGATGACCGTGTTCTCGCCGGAAGGAACGAATAATACGGGCGTCGCGGTGGTCGTATTTCCTGGCGGCGGATACATTGATTTGGCGATCGATCTGGAAGGCACGGAGGTCTGCGAATGGCTGACGTCGCGAGGAATTACGTGCGTGTTGCTGAAATATCGCGTGCCGGATTCGGGTCCGGCTTGGCATGACGACTGCCATTGCCAAATTCATCCAAAGGCGCCCACAGCGTTGCAGGATGCGCAAAGGACCGTGGGACTCTTGCGCTCCGGCGCTGTGCTGTGGCACATCAATCCACATAAGATCGGCGTGCTGGGGTTTTCGGCGGGTGGACACTTGGTGGCCGATATCAGCACGCATTTCGACAAGCGCGCTTATCCTTTGATGGACTTTACCGACGAAGTGAGTTGCCGTCCTGATTTTGCCGTAGCGATTTATCCGGGGCACATGACGGAGAACACGAAAAAGGAATGGGAGTTGAATCCGCTGATTCCCGTAACGCACGAGACGCCGCCGACGTTTTTGGTGCAGGCGGAGGATGACAACGTGGACGGCGTCAAGCAGTCGCTGGTTTATTACATTGCGCTGAAGAACGCCGGGGTTCCCGTCGAGATGCATTTGTATGCGCGGGGCGGGCATGCGTTTGGGCTGCGGCGCACGGAGCTTCCGATAGCGGAATGGCCTCACCTGGTGGAGACGTGGCTGGGGACAATCGGAATGATTCCGAAGTGATTCGTAATTGAGTCACAGATGTGCGATCGGATCGTAGGGTCGTCGTCGGAATTGCCCGCGCCACGAAAAACAGAATCCGTAGAAGCGCCAGCAATTGAACCGTCAGTCCGTAGTAATCTGATTCGGCTGTGTCGCGGTGTCACGCAGACATCGGGCTCGATTCCAGGGAGGCACGACATGAAAGTAGGAGCGCGCAACAGGATCATCGGCAAAGTGAAAGACATCAAGAAGGGCGGCGTGATGTGTCTCGTGAAGCTGACGATCCCCGCCAAATCGTCCATGGCCTCGGTGATGACGATCGAGTCGCTGAAAGAGCTCGGCATCAAGAAAGGCGACAAGGTAGAAGTCGTCGTAAAAGCCGTAAACGTGCTGGTGATGAAGAGCTAGGCACTCTTGTCGGTAAGCAGCAATTCCTTCGCGCGCTCGGCCGCTTTCACCACCGCCTTGATCAGCGTCACGCGCAAGCCGCCTTCTTCCAGCTCCAGAATGCCGTCGATCGTGCATCCGGCCGGCGTGGTCACCGTGTCCTTGAGCAGCGCCGGATGGTGTCCGGTCTCGATCACCATTTTCGCCGCGCCCAGCGCCATCTGTGCTGCCAGCAAAGTCGCGAGCTCGCGCGGCAGCCCGACTTTCACGCCACCCTCGGCCAGCGATTCCAGAATAATGTAAATAAAAGCCGGCCCGCTCGCGGACAATCCTGTCACGGCGTCCATGTTCTTTTCATCGACCACGACGGTTCGACCCACCGCGTCGAAAAGTTTCCGTGCCGTCTCGATTTCTTTCGTCCCGGCGAATTTCCCCGACGCCAGCGCCGTAATCCCCGCACCCACCGCCGAAGGCGTGTTTGGCATCGCGCGAATCACGGGCACTTTCCCCTTCAGGCGCTTCTCGATATATTCGGCCGGAACCGATGCCGCAATCGAAATCAGTAGTTTTTTCTCGTTCAACTGGCCGCGAATTTCATCGACCACCTGCCCCACCGTCTGCGGTTTCACGCACAGCAAAATCACGTCCGCCTTCTTCACCGCCGCACGATTGTCACTCCCGAGCGTCACAGACAGCTTCGTGCCGCTCTTGCGTTCGGCCGATGCATGCTGCACCGTCGCAAAAATATTCGCAGGCGTCACAAGCTTCTGCTTTACGAAGGCCTCGATTAAAATTCCGCCCATCTTTCCCGCGCCCAACACTGCGAGCCGCATCGGCTGTTCCATTTCCGTCGCTCCTTTTTCGCGCCCTGAATCGTAAATCGTTCATGGGGTTTTCGTCGGGAATTTTCAAGATTGCCAGCGGATTGCAGATCGCGCCCGCGCGGGCGCGCCGGGTTAGCCCCGCGGGTCGTGCGGACGCGGCTTGCACGGTCGTCGTGTGAACGCCTGCATGGTGAAGTGCATCATACAAGACGGCGGGCGGCCGCGAAAGTACTCCCTGAGCTTTTGGAACTATCGCGTGCCCTCAGAGGAATCATCACTGTGCCGAGACGCACGCGCTCCCAGCGCCCGCCGTGTCCGCACCAGGTGACCGATGCCCATGAATCAAATGACGATGTCAACGCTATCGACGACAACCACGCCAGCAGCCATGCCGGCAAAAAAGCTTGATCGTCCGCGCGACCGTGGAATTACCGAAATTTTCACCTGGTGGCTCATGCTCGCAGCGATCGCCGCCGCCGCGCTCCTCGTTCACGCCGCCCCCGCAGGTGCCCAGCAAACTGGCCCGCTTCCAGCGGCAACGCCGTCGGACGAACCACCTCCTCCTGCGCAATCCACGGCGCCAAAGCTCATCGGTGGCAAGCCAAATATCGCCGGAACCTGGGCGCTGAATAAAGACGACAGCGACGACCCGCGCCAGGCCATGCGCGATGCCATGGGCAACAGCGGCGGTGGAAGCGGCGGAAATGGCGGTGGAAGCCCGCGCGTCGGCATGGGCGGCGGTGGAGGAGGAATGGGCGGTGGCGGCGGCTGGGGCGGTCGAGGGGGTGGAGGAAATGGCGGCAATGGCAGCGGTCGTCGCGGCACTCAGAGCGTCGAAAATCCTGCAGACGATCTCTCTCAACTGACCATCTATCAGACTGCAACCTCCGCGACCGTTACGAACGACGCCGGCCGCGTCATCGCGCAATACACAGCCGGCAGCACGCCCCAACCGGGCCCCACAATGAAGAACAGCACGCCGGGCGCCTCGAGCAACTCAAGCCCCGCGGCATCGACCTCGGCTCCCCCGTCTTCCTCCGGCACTCCGGCAGCAGGCGGCGCACCTTCCTCATCGAACTCCGGCAGCGATCCCGGTCAAAGCAACACTACCGACACCAACGACAGCACCGCTCCCAACGCCCAATGGAAAGGCTCGCAGTTCGTAACCGTCACGCCCGGCCGCCGCCAGGCGAGCACCACGCGCACCTATGAGCTCTCTCCGGACGGAAAGCAGCTCTACGTGACCACCAAAATAGACAGCCCGCGCTTTCAGAATCCGGCCACATTCCGTCTCGTCTACGATCCCGTGCAGTCCACCGAGTAACTCGCGCCTGTGCCACACCGTTTAAGAAAGCAGTTGCGGGCAAGTCTGAATCTCGTAAGCTGAGGACACGGTGTTGCACCGAGCGATCTACTCGAAAACGAGCCGCCTGAAAATTGCAGCGTTGCTCGTTATTGTTCTGGCCGCGGCTGCCGGCGGGCACGCGCAGGATCCGCAGTCGCCTCAATCGTCGCCCTCGCCGCAATCAACGCCGCCCGCTCCATCGCCAACCGCCGCTCAACCGTCTTCACAGAGTTCAACATCCGACCAGACGGTCACAACCATCGCCTCGGGTACCGTTCGCACCGCCGACGGCTCACCAATCCCCGGCGCATCGCTGCGTCTTGTCAACACCGACACGCGCAAAGCCTTCGTCAGCTGGACTGACGAATCCGGTAAATTTCAATTCGCCGCGCTACCGGCAGGGCATTACACGGTCGAAGCGTCTCAACTCGGCTTCCTGCCCGCCAGGCTCGACGTGCAGCTCGGCGGCGGACCACCTCCACCTCCCCTCCAGCTCACGCTGCGCGTGGCCAGTCTCGCCGAGCTCAACAACCCTTCCGGCCCCCAGCGTCCCCCCGGACGCCGCTTCGGTCAGGGCCAGGGCCCCGGCGGTCAGACCGGCAACGTGACCGGCAATGCCGGCAACGGTCAACCCGGCGGAAACGGCAGTGGCCGTGGCGGACGCGGTCAGCAGTTGCCTCCCGGCCTGCTCAATGCCATGAGCCAGGGCATGGGCGGCTTTCAACAGACCGATTTGACCGGAGAGGCCGCGCAAGGCGAAGAGGCCATCGGAGGTCTCGGAGGCAGCGCCGCGGAAGCCAACCTGGCCGCAACCGTCACTGCAGGCTCAGCGGATTCATTTCTGCTCCAGGGCACGGTCGGTCAGGGCCTGTCGCAAGGCGGTTTCGCAGGCCCCGGTGCCAACGCGGTTCTCGCGCTTGCGCAGAATATGGCCGGAGTTCCGGGACAGCCCGGCCCGGGGCCGGGCAATGGCAATCCCTTCGCGGGAGCAGCCGGTCCAGGCGTCGGCGGTGGCGGATTCGGCCTGGGTGGACTTTTCGGAGGCGGCGGGGGAGGTCTCGGCGGCGGTCGCGGTGCGGGGGGCGGACCCGGCGGCGGTCGCGGCGGAGGGCAAGGTGGCCGGCTGCTGCGTCAGACTGTAAACCGGGTGCGCTTCACAGTGTTTGATCGCTACACCAACTCCGCGTTCGACGCGAAGCCCTACTCGATCACGCACACCCCGGAAAACCAAATCGGCGCCTACGACGAGCGCGTCGGCGGCACCATCGGCGGCCCGCTCAAGATTCCCCACGTCTACGACGGCAGCGACAAAACCTATTTCTTCGTCAACTACCAGCACGAAGTCGCCAAAAATCCCGTCAACACGTTTTCAACCGTGCCCACGCCGGCTGAGCGCGCCGGCTGCTTCCCGTCGGGCAGCGTTTTCATGCCCTTCACCACCACGCCGTATACCGATCCGGGAAGCTGCTCCTCGGGCGACGTGCAGGTGCCCATCAACCGTGCCTCGGCCGGCCTTCTGAATTTCATCCCGCTCCCGACTCCGAGCCTCGCCGGTCTCCCCGCTCAGAATTACCTGCTGCAGGCCACCACGCCGCTCAACGCCGACACGGTGAGCACGCACGTGCTGCATACGATCAACGCGAAATGGAACCTGAACGGCGGCTACAACCTGAATTCGCAGCGTATCAGCACGCTCAGCAACTTCGCCGGCATCGGCGGCCACCAGTCCACGCTCAATCAAAGCGTACAGCTCGGCCTCTCGCACAACTGGTCGCCGCGTCTGGTCGAGAATATGTCGCTCACCTGGAGTCGCAGCCGCATCCAGCTGCTCAGCCTTAATTCGTTCGGCACCAACATCGACGAAACTCTCGGCATCGGCGGCGTGAATCCCCAGCCGATCGACTTCGGCATTCCCATCACCAGCATCACCGATTTTTCAGGGATCAACGATCCCGTTCCTTCCTTGGTCCGCAATCAAACGCTGCGTCTCGCCGACAGCCTCACCTGGACGCATGGCAAACACACGATGACCTTCGGTGCGGAGCTGCGCCGCATCGATCTCAACACCCAGTCCAACCCCAATCCGCGCGGCGGCTTCGTTTTCACGGGCATCGCCACTGGCAACGACTTCGCCGATTTTCTCGAGGGCCTGCCCTTCAACACCACCGAACAGTTCGGCAACCCGAATCTCTATCTGCGCAGCTGGGGATTCGCCACTTATGCCCAGGACGATTTCCGTGTCAGCAAGACGTTCACGCTTCAATACGGCCTGCGATATGAGTTCGCCACGCCCCCGATCGAGATCAACAATAACCTCGTCGATCTCGATGTCACCGAACTTTCAAGCGTCATGCAGGTCGGCCGCGTCGACGGTTTGAGCGCTCCGGGCCTGCCTCGCGCCCTCGTTCACGGCAACTACGGCAACCTCGAGCCTCGCATCGGTTTCGCCTGGCAGCCGAAATTCATCAAGAGAAGGACCGTCCTGCGCGGCGGCTTCTCGATCTTTTACAACGAATCGATCTACAACACGCTTGCCCGTGAGCTCGCTTTCCAGGCGCCCGTCGATACCGTGCAGGCCCTCACGACTACCTCGACCTCGCCGCTCACGCTGCAGAACGGCTTCACTGGCAGTTCCTCCACCGGGGTCGCCATTCCCAATACCGAAGCCGTCAATCCGAACTACAAAAATCCCTACGCGCAGATCTGGAACCTTGGCACCGAAACTT
>Ga0209006_10005091_pt1 | contig 11933 bp, 11 predicted proteins | sample JacPin_JW_Ref_O2_FD_188567 | JGI IMG/M metagenome (GOLD analysis project Ga0209006, IMG submission 188567) | Forest soil microbial communities from Algoma, Ontario, Canada - Jack Pine, Ontario site 1_JW_Ref_O2 (SPAdes) (version 2) | ecosystem: Environmental > Terrestrial > Soil > Boreal...
ATCATGGGAGGAGCCATCGGAAATCTATGGGACCGCCTGGCGCGCGGGCGAGTGATTGATTTTCTACTGGTCTACGTGAAGCAGTATCAGTGGCCGGTATTCAATCTGGCGGATAGCGCCATTGTCGTAGGAGCGGGGCTGTTGATACTAGAGATTCTGTTCGCCAAAACGCATGCTCCGGATAATCCCACCCAGAGCGAGTCCGCGAAAGCATGATCAGCGGGACGTGAGCATGACGACGTTCTTCTAGGGCGACCCATACAGCTGCCTGTACACGCTGGCATTGCGGAGAATCGCCTGAACGTACTCGCGAGTCTCGGTGAAAGGTATCGACTCAACAAATTCCTGGGGGTCGCGATACTTTCCCTGGGCAAGCCATTCGTCCACGCGTTCCGAACCTGCGTTGTAGGCCGCCAGCGCGTACTCGAACGAACCAAACTTGTCGACCATGCCCTTAAAATAGCGTGTGCCTAACTGCATATTCACGGCAGGAGTGTACAGTTGCGTGGCGCGGTATCGCTTGATCTTTTCTTCTTTGGCTACGAGTTTGCCAGTCTTGGGCAGCAACTGCATAAGGCCCACGGCATTCGCTCGCGAAACCGCGTTGGGATTGAATTCCGACTCCTGGCGTATGAGCGAAGCCACCAGATAAGGGTCGAGTCCATTCGCCGCCGAACATCGCTTCAGATCGCTCCAGTAAGGCTTTGGGAAAAGCGCTTCCCAATATTTGCGCGGCAAATCCGGAATGTCTAAAGCGAAGTAATTGGGCGCGGAATGCTTCATGTATTCGATGGCGCGATCGTAATGGCCGGTCTCGGTATACAGTTGCGCCGTCTCGGCCGGGGCCCAGCTACCTCCTTCAGCCGCGACAGCCGCCTGCAATTCCCGCACAGCAAAATCGACGAGCCCGCCGTTGGCAAGCAATTCTGCTTTTTGTACGTGCAGTTCGTCCTGCGGCGGTTCGGAGTCGGTTATTTTGCCGCTACTGTCTAGTGGCGGGACGCGATCAAGTAATGCGTATTGCGTGACCGAGACGTCGGTTACGCTCGGCAATCGCTTCATTCGCTGTCTTCCCAACTCAGCGTAGTAGAAGTTGCGATAGCGGTCGGAAAGTTTCTGGTAAAACGCGCGAGCCATTCCGAAGTCGTTGTCTTCCTCAGCCAGACGAGCACGCCAGTACAGGGCTGCAGGAGTTTCCCCGCCGGACGGATAAATCGCAATCTGTTCTTCGAAGGCCTTCTTCGCGTCCTGGTTGCGGCCCTGACGCAGCGTGAGCCATGCAGCCTTCCAATGCACATACGAGGCGCGCGCACCGGTCGGAAAGCGCTGTTGCGCCTCGCGAAAGGCATCCAAGGCTTGATCGTATTCGTGGTGCACCAAGTGGAGGTTGGCAGCGGATAACAACGCCTGTTCCAGCCAGGGACTCGCAGGAGCTGCCTGACGTAACTCATCGACGGTGTGAAAGAACGTGTCGTTATCGTTCGCAGCCCAGGCGACTTGTCCCAAGAGGTAGAGACGCTCTGCATTCAACTCACCGCTCACCGCGGGGAGCGACGCAAGCACCTGTTTGGCATCACGGTTTTTGCCGCTTTTGTGAAGTGCTTCCGCCAGGGCCAGTTGCATCTTCGGTCGATCTTCCGGGCTCGAGGTATTCACCAGATTGCGATATTCATCGGCCGCTTCGGCGTAGCGCTTGCGGCTTACCAATCCATCCGCACGTGTCTTGAGTTGGGCCGCGGTGGGCGGGCTGGCCGAGGGAAGCTTCTTCAATTCGGCATAGGCTGAGTCAGCCTCCACGCTGGCCGGCATTGTGTAGTAGATATTCCCGAATATCTCGGCGGCTTTTGCAGGTTGTCCGGCTGCGGCGTAGGCGCGACCGAGGGCGAACTCGACGTCGGACCGAACCGGCATACGGATTTTTTCCAGCAAAGCTGCTGCATCGGGTGCCTGTCCTTCGAGGAGTAGGGCGTCGGCATAACTCAGCTGGGCATCCCGCACGAGAAGAGAATCGGGATGAGCCTTGGCAAAGTCGGCCAAGTTGGCCAGTGCCTCGGCCGTGTGTCCGGTTTGCAGGTAGGAAATTCCGAGATAGTAAGCGACGTAATCGCCCAGGTCGCCGGCATGGATTTTGGCGCGGCTCAGCGGTTCGATCGCCTTGGCGTAATCTTTGTCCAACACGTGCGCATACCCCAACACCAGCCAGGCCAGGGCTCCCGCATCTTCCTTGGTGTGAGCCCGTGCGTAGGCTTGCACTCCGGTATACGCGGGAAGAGTGCGATCCTGCAAAAGCTGTTGCGCCATGGGGCGCAAGCTGGCCGACGCCACGAAGGCCTGCCGCATACGCTGAACGCGGGGAGAAAGAGGTCGTCTCTTTTTCGTATTAACGTAACGGCTCTTCGCGGTGCTGCCTGCCGGTTTCTTGCTGGTGGTCGTTTTCCTGGCAGCAGCCTTTCGGTCGGGGCTCTGTTTTCCGCTGGCCGTATCCGAAGAGGCCTTGGGCGCAGCAGGCTCTGTTTGTTCTTGAGGAGTATTGGACGAGACGAATGACGGCGCCTCTGCCGACGAAGGCAGAGCACCGAACCAGCTGCAGGGGATTGCAGCTACGATTAGCAAACAGACCTTGGAGACTGATGGAACCACTTTTTACTTTTCGAACGCGAATGCCAAAGAAATTCGGTTAGAGCTACCGGTGGAAGTTTGAGCCCATGACGGAGAGGTCATCTTCCGCCAGACTGCGAACCAATTCATTCTGAAAATATTCTGCGCTGGCCGCCACCGTGTTGCCGTAGCGTTTCTGAAAAGTGCCTCGGCTCTTGTCAATGTCTTCCTTCAATCGGTCGTACAGATCTTTATTTCGCCGGCCCTCTGCCACTTTGGCCTGATTGTAGAGCTTGATTTCGTCCACCAGTAATCGTGCAAAGCGCTGGGCCTTGCGGTGGGTGTCGGCATCTTCGGGCGAAAGACCAGCTAAGGGATCGGTAGCAGCTGCAGGCGCGGCCGCGCTGGCTGCGTGCGCCGAAGCCACCTCCACCACTTCGGCGGCGGGTTCAGGATCAGGCACTCGACTGGAAGGTATATGCTTCGGCGCGTGCGCCGCGAAGGGATCGGAGAATGACGAAACCGTCTGTACTGGTGCGGCCGGCCTTTCCACCGCCTCATCTTCTCGTGGTGTTGCCTGCTTGCGCAGCGAAATCAGTTCCAGCCATGCGCTGGTTGCCATGACCAACAATTCCAGAGCGTCGGGATGCAAGTTGCCGGTGTCTCCGCCGTCGGCATACACCAATGCCGCAACCTTGTCTTTCAGAGCGAGAGGCAGAACGAGGACTTGTTCGTTGGAAGGTCCGCCGAAGTGTTGCGCGAACGGCGCGCCCATCTCGGCAATATTTCCCGGCGTTGCCGTGCGGTTCTGATAAGCATGTGCCACCGGACCGGCGTGCAAATCCAGGGAGTAATCTTTTACGCCTTCATCTTCGGCAAAACCGCGCGCCTGCCACCCCGAAGCCGCTCCAGCCTTCACAACGAACAGCGCTATGCGAGAGCAATACCGGCTTCCGGCATCCAGAAGAGCTCGCAGAATTTCTTTTTGTGTGGTGCCCGCATGAATCGTTGCGACTGCCTGAACTAGACCATTGGAAGTTTCACCCTCAACGCTTTGCCCGACGGGTGCCTCAGCCGGTGAGGGCAATGCCTGCAACACCTGCTGCACAATCTTTTCCTGCAGGTGCGGAATCTGGTCTTGCAGAGCCTGGGCAACAGCGCGCGCAACGATCTGATCAAATTCGACCGGCTTGCTATGCTTATCGTTGTGTTCCGCCATCGTCGAGACCGTTTTCCTTTGTAATTGTGCCTGTCAGCCAGAGATCGTTGCAAAGAGGAGCGGTAAATGCTGATTATATGGCACTTCTGGGAGTGTCCCAGAGTACTTCGGTACCTGTTCAACCGGGTCCACTACTTCTCTTTCCAATGTAACGCAAAAAGTTGTTTGCGAAACGTAGACCCGTTGGGCAAATCCATTGGTTACCAAGTAGAATAACAGCTTAACTTTTAGCGCCTTGATTTGGCAGCAAAATACTGCATCGCCTATAGAATGGAAACCATCCAAAACAAAGCAGAGGGGCCGGTCAGCGACGAATTAACGCTGGTACGAGCGGCCAAGCAGGGCGACGACTCCGCGTTTGAAGAGTTGGTACGCAGGTACGACCGTAACGTCTTTCGGATTGCGCAACACATCACGCAAAACCGCGAGGATGCGGAAGATGTAGTTCAGGAAGCATTCCTGAAGGCGTACAGCAACCTGGCCAAGTTTCAGGAGCAGTCGAAGTTTTATACGTGGTTGGTAAGGATCGCCGTCAACGAAGCGTTGATGAAGTTGCGGCGCAAGAAGCCGGAGCGAACGGTATCGCTGGATGAGGACATCAAAACGGAAGACGACTCTTTGCCGCGAGAGATTGCGGATTGGAGCCCGAATCCGGAACAGCAATACACGCAAGCGGAGCTGAGAGAGATTTTGAGTAAGACGATCCAAGGCCTCCCCCCGGGTTTTCGGACCGTGTTCGTATTAAGGGACGTGGAAGGGCTATCGACCGAGGAGACTGCGGCCGCGCTAGAGTTGAGCGTACCGGCAGTTAAGTCGAGGTTGCTGCGTGCGCGCTTGCAGCTTCGCGAACGGTTGGGACGCTTCTTTCAGAAACGTGAGAGTGGAGATGGCAACCAGTGAAATGCTCTGAATTTTTGCACGAGCTGACGAATTACTTAGACGGCGTTATCGACCAGCAGACCAAGGTCGAGTTGGAAAACCACCTTTCCTGGTGCCACAACTGCTACGTGGTCTGTGACACCACGAAGAAGACCATCGAAATCTACCGGGATTCCCAACTATATGAATTGCCTGAGGATCTGCGAACTCGCCTCCGCTCCGCCATTATGACCAAGTGCCAGCAGTACAAAAAGCGCGGGCCGGAAAGCGTTTAGGTCGGGCGACCAGCAGAATTTTGCATTATCAGCAACCTCTCAGCCCCACGCCGCATTATAATTAGCGGCACGCCCGGGGGTGCTGTATGAGACTTTCACGTTGTAAGACCCTCCTCCTCTTTTCCCTTGTTTTGCCAGGGTGTTCGCTCGCCGGCGCCCAGGGCCCAGGTGATGCGCCGGGGCAGCCGTCAAAGACCGCTACTGACTCGCCGACGAAAGCTGGAAGTAGTTCGCCGGACGATGCGAGTCGCTCGCCGATTCCCTCCGACGCTCCCAAGATATCGAAGCAAACTCGTTTTGAAATCATTCGCGATTTTGAAACCCAGTTGGTTTATGCCCGGACGGCTTTTCCCATGGGCACCAAAGGCCTCCTGCTGCGGCAGGGTGTGATCACTCCGAGCGGAGACGAATTGCAATCCCTTCTCAACTTATGGGGACCGGCGGTAAAGCCCGGCGATCCGGCGCACATCTCTTTCGTGCAAATTAGGAACGATCACATCCGCTTCGAAATTAACGGCGGTCCTATCCTCAGAAAAAAGTGGTACCAGCGCGTGCAGGTTTCGGGCGCGAACGGACCGGTGACCCAGACGGACGCCCCGCAGAACAATCCTCATGGATCCTACGTCGATGTTTACTTCGACAAATATGTTCCGGAGATGTCGGCGGCGCAGTTGCGGGAATTGCTGCGTCCTGTGCTCGACTTCAATGCAAGGAACAAGGAGCAAGCCTATCTGGACACCGTGCCTCCGAAGGTGAAGGAAGCAATTCAGGCACATCACGTGCTGGTTGGCATGAACCAGGAGATGGTGCTCCACGCCAAAGGCAAGCCACCGAAAAAAGTCCGGGAACGCGATGGCGAGACCCAATACGAGGAGTGGATCTACGGAGATGCTCCCGCCGATGTCGATTTTGTGCGATTTTCGGGGGATGAAGTAGTTCGGGTCGAGACCATGAAAGTGAATGGCCAGAAAATTGTACGCACGGAAAAAGAGGTGATCCTGCAACCGCGCGAGGCCGATCGGGAAGCGAAGAGTGAACCGGAGGCGCGACCGTCAGCCGCGCCCAGCCTCCGACGTCCTGGCGAAGATTCGGAAGCCGCGCCGAAGCCGGCCAACGGCGCCGCTCCTCCGCCTCGCCAGCCACCACCGGACTTGCCCCAGCCGCCGAGCGGGCCGGGAGAAATCATCGCAACTCGTTGAGATAGCTTTGGCTCAATCGGCCAGTGGAAGAAGACGTTCTTACGGGTGCAACGGCACGCAGTTCCCAATGCGCAAAGCCTCGATTCTGCGCTGAACCTACGCTTGATCCGGTAAAATCTCCCAATGCCCGTCGCCATCCAGTGCCGCGATTTGCGCAAGACATACGACGGCAAAGTGGAGGCCGTGCGCGGCCTGAATCTCCAGATTGAGACTGGTGAATGCTTCGGACTACTGGGGCCAAATGGAGCAGGGAAGACCACCACAATCGAAATTCTCGAGGGCCTGCTCGAGCCGACCTCGGGGGAGGTTTCTATCTTCGGTCACTCCTGGCGCGAAGATGCACGGGAGATGCGGGAGTGGCTAGGCATTTCGTTGCAAGAGACTAGGCTCTCCGAAAAACTCTCAGTGCGCGAAACCGTCGACTTGTTTGCCAGTTTCTACCGCGAGCCGCGTTCGTCGGAGGAAGTTCTAGAGCAGTTGCAGCTTACGGAAAAATCCGATGCCTCGGTAGGCAAGCTTTCCGGGGGCCAGAGACAGCGTTTGGCGGTGGCGACCGCTCTGGTGTGCAATCCGAGAATTCTTTTTCTCGACGAACCCACTACCGGTCTCGATCCGCAGAGTCGCCGCCAACTCTGGGATATTATTCGAGAGTTTCAACGAGGCGGCGGCACCGTATTGCTCACCACCCATTACATGGACGAAGCGGAGCGTCTGTGCGATCGCCTCGCCATCGTAGATCATGGCCAGATTATCGCGGAAGGTACGCCACCCGATCTGATCGAGCGGTTGGGCGGCCATCATGTGGTGGAGTTTGCGGTGAGCCGGAACGGAGACGGCGCGGCGCTCGAGGTCTGGCGCGAATTACCCAGCGTTGAGTCCGTCCGCGAAGCCGACGGCATGCTGGCGCTGAGTGTGCGAGAGCCGCATCTGACGATCCCCGCGTTGCTCGATGCGATTGAGAAGCAGGGAAGTGCCTTACAGCACCTGACCACCCGCCAGGCTAGTCTTGAAGATGTGTTCGTGCGCCTGACAGGACGGCACCTGCGGGAAGAATGATTCTCGAGGACAACATGAATAGGGATTGGGCAGTATATTTTCGCGGCAGGATTGTTCAGGTTGTAACCGGAGCTGCGCTGCTGATGGGGACTCTGTCGTTTGGGCAGACGCCGCCGGCCGATACGCCGACTGACTTCGCTCCGCTCGATCAGTGGAAAAATGCGGTTCTATCCGGAAACGCCGCGACGTTACGAGCGTTTTACAGCAGCAATCCACCCACGCGAGTACAGGCCAATGGAATTCTATCCAGCGTTGATTCCGAGGTAGATTTCTGGTTGGGATTGAAAGCGCAGAGCATCAAGGTCGACGTCCTGCGGCTGCGAAATCATCCCGACACAAAAAGCATCACCTTCAGAGCCGTGGTGCAAACGGAACCTCCGAACGTCCGGACCGTGACCGTAGCTGACAGCCAGGCATGGCAAGAGCAAGGTGGGCAGTGGCACTTGATCGGCGTGGAGCGAGTCGATAAACCGCATCTGCAACAACCGTCGGACATGCAGAAGAATATCTACCCGCCCGAAGCGGACGCTCATGCTGAACTTAAGGCGGCTGAAGACCGGGCTGCGGCCCAGCATAAGCGCGTGCTCCTGATTTTTGGCGCGAACTGGTGTTACGACTGCCACGTACTCGACCTGGCGTTTCAGCGGCCGGAGTTAGCGCCTGTGCTGGCGGCGGCATACGAAGTGGTGCACGTCGATCTGGGCCCGGATGAGCACAAGAACGAGGATTTGGTAAAAGAGTTCGATGTACCCCTGGATAAGGGAATTCCTGCTCTCGCAGTGGCTGCCAGTGATGGCAAGCTCATCGTCAGTCAAAAGAATGGCGAGTTTGAAGATGCACGCTCCCTCACTCCCGAAGCGTTGCTCGATTTCCTGAATAAGTGGAAGCCCGAGGCTCGTTAGTTCGAATCACGTATCGTTCTGGCAGGCAGCTCTTATGAGTGTTGCTGAACAAACAACGGTTGCGAGAAAGGTTCCGCAGAGGCGACCGGCCAAAAAGAACGGCCGGTGGTCAGGGTATCTGCATCTCCTGATGGCGCGCATGCTGGAACTGAAGCGCGAACCGGAGGTCGTCTTCTGGGTGTTCGTGTTTCCGTTGTTGCTGGCGACGGGGCTCGGCATCGCATTCCGGAACAAGCCTGCCGATGCCTCTTCGGTTGCGATCGTCGCGGGCCCGGGAGCGGAAGCGGCGCAGGAGTTACTGCAACGTTCCCCGCAGAATGGTTCGTTCAAAGTGGATGTGCAAGACGAGCAAACCGCCCGCAAGGGATTCAGGCTGGGAAAGTACGATCTTGTCATTGAGCCCGACGGGAATAGCGGCCTGCGATATCGTTACGATCCAGCTCGTCCAGAGAGCGTGCTGGCAAAAGCCGAGGTGGATAATGCGCTGCAAGCCGCGGCTGGCCGCAAGGATGTGGTTACAACCGCGGTTGTGACTTCTTCCGAGCCGGGCTCGCGCTACATCGATTTTCTGATTCCAGGATTACTCGGAATGAACCTGATGAATTCCGGGATGTGGGGCATTGGGTTCGCACTGGTCGATATGCGGCAGCGCAAACTACTGAAGCGCTTCGTGGGTACCCCGATGCGGCGAGGGGATTTCCTACTCGCTCTTATGTCGAGCCGCCTCGTACTGATGATCATTGAGATTGGATTGCTGCTGACGCTCGGCGTGCTGGTTTTTCACATGAAAGTGCTGGGTTCGGTACTGGCTATCGTATTCCTCGGTGCGGTGGGAGCGATGTGTTTTGGCGGGATCGGATTGCTTACCGCGAGCCGCGCGCAAAAAATTGAGAGCGTAAGCGGCCTCATGAACCTCGTCATGATGCCGATGTGGATTTTTTCCGGCGTTTTCTTCTCCTACGAGCGTTTTCCGGCTGTGATTCAGCCGCTCATCAAAGCCCTTCCACTTACTGCGCTGAATGATGCTCTGCGCGCGAGCATTTTGGAAGGAACGCCGCTGCTTCGTCAGTGGCCTCAACTGTTGCTGTTGATTGCCTGGGGTGGAATTTCTTTTGTATTGGCGCTGCGATGGTTCCGCTGGACTTAAGCTTTCCGTATTGGCCCGACGGGGAGGAGAAGGGATTTCCGAGCTTGGCCTCGCCCGTAAAATTTTGGGAGAAGTTACGAACGAGGCCGGCTGGGTACTTAAGAAAAGTATTGCCTTGTTAAGTCTTGACTAGCTTGGCGGTTGCTTTTCGGACCTTCGCCCAGCGTAGTTTTTGCGCCTCGGCAATTCGCCGGCGAGCGTCTTTGCTCAAGGTACGACCAGTCTTCTTGAGCTTCTTTCCGCCAGCATGACCGAGAGCGTCCAGCGCTTTCCCTACCTGCACCATCTCTTTTTCAAGACGGGAGTATTCCTTCTGCAGGGAAGCAACTACTTTGTTCATCATCATTAACACCCCCTTGCAGTTAGGCTAACACGTCGGCATAAGTCGAAAATGAAAATTAGAGCCGACTTTCGTAGTTGCAAGTCGCCAAGCTTCAATCTTCGCTACTTTGAGAAGAACGTGGATCAAGCCCCAGCCTCTCCTGCATCTATAGTCGACAAGAAGCGCGGGCTGCGGCGTGCCTTGGTGGCTTGTTCGAAGGCGAAGGCCAGCCGGATGAGGGTTGGCTCGCTCCACGCTCGACCAAAGAAGGATATGCCGACGGGCAGGCCGGATATAAATCCAGCAGTTACGTTGATGTTGGGATAACCCGCCACAGCCGCGGCATTCGAACTTCCTCCTGCGACGTGATCGCCATTGACCAGATCGGTGATCCACGCTGGCCCTCCGGTCGGCGCGACTATGGCGTCAAGGTGGTACTTATCCATGGTGGCATCAATTCCTTCCGTGCGGGCAAGCTGATGATTTTTCGCCAGCGCATCGAGATAGGCCTTGTCGGTAAGTGGACCTTTGGCTTCTGCTTTCACAAACAGGTCCTGACCAAAGTAGGGCATCTCTTTCTGGCGATTACGCTCATTAAAGTCGATGATGTCTTTTAGTGTTCGCACGGGTGAACCTGGTCCAAGGCCCGCCAGATACGCATTCAAATCGGCCTTCAATTCGTACATGAAGACCAGCAGTTCGCTTTCATCGAACTTACCCAGCGTCTCAATGTCCGCGGGATCAACCAAGGTGGCTCCTTGCTTCTTCATGACATCAAGTGACTCTTCCATGAGAGCGTCGACGCTATCGCTGAAGCCGAAGTATTTCCTCGCAACGCCGATGCGTGCGCCCTTGAGGCCGCTCGCGTCGCAGAACTGCGAGTAATCGGCTGCGCTCTTCCCCTGGCTTGCGCTGGTGGCCGGATCGCGAGGATCGACCCCCGTGAGAGCACCTAGCATGATCGAGGCGTCGCGGACGGTACGGCACAACGGGCCGGCTCCATCCTGGCTGTGCGAAATCGGGATAATGCCACTTCGACTGACCAGTCCAACGGTCGGCTTGATGCCTGCCACGCCATTCGACGATGCGGGACAGACGATGGAACCGTCGGTCTCCGTTCCGATCGCACCCGCGCATAGATTCGCCGACACTCCCGCACCGGAACCCGAACTCGAGCCGCAAGGATTCCGGTCGAGCGCATAAGGATTCTTGGTGAGCCCGCCACGCCCGCTCCACCCGCTGGTGGAGTGGCTAGAGCGAATGTTGGCCCACTCGCTCAGGTTCGTTTTGCCTAAAAGGACCGCCCCGGCGGCACGTAGACGGTCGGCGACGAACGAGTCTTTCGCCGGTTTCGATCCCACCAGCGCTAAGGATCCCGCCGTTGTCATCATCTTATCGGCAGTATCGATGTTGTCTTTGATCAGCACAGGGATGCCATGCAGAGGCCCCCGCGATCCTTTGGTCTTACGTTCCTGGTCTAATTGATCGGCGATAGCAAGCGCCTCAGGGTTTAGCTCGATGACGCTGTTTACCGCAGGTCCATGTTTATCGATTTCGTCGATGCGGGTGGAATACTTCTCTACTAAAGATCGTGCGGTATATTTGCCGGACTTCATGCCATCCTGTAAATCCGTGATCGTCAACTCGTCGAGTTCGAATGGCCTGACCTCGCTCGCGGGAGCCGGATTCGCAGTTTCCCGAGCGGCGGCCAAAGCAGGGTAGAGCGGCGTTAGGGTGACGGCAGCACTGCCGAGCATGGCTGTTTTGACAAAGTCCCGCCGGCTGGCATTTGACCGGAGATCGAGTGGTGTCTTGGGCATGGTTTGGTAAGTCCTTTATCTAGAAATATTTCCAAACGGCAACGATTATAGTAGCCTATTCGCCCCCCGGCGCCTCGGCGGGCGCAAGGCGCTTTGTTCAGTTTTAACCAAGTGTTCGTCTCAGCTTCTGGCTGTGGACCTTAAGGTATTCTTGCAATATTTTCTATGCATCTACAGGCCTTGATGTATAATTATTTCAGCTAAGTTTGACTCACGAGCAATTGAAGGTCGGTATCGCCAACCAGCGTCACCCCCTCACTAGCAGCGAATCTTCCATAGCACATTTCAAGAAACAAGAATAGGACTATCAATGGCAGAACAAGGAACAGTGAAGTGGTTTAACGACGCCAAGGGCTATGGCTTTATCAGCCGCCAGAATGGCGAAGACGTTTTCGTGCATTTCTCCGCGATTCAGGCTGGTGGCTTCCGCAGCCTGCAAGAGGGCCAGACCGTGCAGTTCGACGTGACCAAAGGCCCCAAGGGCTGGCAGGCGGAGAACGTCCAGGCTGTCTAAGT
>Ga0209006_10005092_pt1 | contig 11932 bp, 9 predicted proteins | sample JacPin_JW_Ref_O2_FD_188567 | JGI IMG/M metagenome (GOLD analysis project Ga0209006, IMG submission 188567) | Forest soil microbial communities from Algoma, Ontario, Canada - Jack Pine, Ontario site 1_JW_Ref_O2 (SPAdes) (version 2) | ecosystem: Environmental > Terrestrial > Soil > Boreal...
CCCGCCGCAGCGGGCCGTGGTTGCCGCGCCCGTCGACCAGGTCAGCGCGCCCGTTCCCCAGAAGCCAACCGAGCCGGAACATCCGCCGCTGGCGCTGATCGGAGCCGTGGTAGGAGAAAGCGACGCCATTGCGGTTTTCCTCGATCGGACCAATCAGAAGATCGTCCGCTTGCGTCAGGGCGAAGCCCATGCCGGCTGGGTGCTGAGCTCGGTGCTGCCCCGTGAAGTGACCTTCAAGAAGGCCGACCGGGCCGAGGTTCTCACGCTCAAGCGTCAGGACGGTCCTGCGGGCGTTCCGGGCACTGCCGCGGTACCCGTGGTACCGGTTGTGGGCGGCGTCGATGGGTCCTATGCACCTTTCGTTCCGCGCTCGACGCCCAAGAACGGCGAACCGGACGGTCTCTGAAGCGTGCCCGATCGAGGTTTGCGCGTTATTTTCTCAGGATCGCCGTCAAGACTTCGCAGACCCGTTGCTGCTGAACCTCGCTCAGGCCCAGCCACATCGGCAGCCGGAGCAGCCGCTGCGACAGCGAGGTGGTCAGCGAAAGGTCGCCATGCGCGCGTCCGAAGCGCAGGCCTGCCGGCGAGGAGTGCAGCGGGACATAGTGAAACACCGCGCCGATCCCGTTCTGCTTGAGTCCCTCGAGAACCCTGCGGCGCTCGGCCTCGGACGGCACGAGAATGTAGTACATGTGCCCGTTGTGCTGGCAATCCGCCGGCACGATCGGGCGGCGAAGCAGGCCCTGGCTCTCGAGCGGCGCCAGCATCTCGTGGTAGCGCTGCCAGATCGCCAGCCGCTCGGCCGTGATGCGCTGCGCCTCCTCGAACTGGGCCCACAGAAAGGCGGCGGTGATCTCGTTCGGCAGAAACGACGAACCGACATCCTGCCAGGTATATTTGTCGACTTCGCCCCGGAAAAACCGGCCGCGGTCGGTGCCCTTTTCGCGGATGATTTCGGCGCGAAGCACAAGCTCGGGATCGTTCACCAGGAGGCTGCCGCCTTCGCCCGACATGATGTTTTTTGTCTCGTGAAAACTGAGGGTGCCGAGATCGCCGATCGCCCCCGGCGCGCGCCCCTTGTAGCCGGCCATGATGGCCTGCGCCGCGTCCTCCACAATCCGCAGATCGTGGCGCCGGGCGATCGCCACGATCGTATCCATCTCGCAGCAGACGCCGGCGTAATGGATGGGGGCGATGGCGCGGGTGCGCGGCGTGATAGCGGCCTCGATCAGCCGTTCGTCGAGATTGAGCGTGTCTTCACGGATGTCGACGAAGACCGGCACCGCCCCGCGCAAGACGAAAGCGTTTGCCGTCGAGACGAAGGTATAGGAGGGCAGAATGATTTCGTCGCCGCTTTTGATGTCCAGCAGCAGCGCGGCCAGGTCCAGCGCGGAGGTGCAGGAGTGCGTCAGCAGCGCTCTCGCGCAACCGGTCTGCGCTTCGATCCATTGATGACAGCGCTTCGTGAACGGTCCGTCGCCGGAAAGATGGTGGCTGCGCTGCGCCTCCGCCGCATAGACCAGCTCCTTGCCCGTCGCGTAAGGCCAGTTGAACGGAATATGCTCGGTTGCCATTGCTTCAGGATCTGCCGGATGACGCGAGTTTCCATTCTCGCTGCGAATCCACCTTCAAGGGCAGATTCTTTTCGCCATAGCCGCTCACGGCAAGCTGCCAAATGGTTTCGCCATTTTGCGAACCGCTCTGGATAAAGCCAAGCCCGGCGTAATGATCGCGAACCAGGCCGTTTCTGGCGGTCGGGATGTATCGCCCGATGATCTCGGAAATCCCCCTCAGGCGGGCCTGCTGGACCAGGTATTGAAGAAGCGCTTCCTCGACGCGTCTGCCGAGAACGCGGCAGGACATGATCCAGGTATCGATCTCCCAGGATGCGCCGGCCTGACGGCAAATGACGGCCGAAATCATTCCGTTGTCGCCGAAGATATCCTCGAGCCGCGCCTGGATCGCGAAAACATCGGCGTTCGACTGCATCGCCGCGATCTCGGCTTCGCTGTAGCGGCGCGTCGTCAGGTTGAACTGGTTCGATTTGGAGATCAGCTGCGATATCCGCTTGCGGCCGGCCCTGTCGAACGGCGCGATCGACAGCGTCATTCCGAGCGAAAGCAGATAATCGTTGTGATCGCCGATCCGATCCATCTGGGCGGCGCGCAGCGCGTTCGCCTTGTAGAAACCCGCTCGCAGCTGGTCTTCTTTCGAAAAGCCGGCCTGTTCGAAATATCCCGCGGCCTGGAGCACCGGCAGCCAGTCGCCGGGATCTTCGGGCAATTCGGGAACGGCAACCGACGGCAGCGCATCGCGGACGCGCTTGCGCTCGGCCGGATTGTCATCGAGAAACACAAAGCAATCGAGACCGAGGTCGATCGCGTCCGATATCGCCTTGATGTTGGCCGCCTTGTCATCCCAGTTGACCCGGAACGCAACGATGTCGTCTTCCCGGAGCGTCATTTCGGGATGGTTGCGGAACGCCTCGAGCGCGATCGCCTCATCGTTCTTCGACGAAACACACAGGATGATGCCGCGCTCCTTCAGCGCCAGCGCCATCCGCTGCAGCGCCGAATGGGCTTCGCCGAGCGGGCTGCCATTGCCGAGCGCAAGGCCCTCGATGCCGTCGTCGCCCACGATGCCGCCCCACATCGTGTTGTCGAGATCCAGCACCAGCACCCGGCGCGAACGGCCCATCTGGGCGGCGATGATGCGCATGAGGTTGTCGGTATAGAGCGGGATCATGGCGGTCGCGAACGGGTATTTCGCGGCGTACCAATAGCGGCCGGCCGACCATGCGGCGTCCCCGACCAGGCTCGCCAGCCCGGCCACGTCCAGCACCAGCCGGGATTGCTGTCGCGCCTGCTGCACCAGGCGGCGGTTGAATTCGTCGGCGAGATAGCGCGGGCTGCCGGGCAGGCCGAGGTCCATGTTGAGTCTGACGGCATCGGGATCGCCGGCGAGCGTCTGCAAGATCACCGGCCGACCTGTCGCGATGCCGGCCACCTCGGCCACCCTCGCAATCCGCGCCACCGCCGCGTCGATGGTTTGTTCGGCCGCGGCTTCATCGCCGAGCGGCGATGCAAGCTTCAGCCTGCGATTGTCGGATGCCACCAGCACGAAGTCGAAAGGATTTTCTTTCAGCTCGCGGCCGTGTCTCTCGAGCCACGGCTCCGGCTCCTCATATTCCGCGATCGTGACGTCGAGCAGAAATTTGAACCGGATGGCGGTGCCGATCAGCGCGTCCAGGATATGCGAGGCGGTGCTGGCCGACAGCACCAACAGACGGACCTGCGCCAGCCCGCTCTGCCTTGCCTCGGCCGCGAAGCCCGATGGCGCCGACTTCACAATGGACCGGATTTTCCTGCCGAGCAGGCGAAGCTCGGCTTCACCCCAGGCGGCTTGTGCCAGCGATTGCAACGACAGCAGCGTCTGCAGCGGCTCTGACGGCAGCGATGCGATGCGGTCCCGCATCTTTCCGGATGGCCGCGGCAGCCAGGGCAGCGCCTGCGGGGACAATTTGGCGGCGGCAGCCGTCGAGGCCGGAGGTTCACTCACCGCGAGCGTTCCCCAATCAATTGAACGAATTGCCGCACCGAGGTGATCTGCTCGATCTCGGCGAGACTGAACTGGATATCGAAATCATTCTCGATGCCGCTGACCAGCCGGATATGCGCCAGACTGTCCCAGGCCTTGAGGTTGTTCTGGCTGGTGTCGGGCGCGATCACCAGATCTTCATCGTCGAGCTCGGCGCGGAAAACTTCCTGAACCCTGGCGAGCACGTCATCGGATGCGGTCAGTTTCTCGGACGCGTGCACCATCAGGCGATCGACCCCTTCGACGAGACAAAAAGCTCCGGCCTCGGAACCGGCTGGATATACATCGTAATGCCCCGCCGACCAAGCGTGACGGCGCGCTCGATAAACGGCTTGGCGTCGGCGCCAAGTATCCGCAAATTCGATATTTTCGTCTCGACGCAGATATCCCGGCCGAAATGGCGGCGCAGCCGTTGCGGCCTGATATCGCCGATCCGCCGCCTGAATTCGTGCTCGCCGGTCTCGCCATCAGCGGTCTTCCAGTGATATCTGATGGTGCCGTCAAATACCCGCCGGAAGAACGGGATCTCGTCGAAAAGCAGGCACTCGGCGGTGTGCAGGTGGGTCATGAAATTGAACCCGGCGCCGATGCCGAGGATTCGCGCCTCCAATTCGCCCAGCCGGCAGAACGGGCTCTCTTTGCCCCACGGCATCATGGTGAGGTGGTGGTCCTTCAGGAGATAGTCCGCATTAGGACCGACCGCGCATACCGAGGAGGAGAGGTGGATGCTCCTGCGCGTATCGGGGGAGCGCCGGAAGATTTCGCACAGCAGGCCGGTATAGGCCGGCGCCTTGTCGACGAGGAAAACCTTGTCGGGATTTTGATCGATCGGAAACGCCGGCATGGCGAGCGTCCCAGTGGGGCCGAGCAGGTCACGCAGCAGCCCGATCATCTCGCTGGGGCGCAAGGGAACATTGTAGAACTCGTTCCACGACGACTGCACCCACAGCGTTCTGCCGGGCGTCACCCCCAAATCGATCAGGCGCTGGCGCAAATCCGCGATCGAAACCGGACGTCGATAGATTTTTTTCGATAGCCAGAGTTTCTGCTTGCGCACGAAGCCGCGCAAATCGCTTCGCCCCACAAGCTTTTGGGCAAGACGCTTGGCGGTGCTGCGGACGACGCGAGACATGATGGAAGCACTATGTTTCGACGCAGGATATTCCGGCCGGTTTGTCAGCCGCGCGGCGCGGCAGCGGGCCGCGCCATCTGCTGCACCTCATATACAACCGGCAGCATCACGTCCAACGCGTTGTCGGCGCTGGCAACGCCGACGGTTGCGGTTTGATCCGTCAGAATGCGGGGCAGGCGGCGGCAGATGACGTGAATGCTCGGCATGAACTCGTTCACATAATTCGCCAGGGTTTCTCCGGCCATCTTCGCCATGGCATATTCCGCGATCGCACTGACGCCTTGATCGATCGCGACGGTCGAGGGGTAGAATACCGCGACCTTTCCGGATTCGCCGTGAGCCAGCGCAGTGCAGAGGTCGAAGAATCCGTCCGTATAATAGCTCAGGAATACGCGGAACTTTTCCGGCTCGTACAACGCCGCCTTGCGCTGGAATATTTTGGCGGTCGCGAAATAGTAGCAGCTGTCGACGGCGCCCAGTTTCGCCAATTGATCGCCTGCCGGCGTCAGCGCATCGTAATGCAGGATTTCGCATTGGCTTCCAGTTCCGAGAATCTCGGCCGCAACCCGTTCAGCCTCGTGCCTGCTTTCCCGGTAAGTGATGACGGGATGTCCGCCGCCGGCGGCGACGATCTTCGCCGTCACCTCGCCAAGGCCGCGCGAGCCGCCGACGATGAGCGATTTTTGTCCGGCAAAAGGACGGCCGGCGACCCGCGGCGATATCTCGGCCATCCCGGGTTGAGACGGAGGGGCCGGACGGGCGAAGGCCTCCAGCCGGCCGGCGATACCGGCGCCCGACACCTCGATTTGCAGCGATCGAAATCGCGCGTCGGTCTTTCCGACGGCGTAGGCGAGGGCGCTTTCACGGTCAGTGGATGGACCGCAATTCACCTCGAGACCGGCAAACAACGAGTGCAGTCCGGGGCAGGCCATGCCCACAATCTGCGACGTCGCCAGCAGCGCCTTGACCGCCGATTGGCCGATGGCGTCGGTCAGCGCAGGAAACACCGATCGGACATCCGCATCCGCGATGGCGACGGCGCCGGCCTGACCGGCCAGCTGCTCGAACCGGAGATTGGCGGGCTCGGCAAACCGCGCCGGCGCTGATGGCAGTAGCGTTGCCGCGGCGAATTTGCCCGGCTGTGCCGACAGCTTGATGCGCGCGACCACGCAATCGGCGGCGACGACCTCAAATTCGATCTGCCTGTCGGTGCGATCGAGAATCCTGACATGCGCGATTTCGTCGAGGTAAAGCGGCTGCAAAAATCGCGCGCGTATGTTGGCGACTTTGATGGGAAAGCGATGCAGCACCGCATCCGCCGACCAGGCGAGATGATGAATCCCGTGCACCACCGGGGCGCCAAGCTGGGTGCGCCGGGCAAAGGCGCGGTCCAGATGCATCGGATTCCAGTCGGACGACAGCCGCGCGAATGCGACCTGGTCGTCCGGGCCGAAACTGCGGCTGGCGAGCGCCTCGTCGATCATTTGATGTCCCGCGGTCCCATCATTGTGCCGGCGAAGTCAAAGGTTCGGCCTCACGCGCTGCTCCACGGTCCAGATCCGCAAACGCGCTTGTTACGCATCCGGTAACGGCCGGGCCGATCCGGCCCGGCTCGAAGCGGCCCGACAGGCCGAACAGCGGCTGGAACCCCACGACCTCATAGCCGCCTTCCGGAATCTGCGCGGCGGTCGGAAGATAACCGAACAGCGCCCCCAGATATCCTGCATAAAGCCTAATCCGGCCCGGCGGGATCGGCACGGCTTGATCGAGAATGCGCTCCCATTCCACGCATACTTCCGCTGACAGCGCCACGATTTCAAGCTCCTCGCCGATTCTGACCACCTGGGCTGCCAGCAGCTTGTCGGGAGTGGGGCCGGTGAAGAAATCGCCGAGCGGAATTCTGGCGGATCCGGTTTGCAGGCGCGCCGGCGAGAACGTCCTGGCGGCGCTGCCCTGCGCGATGTCGCGGACGCCGGCAGCCAGATCCCTGCTCCAGCGCATCCAGTCTTCAGCTGTGGCGCTTGCGAACAAGGGGCCGGACATCATCGTTCGAACGGCCCTGCGAAGACGCTCGCGCCAGCCGGCCTGTCGCGATGTGCGGATGTCGGGCCGGATGTCGCCGCAAAATCCCTGCACAAAGACGCAGGGAATTTCACCAAAGCGTTCGCGCAACGCGCGGCGCACCGCGCCGGGATAGTCGGCGCTGATGACGTTCTCAGGCACGACGGCGGTCGGATGGCAGGTGTAATGCCAGATCACGCCGAGCAGCTGCCCGTCGTCTGCCTTGCGGAACAGCACGACGGTCGCCGCTTCGTCCCTCGGACCCGACGGGTTCGGCGAAAAGGTGACGCTCGTCAGCCTGAACCCGTACATTCGCCCGACGGTGGGGAACGGCCAGTAGCGGCGCCGGTTGATGGAATGGTTCAACTGCCCCCGCAAGAGGGCGAGACTGGTTTCCGAAGCCGGTTGTCGCTGCATTCCGCGCACGAGGTTTTCCGCGGCCTCGGCCACATCGTCCACGAATTCGGCCTCCGGTATTCCCAGCCGCTCGCAAGCCTGATCGGTGGCGGGAGCATTATGCGTGTGCGACGCCAGCAGGACGACCTCGTCAGGGCTAAATCCCAGCCGTTGCAATCTTTCGAGAATGATATCCTGCAGTTCGGATCCCACGATCATGAGATCGAAGCTGAAGATGAGGCAGCGCTGTCCCGGGCATTCCAGCAGCATGGCTGAAATTTCGATGGGGTCGAGGATCGTGGAGACCGGGGCCTGGCGCAAAGCATAGCCCGCCAGCCGGATCTGACGATCTCGCGGGGTCACGTCGCATGAAGCGGCACGCGCAAGCAATTTCGCCGAAGGCTCCGATTGACGGTTAAAATGTGCCTTGCGGCAGCGCTTCGAACCTATGAAATTCCGCTGCCAAAAGCGAGGGGCTCTTGTCCTCAACGCCGCGGCACAATATGGCTTTGTGCCGGGTATCGGCCAAGGGGACATTTATCTGGCGAGGTGCGAATTGATCGGCCACGTCTCTCCCGAGGCGCCCTTCGCCGGGAAGACAAGCGCGCCGCCTCAACACCGTCTCTGGCAAGGCAATATCTGCGAGGAAACGTGACGCTTCTGACTTCGAGCCGCGCGCGTCGCATCTTTGGCGGGTGGTCGGCCAACGTCGTGCAGGTGCTGCTTTCCCTGACGCAGCAAATTGTCCTCATTCCGCTGTTCCTGAAATTCTGGACCGGCGAAACCCTGTCCGCCTGGCTGACCATCTTTGCCGCCGGCAGCCTCGTTCTCGCGGCCGATGGCGGCCTGCATGCCTGGGCGCTGAACCGTTTTCTTTCATTCAAATCGCGGAAGGATTGCGACCGCCGGACCGGTCGCTATTACGGCGCGGTATTTCAGCTCTTTGTCTGGTTTACCGCGCTGTTTGCCATCGTGCTGCTGGCGGTATTCGGACTGGAGGCACCTTCGAAAGTGCTTGGATTTTCGGCCGAGCCGGGTTTCGACACAGCGCTTACCATTATGGTGCTCGGCTCGGTTTTCACGCTGCCGGTGAATCTGGCGAGTTCGTTGTATCGCGCTCGCGGACTCTATGGGCGGATCGTGAGGGTGCAGGCGCTGGGGACCGCAGCCGGACAACTCGGCCAGATCGTCGGAGTGGTTGCGACCGGCAGCCTGCTGGCCGTCGTCATTGCCTATGTCGCCGGACAAATCGTGACCTCGATATACATCCTGCTGGTGGACGCGCGGCGGCAGTTTCCTTTCATCGCAAATGCCCGTCGGCGGATTTCCTGGCGCTGGACGGTCGGGCAATTCGTGGGCGCCTTCCCATTTGCTGTCATGAATTTTGCCGAGGTCGGGCTCACCTATATCTCGGTCCTGTTGATCGGCTTCTTTGTTTCGGATCGTATCGCGATCGCGCAGTGGGGATTGACGCGCACCATCGCCGGCCTGCTGAGAGGACTGGGCGTTCAGATGACGCTGCCGCTGGCGGCCGAACTCGGACACGATCACGCGATCGGCGCGCGCGACAGCCTGCAGCGGCTTTACGCCAGGGGATCGATTTTCCTGGTGTCGTTCGTCAGCCTGACCACTTCCGGCGCGCTGGTGTTCTGGCCGGATTTCTTCCAGATCTGGACCCACGGCGCCATTCCATTCGATGCGACGCTCGCCACCACGCTGCTGTTGGGCATGTGCGTCGGCGCGCCGGCGATTCTGGCGCTTAGCTACGCCAACTACAGCAATCGCGGTCCGCTCCTGCTTTGGACCAAATCGCTGCAACTCGTGATATTCCTGGTGCTGTCGATCATCCTGATCCCGCGTCTGGGTCCCTTGGGAGCGGCGATCGCGCTGGTGTCGAGCGACATCATTGCGCAATTTGGAGTTCTGTTCGTCGTCATCGTGAGTGAAACCCTGCGGCACCCGCTACGCCACACCTTGTTCCTTGTTGCGATGATGGTGACGATCGTTTCCGCCGGAGTAGCGGTCGGCGCCGCGATCCGATATTTTCTGCCGGGAGCGGGAATCCTGCATTTCCTGAGCGAATGCACGTTGTGGCTTGTCGCGGTCGCGCTGCTGGGCAGCCCGTTGGCGAACAAGCCGCTTCGCGACAGGCTGATCGAAGCGATTCCGCGCTAGCGGTTCTTGTCAGGGCCGCTGACCGGCCTGACGAATGAGATATTGCCCGTAACCCGTGGCTTTCATCGGCTCGGCAAGCCGCAGAAGCTGTTCGGCGTCGATGAAGCCTTGCATGAACGCGATTTCTTCCGGGCAGGCGATTTTCAGGCCCTGGCGTTTCTCGACGATGTAGATGAACTGCGAGGCTTCCAGCAGGGATTCGTGCGTGCCGGCGTCGAGCCACGCATAGCCGCGGCCGAACCGCTCGACATGAAGCTCATCGTGTTCGAGATACCACTGGTTCAGATCGGTGATCTCGAGTTCGCCCCGCGCCGACGGCTTCATCTCGCGCACCACGTCGACGACGCGCTGGTCGTAAAAATACAGGCCGGTGACCGCGTAGTTCGACTTCGGCGCTTGCGGCTTTTCCACGATCCGCAACGGGCGGTGCGAGGCGTCGAACTCAATGACGCCGTAACGTTCGGGATCGTCGACCCAGCATGCAAACACGGTCGCACCGCGCTCCTGCCGCGCCGAGTCGCGCAACAGCGCGCGCAGATTGTCGCCATAGAAGATGTTGTCGCCGAGGATCAGCGCCGACGGCTTGCCGGCCAGAAACTCCCGGCCGATCAGGAACGCCTCCGCAATGCCGCCGGGATGGTCCTGGATCGCATAGGACAGCTCGATGCCCCATTGCCTGCCGTCGCCGAGCAGGCGCTGGAATTGCGCGATCTCCTCCGGCGTCGTGATGATCAGAAACTCGCGGATGCCGGCCAGCATCAGCGTGGTCAGCGAATAATAGATCAGCGGCTTGTCGTAGATCGGCAGCAATTGCTTCGACGTCGCGAGTGTCAGCGGATAGAGCCGCGTTCCCCGGCCCCCGGCCAAAATAATGCCCTTGCGATCCATGCACGCGCTCTTTTCGGCCTCGTGGCCCCATATTCGCAGCGGCCTCGTTAACACGCGCTATTCCACAACTCAAAATGCTTTGATGTTGAAAGCGCGGATTTTCGCGCCAAACCGGGGGCTGCTGTGCGCTCCTCACGCGGCAGTGACCGACGAAGCCGGCCCATTGGGCCGTTAACCGCAATATTTCAACGATTTACAAGGACTGCATTGCGCCCTTTTGGCTGCTCCTATAGGAATGATTTGTAGCGCGGGGCAATGCAAGATTCCGCAAACGCGCATCCGTCGCGTTCCGCGGCCTGGCTGACACGTAGATCATGTTGAACCGCGTCTATTGCACATACTTCGATCACAACTACCTGCCGCGCGGGCTCGCACTCTATCATTCGCTGCAGCGGCACTCGCCGGGCTCGCGGCTCTGGGTGCTCTGTCTGAGCGAGGCCTGTTACCGAACCTTGATCGCGCTCGACCTGCCAAATCTGATTCCGCAGCGGCTTTCGGATTTCGAGGCCGCCGAACCCGAGGTCGCGGCAACGCGAGCGACCCGCAGCCTGATCGAATATTACTTCACCTGTTCGCCGGCATGGATGCTATTCGTTCTCAACAACGAACCCGATGCCGAGTGGGTGACATATCTCGACAGCGATCTGTTCTTTTTTGCCTCGCCGGATTCGATCTATGCCGAGATGAAGGATGCCGCATTCGGCATCATCCCGCACCGCTTCACCAAACGGTTGGCCGACAGCCGCCGGTTCGGAATCTACAATGTCGGCTGGGTGAGCGTCCGCCGCTGCGAGCAGGGGATTGCCGCCTTGCGCTGGTGGCGCGAACGCTGCATCGAATGGTGCTACGACCGCGTCGAGGGCGACCGCTTCGCCGACCAGCGCTATCTCGACCGGTTACCCGAATTGTTCGCCGGCGTCCACGTCATCGGGCATCTCGGCGCCAATCTTGCGCCGTGGAATTTCGCCGACTACCGGGTTGAATGGCGCGACGGATCGGTGGAGATCGAAGGACGCTATCCGCTGCTGTTTTTTCATTTTTACGGAGTGAGGCGCATCGGCCGGTATTATTTCAACAGCCACCGCCTCTATCACGCGCCATTTCCGAAGCTGGTTAGGCAGCGGATCTACGAACCCTATGTCGCCGAGCTCGCAGAATCGGAATTGACCGTCGCGCCGCATCTCGAGGATCAGCCGATCGAGACGATCCGCAAGCCCACTGTCGCCAGCCGCAGCGATCATGTATCCAACGCGCTGCGCAAGGCGAGAGCCGTGATCAATCGCGGCCTTGATCTGGTCACCGGTCGGGCTATCGCCTCGCCTGGCGCCCGGGTCCGCTAGGCTTCCTTCGCTGCTGTTCGGGATTCTTGAATGCGATTGTTGATCCTAGGGCTTTCCTCGATCGTGCAGCGACGCGTGATACCCGCCGCGGCGGCGACCGAGGCAATCGATGAGATATCGATTGCAAGCAGGAGCCACCCGGAGCCGGACCAGGGCTGGCCGAAACGCGGGCGTTTTTTTTCCGATTACGACACGGCGTTACGGCAGAGCCATGCGGAGGTCGTCTATCTTTCGCTGCCGAACGCGATGCATGAGCACTGGGTACTGGCGGCGCTCGCTTGCGGCAAACACGTCCTCGTCGACAAGCCGGCGATGATCACGCGGGAGGCCTGCGAGCGCGGGG
>Ga0209006_10005093_pt1 | contig 11932 bp, 7 predicted proteins | sample JacPin_JW_Ref_O2_FD_188567 | JGI IMG/M metagenome (GOLD analysis project Ga0209006, IMG submission 188567) | Forest soil microbial communities from Algoma, Ontario, Canada - Jack Pine, Ontario site 1_JW_Ref_O2 (SPAdes) (version 2) | ecosystem: Environmental > Terrestrial > Soil > Boreal...
CGACAACCCGGTGTACTACATCCAGTACGCGCATGCCAGGGTCGCGAGCGTCAAGCGGCAGCTCGAGGAACGCGGGATCGCTCATGACGTCGCGCGCGGCTCCGCAGCGCTTGCCCGCCTGACCGAACCTCAGGAGGTGCTCCTGATCAAACGTCTGGTCACCTTCCCCGAGATCGTCCAGCAATGTGCGGTCCAGCGCGCGCCGCATACTCTGGTGCACTACCTGCGCGATCTCGCGAACGACTTTCATACGTATTACAGCGCTCACCAGTTCCTCGTGGATGACGGGGAACTGCGCGATGCGCGCCTGAATCTGGCGCTCGCCGCTCAAATCGTGATCCGCAACGGCCTCGGGTTGTTGGGCGTCTCTGCGCCCGACACCATGTAGGTTTCGCGATGGCCCGGGACTACAAGGCCAGACGCAAGCCGGCCGGCGGGTTTTCAGGCTGGATCGGAGTGCTATGCGGCTTGGGGCTGGGGTTGGCGGTCGCGGGCATCGTCTATCTCAAGGACCGCCACAGCGACTCCCCGACCATTCAATCCGCGAAGGCCGGCAAGAAGAAATCCCACGGGACTGAGCAGCGCGGAGCGGAGGTTCCCGACGCCGAAGGGGCGGATTCGGGCGCGGCCGAAGAACCGGCTAAATCCTACGATTTCTACAGCATGCTGCCCAAGTTCGAGGTGGTGGTGCCGGAAAAAGACAAGGACGTGAAGCCCGATATCCGCGGCGTGCCGGAAACCCGCCGCGGCACCTACGTGCTGCAGGCGGGCTCGTACAAGAATTTCGCCGATGCGGACCGCGTGCGCGCGCAGCTCGCCCTGCAGGGCGTCGAATCCAAGGTACAGAAGGTGTCCGTCGACAACGACACCTGGCACCGCATCCGCATCGGCCCCATCTCCAAGCTGGACGAACTGAACCGGCTGCGCACCCTCTTGCGCAAGGCCGACGTGGACGTTCTGGTGATACGGGTCGGCGACTAGGCCGCGCAACCGTCATTTCCGCGCCGGCGCCTCGGCCTTGATCTTGACCACATGCGCCGGCGCGCCGGAGCGCCGCGAAAGCTGATCGATCTCGTCGCTTCGTCGGCGTGCAACGAGGCTGTAGAATCCGCCAGGTCCGAACCTCTGTGAAATGACGAGCCGGGCGTTATCGAGCACTTGCTTCGCTTCCGCTATCTTTCCGTCTTGCGCGAGCCGTGGGGCTTCGACGAGGTCCCAAATGGCGTATCGCCAAGCGCTGCCCTGATCTTTGCCGGGCGGGTGGGCCTTCTCGATCAGGCCGCGCGACTCGGTCAGGAGGGCCGCGGCTTCGGCGCGGTGGCCGGTCGCAAGCTGCACGTCGGCCTTTTGGAGCAAGACACGATCCAGGAGTTCACCGTGGTCGGGCATTCGCGCGATGCGTTCGGCGCGCGTGATCTCGGCAAGCGCAGTCTCGACTTTGCCATTGTACAGATCGATCATCGCCAAGCTGAGCAACGGGTCGACCAAATAGTTATGCGTCGGCGAGCGTAGTTTCTCATCCATGCTGAGCGCGTCTCGCAGCATCGGCTCGGCCTCGGATATTCGACCGGCCATCAATGCGGATAGGCCGAGATTATTCAGCATCGTCGAGACCTCGACATGCACGTCGCCGTAGATCTCCCTGTCGATGCGCAGCACATCCGCCCACATTTTCGCCGCATCCTGATAGCGGCCCAAATCGTAGTAAAGCGCGCCGAGACTGTCCATCGTCTCGGCGGTGCGGGCGTGATGTACCCCGTATATCGAGCGCCGAAGCTCGAGAGCCTCGCTCATGGGGGCGATGGCCTGTTCGGGCGTGCCGGCGTTGAGGTAAACGAGCGCGAGCGAATCGAGGGTCCGAGCCAGCACGTCGTGTTCGGCAGGTCCTCGCTTGCGGTCTTCGATCAGCGCCTCGTTGCAGAGATGCACGGCGAACTCCGTCTGGCCCTGCTGCGAGACCGTTTCGGCGAGCGCCGTCAGCGCCTCCGAACGCAGCGCGCTCGAGGGCGGCAACGTGCTGCGCGCGAGATCGACCGCCTGACGCAGGTTCATCGCCGCGCGGTCGTATTCGGAGTTGTTGTATAGGGTGGTGCCGTAGGCGACCAAGGTTCTGACCCGCGATTCTCCAGGAACCGGCGCGCTGCTGCGGTCCTCATCGCTCAGGGCATCCTCGAGAACATGCTCAGAGTCGGCATAGCGGCCGAGACCCAGGTACGCGCGGCCGATCGCCGTACGCAGCTCGGCGCGCACCCGGGGCTCGAGACGAAGCTCGAGCTGGATATCGCGAACGCTGCGGTCGAGTATGCCCTTCAACGCCGCAGCCGTGCCGCTGTTCTCGGTCGGATCGGCGAGCGCGAACAAGGTGACCATGAATTGCGTGGTCCGATCGGCGATGGCGGCTTCCGCGGTTGCGCGACGGCTCTGTCGCATGGCGTTCAGGCCCATGACCACGGAGACGGCGCTCAAGACCGTCAGCGCGCCGACGGTCGCGCTAACCATGCGCCGCCGGCGTCGCCGGCGAGCCCGCGCGGAGAAGCGCGAGGCATTGACGAATTCGCGGATGCCCACGTCGACGTCGTTGCCCCAACGCGCGACGAGATCCTCGCCTTCCGCCAGCGCAAGATCGGTCAGCAGCCGCGCCGCCCGCTGGTCGCTGTCCGTGTGTTGCCACAGGGACCAGGCGCTTTGCAGCCGATCGAGGGTCTCGTAGTCTCGCCGGTCGGCTTCCACCGATGCGCGCAAGCGCGGCCACCGCACGAGTAGCGCCTCGTGGCTCCACCTGACCCAGGACGTTGCGGCCGAAGTCTGGTCCACCGCGACACTGAACATATGGACCAAGCGGGCGTCATTCAACGCGCCGATCAAGCGACGCTCCGGCGAATTCGGCGGAAACGCCGACGGCGGCGCCGCGTTGGCAACCGGGGCCTGATCTTGGTGACCTAAGCGCACGAGGTGGCGCACGACCCGCGGAAATGCCTGCTGCTCCGCTGCCGGCAGCATTGCAAACAGCTGCTCTCCATGCTGGGCGAGAGCTCCGGCGGCACCGCCCAAGCGATCGTAGGTTTCGAGAGTGAGCAATTGGTCGCGCCGGTTCTGAAAAAGCTCCTCGAGCAGGAACGCAATCATCGGCAGGGACCCATCGCCGGCGGCCTCCTTCTCGATCTCGGCGGCCAGATCGCGGGTGGGCGTGGTTTCGAACTCGAGGCCGGCAGCCGAGGCCGGCTCGCGGATGATCGCGCGAAAATCCGCGACGCTCGGCGGCGCGAGGTCGTAGATTCGGCCGCGATCGGTCAGTTCGCTGAGCTCGGCGTCTTGTCTCAGGCGATCATAGAAGTCGTTGCGCATCGTGGCGACGATCCAGACCTTGCCCGACGAAGCGAGCTCGGTCAAAAGCCGCACGAAAATCTGCCTATCGGGGGCGGTACTGGACAGCAGTTCCTCCAGCTGGTCGATCGCGATGATGAGCCCGATACGATCCGTCGACCTCAAGGCGCTATTGGCCTCCCTCGCTGCCTCCTGGGCGCGCTCGAGCGCTCGCAGCACGGGCGCGGCGGCCGACACGGGACTGCTGGCCGCAAGCGCCGCGAAGGCATCTGCGGTCGGGTAATCCCCATCGGCCAGTTCCGGAAGACCGATATAGGTCGCGCCCCTCGGTCCCGCCGGGTGGTACAGCGCATTCGCGGTCGCCCGGATGAGGTCGGTGCCGAGTTCCCTTGGAATGACCACGATGCTGCGAAACGTATGAATGCCGTCCGTACCGTCTTCACGAAACGACGGCACGCCGCCCGAGCGGAGCGCCGGGACGAGGCCCGCCCGCATGAACGAGGACTTTCCGCAGCCGCTCGGCCCGAGGATCAACAGGAACGGGGCCGCGCGGGTGCTGCCGCGATATCGCCCAATCGCCGCCTCGATGAAGCGCGCCCGTGCGCGTGCCACGTCGAGTTTGCGTCCAAAAAACAGCGACGCATGTTCCTCCTCGAATGCGGACAGTCCGCGGTAGGGAGAACCTTGCGTGGTGATATCCCAGATGATCTGGCTGCCGTGGCGCCGACGCACCCACTCGCGCAGATTGCGCTCGAGCTGAGTGCCGAAATCGTCGACGTCCGCGAAGGTTTGAAAGCCGGCGATGAAGTGGCCGTCATCGCTGTGAAACCATCGCTCCCAAAACTGATCGAGCGCCTTCTTCTGCGCTCGCTCGACATCGAGGTTCTCCTCGCTGAACAGCACTTTCTCGGTTTTGCGGTAGACGATGATGTCGGGCAGTCCGTCCTGCCGCCGCTCGCGGGCCTCACGCGCATCTTCGAATTCGTATTCAGTTCCGGTTCGCGAACTGCCGTCCGGACGGTCATACGCCGGCGGCAGGTCGGTTCCGATTCGCTTCCAAAAAATGCAAATGACGATGTCGTGCTCGCCGGGACTCGGTATTTGGCCCTGCGGCGGCGCCGAAGCATGGTAGTACGCGTGCTCCCATCGACTCAGCGCGAACAGCGGGTTCGCGCCATGCTCGGCGTTCAGCCGCTCGATGACCGACTCGGCTCGGTCGCGCTCGGGTAAGACGTCATTCGGGGATGACAGGAAAATCTTGTACTTACCCATCGTGGTCCAGTCGCTCCGTGCGGGGACGAACCGCCTTCGCGGCTCTTATCGATGCCATCGAACTACAGATCCATGACGTTGCATGCAGCGACATCCCTAATCCATGACGTTGCGTGCAGCAATGTCCTTAAGTATAGTGGTTTAATAGGGGGATAGGACGTCTAAACCATGGAGGGTGCTCGATGCGTCGCATGAATTTCCGTTGGCTGCTGGTCACGGTGTTGGCCTGTATTGGTCTATCGGTGGCTGATGCGGGGGGCATCCGCAGGGATATACAGGGCACCGGATGGACGGTGGCTCCGAATACCATTCTGCAGCAATTGCCTCCGGCACTCGGTTTCCCGCGCGGATTGCAATTCGGTGTCTTCGGACAGCCTCCGGTGACCGTTGACAAGTTCTCGGGACCGACCGCAGTGACCACCGTGCGCCAAGGGTTCACGCTCGTGAAGGGTGCCGCCAATCCCGCGGTCCTGGTCTTGACCGCCGATGTGCTGGGCCAGACCTTCGATGCTCAGGGTCCACTCTGGTGGGTAGCGCCCGCGCCGCCGGCGCCGGTCGCTTGCCCGTCGAGTCCGGCGCTCAGCTATTACGCCTGTCCGGGGAATCTTGTGTCCGGCCTCAAGATCGAGTGGGGAGCCCCGGCACAGGAGCAGCTGTTGTTCTTCAACCTCGGCAGCCCGCATGCTCAGGTACCGCTGTACGACGCGCAGGATTACAACTGTAGTTCGAAGGGACTCGACGACGTGGGCAATGCGTGCACTTTCGATAAGGTAGGCAATGCGGACGACTCCTGGGAACTGTCGTTCAACTGCGATCCCACTCAACCGGCGGGGGCGTCCGTCGGCGGGTGCAGCGGCGGTGCAGCACTTCAGTTTCACGGGATGCTTTACACGGCATCGGCCGCTTTGCTCAACTCACCAAGCGCGCTGAACCCGGGTGGCGGCGCCGCCTTGAATGAGTTCGTCTATAACGACGGCAAGATGTACGCCCCGCCGGGCTGGCAGTCTTTCTATGTGACGTTGACGGCGTTGGTCGGTCCGAAATGCCAATTCGTAGCGGGCACACCCTTGAACTTTCATGCGTTGGTAGTTCCGGTACTGCTCAACGGAGTGCCCACCGGGACCGCAACGCTCCTCGATGGGACGACGGTGCTCGAGAGCGTGGCATTGAACGGCCTTGGCGTCGCCAGTTTCACGACGAATTTGGGCGCCGGCAGCCACTCGATCAGCGTGGCCTATAACGGCGACAGTCAGTATGCGCCGAGCCAGTCCAATACCGACGTGTTGGTTTCTCAGGGTACGGCGGGTACGTGCAACTAGATCGGGGCCTAATCCTCGCCTAATTGACGAAAATCGACGCCCAATGCCCGCAATTTACGGTACAGATGCGTGCGCTCCATGCCCACCCGTTTTGCCAGTTGGCCCACCTTGCCGTTGCACAACAGAAGTTGCTGCTGCAGGTAGGCGCGCTCGAACTGTTCGCGCGCTTCGCGCAAGGGCAACGCCAGCAGATCCTGCTTGACCAACGGCTCGTCGTTGGACGTTTTGACCGCCAATTCCCGCTCGACCTCCTCGAGGCGGATCTCCTCGCCCTGTCCTAGAATGAGCACCCGCTGAACCAGGTTCTTGAGTTCTCCCACATTGCCGGGCCAAGGATAGTTGCGCAGCCGATTCTGCGCGGCGACGCTGAAGCGGCGCAGCGGCAAATGCTGGTCGTCGACCAGCCGGTCCACATAGAAGCGCAGCAGATCGGGCACGTCCTCGGCATACTCGCGCAGCGGCGGCACGCGCAGCGTGATGACGTTCAGATGCGCCAGAAGATCGCGTCTGAAGGGTTCCGGCGCGGCGCGCGATTCGAACCCTTCCTGCGCCGAACTGATCCAACGCACGTTGAGCGGCAGCCGCTCACGGCCGCCCACTCGCGAATAGCCGCTTTGCTCGATCGCGCCCACCAGCGCGCGCTGCGCGTCGCTGCTCAAATCCTCCAGGGCGCTCAAGAACAATGTGCCGCCGGACGCCAGATCGAAGGCACCCAGTTCCACCTTGCCGTCGCGCTCGCTGCCGAACAGCGCCGCGGCCGGATCGCCGCTCAAACTCGCGGCGACCACCATGAAGAACGGCTTCGCCGCGCGCGCGCTCAGGGAGTGCAGGTATCGGGCGTAGGCCTCGCGGCCGGATCCCAGTTCGCCGGCGAGCAGCACCGGGGAGGCGCTCGACGCGGTGTTTTGAATTTGCTCGCGCAGGGCCTGCGTGGCCTTGCTTTTGCCGATCGGGACCGCCAGGCTCGATCCTTGAGCACGCTCGGACAACCGTTTGCGGCGCCCCGCATCGAGTGCGCGCTCCACGGTCCGCAGCAGCTTGGTGAGCGACAGGGGCTTCTCGACGAAATCGAATGCGCCCAGCCGGGTGGCCTCCACCGCAGTCTCCACGGTGCCGTGGCCGGACATCATGACCACCGGGCAGTCATACCCGTCGGTCACCGACCACTCGCGCAGCAGCGTGATTCCGTCCGTGTCCGGCATCCAGATGTCGAGGAGTACCAGGTCGGGCACCTGCGCGGCGCGCGCCGAGCGGGCCTGCCCGGCATCCGCCGCGACCTCCACCTCATATCCCTCTTCGGACAGGATTTCCTTCAGAAGGCCGCGGATATCCGCTTCATCGTCCACAACCAAAATTCTCGCAGCGGTCATACGCGTTCTCTCCTGTGTTCGCCTTTTCGCGGTTCACGGCCACTCGAGGACCGCGCGGTTTCGCCCAACGGCAATACGATCCGCACGCGGGCACCGCCCATGCGCTGATTATCCGCTTCAATGCGTCCGCCGTGCTCTTCCACGATTTTCTTAACGATCGCGAGTCCCAGGCCGGTGCCCTTCGGCTTGCTTGTGACATAAGGATCAAAAACGGTCCCGATCAGGTCGCGTTGAAACCCCGGGCCGTTGTCGGTGACCACGATCTCCGCCACTTGCTTTGGACCATCCTCGGCGACATGAGTTTCGATTTCCACGCTGGCGTCGGTCCGCCCCTCCAACGCCTCGAGCGAATTGGTCACCAGATTGTTCAGAATCTGCCGCAGCCGGATGCGGTCCGCGGAGATGGGCGGCAAGTGCGGTGCGAGCAGGAGCTTCAGTTCGACGCCGCTTGCCTGGACGCGGTACAGGTCCACCACTTCGGTGATGAGCTGATTGAGATCGAAGCGGGAAAAATGCATGTCGGGTGCACGGGCATACTCGCTGAACGCGTTGACCATCTGTTTCATCGCTTCCACCTGGGCGACGATGGTATGGGTCGCGCGCTCCAGAACCTGCGCGTCCTCGGCGTTCATGCTGCCCGCGAACTTGCGCTGTATCCGCTCGGCCGACAGCTGGATCGGCGTCAGCGGATTCTTGATTTCATGCGCCAGCCGGCGGGCCACCTCGCCCCACGCGGCGTCGCGCTGCGCCTGCAGCAGCGTGGTGATGTCGTCGAACACCAGCACGACGCCGCCCGGCGCTCCCCCGATGTCGTTGGGCAGCGCGGTGCACGCGCACACCAGCACTCGCTTGCCGGAGTCGGAAAGCAATTCGATCTGTTCGCGCCAGTCCAACTGTTCGGCGCCGAGCCGCTGTTTCACGCTGCCGATGAACTGCGTGAACAACGTGCCGTCGCTGATGGCTTCGTCGAATCTCGAGCCGACCGCCGCTTCCAGGTCCACACCCAGAATGGCGCTCGCTGCCTGGTTCGCCGTGCGCACCGTCAGATCCGGTTCCAAAGACACCACTCCCGTCGACAAGCGCGCCAGGATGACCGCAAGACCCGCCCGCTCCGCCTCCACCGCCTGCTGGCTGCGGCGGGTCTCCTCGCGTGCACGTCCCAGTCGTTTGGTCATGTCGTTGAATGAGGTCACCAGGAACCCGAGCTCATCGCGCGACGGCAGCGGCAGCTTGGTGTCGTAGTTGCCCTTGGCGACGGCGCGTGTTCCCGCAATCAAATCCTGCACCGGTTGCACCAGGCGCTGCGCGGCGAAGAAGGCGCCGTAAACGGCGGCAATCAACGACATCAGGACGACAAACGACAGAATCAGCACGTACGTCGACTTGAGCGGCCCACGCAGCTGCACCAAATTCGCATACTGCGTATACGACCGCTGCACGGTGTCCGCGAGCTGCGAGAGCTGTTGCGGCACCGGGTACAGCGCGATCAGGACCCGCGCGCCGGAACCGCCGCTGTTCTCGAGCGGCGACGCCGCGCGGATGACGTAACCGCCGACGGCGTCGGTATCCAGACTCACGTAAGGCCTGCCGCGCCGGACTTGCAGCATCATTTCGTCGGTCGCCGGAACGGGCAGCATGTCCATGGGGCGATCGGAACTGGTGGCGATGATCCGCGTCTGTGCGCCCACGACCGTGAATTCCAAGGCGGTGCTTTCGCGCCGCTCCCGATCCAGGGTACCGATCAACTCGAAATCGGACAGGGTCGACAGCTCGTGCGCGACCACCTGCGTGTGCTGCAGGAACTCGCGCACCCTGACCTCGAGCGCGGCATGCGACAATTCACGCGTATCCTTCAGTCCTTGACTGACCTCGATCTCGAACCAGCTGTCGATGCCGCGGTTCAGGAACTGCAGCGAGAAGTAGTAGACGATGAGAATGGGCGCCACCGCGAGGGCGCTGAAGATCGCGACGGTGCGGCCTTTCAAGCGCGAGCCCGGCACATGCCTGCGGTAGTCGCGCACCAGACGGGTGAGCTTGGCCGCCAGCAGCACGAACAGCGTGAGCATGCCCGAGATATTGATGAGCAGTATCCACGGCAGCCATTTGTCGAACTCCGCCGAATTCTGCGCGGCGGAGCCCAGGAGGTAGAGCGCGACCAGCCACAGCACGACACCGACGGTGCCCAGCACGGTGGAGCCGTATTTGCGCGTTAGGGCTGCAGCGTCCATGTGTACCAATCGCTTTCGCGATGCCATTCGTTGACCCAGAACATCAACATCCGCAGCGAGAACGGCACCGTCCCGTAATCGATTTTCGCCCGAACGTTGGCTTCGTAGCGCCGGTCGGCCGCTATCAAGGACTTATCCAGCACGGGCAGGCCGTGAATTTCGGACAGCTGTTCGAGCGCGGCGTCGAGCGTACCCAAGCTCTCTTGCTGGCCGCTGTTGTCGTTGCGCAGGATGAAGCGGGCGCTCACGGCGTTGTATTGCAGATGGTATCGCTGGATCAATTCGGCCACCCGCGAGTTGGGCAACAGCTGCCGGACGCGCTCGATATCGATGTCCAATTCCAGGCTGAGCGGCACGCCTTCGACCAAACCGCGGCGCACTGCGTCGCCCACCGGCAGATCGATCCGTGCATTCAGATGGTACACGCCATCCTTGAGTTCGAGGTCGGCGGATCGGACTTCGAAACGCCCTTCGAGTCCCTCCGCGCGGACCGGCGTGGCACCCGGAATTTCCGCGAGCAGTACCACGGCGATCAGCAGCACGGCGCCGCGCCGTAGCGCGCCGGTGTGTCTCGACCCTGCATCTTTGGATGGCGCGGCATTCATTGCTTGATCGCGGTCAATGCTTCAGCAAGGCAGCATAATAGAAGCCGTCGGCGCCCGCCTCGCCGGGAAGGATCTGGCGGCCGAAGCCGTCGGCATCGCCGAATCCCGGCCACCCCGGCCAACTCTCGGGTGGAACGATGCCGGCATCGGGAGTGCCGGCAAGGAATGCCGCCACCACGTCGCGATTTTCACTGCGAGTGACGGTGCAGGTGGCGTACACCAGACGACCGCCGGGCGCCAGCATGCGCCATGACGCGGCCAGCAGGCGCGCCTGCAGCAGGGGCAGTTTATCGATTTCAGAGGGAGACTTGCGCAGCCTGATATCCGGGTGGCGCCTGATCACCCCGAGGGCGGAACATGGCGCATCCAGCAGGATGCGGTCGAAGGGCACGCCATCCCACCAGGCGTCCGGTGTACCGGCATCGCCCGACTGAAGTTCGGCGCGCAGGTCGCCGCGCACGAGGTTCTCCTGCACACGGGTCAGGCGCTGCGGATCGATGTCGAGTGCCACCAAGTGTGCGAGGGAGGGCTCGCGCTCCGCAATCAAGGCGGTCTTGCCGCCCGGAGCCGCGCACGCATCGAGGACCCGCTGGCCGGAGGCGAGTTCCAGGGGAAACGCGACGCATTGCGCCCCCAAATCCTGTACGGAGACCAAACCCTGTGCGAACCCCGGCAGTTCGTGGACGTCGCACGGCGCATCGAGCGCGATGGCCAGCGGCACACGGGACTCCGCGCGGCCGCCGAGGCCCGCCTCGCGGAGCTGCTCCAAGTAGGACTCCGTGGTGGCGCGCCGGCCGTCGACCCGCAACCACATCGGCGCCTGGGCGTCGCCGGCCGCCAGTAATTGCGTCCAACGCACCGGCCAATCGGCGCGCAGGCGATCGGCGAGCCAGATCGGCGAGGCATGCCGGAGCGCGGGGTTGCGCGCGATGTCGGCATCCACCGTCTTACGCTCGCGCAGATAGCGCCGCAGCACCGCGTTGACGAGACCGCTGGCCCGCGCGGCATCGGTCGCCTTGGCGGCTTTCACCGCCGCGTCGACCACGGCGTACTCCGGAGTGCGCGCATCCTCCAACTCGAACAGCGCCACCGACAGCAGCGCTCTGACCAGCAGATCGAGCGATCTGACCGGCTGCGACAGCAACCGGCTCAGTATCGCCTCATGGCGGTAGTAACCGCGTACCGCTCCGTAGCTCAGGGAACGTACCGACGGCCCCAAGGCCGCCGGGGTCGCGGCCAGCGCATCGTGCAAGGCCGCATCGAGCGTGACTCCCTCGCGCAAAATCCGCGCCACGGCGTGGGCAGCGACCGAGCGAGCTCCCGCGGCAGGGTTGTTCATGGGCTTGCGAAACTCGAGAGTGCGGCCCGCTGCGACTTGAGAAATTCCGGGGCCGCCAACGGTTTGCGACCCGCGAGTTGCAGACGGAGCAACCGCAACGCACCGCGACCGCAGGCCACGTCGATGCCGGCGCTCGAGGCAGCGACCACGCTGCCCGGCGGCGCGGTGGCGGCGGACGGCGCGGTGGCGGCGGACGGCGGGGTGACGGCGGACGGCGGCGCCGCGGGCGTGCCGGGGACCAGCTCGGCGTCCCATACGCGCAGCTGCACCCCATTCATTCTGGTCTCGGCAACCGGCCAGGGATTGAAGGCGCGCACCCGCCGCAGGATGCTGACGGCCGCCTCGCGCCAGTCGATCAGCGCCTCGGCCTTGGTGATTTTCTCGGCGTAGGTGATGCCGAATTGCGATTGCGGCTGCTCGCGCGCGCGGCCGGCGGCGATCGCGTCCAAGGTCTCGACCAGAAGCTCGCCGCCGA
>Ga0209006_10005094_pt1 | contig 11931 bp, 9 predicted proteins | sample JacPin_JW_Ref_O2_FD_188567 | JGI IMG/M metagenome (GOLD analysis project Ga0209006, IMG submission 188567) | Forest soil microbial communities from Algoma, Ontario, Canada - Jack Pine, Ontario site 1_JW_Ref_O2 (SPAdes) (version 2) | ecosystem: Environmental > Terrestrial > Soil > Boreal...
TTCACAGCGCAGAAGCGGTTCGCGAATTGCTGTTTTCCTGCCCAATGCATCATTCAGGATCGCGAGAAGATTCAATCGCGAGAAGACAATAGAGTTCGTATTTGCGGATTACGAGGCGGGTTGTGAGTTCGTAAGCTGAGATCTTGTCTGACCCTGACCTGACGATTCTCGGTTTCCGTTTCACGATAATCCGCGGAAGAGATGATTCGCGGAAGAAATCTGAAATTAGGGATAAAGTTTTGCCAAGGAAGGTGAACATGTTGTTCGATGCCAAATCTCCCCGCTTCCGCGCGGGGCGCTCTCACCCGGGTCCCTACGGGGAAACGATCCTGAGGACGCTTTTCGTGATGCTTTGCGTGCTGGCCTGCTCTGTGCTGATGCTGGCCCAAACCACGATTTCCACGGGAAGCATTCAGGGCGTGGTCACTGACCCAACCGGCGCGGTGGTGAGCGGGGCGAAGATTTCCATCAACAACAAGGCCACGGGACGCGTAATCACCAGCACGACTACCTCGGCCGGCACCTACGGATCGGGTGCGCTGATTCCCGGAGATTACACGCTGAGAGTGGAGGCACAGGGATTCAGCACTTCGGAACTTGCCGTCATCGTGCAGGTCGGCGTCACCTCAACCGGGAACATCAAGTTACATGTTGGCCAGGCGGCGCAAGTCGTGGAAGTGCAGAGCAGCGAAGTCGCCGTCAACACCGAGCAGGCCACCGTGCAGGGAGTTCTGACCACCGAGCAAATCGAGAACCTGCCCATCAATGGACGAAACTTCCTCGACCTGGCCCAACTGGAGCCGGGAGTGCAGATCCAGGACGGCGGAAATTTTGACCCCACCAAGAATGGATTCTCTTCCATTTCGTTCGGCGGCCGTTTCGGACGCACTGCCCGCATCGAAGTCGACGGCCTCGACATCAGCGACGAAACCGTTGGCACCACCACGCAGAATGTCCCCGCAGGCGCCATTCAGGAATTTCAGATTCAGCAGTCCTCGCTCGATCTTTCCACCGAACTCACTTCTTCGGGATCGGTCAACGTGACCACCCGGTCCGGCACCAATGCCTACCACGGGGAAGGCTACTACTTTTTCCGCGATCAAACGCTGGACGCCGATCTGCCCGGCGGCACAGACAATCCTTTTCAGCGCAATCAATTTGGCGGCAGCTTTGGCGGAGCGATTCTGAAAGACAAGCTATTTTTCTTCGTGGACGGCGAACGGACCAAGCAGGATCTGCAAAACCCAGTGCTGCCGGGCGGCGCGTTCGCCACCGAAACCGGAAGTTACAGCTCGCCCTTCCGCGAGGTGGAAGCCCTCGGAAAGCTCGATTGGCAGATCAACAGCAAGTACCATTTTTTCTACCGCTTCTCTTACGATCAAAACCACAGCGTGCTGGCGTTCATCCCCAACAGCTTCCAGCCCTTCGGCAATGTGAACCACACGCCCGACCACGCCATGGGTCTGGATTTCAGCACGGGAAGTTACACGCACAGCATTCGTTTCGGTTACATGAAATTCCGCAACGGAATCGTGGACGCGGTTGCCGGGTCCAGTCTGGCCTCAAACCCCATCTCCGATCCGGCACCGGGACTCGAGCTAGCCATCGGCAACGATCCGGACTGCCTGACTGCCGGGGCAGACGATTTCTGTTCCGGGCCAAACTTCCTGGCTCCGCAGCAGACCTACCAGTCCGACCACCAGATCAAGTACGACGGAAGTAAAGCTCTTGGCGCGCACATTTTTCGCTACGGCGGCGGGTTCAATCATATTTCCGGCGGCGGCTTTGCCAGTTTTCTCGCTCTTGCTCCGGCTGTGGGGGCTGGGATCGCGGATTGCGCTCCTTTGTCACCATGCTCGGGAATGGCGGGCGGAGCGGCTAATCCCCTCAACTATCCCGCCAACACGGTGCAGCTGGGCAACGGACAGGGCTATGACTCAGAAATACCAGCCTTCGGCTTTCCTGCGGGCGGCAGCGGCCCCGACAACCGCATTTCGGCATACTTCGGAGACTCCTGGAAGGTCAAACCCAATCTCACCTTATCGTATGGAATTCGTTACGTCCGGGACTCCGGCCGCACCGACAGCGACCTGGGACCTATTTCGGCTTTGAATCAGTTCAACAATCAGTTCTATTCGAGCCTGGGCAATCGCGTGAATCAACCCAATCTCAACTTCGCGCCGCAATTGGGTATTGCCTATGATCCTTCCAGCAACGGCAAGACGGTGATTCGCGCGGGCATCGGCCTTTTCTACGAGAACTCGATCTGGAATAACATCGAATTCGACCGGCCCGCACGATTGCAGACGGGGCTATTCCTCGCAAATCCGACGGTGTGCTCAAGCGGACAGCCCAATCCGAATTTCACTCTGCCCGACGGGACGACGCCGAATCTTTCGTTTTGCGGCCAACCCATCGGACAGGCAGCCCCGGCGATCACGGCATTGCAGGCTCAGTATCAGGCAGCCACGGCCGCTGTCGGCGCAAAGGCTCCCAACCCATCGTTTATGGGAACAGCTCTGTCGGACGGGTTAGACGCGACGGGTACGGATCTGCTGGCGCCCACTTATGTCAGCCCGCGCTCCTTGCAAATGAACCTCGGCATCCAGCGTGAACTTCGTCCCGGGATGGTTTTCACCGTGGACTATCTGCGCAACATTGAGACTCACACCCTGCTCGCCGTGGATACCAACCACGTCGGCGACTATCGCTTTCCAGCCATGAATTTCACCGGGGTTGTTACCGCGGCCATACAAGCGACGGTGGCGAATAACCAGGGATCGGCAAACGCGGGTTGTGCTTCCCTGAATGCAGGACCGGCCATGGTCAGCTGCTACATCGCCCATGCCAACAAAACCTATTCGGCGGCGGGCGGCGGCGGACCGGATTCCTACGGCGGCACGATCGCCGACTTCGCCTCGAACGGCCTTGATTCCGGCTATTCGCTCTGCAGCGGAGGGCCTTGTCCCAACGCCGCTTTTCCAGGCATCAACCCGCTCATCGGCGCCAACCAGATGCTGTTCCCCATCGGTTACGCGAAAAATAACGCGTTACAAATGTCGCTCAAACAGCACCTGAAGAATCCGTTCCCGGGCATTTCAAACTTTGACCTGCAAGTGTCTTATCAGTTGCAGCGCTATGTCGCCGCGGCGCAGGATAACGACTTCGTCACCATCGCTACCGACTTCAACAACCCGCAACGCTATCTGGGGCCGAATGGGCTCGACCGCAAGAACCAGATATCTTTCGGTGGCACTGTGGACCTGCCCCTCCACTTCCGCGTCGGCATGATCGGACATTTCTACAGCCCGCTGCCCGTGACGCTCACCTTGAGCCCCACCGGTGGCCCCGGCGGCATCTTCGTGACGGATGTGACTGGCGACGGCACCGGCGATGGCAGTTTTGCCTCCAACGGGGGCCTCGGCGATGTTTTGCCGGGAACCAACATCGGCTCATTCGGCCATGGCATCAACCAGAACAACATCAACCAGGCGATCAACAAGTACAACCACATCGATGCCTCCCAGCCCACTCCGGCGGGTCAGGTGCTGATCAACAGCAACCTGTTCGGCGTGAATGCGACGCAAAGCTTATCGAATCTGCAGTCCTTGCAAGGAGTGCAGCAGCCCATCCCTACTGCTCCCTACGACGAAGCCGGTATGGGCTGGTTGCGCGCCTTCGACGTTAGTTTGAACTGGGTGTACAAGGTGAAGGATAAGTTCACCGTTCAGCCCGGTATTTCGTTTTTCAATGTGGCGAATTTCGCTAACTTCGACGGACCTGCCAACCCGTTGAGCGGAGTCCTGAACGGAAGTTGCGGATCGCTCAACGGCACTGGCTTCGGCATCTGCCCTACTCGGGGCCAGCAAAGCAGCAATCGCCTGGGCCTGGGTTCAGGCGTTTTCGCGCTAGGCTCTCCGCGAGTAATGGAGTTTTCGTTGAAGTTCAGCTTCTAACGGCCTATGGGGGGACAGCGGCCTCGGCGGTACACCGAGCGTAACGAGGGGCGTGTGCCGCGGGGAAAAGTTCGGTGCCCCGCAGCCTAAGGATTCAACTCGCTGCGCAAGCGCTTCGAGAGCCTCTCAATCTGCTTCAGCTTCAGCAGCACATCCTTGGGTAGCATGCCCTTCCTGATGCTCTCCACGTCGGCAGGAATCGTCTGCGCAGTTCGCGCCAACTCGGCCGCATCTCTCTGCACTTCGATCAAATCGATCCGGCCACCGGCGGGCGTCGTCGCAGGCTCCGGAGGAGGTACCAGCGGGGTTTGCTGCGAGGGCGGAGGTTGCGGCATCCCCTTGGTCGAGGCCTGCGCCTTTGCCGATCGGGAACAAAGCAACAGGGTGGCCAGGAATGCAACGAAAATAACATTCTTCACGGCGAATCTCCTACCAGAAGCACGATCTGCGAGAAGCCCGATTTCGCACGCCATTTTACTCCTGACGTGCTCGCTGGGTGTCGGCATCGCGGTCTTCCCGCTTGTGTACAATGTCAGCCATGCCTTTCCGTTCGCAGCCGGGCAATCCCAACGCCGCCAATCGCGGACGCACTCCACCTCCGGAAGATACTTTTGAAGAAGCTGCCTTCCTCAAGTCTTTAGGTGAGAAGCAGAAGCCGGTGTCGGTAAAACTGCTGGACGGGCAAACATTCCGCGGCTGGATCGAGTATTACGACAAGCACATGATCCGGCTCACCCGGGAGGGCGCACCCAACCTGTTCATCTTCAAACACGAGATCATGTACATTGCCGAAGACGGCGGGAAGCGGAAATGAAGCGGCGTTTCCGGCGGGGGATTGTGAACGCCGCTCCAGACAAGTCAGATTTCAGATTGCAGATTCTAGATTGAAAATCTGAGATCTGAAATCCGAGATCTGCGTCTGAAATCGCCTTCTCGAATCGTAAATGGATTACTTCAACGAAGATGCCATCTAGCTCCCAGCGTCGCGACAACTTCCTCCCCGCCATGTCAGCAATCGCCCGCGAAGCGGGTGCGCTGCTGATGCATTATTTTCAGAAGCACATCAAGATCGAATACAAGGGCGACGCCGATCTGGTCACAGCGGCCGACCGCGCTTCCGAAGCGCTGATTCGTGAACGCATCCAGCAGCAGTTTCCCGGGCACGATGTGCTAGGCGAAGAACAGGGATTGAACGACCAGGGCAGCGACTACCGCTGGTATGTCGACCCCCTCGACGGCACCACCAACTTCGCCCACGGCTATCCGGTTTTCTGCGTGTCGATGGCGCTGGAGTATCGAGAATCACAGAAGCAAGCCCAGCGCATTGCGGGTGTGGTTTACGACCCCACGCGCGACGAGCTTTTTTCCGGGGAGCAGGGCAGAGGAGCGCATCTGAACGGTGCGCCCATGCAAGTTTCGCAAACTGCACATTTGAAGGAGAGTCTGCTAGCCACCGGATTTCCCAGTCAAAAGCGACACAAGAATCCGAACATTCACTTCTATCACCAGATCACGCTGCGAACCCACGGCGTGCGGCGCGCCGGATCGGCGGCGCTCGATCTGTGCAACGTGGCCAGCGGACGTTTTGACGGCTTCTGGGAATTCAATCTCAATCCCTGGGACACGGCCGCCGGCGCTCTGATTGTGGAGGAAGCGGGGGGCAGAGTGAGCCGCTTCGACGGTTCTCCGTTCGAAATCGACAGCCGTGAGACCCTGGCTTCGAATAAATTGCTCCACCCGGCGCTGGTGCTCGAGTTCAAAGAAATCTTTGCTGGCCGCGGACTCGATCCGCTGCCCAGCCCGCTCGGTTACAAGAAATGAACCGGAGCCGCGGAAGCCGCTTAGCTCACCGAAGTAGGCGAGTGCTGCCTGCGAAAATCACGCCGCTACTCATTGTGGCAATCATCCTGCTGGGTTCGGCAGTGCTCGTCGGCGGTTCGGCCGGCTCATCGGCGGCCGCTCCTGACGCGGTGTATATGCAATCGTTTGAGAAGTGGGAGGCGGAACAGATCGACGACTTGAAGCAGAACTGGCTGCCCCTGGCCGGGCTGTACTGGCTGAAGCCGGGAGCGAATAGTTTTGGCGCTGCACCTGACAACGCTCTCGTCTTTCCGAAAGGGCCGCCGCATGCCGGAGAATTTGATCTCGAGGGTAGAGACGTCATCGTCAAGCCACTTCCGGACACTCACGCTACGATGGCGGACAAGCCGCTTACCACGGTGAAGCTGGATCCCGACGTTTCGGGTCACGCATCGATGGTGGAGATGGGTACGCTGCAGTTTCACGTGATCGTGCGCGGCGAACGCGTTGGGATTCGCCTCAAAGACACTGAGAGCTCCTCGCTACGCACCTTTCACGGACTGATATTTTATCCCTTGGACATGAATTACCGGGTCACGGCGACTTGGGTTCCCGCCGAGGGCAAGAGGACGATTGATATTCCCAATGTGCTGGGCGATGTTACTTCGACGCCGGTGTTGGGCACAGCAGCGTTCAAGATAAACGGACAGGAACTGCAACTCACCGACTTGGGTGGCAATCCTGCAAAGGGCCTTTTCTTCGTTTTCAATGATCTGACGGCGAAGAGCGATACGTACCCAGGCGGACGATTTCTCGAGACCGAACCCGTGGTGAACGGGACCGTGGTGCTTGACTTCAACCGGGCACACAACCCGCCGTGTGCGGTAACTCCTTATGCCACTTGTCCGTTGGCGCCAAAGGAGAACCGGCTGGCAGTGGCGATCCCTGCCGGCGAGAGGTTCGACAAGGCAGCGCACCACTAACGCCGTTCACGTTCCCTCCGCGGCGTTACAATAGCAGGGGACACGCCGAAGTTGCTTTCGACTTGTCCCTCTATTTCTGACCCTCGCAGGTTCAACGTGATCGAATCACTCCTCACCCGCAAGATTGAAAAGCGCCCCGACAGAGTCACACTGCAGGGACGCATTCTTTTTCTCACCGAAGATCCGGAACTCATCCGGAAGCAGCTCGCAGGCGAAGACCTGCCCTGGGACACGAAGAATCCCGCCGCGAATCCCAAACTGCGCGATGACATCTCCACCGACGAAATCACCCCCGCACACTACTGTTTCTATTTCGACGAAACTCTCGGCGAAATTCCTTATCTCGGCCTGAAATGCGGCAGCGTGACGCCCATTGGCCGTGGCGACGTGAAGCGCGGCGGATTCGTTTGCGCGGTCAGCGGCAAGCGTCGCGGCAAGGGCTCAAGCCGCGAGCAGTCGCCCTATGCGGAAATGTGCGCCGGCATTAGCGTGGTAATCGCCGAGAACATCGAACGCATCTACAAACAGAATTGCCAGAACTTGGGCCTGCTGACGTCGACCAACTTCTCGCTGATCGATCGCATTCGCGGCGGGGAAGAAATCGCGCTGAGCGAATTCACCGCTGGCGAAGATGAAATTACGCGCCAGGTAATCGAATACGGCGGACTGTTTCCGTTTAACGTGGCGAGGATGCAGGGGAAAGTGTTTCTCCCGCCAATCGCGACCGCGAGCACCCGCCCGATGACGGTCGCCGAAAAGATTTTCGCCCGCCACATGATCCAACCCACCAACCATGGAGAGACGGACGCCCCTGTCCGTCCCGAGCCCAGCTCGGCGGCCGTAGGCGTCGCTTCCGTCAAGCCTGGAGATACCGGCTTCGCCCGCGCCGATCTCCGCTTCAGTCACGAATACGTCACGCCCATGGCGGCAATCTTTTTCGAACGCTACGTCGGCAAAGATGCCAAGGTGAACGACGCATCCAGCATCATTTTCTTTCGCGACCACCTGACGTTTCTCGACGAAGTAATCTCCGAAGAGAAAAAGAAACTCGGCCTGCTGGACCTGGCCACTCAACTCAAACTCAAGCAGCAGGATTTCGCCGCCAAGCAGGGAATCAAGCTGCACGGAGAATTAAAAGACCGCAAAGGTTCGGAAGGTATTTGCCATTCCATTGTGCTCGAGAGCTACGCGCTGCCGGGGCAGTTAAATATCGGCTCCGACTCGCACACGCCGCATGTGGGCGCAATCGGCTGTGTGGCCTTCGGCATCGGCACGACCGACGTCTTCAATTCCTGGATCACGAAAGACGTGCGCGTCAAAGTCCCGGAGTCGGTGAAGATCGTAATCCGCGGCCGCAAACACGCCAATGTCACCGCCAAAGATTTCATCCTGAAAATTCTCAGCCTCGACTACGTGCGCAGCGGCAAGGCTCTCGCGAAAGTAATGGAATACGCGGGTGACGCCATCGAAGATCTCAGCGTCGACGAACGCGCCACCATGACCAACATGGCTGCCGAGATTGGCGGCTTCACCGGCATCGTCGCGCCCGACAAAAAAGCTGTCGACTTCCTGGTCGAGCGCCGCAACCTGGACCGCAAAAAAGCCGAGGCCATGATCGAGGGCCTCTACAGCGACAAGGGCGCGCAGTATGCTCACGTGATCGAGCTCGACGCCGCCGAAATTACGCCGATGGTTGCAACTCCCGGCGATCCGGGCAACGGAAAATATATTCGCGAGCTGCATACGCCCGTCCCGGTCGAGATCGCTTACGGTGGCACCTGCACTGCGGGCAAGAATGAAGACATGGATATGTACGCCGCGGTCCTGGCCGATGCGCTCAAGCAGGGCAAACGCATCGCCGATTCGGTGAAGTTTTACATCCAGTTCGGCTCGCAGGAGACCCGTGAATACTGCATGCGTCGCGGATATCTCGAAGTTTTTCAGAAAGCCGGCGCGATCGTGATCGAGCCCAGTTGCGGCGCCTGCATCAACGCCGGCCCGGGAGTTTCCACGCGCCCCGATCAAATCGTGATCAGCGCCCAGAACCGCAACTTCCCCGGCCGCAGCGGCCCCGGACAAATGTATCTGGCCTCACCGTATACCGTTGCAGCCAGCGCGGTGGCCGGCTACATCGTGGAGTACGAACCCAGCGAGAAGAAGGAATTAGTGGGCGTTTAGACATCGCTGCTCTGAAGATGCGCGCTGTCATCGTGAGAGTTTGTGACTTTTTTGAATTTTTGGCGATTTTGTCGTCGTTACTGTTTTGTTGGCAGTATCGATTTTTGGCAACATCGAAATAGTCACAAACTCTGAGCGAAGCGAAGGACTTTTGCAATCCTCTACCGTCGCACAGGTCCTTTGGCTCGCAAAAAACACGGACCTGAGGATGACAAAGTTTCGGCACAGAGTACGGTGAAGTAAGTTACCCTGCTCACCAGTACGATTCCCTTGCGTCTCATCCTTCGAGGAGAACGCTCATGACCCGCTCCCGCCCCTTTCTGATCGCCTCCATCACCATCAGCTTCGCCATCGCCGCCGCGGCGTTTCACCCGCCCGCTCCCAAAGTCGAGATTTCAGCAGCCTCATCCGCAGGTTCGTTAATGCCCGCGTCTCCCATGCTCGCGCCGCGCTCCGGACACAGCGCCACTCTCTTGCCCGACGGCAAAGTCCTCATCGCCGGCGGCATGCGTCGTAATCAGGATTTCTACAAGTCGGCGGAACTCTACGATCCCGCCACTAGCAAGTTTCAGTCCACAGGAGAAATGAGCCTCGGTCGCGTCGGCCACATTGCGGTCCTGCTGGGTTCGGGCAAGGTCCTGATCGCCGGAGGCTGGATCAGTTCTCACGGCACCACCGACTCAGCGGAACTGTATGACCCCGCTACGGGAAAATTCACCGCGATCTCGAAGATGACCACGCGGCGCGCCCGCGCGACCGCGACGCTACTCGCAAGCGGTAACGTGCTGATTGCGACCGGTGCCGATCGCGACGGCCCTGACGCGGCGCTTGCTTCGGCGGAAATATTCAATGCAGACACTCTACGATTTCAGCCCACCGGATCCCTGCACCGTCCGCGTTTGGGGCAAACGGCAACCTTGCTCAACGACGGGAAGGTCCTCATGGCCGGTGGCGGCAATGGAGGCCTCATCGGGACCGCAGAGCTATACGACCCTAAGACCGGAACCTTCAGCGAAACCGGTAGTCTGATTACCCCGCGCCACAAACACACTGCAGGTCTTCTTCCCGATGGTTGCGTGCTGATCGCCGCAGGCTCCGACGAGCGCGACTGGAACGGTAATCTAAATAGTGCGGAAATTTACGATCCTCGTACGGGGAAGTTCACATCGGCCGCAAACCTGAACGCCCCCCGCTTCAAATTGCCCGACGAAGCCGTGCAGCTTCCATCGGGAAAGCTGCTGGTCGCCGGCGGCAGCAAGGAGGCGGAGGTCTTCGACCCGGCCAGCGGCAAGTTCGCCGTGGTCGCAGGCCAGATGAATGACCGGTGGCACTACATTTCCGAGACTAGGCTCCGCGACGGCAGCGTGCTGCTGGCTGGAGGCTATCCCAACAGCGATCAGACCACGGCCGCGACCTGGATTTACCGGCCTTGATCTCTCCGTTTTCCGCCGCTTAGAGCGGCTCGCCTCCCGTAAGTGGTTGATTTCAGCTAGGATGGCTGAAATCAGCCACTCGGATCTTTGCAACTTTTTCCGCGCTGCCGAGTTCAAATGAGTAGGCGCTTCCAGACGGAGACGGTGGATCTGGAGCAGGGGGTAACAAAAATGCGATATCTAAAGTATGTGGCGTTGCTGGCGGTTTTGATGGTTCCACTGGCTTACTCGCAGGCGCAGGTCAGTGTGGGCGTGGGCGTCGGCCCGGGCTATGTTGGAGCAGCTCCGGTCTGCGACTACGGTTACTACAGCTACTATCCTTACGCGTGTGCTCCGTACGGATATTACGGGCCTAGCTGGTTTGCCGGCGGAGTCTTCATCGGCGCCGGCCCGTGGTATCACTGGGGCGGTGGCGGATGGGGCCGTGGCTTCTACGGACGCGGCGGCTATGGCTACGGACGCGGCTACGGTTACGGCGGACGAGGCTTCGCTGGACGCGGGTTCGCGGGACGCGGTTACGCGGGACGTGGCTTTGCGGGACGTGGTCCGGTCGGCGGATTTCACGGCGGCTCAGTTCGCGGCGGAGGCGGCTTCCACGGTGGGGGAGGTTTCCACGGTGGTGGGGGCGGACACGGTGGCGGCGGTGGACACCGCTAAATCGATCGCGAATCGGTAGCAACGATCGGCAACAGCGGCCGGCAAGCAAACTCTTGCCGGCCGCTTCCTTTTTTGGTAGAGATTCAAGCAGTGGAAGCCAAGATTAAGAGGTAAGTACATGCCCGATCCATCCAAACTTATCGACAAACGAATCGCAGACCTTGCTGACTGGCGCGGCAAAATGCTTGCTCATGTTCGCAAAATCATCCATCAGGCTGATCCCCAGGTAGTCGAGGAATGGAAATGGATGGGCTCTCCCTGTTGGTCTCATGGCGGACTGATCCTGGTGGCCAACGCTCACAAAGATAAGGTAAAGCTGACGTTCTCAAACGGCGCAAGCCTTCCCGATCCGGATAAGATCTTCAACGCCGGTCTGCAAGGCAACAAGTGGCGAGCCATCGATTTCCATCAGGGTGACCAAATGAATGAGCGCGCCCTGAAAAATCTTGTCAGTGCCGCTGTGGCACATAATCTTGCGGCGTTTGCCAAGAAGAAAAGGAAGAAGTAAAACAAAACTTCCTACGATCGGATCAAAGTCTGGATTGTGAGAAATCAGCGGCCTAGAATCGGGCAGCATAGCTTGCGTTCTACCTCGTTTTGGTTGGTGGCAAAGCGGCCCTCATTTACGGGATTTGGAGACTGGCAGAATCCCAAGGGAGACCGCCCTGGCCTCCACTCATTGCGAGCATATTCTGCGCCAGGGTCGTCTTCTTTAGCGCTCCTCATCCGCCCCATTTTTTCCGCCCCGTGCCAGCCATTTCTTGCTAGAATGTGCGGTTCCGTGGGGTACCGGGGAAACCGGCACTGGTAGTAAAATAGCTGTATAGATCTTAGGAGACAGAAACCCTTATGGCCTATGTAATTGCCGAGCCTTGCATCAACACCAAGGACACTGCCTGCGTCGATGCGTGTCCGGTGGATTGC
>Ga0209006_10005095_pt1 | contig 11929 bp, 13 predicted proteins | sample JacPin_JW_Ref_O2_FD_188567 | JGI IMG/M metagenome (GOLD analysis project Ga0209006, IMG submission 188567) | Forest soil microbial communities from Algoma, Ontario, Canada - Jack Pine, Ontario site 1_JW_Ref_O2 (SPAdes) (version 2) | ecosystem: Environmental > Terrestrial > Soil > Boreal...
AATCGAGTGGGTGCCTCTTTGCGCACTGACATTGTCGGCGAAGGTATGCCGCCGTAACAACCGGCTCTGCGGCGTGGTGGCGGACTCCCCCAGGGCGAAGTCATTCACCCCGAGGACGGTGATCATGGGGCCGTCCGAATTCGTGGCGGAATCCCACCCGAGACAGGGAGCCGGGCACTGCGCCAGGGTCGGGGGCGCGTTGGTATTGGACCAGAAGGTGTACGAATAGCGGAACTCGTTGGTAGTGGTTGGCGTGATGACGCTAATCAGTGAAAAAACTCCGGAATCAGCCCAATTGGTATTCACCGCCCAGTCCGATGGCAGATCTCCGACGCCGGGCGGCGCATAGGAGTTGTTGCCATCGTGCGAATAACGGAGAAAGGCGTTGTTCCTGGAATTGATCCGCCAGTCCAGCCGCTCGGTGAGCTCGTTGGCGTGATAAGGACTGGGGGCGTTGGTCCCGAACGCCTGGAACAGGGGATCGCTCGGGAAGGCGCTGAACAGCGCGGTCTGGTCGATATGCTCGAGGCTGGTAAAGAAGAACAGCTTGTCTTTCTTGATGGGCCCGCCGAACCAGAAGCCTCCCTGCTTCCGGCCGAAGTAGGGACTGGACGGCTCGCCCGGCTCGTGCGCCAGGGTCGGAAAGGCCGACATGTTATGGTCCCGATAGAAGAAGAACCCGCTGCCGTGAAAGTCGTTACCGCCGGAGCGCGTTACCACGTTGATGGCGCCGCCCGCTCCTATGCCCGTCGAGAGGTCGAAGTTGGTGGAGGAGAGTTGGAATTCCTGCACCACTTCCTGGGAGAAGTTCTGCTGCGTGCCGCCGGTGATGGAATCCTGTACGGTAGCGCCGTCCACGGTGATGCGCACCGAGTTGTTGGCGGAGCTGGCGCCCAGGATGGATACGTCAAACTGCTTGTTAAACTGGCCCACGTTGTTGGCCGTCACGCTCACACCCGGCTCCAGCATGGACAACTGCAGGAAGCTGCGGCCGTTCAACGGCAGGTTTTGAATGGCTTCGTGCGTGATCACGCCCGAAATTTCGTGACTGTCGTAATTGATCTGGGCCGACTCGGCTTGCACGCTGATGATTTCCGTCTCGGACCCCACTTGCATCTCCAGGTCCACCGAGGTGACCTGGCCGGTCTGCACGGCGGTGCTCTGCTCGAGAGTGCGGAACCCGGTCGCCTCGGCCTTAATGCTGTAGTTACCGCCGGGCAGCGACGCGGCGCTGAAAATACCTTCCCCCGACGTCGTCATCTTCCGCTCGAGGCCGGTATCCTTGTTGGTCACCGTGACGGCCACGCCCGGCATGATGGCCCCGGTGGAGTCGTGCAGGGTGCCGGTAAGCGAGCCCACCGGTGCTTGCGCCAGGCAGGCCATGGCGCCCAAGACCGCCACACTGAAAAGCGACACACCTAGTCGCAGCCGATCGAACATTTACCTTCTCCTGTTTAAGATTACGAAATTATGAAGCGACTAAGACCCTGCGGCATCCGTTAGGACAGTTTACCATGCGACCGATTTCTACTGCACGATTCGTAGTACTATATCCTTCAGGACTCTTAGCGCCTGCATCGTTTGCCTGGCGGTCCACATGTCTCTCCCCGTGTTAACGTAAAGGGAATGCAACAGGAGTCTCTTGACGCGGAACCAGTCGTAACACCTCTTACGGCGGCGGAAAAAAGCGAGAAAATCAGACAGGCGCAGGCAACCGTCCAGGCGCATCATTTCATATTTCTGGGCGGCCTGCACCGCAGCGGCACCACGCTGCTGTTCCGCATGCTGCGCGAGCACCCCGCCCTCAGCGGGTTTGCCAATAACCAGAACGCCGAGGAATGGCTGGCCGCGGAGGACGAGGGCCAGTACTTGCAGTCGGTTTATCCGCAGGCTATCTATTGGGGAGGACCTGGCAAGTTCGCCTTTTCTCCCGATGCCCACCTGACCGAGCAATCCGAGTTGCTGACGGTCGAGAATAAGGCGAAGTTGGCCGTGCAGTGGTTTCCCTACTGGGACCTGTCCAAACACTTTCTGCTGGAGAAGTCTCCCCCCAATCTCATCTGGACGCGTTTTTTGCAAAGCGCTTTCCCGAACTCCTCTTTTGTGATCATCGAGCGGCATCCGGTAGCCGTCTCCCTGGCTACGGAAAAATGGAGTCCCACGGGCCTGCCGTCGCTGGTTGAGCACTGGCTGGCGGCCCATGAGACCTCCGCGGCGGATCGTCCTTACTTGCAGCGGGTCATGACCATCAAGTACGAGACCCTGGTGTCGGAGCCGGCCCCCACGCTGCGCCAGATCTATGCATTTCTGGGAATTGAGCCGCACCCCACCACCTTCGAGGCCACCACCGAACACAACCAGCGATACTTTGCGCAGTGGTCCGAGCTTAAGAAGAATCCGGAAACCAGGCCGGTCATTGAGCAGATTATCAAGCGGCACGAGGCCCGCGTGCGCGCCTTCGGATACAGTCTCGAAGACCTCGCGGTTTGTGAAACAAGTCTAGTCTAGCGTCCCGTAACGGCACGGGCACGCCGGCCAAACAGTCGGGAAACTTTGCGGGAGAGAGTAAAATCCCCCGGAGCTGTGTTTAAGACAGATGGGTCCCGACTTTACAACATAGGAATACAAATGATCTCCCGATGGCTTCCGCGGCCGTTTCGGAAAGCATTTCTGGTCCTGATCCCGCTGCTCGCGGGCGCCCGTTTCCTGGCGGCTCAGTACAGTTCGTTAAGCTCGTACACGGCAAGCTTCACGGGCACGGTCGCCAGCCTCACCAGCCAGTACGCGCCGGCGGCTAAATCGCCGGTAATCATAGGCGCCAATCTGTATCTGGCGCACGGGGCCATTGTGCCGGGCGTAGATACGCAGACGCTGTTGGATTATGTGGACGGCTTGAAAGCCGCCGGCGCCCAGCGCATCGATTTCAATCCGGGACTCACCACTATAAACAATTCAACCTCAGCGGCGAAGTACGACGCCGTGGTCCAGCATATACGGCAGTTGGGGCTGCGCCTCGCGATCAATCCGGAGTTTAACGCGCCGGGTGATGGGATCATTACCTCTTTCGAGCAGTATCAGACCATGGCATTAGCGGCCTATCAGCAGCTGGCGGCCCGCTATCAACCCGACCGTTTCGTGATCGTCCACGAGCCCACCACCATGGCCGGCCGCATGGGCCTGACAACCACGGTGGCGGATTGGGATGGATTCGTTAACGCTTTAGCTCCTGTCATCAAGGCCGCTTCGCCGCGAACCCTGGTGGGCGCGGGAGACTTTTACGGCGCCCGGCCGAACGGGCAGGGGAACAGCACGGAACTCGCTTATTATGCGGATTTCGTCGCCAATCCCGTCCTGGACTTTACCACCATGGACGTTTATGCGGACGATGCCGGCAGCATCGCCCAATTTGCCGCATGGGCGCAGATGGCCCATATGAACAACAAGTTAGTGTACATGGAGGAGACCGCGCGGCCGCAGTTCCTTCCCGATCCGCTGCCGGCAGACTGGGCCACTCAGTCGAATGAAGCGATCGCCGTTTACGGGTCCGGTTACTCCGCATTCGCTCCGTTGGACGCGGCGTGGTTAGCGGCCATGACCGCGTTTGCCTCCGCCAACGGGATGGAGGCTATGACTTATTTCCAGACCAATACCTTGTTTCTGTACGTAAGCAGCGGCGTAACTGATGCGACCAGCCCGACATACATTGAGGCACTGATCGCCGCCGTCGCCGCAGAGCCAACCAGTAGTATCTCCAGTGCCAATAACGCCACCACTCCGACTTCCACCGCAACAGCTCTACTCAGCCAGAATCAACAGTTGGGAATCCAGCAGGTCACCAGTCTTTCCAATGCCAGCTATGCGACGATTCCCAGTATTTACAACCCTGGTTGTGGGTCTGCAACCAACCCGTGTAACGCCAATACCACGGTCGCTCCCGATGGGCTGGTGAGCGCTTTCGGCGCAGACCTGGCGACCACCACTGCCATGTCGCTAAGCTTCCCCGCCTCTCTCGGAGGTACCTCCATTACACTGCTGGACAGCCAGAACCACTCTTATCCCGTGCAGATCTACTCGGTATCGCCTCAGCAGGTGAACTACCTGGTGCCCAGCGCGGCTAACCCCGGCCCGGCTACCCTGACGGTAACCAGCGCCGACGGCGTTACGACTGTCGGCATCGTGCTGGTCCAACCGGTAGCGCCGGGCCTGTATACCGCCAATGCCAATGGCCAGGGCCCCGCGGCGGCTATCGCCGTTACCACGCACGCCGATCGGTCGCAATCTACCGTGGATACCTTCACCTGCGGCAGCACGGCGGGGAGCTGCGTGCCGGCGCCCATCAGCCTGGGCTCGTCCACCGATACTTTGGTCGTAGAGTTGTTCGGCACCGGCATACGCCACGTGTCTTCGCTGGCTGCCGTCAGCGCTACGATCAATGGGCAGGCCGTACAAGTCCTGTACGCCAATGCGCAGCCGAGCGATACGGGCCTCGATCAGATCAACTTGCTGATCCCGCCGAGCCTGGCCGGCAGCGGGCAGGTGGATGTAGGGGTGACGATTGCCACCACTGCCGGCGTCACAGTGCCGCTCAATACCGTGACCCTCAATATTCAATAAGCGCTTACCAGGCGCCCATGTCTTCGCGGATCATGTTGAAGGGGTTGGTCATGCGCGGAGACAGCTTGCCGTTCTTGATCTTGCCGTTCTCAAAGCGAATGATGACTCTGCCGCTCAAGGCTTTGACTCTCCAGGCGGACAGCCGCTTGGAAGAGATGGCCCCATCGATGGTGACCGTGTCGCCATCGACTGTGATGGAATTCTTCTTGACCATTTTCAGATCCGCGGCGAAGCGGTCTTTGTGCCAGTCGGTAATAGCCTGCCGCCCCGTGTACATGGTCATGTTGAAATCCACGTTGGAGTCGTCGGTGAAAAATTCCATGCAGCGGTCCATGTCCCGCGCATGAAACGCCTCCAGATAGGCTTCGGCGAGCGCCTTCAGATCAGTTTGGGATATGACTTGATTTTCCATATCGTTTAAACTCGATGTTGTTCCCAGATAGCCACGGCCACCGCGCCTTCCTTCCGCACGGGATCTTCCGTCTGGCCGGTAGCCTCCAGCTTTTCCGCCAGCCAGGTTTCCACTTCCGTCTCCATCTCCGCCGCCAGCTTGGGCTCTTCGGCGGCGATATTGTGGATCTCCCCCGGGTCCGTCTCCAGATCGTAGAGCTCCCGGTCCGGATTCCCCAGCAGATCCGGCTGCCGCGCCAGGATGAACTTATAGCGGTCGTTGCGCAGATAATACTTGGCCTGCCAGGTGGATTCCAGGCCAATCACACGGTCGTATCCGGCGGGCTCTTCCTCTCCGGTCAGTTGCTTCAGAAAACTGCCGCCGTCCAGATCGTCGGGAGGCTGCACGCCGGCTGCCTCGAGTAATGTAGGCATGACGTCGGACAACTGGCGGAAAGGCGCGATACGACTGCCCGTACGCAGCTTGCCGCCCGGCCAGCGCACGATCAGCGGGACCCGTACCGTGCAATCGTAGAGACCGTAGTGATCGTAAAAGATGCGGTGATCGGTCATGCTTTCGCCGTGGTCCGCCAGCAGCACGATCATGGTGTCTTCGGCCATCCCCTGCTTTTCGAGGGTATCCTCGAGCGCCGCGATGCCTTCGTCCAGATAGCGTAGCTCGCGGTCGTAGAGCGCCGTGACATAGTTGGGGTCCGTGATGAGCCCACTGGGAGTGCGCAGCCAGGTATCCCGCGCCATGGCGCCGACCGGATGATCCCACCATTCGTCGAGCGCGTGATTATCCCGATCGGTGGGATTGCCGCCGTTATAGAACAGGCCCCGCATACGCTCCGGCGGGACGTAGGGATAATGCACGTCCCAGTAGTGTATGAACATGAAAAAAGGCCCCTTCGGAACGGTCTTGATCCAGTGGAAGGCCCGCTCGTTCAACTCCTCCTGGGTGACAGAGGCGTAAAAGAGGTGGTGCAGGCTGGGGTCGATCAGGTATTCATAGCCGCGCCCGAACCAGATGCGCTCTCGAAACAGCGTGTCTACCGAACAGGTGGCGTAACCCTCGTCCAGCAGCATTTCCGCCAGAAACGGCGTCCCGCGGGCCAGCTTGGCTCTGCCGCCGTGCGCCACCACGCCATGCGTGACCGGGTGCAACCCGGTGAAAATGGTGGTATGGGACGGCTGCGTGGGAATGCCCGGCGCAAACATCTTTTCGAAGAGCACACCCTGGCAGGCCAGCTGATCGATATGCGGACTGGTCGGCTGGGGATACCCGTAGCATCCCAGGTGATTGGCGCGCAGAGAATCCGCCGTGATCAAAATAATATTGGGTTTAGCCTGCATGAATCCAACAATCGTCAGGCCCGTAGGGCGCCTTGGCGAACCTTATTCGATATAGCCCAATTCCCGCAGTCGCTCGACAACGATGGCTTCGTCTTCCGGCCGGATTACCTGTACGGGTTCTTCCGGGACGCCTTGGGGGTCCGGTTTGGCCGGCGGATCGGGGACAACGGAGTTTTTCTTCTGAGGTTCCTGCTCCATATTTCTAATAGACCGATCTTGCTACGATAGCATGCGCCGCCGATCAAAACCAACATCCGCGCGGTTTTCCCAGGGCGTAATGGTACCGCACCTGCCCGAAAAGGGACCATCCCCTTGGCGCGATGCAAGGCTTCTTATCGAAGGCAATCCTGGATAATAGCCAGAATTTATAGCTATAATCAGGACAGCATGGACGTTTCTATCGTCGAAGCCAAGAACCGTCTCCCCGAGCTTATCCGCGCTGTCGAGGATGGGGAAAAGGTGGTCATTACCCGTCACGGCAAACCCGTGGCCCAACTAGCCCCGGCGCCTCCGGAACGCCGTCAGGTCCGCCTCGGCGGCATGAAGGACCGCATCCAGCTCCTGCCCGGCTGGGATGCGCCCATCGATCTCGACCGCTTTTTGCAAGGCGACCTGTGAGCGGGTATCTCCTCGATACCAACGCTGCGCTGATTGCCTTGACCGATCCCGACAGGCTCCCCGCCCCCGTGCGCACGGCGCTGCTGACCGGTCCCAACATCCTCAGCGTGGTTTGCTACTGGGAGGTCCTGCTCAAAAGCATGAAAGGAAGTTTAAAGGTGGACGACCCGCGCACCTGGTGGCGGGACGCCCTCGATCAACTGGCCGCCACCCCGCTCGCCCTGCGCCCGGAGCACGTGGCGGAGGTTTACACTCTGCCGCCGCTCCATAAAGATCCGTTCGACCGGATGCTGATCGCACAAGCGACCGCGGAAGAGCTGGAACTGGTAACCACCGATGGTGAGATTCCGCGCTACGCTTCGACGCGTCTGCGGGTAGTTTCATGACCTATGCCTTCGGCGGCAACCAGCCGGCCGCCAGGATCTCGGACTTCAGATCCCAGATGCACGCGCTCGGAAACTTCTCGATGTCGATCCCGGTTTCCGTGGCCGCCAGATCGGCCGCTCTGTGCCAAATCTTTTGCAGATCCCTGGGGCGGAGGCGTATCCGCAGGCTGGGGCTCTGTTCCAGCAAGGTTTCGATTTCGACGCGTCGCGTACCAATGGTGACCAGCCAGGATCGCGAGCGTTTTCTCGGCTGATAAGACCACTTCAAAAGGGGAATGATCAGGGTACGCAAGCGGCTCTGCAGCTCATGGTAGTCGGCGGCGGACAAAAGGCGCATCTCCTCGGCCAGGCCGGCGATATCGAGGCTCTCGAAGTCATGGTCTTCGAGCAGACTGGCAGTTGCGCTGGCCCAGGCGGCGCGGTCGGTTTCGCGTGTGTGGCGGGCATCGATTAAGCCATTGTAAGCCTTAGCGCTTGCGCGCTTGCTGGGCGCTCTGGCGGTAAGGAGTGTCATGATACGCACTGGTATCGGGTTAGAAACACCGCCCGTCAATTGATTTACCTGTCCTGCGCTCCGTGCCAGATGTGAAGGATTTCAACCACGTCTTCCATCACGCGGTAAACCGCGACGTACGGTAGTGGAGAAAACACCAATTCGCGCGTTCCGGAGTGTTTGCCTTTGCGTCCGCGATGCGGGGAGTTGACGAGGTTTTCGCAGCCCTCATAGATTGCCTCCGCCACCTCGCGGGCCGCGGTGGGATTATCGCGACGGATGTATCGAGTGATGCTGTAAAGATCCTGGGACGCGGGTACCGTCCATCGCAGTCGCATCAGGACTGCAATATCTTTTCGACATTGGCCCAGACTTCCGCAGGCTCGACAAATTCCCCGCGTTCTGCGGCGGCGATGCCCTTTTGGACTCCCGCGAGAAAGCGGGCTTGAACTTCCAACATGCGATTGATGGTTTCCTTCACCACCTGCTCCGCGTCGGTGCCATTATGGCTGGCGATGCGCGAAAGTTGTGCTTCCTGCTCAGGAGTGAAATGGACTTCCATTACGCCTAGGGTAAGAAGTGGCGAGTGTTTCTGTCAACCGGATCAGGTGACCATAGGGGGAGTGTTGCACCTCCGCCAAGGATGCGTCGAAATTCTGTCTCCAGCGAATGGCTGGACGCACTATGGTATGCACTTTAAACGAACCACGTAAAATCGGCGACGGGCGTGCTATTGGGGGACTAGCGGGAGCGGTCTACATATTTGGAGGTCCACTCCGGCTCTCGAGTTCGCCGATCTTCTTCTGCATCCGGCTTGTCTCTTCGCTAAGCTCATACAGCCGGCTCGTCTGTTCTCTAAGCTTCCTCTGCAGGCGGAAAATCCGAAAGAAGTCTTTTATGATTAAAACAAGCGTTGCAGCACCGACGAACGCGAAGAAGCACAGTCGCAACATCCGCCGAGTCCACGTAGCTCTCCCTCGGTACGTTAAATTCAATCGTGTGTGTATGCATCACCGGCACGTTTTCGCCGCCTACCTGAATTTTCAAGTTAGGAACGAGGTTTTTAGTGGTGGGGTCTGCTCCTAGAGAAATCGTTGTGACGTTGTACGTGACGATCTGCGGTTTGGGTCGGTTAATGTACCAGGTGAACACCGAACCGCCTAAACCTCCGCACAGAATGCCTACTACAAGCTGGGGGTTGGGGCCACTGTCCCAAATTATAAGCGAAATCATGCATTTCGTCCCAAGTTAGCTGTCCCAAGTTAGCTATAGTGTTCAAGCGGATGCCATCAGGTTGGTCGCAGGCGCGTCCGTACCGACGGCGCCAATGAGAGAAGGCATTAAGTCGACAGCCAGGATGCGCGCCGCCGCGTCCGGACCATCGGGCTTGCAACCGCACGACTGGCTCTCCAATATCGAGTTCACGCCTTTAGTTTTATGGTAACTACATGAGTTTTTGTCCGAAATTGGGACCTGTAAGCTCGGACCTTTGATGCTGAATGCGGCAAGTCTAATCGTTCGTCTGCTTTACCATAAGTGAACCTGCAAGCTTAGGGACGATTCGCACGATCGCAATAATTTGAGCAGCGGGTGCCGCATAACCACAGATAGGGGTTCAGCTCGTCCGGGGTTCATGCTCCACCATGGGCTGAATCGCTGCCGCAAGCTTCGCAGTAAACCTCTTTCCGGGGCATAGCTTTCATTTTCGCCGAATGGTCGGGCCCGGTTGCCTGACTCTTTTTCCACAATTCGCGTCTGTCCAGTATCGGCAGCCGGCTTATCCCCTTTTGATACTATTGAGTTTCTGCCCACATGAAGGCGATCATCCTGGCCGCGGGGCTGGGGACCCGTTTGCGGCCCCTCACCGCCACCACCCCTAAGTGTCTGGTCCCGATTGACGGCGTGCCCCTGCTGGAGCTCTGGCTGCGCGAATGCGAGCGCGCCGGCATGGAAGCCGTGCTGGTCAACACCCATCACTTAGCGGAACGCGTCGCGGAATTCGCCGCCGCGCGTCACGGCATACCCGTCCAACTGGCCTACGAGCCCACCCTGCTGGGAAGCGCCGGAACCGTTGCGGCGAATTGGAGCTTTGTCGATGGTGACGAATCTTTTTTAGTGATATACGCCGACAATCTCACCACCTTCCCATTGGCCGAGTTAATCGCGTTCCATGCCCGGCACGCGCAGATTGCTTCGGTGGCCCTGTTCCGCTCCCCTAATCCGTCCGCCTGCGGAGTGGTCGCAATGCGGGAGGACGGCCTGATTACCGGATTCTGGGAAAAGCCAGCCCATCCGCCGGGCAATCTCGCCAATGCCGGCCTCTACGTCTTTCGCCGCGAAGTCCGGCCGTATTTGCCCGCGGGAATTCCCGCCGATTCTCCAGCCCATCTTCCGGTCGATATCGGCGGCTCGTTGATGCCCGCGCTGGTCGGCCGGGCCATGGGGCTGCCCATCCACGGCTACTTCATCGATATCGGCACGCTGGAAAATTATTACAGCGCACAGACGGATTATGCCGCCTGCGTCACCGGGAGAATATGATTATTTCGCAAACGCCCTTGCGCGTCAGCTTTGCCGGCGGCGGCACGGATTTCGCCCGCTACTACCGCGAGCACGAAGGCGCCGTGGTCAGCTCGGCCATCGATAAATATGTGTTTGTCGTCGTCGTGCCCCGCTTCGACGAATTGATCATCGTCAACTATTCGAAAAAAGAGACCGTCGAAAACGTGCGGGATCTCCAGCACGAACTGGTGCGCGAGGCCATGCTACGCACGGGAGTGGAAAACGGCGTCGAGATCACCACCCTGGCGGACGTCCCCTCGGAAGGTTCCGGTCTGGGCTCTTCAAGCACCGTGACCGTGGGCCTGCTGCACGCTTTGTATACCTACAAAGGCAAGCTGGTCACCGCGGGACAACTGGCGCGGGAAGCCTGCGAGATCGAGATCGACATTTGCGGCAAGCCCATTGGCAAGCAGGACCAATACATTGCGGCCTACGGCGGCATTTGCCACTTCAGTTTTCGCAAGGACGACAGCGTGGATGTGCGGCCCTTCCAGCGTTCCGCGGAGCTGTTCCACGGCCTGTCCCGCAATATCATGCTGTTCTACACCGGACGCACGCGCAAAGCGGGAAACATTTTGAGCGTGCAGGACGGGCGCACGGAGGCCAATCTTGAACACCTGCATTGCCTCAAGGCGCTGGTGACGCGCAGCGTGGAAGCCCTGGACCGCTTGCGGCTCTGGGAGATTGGGCGGGTGTTGAACGACGGCTGGCAGCTCAAGCGGCAGTTGGCGGAAGGCATAAGCAGTCCGGAAATCGAGCAGATGTACGACCTGGCCCTGGGCGCGGGCGCTTCCGGCGGGAAGATTTGCGGCGCCGGCGGCGGCGGCTTCCTGCTGCTGTACTGCGATCCGGCGCACCATAAGGCGGTGCGCAAAGCCATGGAGGCCTACCGAGAACTGCCCATTGCCTTGGATCCGGACGGCAGTAAGATCATTTTTCAGCAGCGCAGCGGATATCGCATGGCGAGTGTTTAGCGGGTACACTCAGGGTAGGAGGACTGCCATTATGCTCTCTCCTGTAGTTACACCGCCGGGACTGATAACTGGCCAGCGGATGAGTGTGGAAGAATTCCTGCGCCGGTGGGAAGAGCTGCCCGACCTCAAAAACGCCGAGCTCATTGACGGAGTGGTCTACGTGTCCTCACCTGTAAGCCGCGAACATGGAAGCCTTGATACGCTGATCCACTGGTGGCTTACGCACTACGCGCACGCCACGCGAGGGTGCGCGAGCGGGAATAACAGCACGTGGCTGATGCTGGGCAGCGCTCCGCAACCCGATGCGTACCTGCGGATCTCGCCCTCGCATGGCGGGCAGTCCGGGGACGAGAAGCTGTATTGTACCGGAGGGCCGGAGTTGGCTGTCGAAATCTGCGTGACCTCGACGGAGGTCGATTTTGGGCCGAAGCTGAAGCTCTATGAAAGGGCCGGCGTGCGGGAATATATCACCATCGAGCTCTTCGGCCAGCGCATCGTGTGGCGCATGCTCGAGAATGCCGTCTATGTTGCCCAAC
>Ga0209006_10005096_pt1 | contig 11928 bp, 11 predicted proteins | sample JacPin_JW_Ref_O2_FD_188567 | JGI IMG/M metagenome (GOLD analysis project Ga0209006, IMG submission 188567) | Forest soil microbial communities from Algoma, Ontario, Canada - Jack Pine, Ontario site 1_JW_Ref_O2 (SPAdes) (version 2) | ecosystem: Environmental > Terrestrial > Soil > Boreal...
ACGCAGCGCGACGGTCTGCACCCGGCCGGCGGAAAGACCTCGGCGGACTTTGTTCCAGAGCAGCGGCGAAACTTTGTAGCCGACGATGCGATCGAGCACCCGGCGGGCCTGCTGCGCGTCCACCAAACTTTCGTTCACTTCGGTGGGCTTTTCGAATGCGGCCTTAATCGCTTTCTGCGTAATTTCGTTGAATATCACCCGATAAATCTTGGGCGGCGCGCCGTTCACCGCAGGCAGCGGTTTTTTCGCGGCCTTGGGCTTGGCTTGCTCGCCTTGCTTCGGTTCGCCGTCTTTTTCTTCCTGGGCCCGGGCGATCATTTCCGCGTATTTCTTAGGACGGCCAAAAATTTCAGCCAGGTGCGCGCAAATCGCTTCACCCTCGCGGTCCGGGTCGCCTGCCAGGTAAATGGCGTCGACACCGCGCGCGGCTTTCTGCAGATCGGTGATGACCTTGATTTTGTTGGGGATGACTTCGTAGGTTGGCTCGAAAATGTTTTCGGCAGTTACGACGATCGGCTTCGAAACTTTCTTCTCGGGCTTTTCGGCCGCGCCGGCCTTGGCTTTGGTCTTGCGCTTCTTTTTCTTGGGCTTGCCGTTCTGTTCGCCGGGCAGAAGGATCCCGATGTTTTTCTTCGGCAGGTCCATCACGTGGCCGTAGGAGGCCCGGACGGTATAATTCTTGCCGAGATATTTGTTGATGGTCTTCACCTTTCCAGGCGATTCGACGATTACGAGTGATCTTGCCATTCTCTAAGTGCCTCTTCTCCTGATTACAGGGATGCTGCGCGGTCCAGATTCGATGCAATGAACCGGATTTCGCGGTTGCTGCGGGCGGTCGCCGCGCCCCTCAATCTGTATCCTTATATATCGCGATATCGAGTGGGACCTGCCTAGACAAAGTGCCCCTACCCCTTGGCTTACCATCCTAGCTGCAATTTCCCTGGGCTGTTACAACAGGACTTTCAGGAATTGCTTGCCTGGTAACTGACGTACCACGCCTTTGAGCTCCAGGTCAAATCGGCTGGCCAGCACTTCGGACGAAGTCAGGCCCGAAGATTCCATTACATCGTCCACACGGCGAGATTCATCCGTGGACCAAAGATCGCAGAAAACCCGCTCATTTGGCTCCAAAGCCTGCTCGACCAGCAGGGTGTGCTGCTCGCTATTGGCCGTTTTGACCCGGACCGGTTCGGCGCGAATTGGGGCGCTCAGCTCCTCGATCACATCTTCCCAGCTGGTGACCAGCTTAGCGCCCTGCTTGATCCGCTGGTTCGGTCCAAAACTGGGTCAACTGCGTCGCATTCCCCGGCACGCGCGACATTCCGGAAATGATACGGCCAGATCCTCGGCCAGCTTATCTGCCATTGGATTCCCGTAAGGCGTCGGACGACGCGAGCCGAGGATGGAAATGGTGTGGTACTCCGGCTCGTCCCAGCTGACCAGGCGAATTCGGGCGCCCCGCGCCTGGGCCAATTCCCTGGCCGCGTCGATAAGGTGGATGAGAAGGTCTTTTTCGAATCACATCGAGGGGCGCTCGCCCGTCACGGTGTAGACTCTTCGCGGCGCGAGCCAACCATTCCACGGGGGAGATGCGGCTTGAAGACTACGACCTCGATTCTGGCTAATTTTATCGGTTTCTTGTCGCTCGCCGTGCCGGCCGCGGCGCAAACGATCCGGGTGGATATCACGCCGTCGCATGCCACAAATCGATTCGTGCCTAATGAAACGCTCGGCGCCGGCGTGGACCGCATCTCGCAAGAGGCTATCGACAAAGGCCTGGCCCAGCCTGCTCTGGACCAGGCCTTGAGTTCCGGTTGGCAGCCGGTGACCTACCGCCAGAATACGGAATTGGCGGTGGAAGCGTGGCACTGGAATCCGCAGGGAACCTGGAGCGATCCGGGCGGAAAAGGATATTTTACCGGCTCGGCGAACCCCACGGAATTCCTCCGATATTCGTACGGATACTCGCTGCCGCATCGGGGATTCACGCGCAACGATGGAACCGACAACGCGGGCTTTTCCCGTCTCACCGACGGAGACACTTCCAGCTACTGGAAAAGTAATCCATACCTGACCCAGCGATTCACGGGCGAAAGCGATACTTTGCATCCGCAATGGATCGTGGTGGATCTCGCGCAACTGCAGCAGATCAACGGGATTCAAATCAAATGGGTCGATCCCTACGCGGTCCGCTACCTCGTCCAATACTGGACCGGAGACGATCCGATCAAGGCTCCCACCCGCGGAATTTGGCAGACCTTTCCGGGTGGCACGGTCACCAATGGCCAGGGCGGCTTGGCCGCTCTGCAGCTTGCCGCCGATCCCCGGGCAGTTCGTTTTCTGCGCATTGTGATGACCGCATCTTCCAATACCTGCGACTTGCACGGCTCGAGCGATCCCAGGAATTGCGTGGGTTACGCGATCGACGAGCTATACGTCGGAACAACCACAGCCGACGGAAAGTTTCACGACATCGTTCGCCACACTCCGGATCAGGAACAGACCACTACGTACTGTTCATCCGTCGATCCCTGGCATGAGCCTTCCGATTTACACTCCACCGCGCAAGCTCAGGTTGGATTCGACCTGTTTTTCACCAGTGGCGTGACCCGTGGCCTTCCCGCCATGATTCCAGTGGCGCTGTTGTATGACACTCCCGACAACGCCGCTGCCGAACTAACTTACCTGCAGAAACGTGGATATCCGGTCTCGTTCGTCGAGATGGGTGAAGAAGCCGACGGCCAATACATGCTGCCCGAAGACTACGGCGCGCTCTACCTGGAGTGGGCTACTGCGTTGCATCGCGTCGATCCAAATCTAAAACTCGGCGGCCCCTCGTTCCAGGGGGTGAATCGAGATATCGAAGTCTGGCCCGATGCGAGCGGGGATGTATCCTGGACCCAGCGCTTCCTGAGCTACTTGCGGCAGCACCAACGCCTGAACGATCTTGCGTTTTTTTCCTTCGAACACTATCCCTACGATCCGTGCAGAATTCCCTGGGGAAGTTTGTATGACGAGCCCGAACTGGTGAACCACATCATGCAGGTGTGGCGTGAAGACGGCGTGCCCGCGAACATTCCGATGTTTATCACGGAAGGGAATCTTTCTTCGGCTGCTAGCGAGACCTACATGGATCTTTTTTCCGGTCTTTGGCTCGGCGATTACGTCGGCTCGTTCTTGAATGCGGGCGGCAAGGGACTTTATTACTTTCATTATCTGCCCTTGCAGATGGAACACGGCTGCAACGACTCCCCGGGAACGTTCGGCATGTTCACCGTGGATGCTGACTACAAAATCCAACAGCCTCTTGCGCAATTCTTCGTCGCGCAACTCATCAATCTGGAATGGGCCCAGCCGGGGAGCGGCGAGCATCTGGTATTCGCGGCAAAATCCGACGTCGATGACGGCGCGGGTCATGCGTTGCTGACGGCCTACGCGCTCGAGCGTCCCGACGGCCAGTCGTCGCTGCTGGTCGTGAATCGCGACCAACACAATTCGCATCAAGTGCGAATCTCTTTTCAAGACCAGACGAAGCATGGCGCGGAATCTTTCACCGGGACTGTGCAAATTTTGACTTTCGGCAGCGACCAATATCACTGGCAGCCGGCGGAGACACGTTTCATGGCGCACGACGAGCACGCCGCCGAACGCCCAGTCGTGGCCAACACCAAAGGGTTCGCCGACCCTGACGGGCCCATCAAGCACCTGGAGGAAAAGGCTGGAAGAGATACTTTGTTCGAGTTGCCAGCAGCATCGGTAACAGTAATCCGCGGAAAGATCGCCGAAAACTGAAACGGCGCTCTATGGACGAAGTGTTGGTAGAATCCGCGCATGCGAACCATTTTGAGTGTGTTGGTGTTGTTGGCTGGTTCCGTTGGCTACCCGGTTTGGGTGGTGAAGACGTCGGGAACGCAAACGAATTTGCGCGGGGTGAGCCTAGCGTACCACGGCGAAGATCGGTCCGGCGGGCCGGTGGTATGGGCGTCGGGATCAAATGGCCTGATTCTGCGCTCGCCGCACACGATGGGAGAGTGGACCAGGCTCGCGGTGCGTGGCGGCGAGACATTGGATTTTCGCGGCATTCAGGCCTTTGACGAAAAGACGGCGTACGTCATGTCGAGCGGCAGCGGCAAGGAGTCACGGATCTACAAGACGACCGACGGCGGCGCGACTTGGGTTGAGCAGTTCACGGATTCGCGCAGCGCATTTTTTCTGGATGCGCTGGTGTGCGATGGGCCAGCGCGATGCTTTGCGCTGAGCGATCCGGTGGACGGGAAATTTCTGCTGGTGGCGACGATCGACGGCGAGCATTGGAATGCTTTGCCTCAGGATGCGATGCCGGCGGCGCTGAAGGATGAAGGCGCGTTTGCGGCCAGCGGTACCTGCCTCGCGCTCTATGGCAACGACATTTATTTCGTGACGGGCGGTCCCGCGGCGCGGCTGTTTCATTCCCCAGATCTGGCGCGCACGTGGACGGTGACGGTGCTGCCCATGGTCAGCGGGAATCCGGGTGCCGGAGCATTTTCCGTAGCGCGCCGCGGCAAAAATATGGCGGTGGTCGGCGGCGATTACAAAAACCCGAAGAACACGGATCGGGTCGCAGCCTATTCGCGCGATGCGGGACGCAGCTGGAAGCTGGCGAACCAGATGCCCGGCGGCTACCGTTCGGCCGTGGCCTGGCTGGACGACCGCATGCTCGCGACGGTGGGGCCGAGCGGCGAAGAAGTCAGCGTCGACGGCGGCGCCGACTGGAAACCGAACAGCTCGCTGAACCTGAACGCGGTCGCAGCGGTGGGGTTTGAGCATGCCTGGGCGGTCGGGGCCAACGGCACGATTTGCCACTTCTCGGTCGAAACGCAATAACCTGCTGCCCTCTCATCCTGCGGATCGGGTATCCCGCATCGCGCCGGAACTATCAAACCAGACGAACGATTCGGAATTTCAGACGCGCCGGGCCGCGATGGGGCCGTATGTTATATTTATAGAGCACAAGATGGGCACGATTCGAGCCGGGGTATGCGCAAACTTCGAATTTCGATTGTCGAATATCTGAACACCGCGCCGCTGGTTTGGGGATTCACCGACGGGCCGCTGGCGGGAAAATACGACCTGTCTTTCACCGTGCCTTCGCAATGCGCCGAAGCCCTGCGCCGCGGCGACGTGGACATCGCCATCATTCCTTCGATCGAATACCAGCGCATCGATAACGTCGCGGTGATACCGGCAATGGCGGTGGCCGCGAAAGACGAAGTGCGCAGCATCCTGGTGGTGGCCAAGAAGCCGATCGAGCTGGCCAAACGCATCGCGCTCGATACCAGTTCGCGCGCGTCGCAAGCGCTGGTGCGAATTTTGGCCGCCGGGCTGTGGAACATTCATCCCGAGTTCGTCGAAGCTGCTCCGGACGCGAGCGAGATGTTGAAAACCGCGGACGCGGGACTAATCATCGGCGATCCGGCGCTGCGCATCGCGATGAAGATGGAAGCGCTCTCGGTGAAAGTTGCGAGCGGCGAAGATTGCTGCAAGGGCGACCCGGAAGATATGCCGGTGCCGGGATTCGAAACTACTTTTGTGTACGACGTGGCTTTTCAGTGGCGTGAAATGACCGGCAAGCCGTGCGTGCTGGCGATTTGGGCGGGCCGGCCCGAAGTGATGACTCCGGAAGTGATCGCGGATTTCGAAGCGTCGAAGCAGTACGGAATCGAACGCATGCGGGAAATTTCCGAAGCGGCCGCGATCAAGCTGGACATGCCGCCACGGGCGCTCGAACGTTACCTGACCGACAATATTCATTTCGGCTTAGAAGAGGAGTATCTGCAGGGCTTGCGTTTGTATTATGAGAAAGCGGCGGCGCTTGGCGTGATTCCGCGGAACCGGCCGCTGCAGTTTGCCGGCACCACCAGCGGAACGGCCAGCGCGAAGGCCATGCAGTAACAGGTCCGGTTTTCCAGCGGATACTAAGGCAGCGCAAAATAAAATGGGAATTTCAAAACAAGAAGCGCTCGATCTTTTCAATTCCGACGATTTGATCGGAATCGGCATGGCCGCGAACCAAGTGCGCCGGAAGAAAACCGATCCGCGCGTGGCCACCTACCAGATCGACCGCAACATCAACTACACCAATTTCTGCACCGAATATTGTTCCTTCTGCGCCTTCTACCGCCCGATCGGAGCCAAAGACGGCTACATCCTGCCACTCGAATCGATTTACGACAAAATCCAGGAAATGATCGAGCTGGGCGGCAATGGCGTGCTGCTGCAGGGTGGGCTGCATCCTGACCTGCGCATCGAGTTCTACGAAAACATGCTGCGCTCGATCAAAGCGAAATTTCCGCAAGTGCACCTGCACTGCTTTTCGGCGCCGGAGATTGGCTGCATCGCCGAAGTTTCAGGATTAACGGTGCGCGATACGATTGCGCGGTTGCGCGATGCTGGACTGGATTCAATTCCGGGCGGCGGCGCGGAAATCCTGGACGACGAAATCCGCGCGAAAATTTCGCGGCTGAAATGCCGTTCTGACGAATGGGTGAATATGCATCGCGATGCGCACAGCCTGGGCATGCGCACCACGGCTACGATGATGTTCGGGTGCGGTGAGGAATACCGCCATCGGGTGAATCATTTCGAGACAGTGCGGCAGATTCAAGAAGACACCGGCGGCTTCACGTCCTTTATACCCTGGTTTTTTGCGCCCGATCACACTCCGCTGGGCAAAAAGATTCCCGAAGCTACCGCCTTCGATTATCTGAAGACCCTGGCCATCAGCCGGCTGTATCTCGACAATATCGACCACGTGCAATCCAGCTGGCTGACACCGGGAATCAAAATTTGCCAGCTCGGCCTGCAATTCGGCGCGGACGACGTAGGCAGCATTTTGATCGAAGAAAACGTGGTGTACGCGGCAGGCGTGCGCAACCGCACCAACGAACAGGAATTGCGCCGGATCATCGCCGATGCCGGATACATTCCGGCGCAGCGCGACACGCTCTATCGTTCCTACGCCCTAAAACCACTCACTGCGTAAATTTTCTTTGGTTCAGAATTTCGGCGGCAGGGTTACTTCGAGCACTACTTCGGTTCCATCCGGCAGGTCGAGCGGCTGGCTCGGCACCAAGTTCCCATGCAGATAACGAGCGCGCAAGGCGCGAGGAAGTTTCGGCTGCGCAAAGGTTTCGGGCGCGGTGGATGCGGCTGATTTAGCGGGCGCATTCGGCCTGGCTGAGGGCGCAGCTTCAACCAGGCGCTTTTCAATCCTGGCTGTGCCGCCCGCATCGAGCGCTACGTTAGCCAACGCATCGGCATCCTTATTCAGTTCCCGGCGGACGTGTTCGATCGCAAAATATTGCAGCTGGCGGGCGAGTTTCGCGGCGCGTTCCTGCAGCGGCTTCAGGTCCGGGCTCTTCACTTTGTAGACGCCTTGCATCTGGCGCACCAGCAATTCGGAATCGCTGCGGATCCGCAAAGAGGCGATGCCGTGCATGGTGGCGTAATCGAGCGCGGCCAGCAGCGCAAAATATTCAGCGACATTATTGGTTTCGCGTCCGATATTTTTTGCCAGCTCCAGAACGATTTTGCCTTCGGGATCCCGCAAGACTACCGCGTAGGATGCCGGACCGGGATTGCCGCGCGACGCGCCATCGATATTGGCGACGTGTACGCCAGCCGGAACAGTGTTTGGGGATTCGGCGAAAAGGCGCGGGGTGCCGGGCGCCGGTGGTTTAGCAGATCGGGGCAAGAGGGTCAGTTCTCGCGGTGGGTTGCACCCGGCGCCGGCGCAGCGGGCTGCGCGTTGGCAATTGCGGCCGCCGCGGTGGGCTCGGTGAAATAAAGGATGCGGGTGCAGGTCTCGCAGTGAAACAGCTCTTCGGAAGTTGAGCGGTGCATGGCCTGGGAAACGTGCGGGCGGACGCGCATGCCGCAGGCGCTGCATTTTTCGTCGCGTACTTCGGCCAGCGCCACGTTGTCGTGCTTGCGCATGATCCGATCATAGTGATCCATCATGTTTTCCGGAATTTCTCCGACCGCACGCTCCCGCTCGGAGGTCAGCTGGGCCAGTTCTTTTTCCGCTTCGGCTTTCTCCGCTTCGATTTTTGCGCGTTGGCCGCGCGCCACTTCTTCGGCTTCCTTCAGCAATTTTTCAGAGGCTTTGATGCTGCGCTCGTATTCTTCGCCGGCGACCATTTGTTCCAACAGGCGGTCCTCGGCGTTGGTGATTTCCTTTTCGGCGTTATCCACTTCGTGCTGCAAGGCCTTGAAAGCCTCGTTGGTTTTTACCTGCGAAGTCTGGTCTTTGTATTTCTTGACCCGGTCTTTCCATTGCTCGACGTCGAGTTCGTACTTCTTGCGGTCGCGAACCACGGTGACCTGCGCGGCTTTGGATTTGTCCAGCTCGGCTCTGGCGGCGATGACGTATTTTTCCACGTCGGCGTTGCGTTTGGGCATGGCCGCGAGCCGCGTTCGCACCGCCTGCAGCCGCGTATCGACGCTCTGGAGTTCGAGCAGGTCCTGAAGGATTTTCATCACAATCACCGCATTCTAACACACTCGCGCGAATGGGTCGTTTTCGGCGGTGTGGACCGTGGGATCGCAGCTGAGACGCGACCACAAGCCTGCGGCATACGTCGCTTGGCTAGAGATGCTTTTGCAAAAAGGCGATCGAGCGGAACCAAGCATTTTCCTGCGCCGCTGCGTCAGCCTCGGGATTGCCCCCAAATGAAAATTTCGCCCCTCGCAAATGTTTGTTGGACGAAACACGCGGAGTGGTGGGCAAAAATGGATAACGCAGCATGTGTCCGGCGGCGGGATAGTGCAATCGCTCGGCGGCATGCGCGAAATTATTCCGTTTGAGCCGGACCAGAATCGCTTCGCTCATTTCCGCCGCGGGCCACAGATGATCGTCACCTCCGGAGACCAGCAGCACCGGCCCTCGCATATTTTCTACGCGAATCGCAGCCTGCTCGATCGCCAGACGATTGCGCAAGCCAGCGCGGAAAAGATTCCGGAACAGCACGGGCCGCTTCATGGCGGCGACGGGAAACGCGGAGCGCAGCATGAAACCGCGAAGTGGGAGCGGCGCAAAGGGAACGGGCTGGCCTCCGCGCGTCCAGCAGGGAATAAATTCGCCGGTGGTTTTGTCGCGTCCGCTGGCAGCCCACGCAACGCCGCTCGGCGCATAGGCCACCACGGCGCGAATGTCCGGCGAGCTTGCCGCGAGCAAAAGCGCGAGTTCCGCTCCGCGCGAAACGGCCAACATGCCAACCCGCTGCACATCAATCTCTGGCTGTGCGCGCAACCAGGCCATCGCGGATTCAAAATATTCGAGCGGGATGCGATTGAGCCAGCGAGGCAGCGGATCGATCCCAAAATACGCGAGGGCGAACGTCGCGAATCCGTGGCGCGAAAGCACTGCAGCTTTATCGACATCAAAGCCGCCGCCCGAGCCGCTCAGCACGATTACCACCGGCGGGCGCGCGATGCCCGCTGGAATGAACAACCGGCCGATCGTCACGGGCGCGGAATTTGGGTTCGCTCCGTCGATGGTCAAATCACGCGCGATGGTTCCCGGCGCAAGAAAAATGCGCTCGAGGGTGACAACTGAAACGATGCGACCGTCGACCTGCGCGGAGATAAAAACTTCCTCAGGCCTAGAGGTGGTCTTCGCGAAAATCGAACTTGCAGCGCCGGCGGGCTCGGCGAGTGTCATCGACCAGAAAAGTCCCATGGCAGAAACGCCGCGATAGCTTCCGGCGACGGGTTCATGCCGTCGCACATCAACCGTTCCAGCCGCGTCGGCCAGAAAATCACCTTCGGATTTCCACCGGCGCCCCAAATCGTCGCGCGTTTCCGCCTGCAAAGTGACTCTCGAACCGGGACGAAATCCACTCGCAACGATGCCGACCCCCTGATCCACAAACGCAGGATTCGGTTCGACACCTAGCGCAGCAGGGCTAGAAAGGGCGGTGGCGGGCGCTCGGAGAACTTGGGTCATAGGCCAGAAGTTATTTATAACACACGACTTGCTATTCCTCCCTGACCGGAATACAGCCTGAGTCTTTTTCTCGCCCTAAACCGTATTACGGATATGATGCTCGGCTCGGCCATCTTCGACGGAAGCGGAAGCCGTTCAGAGGTAGCGATATGGGGGGCGGGAGTGGGTCTAGATAGCGAGATTAGCCAGCTTCGACGCGGCGACCTGGACGCACTCTCCGCGTTGCTGGCGCGTTATCAGAACCGTTTGTACCGTTATCTGCTGCGCATGGTGCGCCAGCCCGCGGAAGCTGAAGATCTTTTCCAGCAAACCTGGCTGCGCGTCGCCGAAAAAATTCAGAGCTACGACCAGCGCCGGAATTTCGAGGCCTGGCTGTTCACCCTGGCGCGCAATCTGGCTATCGATCATCTACGCCGGCTGCGTCCGGAAAGCCTGGACGAACCCATAGGCGATTCCAGCAACGGTGAAACGGCAGTCACCCGGTTGGTCTCCCAGGAAACTCCGGCATTCGATCGTGTGCTGGCGCGCGAACGCGGCAACCGCCTGGCCGACGCCCTGGAAGTGCTGCCGATGATTCAGCGCGAAGTGCTGACGCTGCGCTTCGAGGAAGAAATGAAGTTGGAAGAAATTGCGGAGATTCTGAGCGTGCCGCTTTCGACGGTGAAGACGCGCCTGCGTCGTGCACTGGACCGGCTGCGCGAAGGCTTGGAATCCAAATTCCCCGGGGAAAACTGGCAATGAGCAATCACCAGAAAATTCGCGAACTGCTGCCGCTGGCCGCCGCCGAAGCTCTGGACCCGAAGGAAGAACGGCTGCTCGCCGAGCATCTGCGCGACTGCCTCGACTGCGCGCAGCAGCTCGAACAATACCGTTTGCTGGCGGGCGGCCTGCGCCGTCTGCCGACGCCGCAGCCACGCGGAATCGTGGTGGAGCGCGCGCGGGCCATGGCGCAGGTTCGACTGGCGGAACAGATCGAGCATCGCTGGGATCGCGCGGTGATGTTTGGGCTGATCACCTTCGCGTGGATTATGACGCTGATGAGCTGGCCGGTGGTCCGCTTCATCAGCGGAGGATTTTTAAGCATGCTGGACCCGCGATTCAGCCACACCTGGATCGTGTTTGGAGTATTCACGACGCTGGTATGGGTCGGAGGTGGCGCAGCCGCGGTTTTGCTGTCGGTGCAACAACGGCGCGAAAGGAGAATGGCATGAGTCGCTTCAGCGAAGAATTGAGTGTGATACCGAAACCGGCGCGGATCATCGCCGGAATTGTTTGCGCTATCGCGATGGCGGCCTGGATCTTGATTTTCCGCTACTCGGGCGATGCCGGGATGCAAAGCATGCCGGTGGCGGGCAAGATCGGCCTGGTTCTCGGCTGCGGATTAATGCTGGCCATCGGCGTTCTGCTGATCGGATATGTGAACGGAGACGCCCGGCGGCGCGGGATGCGCTATGTGATGTGGACGCTGCTGGCGATGTTCATTCCCAACGGCATCGGGGTGATTTTGTATTTCATCCTGCGCGATCCAATCATGAAGCCGTGCCCGCAGTGCGCGCACATCGTGCGTCCGGGTTTTACGTTCTGCCCGTACTGCGGCACTTCCCTGCAGCCGACCTGCCCAAACTGCGGCAAAAGTGTTGAACCGGGCTGGGCCAATTGCCCGCAGTGCGGCACCAAACTGCCTGGCGCGTCGCGTCCGGCAGCGACGCCGCTGGGGTAAATCGGCTGCGATTTTCGGGCGTTTTTTGCAGTGATGCGAAAACCCTTACTTCGTTGGTTGCACTTCCATGGTTTGGTCGACAGCCCAATTCTGACACCCGGGATATACGGCAGTGGGGCAGTGGGTGAAAGCGCGGAAGGTGCTGGGCGAGGTCTCCACGTCATAGGTGTAGCCGTCGCGGCTGGACTTGGTCAGGGCCAAGGCGCCGCCTGAATTTAGATCG
>Ga0209006_10005097_pt1 | contig 11928 bp, 10 predicted proteins | sample JacPin_JW_Ref_O2_FD_188567 | JGI IMG/M metagenome (GOLD analysis project Ga0209006, IMG submission 188567) | Forest soil microbial communities from Algoma, Ontario, Canada - Jack Pine, Ontario site 1_JW_Ref_O2 (SPAdes) (version 2) | ecosystem: Environmental > Terrestrial > Soil > Boreal...
GCGTCGTGAACCCGGCGCTTCGGCTGATCCGGGCGGATTCGCTGTCGGCAGGCACCGCGCAGACCGGCGGCATGATCCGCAGCGCGGCCATCTCCGGTGACCTGGTCGGCGCGCAGGCGCTGTGGATGGGGCGGACGGTCGTGCGGCCAGGGACGTCGTCCGGGGATCACCATCACGGGGAGTCAGAAACCGGCATCTACGTGGTGGCGGGTCATCCGGTGTTCGTGTTCCGCGATCCCGGCAGCGGCTCGCTGGTCCGGCTGGAGACGTCGCCCGGCGACTACGTCTGGGTTCCACCGCACGTCCCGCACCGGGAGGAGAACCCGTCCCCGGACACCGAGGCGGTGGTGGTCATCGCCCGGTCCACCCAGGAAGCGATCGTGGTCAACGTCCCTTCCCTGTGAGGCAGGCCCCGGGGGGCCGTCCGCCGGGTCAGGTGAGCGGCCACGAAGCGGGCGTCGGGTCCCACGCCGTCGACGAAGCTGGAGTTGCGGCGGTGCAGGAACCGCAGGCCGAGAACGTACAAGCCCGGGACGCGGGTCACGCCGCGGCGGTGGTCAATCTCGCCGTGCCGGTCCAGGACCGGCACCCGCAGCCACGGGTAGGACGGCCGGTAGCCGGTGGCCCAGATCACGGTCGTGATGCCTGCCCGGCGCAGGTCCAGGCGGGCGGGCCCGGCGGGTGCGGTGAAGGCGGCCAGCGGATCGGGCAGGCCGTCGGCGCCGGACGCGATGAAGGCCTCGATGGAGCGCAGGAGCCGCTCCATCCGGGCCTGCGCCGCGCCGGTGGTGACGGGCAGGTCGTCGGCGAAGGTCACCGACCAGCCGTCCGCGGCGGCGAGACGGCCGGCCAGCATCACCCCGCGTGACGCGAGCGCTTCCAGGTCGACCCGGTCGCGGCGCCCGGACAGCTGCAGCGACGGCGCCCGGCGGGCCGACCGGGCGTCCCGCATCTGGTCGATCGTCTGGTCGAGGATGCCGGTCCGGTGCAGCCACCACTGGATGTCGTGGCCGCGGTAGCAGCGCGGGAGGCGGGAATGCCGGCCGACCGAGATGACGACGGTTCGCCCGGCGCGGCGGAGCTCGTCGGCGATCTGCACGCCCGACGCCGAGGCCCCGACCACAAGTACGCCCCCGTCGGGCACCTGTAGCGGGCTCTGGTAGCGGCCGGCGGTCAGCTGGTGAACGCCGGGAGCGAGCCCGCCCGCCACCGGCGGGACGATGGCCCGGTTCTCGGTCCCGGTCGCCACGACGACGTTGCGGGCCAGCCAGGTCTGCTGGTCGGTGACCACGCGCAGCCCGGAGGCACACGCCTCGACCAGTTCGACCGTGGTGTTCTCGCGCACCGGAGCCGCGCCCTGGGCGGCGTAGCCCTGCAGGTAGCTGACCAGCTCGGCCGCTGACATGTAGCCGTCCGGGTCAGGTCCCGGATAGGACCATCCGGGCAGCCGGCTCATCCAGTTGGGGGTGATCAGCCGCAGCGAGTCCCAGCGGGCGGTCCGCCACCGCTCGGCGACCCGGCCCCGTTCCACGACCACGTGGTCGGCGCCGCGGTCGGCGAGGCAGCGGCTGACCGCCAGGCCGGCCTGGCCGGCACCGACGACGAGGGTATCCACCCTGCGCATGGTTCTTCCCCGTCCCGCGGTCGCCGGTTTCCTCGTCAGCTGGTCACGTGGTCAGCTGGTGGCCACGTCGACGTTGACCGGGACGCCGTGGGTCAGCACGTCGTAGACGGCGGACCGGTTCACGGCCTGCTGGACGAGCTCGCGGAGCTTGGCGGGCGGCGCGTCGCCGCGTACCCGGAAGCTGACCCGGATCTGGCTGAACCCGTTGCGGACCTCGTCGGACAGGCCGAGGATCCCCCGCAGGTCGATGTCGCCCTCGACCCGGGACTCGACCGACTCCAGCGTGATCTTGCGGACGGCGGCGATGTTGCCCAGGCCCGAGGTCAGGCAGGAGGCCAGGGCCGCGAGCAGGAGCTCGGCCGGGGTCGGCGCGGCGTCCTCACCCACCAGGACCGCGGGATGGTCGGCCTCGATGGCGAAGGTGGTCGCGTGCTGCTGCTCCGCGCCTACCCCGAAGAACGTGCTGATCTGATTCCGGTTATGCGTGCCCGAGATCCAGCGGTTGGTCACGCTGAACCGGAACCGGGCCGCCTCCGGGTGCGCCTTGACCGCGTCCACGGTCGCGAACAGTTTGGCGGTGTCCACGCCGTTGCGGCCGGACTGCGCTGCGACAGTACTCACAATTGCTCCTCTGAAAATCACCGAACATGATGCCTTCAGAGATAAGCCGGGGAGCAGCCGCGCGGCATCGGCAGGCGGTACTGAACTCGGCGCGGCCGGCTACCGATTCCGGGCGTCGAGCAGGCCGAGCTCGGCGGCGCGGGCCGCGGCCTCCTGACGGCTGGCCGCGCCGAGCTTGCCGAGGACCGCGGCCACGTGACTGTCGACCGTGCGGACGGAAACCACGAGCTGGCCGGCGATCTGGGCGTTGGTGAAGCCCTGGCCGAGCAGGCGCAGCACGTCGACCTGACGGCCGGTCAGGCCGGCCGGATTGACCCTGGTCTCGGTGAGCGGGCCGCGCGGGATGCGGGCCACGCCGAGAGCGCGCAACCGCCTGCGGACCCTGGTGGCGAGCGGCTTGGCGGCCAGCTCGTCGAGCATCCCGAGCGCGGTCAGCATGGGTTCCGGATCCCGGCTCTCCGCCAGCGCCATGGCCTGCTCGTACGGGCAGCCCGCGGACTCCCAGAACGCGGCGGCTTCGCGCCACCGGCCCGCCGCCTGGATCGCGTAGGGATGATCCCCGGGCGGCTGGACCCGCTGGCCCGCCTTGCCCAGCCAGTAGCCGAGCTCGGCCTGATGGATCCGGTCATCGAGCCGGACGGCCTCCTGGTAGACCGGCAGGGCGATATCACGCAGGCTGGCCCGGTCGCCGTGCAGCCAGGCGGCCTCGGCGCGCGCGACGGCGACGGGGCCGGTCCGCTGCAGCTCGCCGGACTTCACGGCCAGGTCCCAGGCGGTCCAGAGCAGGCTGGCCGCCTCGGGTTGCCCGCGCCGGGCGGCGGCCCGGCCGATCACCGTGAACGCCGGGCATCTCACCGGCAGGCTGGTGTCCACGCTGAGCTCGGCCGACCGGACGGCCGCGTCCCACCATCCGCGGGAGAACTCCAGCATGGCCCGCTCCACGTGCATGTACGACAGGAAGCCCAGGAACTCGGCGTCCTCGGCGAGCCGCACGGCGGCCGCCAGGTATCGCTCCGCCTCGTCCAGGCGGTACCGGCCGAGCAGGTTCCACACGATATTCACGTACGCGCGGCACGCGTCCTCGACGTCGCCCGCGTCCAGGGCGATCCGGAGTCCTTCCTCTATCGTGGCCTGGCCGGCCGGGTCTTCGAGCTGCCACTGCGACGTGCCGATGTTGGTCAGGGCATGCGAGGTGATGGCCGGGTCGCCGACCTCGCGGGCCAGCGCGACGGCGCGCTGGCCGCAGGCGATGCTGTCCTGGGCCCGGGTGGCCAGCATGTACAGCTGCGACTGGCAGCTCAGGGCCAGGGCCAGCTGGCGCTTGTCCCCGGTCCACTCGAGCACCTGAACCGCCTCGCGGGCGGCCCGCTCGGCTTCCTCGCGATCGCCCGCCCACCACTGCATCCGCGCCAGCCACCGCAGGCTGGCGCCGAGGACGCGGGGGTCGAGGTGCGGCCGGTTCAGTTCGACCGCTTGCCGCTGCGCCGCGGCCGCCCGCTCCGCGGCACCGATCGTGTAGCACTCGACCGCGTACTGCTCAAGCAGCACGGCCTGCTCGTCCGCGGGGAACTGGTCGGCATGCTCCAGGACGAGGGCGAAATGCGCGACCGCCTCGCGGTGCGCGCCGGCCCCCGCCGCGTCCCGGGCGGCGGCAGGCCCGTACCGCACGATGGCCTCCGCGTCACCCGCCTGCGCGGCATGGTGGACAATCTGCGCCACGTCCGACCCGTCCCTGGCCACCAGGACGGCGAGCGCACGCTGGTTGAGCGCCACCAGCCGCGCCAGCGGCAGCGAGCCCGCGATGGCTCGCCGGGTGAGTTCATGACGGAAAGCGACCCCGCGCGCGGACACGGTGAGCAAGCCGCGCTGTTCGGCGGCGGCCAGCACCGCGACCCGGCCCGGAGCGCTGCCCGGCACGAGCGCGTCGACGAGCCAGCGCTCGAGCGCGGACGGGACCACGGCCAGCTGCTCAAGCGCGTCCTGAACCGGCGGGTCCAGCTGCCTGAGCCGGGCCAGGACCGCATCCACGATGGTGCGCGGCACCCGTTCGCCCAGCGCCGAGTCGAGCAGTTCCTGGGCGAAGAACGGATTCCCTGAGGTGAGCGCGAACAGGTCATCGGCGTCGACCGGGCTTCCCGCGCTGAGCTGCCGGACCGCGGCCGGCGAGAGCCGGCCCAGTGGCAGGCGACGCACGTGGTCGCTGCGGGATGCCTGGCCGAGCAGGCCGCGAAGCGGGTGCTCCCGGTCCAGCTCGTCATCGCGGTAGGTGAGGATCAGGACCGCGGGCAGGCCGGCAATGCGCCGGATGAGGAAGCGCAGCGCGTCAAGCGTCGCGTCGTCGGCCCAGTGCACGTCTTCGATGACCAGAACCGTCGGGTGTTCTGGCCAGCTCAGCTCCGCGTGCAGGGCGGCCAGCACCCGGTCCCGATCGCTGCCGTCCCTCACGGCCTGGCTGAGCTCTGCTTGCACGCTGCCCACCAGGTCGCGGAACGGGCCGAGGGTCCGCGGCGTGGCCAGGTCATCGCAGTAGCCGACCAGCATCCGGCCGGACCCGGGCAAGCGGGCGCGCAGCGCCTCGACCAGGCTGGACTTGCCGATCCCGGCCTCGCCCATGATCAGCACGACGCAGCCGGCTCCCCCGGCCGCGGCCTGCACGGCGTCCGCGAGCGCCGACAGCTCGGTGTCGCGTTCCAGGACCTCGCGCCGCGCGCCGGTGGCCGACGCTGGCTGGTCTCCAGGGAAAAGCACCATCGCCGCCTCGTTCTAGGCTCGACGCGGGCCTGCTCGCCGGGCTTGCGTCATCATAAGAGGGCACCTGACCATGTCCAAGGCCGGGACCTGGGCTCGTGCGGCAAGGCCCGGGTCTTCACGCGACCTCCACAGGTCCTGCAGATCGCCTGCATACGTCATGACGGCCCGGACGCCTCGCCTGCATGAGCGCCGGTATGCCAGCGCTGGCGTCGGCGCAACGTGGTGAACCCCGGGGTTCACCACGCTCTTACGCGGTGGAACCCGGGGTTCATTCGCATCGGGTCGCGGGGCTCGGGGCGCTGCCTGCGGTCAGGGAGCGGTGACCGAGCGGGCGGTGGTCGTCTGGCCGGGGTCGATGCCGAACGAGATGATGCGAGTGGGCTGGATACGAACGATCGTGTCCTCGAACTGCTCGCCGAAGGCCTTGCCTCCGGACGGGATCACGGTGGCGGTCCCCCGGATCTCGATCATGCGGGGCTGCCACGGCGGGAGCACGTCGTCGACCACGATGCTGGCCCGGCCCGTCCGCTGCACGTCGCGGAGCTTCTTGGTCTGGCTCATCCGCATGCCGCCTATGTCGATAGCGTCGTGCTCGGCGTTGAACCGGAATGACGTAGGTACCACGTGCGGCTGACCGTCCGCGCCGACCGTGGCGATCCGGCCCAGGCGCTGCCCCGCGAGGTACTCGATTTCGGAATCCGTGAAGGCGCTCATGCCGGGCTAACCGGCGCGCGGGTCGCGGCATTCCGCGAGCCGGTTTACCAGGAGGGAAGAGACGAATGCCGACACCGCAGCACGATCTGGCCCGCATCGCGCGGGCCGTGATCGACGCCAACAGCTACCTGACCCTCGCCACCGCTGACCGGGCCGGACGGCCCTGGCCGTCACCGGTCTGGTACGCCCATGCCGGGTACCGGGAGTTCTTCTGGATCTCGGCTCCGGGCGCCCGTCACTCGCGCAACCTGGCCGAGCAGCCCGAAGCGGGGATCGTCATCTTCGACTCTCACGTGGCCGCCGGGACCGCCCAGGCGGTCTACCTGACCGTGAAAGCGGCGGAGGTCACCGCGGATGAGCTGATCCCGGGCATCGAGGTGTTCTCGGCCCGATCGCTGGCACTGGTCGGCAGACCCTGGACGCCGGATGACGTCCGCGCGCCGGCCGCGCCTCGCTTGTACCGCGCCAGCGTGTCCGAGCTATGGCTGCTCGATGGCTTCGACCAGCGGCTGCCCGTGGAGCTGGAGGATCTTGGGGATCAGGCGTGACAGCTCGGCTCAGTCGTCCAGGCGGGCTAAGTCGGGGTTGCGGTCGTCGTAGCGGCGGGTGCGCTTGACCGCGGCGCGGCTGCGTTTGGCTTGCAGGCGCCGCTCGTTGGCGGCCCGGCCGGGCCGCGTCGGGACACGCGGGCGCGGCGGGGGAGCAATCGCGTCCCGGAGCAGGTCGGCCAGCCGGATCCGTGCGGCCTGCCGGTTGGCGAGCTGGCTGCGCTGTTCGGACGCGGCTATGGTGAGCACGCCGCCGGTCAGGCGCCCGGCCAGGCGCTCGAGCGCGCGGGCTCGCGCCCACTCCGGGAGCACGGCCGAACTCTGCACGTCGAAGGAGAGCTCGACCCGGCTGTCTGCGGTGTTGACCGACTGCCCGCCGGGCCCTGATGAGCGGGAGAAGCGCTCGTGCAGTTCGGCGGCCGGGATGACCAGCCAGCTGTTTACCCGGAGATCGTCAGGCACTCCTCGACGTTAGCCGGTACCGCCCTGGTCCCGCCCGCCGGATCAGGCCAGGCCGGCGACCAGGTCGTGCACCGGCTTGCGGTGCCCGGTGTAGAACGGGATCTCCAGCCGGGTATGCCGCCGGGCTTCTGAGCCGCGCAGGTGGCGCATCAGGTCCAGGATCCGGTGCAGCTCGTCGGCTTCGAAAGCGAGGATCCACTCGTAGTCGTTGAGCGCGAAGCACGGCACCGTGTTGGCCCGGACGTCGGGGTACTCGCGGGCCATCTTCCCGTGGTCGGCGAGCATCGTGCGGCGCTCGTCGGGATCGAGCAGGTACCACTCGTAGGAGCGGACGAACGGGTACACGCTCAGGTAGGCACGCGGGTCCTCGTCGGCCAGGTACGCGGGGATGTGGCTCTTGTTGAACTCGGCCGGGCGATGCAGGGCCATCACCGACCAGACCGGCTCGCTGCACCGGCCCAGCCGCGTCCGGCGGAAGCGGACGTACAGGTCCTGGAGGTCATCGGAGGTCGGCGCGACCCACCAGAACATGAAATCCGCGTCGGCCCGGAACCCCTGCACGTCGTAGCAGCCGCGGGTCACGATGCCCTTGCCCGCCGCCTGGTCGAACAGGTCGGCGATCTCGGCCGCAGCGTTGCCGTGCCCGCCCGCGTCCAGGGCGGTGCGGTCGCTCACCCGGAACACCGACCACATCGTGTACCGGATCATCTCGTTGAGGTCGCGTGCCTTAGCCATGTCTCCTATTGTCGGCCACCGCGGAGGAACTCCGTCACCTGACCGGCCGCGGCGCGGGCCGTGGCAATACAGGCGGGTATGCCGACCCCTTCGTAGGCGGCCCCGCAGACGGCCAGTCCTGGCTGGGCGGCGACGGCCGTCCGGATCCGCGCCACCCGGTCCAGATGCCCGACCGTGTACTGCGGCAAGGCCCCGCCCCACCTGGTAATCCGGTGCACGACCGGAGCGCCCGCCACCCCCGTGGCGGCGGCCAGTTCGGCGGCGGCCAGCGCGGCCAGTTCCTCGTCGGCCCGCTGCAGCAGAGCCTCCTCGCCGATGCGGCCGACCGAGCAGCGCACGATCTCCAGCGGCTCGGCGCCGGGCGCCGCCTCGGCCAGGTGCGGCCACTTGACGCTGGAGAAGGTGACCGCCTTCACGTCCCGACCGTCCACCGCCGGGACCAGGTACCCGCTCAAGCCCAGCGCGGCCAGCCCGCTCCCGGACGACGCCCCCGGAAACGCCGAGCGCGGATAGGCCAGCGTGATGATCGCCATGCTCGCGTAGCTGATCTCACCGAACGCCGTGACCGCGGCCGAGGCGCCCGGTACGCCGGCGAGCAGCCGGCCGGCCGGACGCGCGGGTACGGCCAGGATTACCGCGTCGGCGTCGATCAGCTCATCGGCGGCCGCCGATCCGACCGTGAGCCGCCAGCCACGCCCGGCACCCGGCGCACCCGGCGCCGGGGACAGCGCCCGGGTCATCGCACCTGTCCGTATCTCGGCGCCCGACGCCTTGGCCAGGACGACGGGCAGCTGCCCCAGTCCCCCGGACAGCGTGGTGAACACCGATCCGCCGGACCGCGTGCCGCCTGGCGGCGGGAGCAGCGAGCCCGCGGCCTCCGCGAGTGACCGGTACCGCCGCGACGCGGCCGCCAGCACGGGCATTGTCGCGTCGAAAGACAGGTCGCAGGAGCGTCCCGCGTAGACCCCACCCAGGAGCGGGTCGACCAGCCGGTCGACCACCTCCGCGCCGAACCTGGCCCCCACGAAAGCCGCGACCGGCACGTCGCCGTCCCGCGTCACCGGCGGCAGCTCGAGATCCTGGCTGGCCCGGACGGCCCCCGCGTCGGACACCACCCCGGACCGGGTCAGCTCGTCCAGATCGGCCGGCACGCCCATGAACTGGCGACGGGGCAGCGGGCGGAGCGCGCCGAGAGTCCAGATCGCCGAGGACGTGGTGCCCGGCGCCATCCGGTCACCGGCCAGCCCGACCTCGGCGATGAGCCCGGTGCCTTCCGGCCGGGTCACGAGGAGCGCCTCAGCCCCCTCGTCGACCGGTACGCCGGCCACCTCGGAAACGGACAGTTTGCCGCCCAGCCGGGGCGACCCCTCGAGCACGGTCACCCGCACCGGCTCATCGCGCAGGAAGAACGCCGCGGCCAGCCCGGCGATCCCGCCGCCCACGATCACCACGTGCGGTCGCGAAGGGTTCATGTCACCAGCCTGGCAGACACCGCGCCGTGCCCAGTACCGCAGGGCCCGCGGCAGCGGGCCGATGCGGACGACTCGTGACCGCGGCGCGGCCAGTCCGGTGCGCGATCGTGATCACGGCCGCGGAACCGTCCGTGGGATGCCCGCCGTCACACCGGCATGGGGAACACAGTGAGCTTGAACCGCCGGTCCGCACGGACCAGACTCATACGACGCAGCGCCGCGATCGGCGGTGTCATGCTCGCCGGAGGCCTGATTCTGGCGGGATGCTCGGCCAGTTCGGCCAGTTCGTCGGCCGCGGGGTCGGCGGTGCCCGCGCCGTCGGCCGCGGCCCTCGCACCCGGCGCCGGGGCGCCGGAGTCCAGGAACGCCGCGAGCAGCGCCACCGGGCAGGCCAACGCGGGGACCACGGCCCGGCTGACGCCCGCCAGCGACATCATCTACACCGCGCAGCTGACCGTCCGGGCGGCGAACGTCGGCTCCGCCTCGGCCCGGGCCACGCAGATCACCGAGACTGCGGGCGGCTACGTCTCGAACGAGACCACCTCGGCCGACCCTGATCATCCGTCGCAGGCCATCGCCACCGTGCAGCTGAAGATCCCCGTCGCGTCCTACCCGGTCATTCTCGGCCAGCTCGCGGGCGGCCTGGGCACTCAGCTGTCCCTGCAGGAGCAGGCCCAGGACGTCACCCAGCAGGTAGCCGACGTGAACAGCCAGGTCACCTCGGATCAGGCGGCCATCGTCCAGCTGCGGGCGCTGCTCGCGCACGCAGGCTCGGTCGGTGACCTGCTCCAGGTGCAGAACCAGATCAACAACGAGGAATCCGCGCTCGAAGCGATGCAGGCCCAGCAGCGGGCGCTCAGCCACGAGACCAGCTACGCCACGGTGACCCTCACCATCCTCGGCCCGAGGGCCAAGCCGGTACCGCACCACGCGAAGGCCCCGCCGTCCCTGGCCGGCGGCCTCGGCGCCGGCTGGCACGCGCTCAAGGTGTCGCTGTCCTGGACCCTGGCTTTCCTCGGGGCCATCGCGCCGTTTGCCGCCATCGCGGCCATCGCCGGGTACGCGATCTACCGGGCGCGCCGCTGGATGCTCCGGCGCAGGCCCGCCCCGCGCCCCGCGGCACCAGAGAACTAGCCCTGCGGGTAGCGTCCTGGCTATGACAGAGAACCCGGGATGGCAGCCTCGGCACGACGACCCGCTCTTCATCTTGGCCATGGACCACCGGGCCTCGTTCGGCAAGACCCTGTTCGGGGTCAAAGACGACAACCCGAGCCCGGATCAACTCGCGGCGATGACATCGGCCAAGCGGATGATCTTCGAGGGGCTGCGGGTCGCGCTGCCCGCGGTGACCTACGGGCGGGCCGGCGTCCTGGTCGACGAGCGGTACGGCCAGGACGTGATCGACGCCGTGCAGGCGAGTGAGTCAGCGCACCCCGTCGTGCTGGCCGCTCCCGTCGAGGCCAGCGGGCACGACTGGTTCACCCTGGAATGGGGCGATCAGTGGCTCGCGCACGTCGAGGCCATCAGGCCCGACTACAGCAAGATATTGGTCCGCGACAATCCCGACTTCGACGCAGCCGACCGTGAGCAGCAGTTCGAGCGGCTCGCTCAGGTCAGCGACGGCCTGCCCGGGATCGGCGTGCCGTTGCTGTACGAGCTGCTGGTGCCCGCCACCAAGGCCCAGCTCGACCGGGCCGGCGGTGACCCCGGCGCGTACGACCGTGACATCCGCCCGGGGCTGGTCGCTCAGGTGATCGCCGACAACCAGGCGCACGGCGTCGAACCCACGTTGTGGAAGGTCGAGGGCCTGGAGACCGTCGAGGCGGCCCAGCAGGTGGCTGAGCAGGCCAAGGCGGGCGGTCGCAGCACCGACCTCATCGTGCTTGGCCGGGACGCGCCAGCCGACCGCCTCAACCACTGGCTGGAAGTGGCCAGTCAGGTCGAGGCGTTCGTCGGGTTCGCCATCGGCCGCAGCATCTGGGAGGACGCCGTGCGCGATTACGAGGCCTCCGACCGGGGCGAGGCGGCGGCCAGTGCCGCGCGCGCCCAGGTCGCCGAGCGCTACGTCGACTTCTTCGCGCAGTGGAAACCCTGAGCTAGGCCTCCGCCTGGATCGACTCGGCGTGCACCAGGTCGGCGAGCCGGGCCAGGATGCCCGGATCGGTCTCCGGCAGCACGCCGTGCCCCAGGTTGAACACGTGCCCCTCGGCGGTCCGTCCGCGCCCGAGGATGTCCCGGGCCCGCTCCTCGACCACGTCCCAGGGCGCGAGCAGGACCGCGGGATCCAGGTTGCCCTGCAGCGCCTTGCCCGGCTCCACCCGCCGGACGGCCTCGTCCAGCGGGATGCGCCAGTCGACCCCGACCACGTCGGCGCCGGCCTCGCCCATCAGCCCCAGCAGCTCGCCGGTGCCGACGCCGAAGTGGATCCGCGGCACGCCGGTGGAGGCGAGCGCGCTGAAGATCCGGCTGGTGTGCGGCAGGATCGCGTGCCGGTAGTCGTCCGGTCCGACCGCGCCGACCCATGAATCGAAGAGCTGGATCGCCGAGGCACCCGCCGCGACCTGGATCTGCAGGAACGAGATGGTGATGTCGGCGAGCCGGCCGAGCAGCGCGTGCCAGAGCTCGGGATTGCCGTACATCAGGGCCTTGGTCTTGTCGTGATTCTTCGACGGCCCGCCCTCGACCAGGTAGGACGCGAGGGTGAACGGACCGCCCGCGAAACCGATCAGCGGACGGTCGTCCAGCTCGGTGACGAGCATCCGGACCGCTTCGGTCACGTAGGGCACGTCACCGGGGTCGAGCGGGCGCAGCCGCCCCAGATCCGCGGAGGTCCGGATCGGGGTGCCCACGACCGGCCCGATGCCCGCCTTGATGTCGACATCGATGCCCACCGCGCGCAGCGGCACCACGATGTCACTGAACAGGATCGCCGCGTCCACGTCGTAGCGGCGCAGCGGCTGCAGGGTGATCTCGGTGATCAGATCGGGGCGCGTGCACGAGT
>Ga0209006_10005098_pt1 | contig 11926 bp, 9 predicted proteins | sample JacPin_JW_Ref_O2_FD_188567 | JGI IMG/M metagenome (GOLD analysis project Ga0209006, IMG submission 188567) | Forest soil microbial communities from Algoma, Ontario, Canada - Jack Pine, Ontario site 1_JW_Ref_O2 (SPAdes) (version 2) | ecosystem: Environmental > Terrestrial > Soil > Boreal...
TCAGACTAGCCTCGTTGTCGAGCGAGCCGCTATTGTTTATCTTGCCCCCGTTATCGAGGTCGAAAAAAGTGGAGAGCGAGCCCGCGTTGTTGATCGTGCCGGAGTTGGCGAACGTGTTGACGATCCCGTTTTGCAGAAAGCTGCCCGCGTTGTTATTGATCGTGCCGGCGTTGAGGAAAGAGCCATCACCTGAGACAGCAGGCGCGTTAAACAGAAGTCCATTGTTGGAAATCGTGCCGAAGTTCTGGAAGACCCCGCTATTATTCAGACTGGATGTAGCAACAATGGTGATCTTGCCGTTGTTTGTGAAGGAGGCGAAATCAAGGTTGAAAAGTGCGCCATTAGCCGCCGTTGTAATCGTTCCGTTGTTAGTAAAGAGTGCGATTGGGGCGTCAAAAGTGCCATTCGAGACTGACACGTTTGACATTATGCCGTTATTGGTGAATGTGCCAAAGTTAGTCAGGCCGCTGGTGCCCGACGTTGACGTCATCGTGCCATCGTTCGTAAAGGTACCGCCAATGTCGTTGAGAAGGAATCCGATAGCATTGATCGTGCCGGAGTTAAGACTTGTACCGGAAACCAGTCTCAGACCATCGCCAGCGTCAATGGTTAGCGAATCCTTTGACGCGACGGTCAAGTTATTGATGGTGTCGTTGAGAACGTCCATCGTCACATTTGAGTTCGCAGCGCCAATCTTGACGTCGTAACCAGTAGTCCCGCTGTTATTCGGCACCGCCGCCGGGTTCCAGTTGCCCAAATCACTCCAGTTCCCGGTTCCGCCGTTCCACTTCGAGTTGGTTTGCCCAAATGCCAGCGCCGGACACAAACACGCCGCCATCACCGCAGCAACCCAAATCAATCCCCGAAATAATTTCCACGTTCGGACTGTTTTCGTTGCTGCAAAGGCGGGCGTTTGCATGTCAATTCTCCTTCAAACTGTCTTGCTTTCTGCCAGCTCGAGTGCTTTCGAGACGCGACATTGAGAAATTCGTGTGAACGTAAGCAATCTCAAGCGCGGGAATTAGACCGACGATCCCAACCCTCGGCCGAATCTGCGCCGAGCCCAAATGCCAATCCCCAACAAACCCACCGTGCCCCACAACAGGTACGCGGAAGGTTCTGGTGTCGTTGTAACCCCGCTGGTGACCGACAAATCGATGAAGCCCGGATCGTAGCTCAGGTCCCACTTCAATCCGTTACCCAGTTTCGGCAGGTCCACCATGCTGAAGGTTCCCGTCTCGCTGTCATACTTCATCAGAATAAAGCTGTCGCCCAACGCGACCGTGAAGCCGTTTATCAAACTTACATCCAATGTCCCGTCTAGATTGGCGGTGCCGCTAACATCCAACTGGTCGTAGCCGGTCCCAGCAGTCAGTCCAGCAAGTTCAGCGACGTACGCACCAAAAGCCGTCTGCGTATAGTTGCCATTAATCGTCAGGATGCCGGGCGAGTTCCCCGGAGAGATCGTTCCACCCATTATTACGTTCGCATTGATGGTTCCAGACCCGGAAAGCGTACCGCCTTGGATTTGCACAGCCGGCACAGAATTCAATGTGCCGTTGACGACAGTCTGCCCGGACGTCTGAACGAAACTGCCGCCGCTGTTGGTCAGATTCAAGCTTGTACCCGAACCAATTGTTATGGTGCCCATGTTGGTCACCGTCCCGACATTAGCCACGACGCTTGTGAGTCCCGCGAGATCAATGGTTACCGAGCCGTTGTTAATTAGTGATCCGAGATTGGCCGTGGTTGTATGACTTGGACTGATCGTCCCAGAGCTCCCTAATTCGAGAACACCGTTGTTGGTGAACGTATCGGTCACCGCCAGTTCCGATTCGCCTACACTCACCCTCGACGAATTGGTTAGGCTTCCATTCACCACGAGCGTGGTTCCGGACTGAAGCACCAGGTCCGAATGACCAATACTACTGGAGTTCACCATTAGTGTTCCAGAGCTTGGTGTCACTGTCGTCGTCTGCCCGTTTCCTAAATTTAAAACTCCCTCGATACTACTCAAGTTGGCGAGACCGTTGTTCGAGCCTGCATTAATGGTTCCGTCGACAACCCAAATCGATCCCGCAACTATGTCTGTTATCCCATTTGGTTGGTTGGTCAGATTCAACGTCCCACCAATAATTAAGAAACTGTTGTTAGTGAGGGCTCCCACGCTGGCCGTGTTTCCCGTTCCTGTAGCCAGATCGACTGTTCCAGAGTTCGTGAACGTACCACCTACCGTAAGACTGTTAAAAGAGGACATATTAAGGGATCCAGTCGGGTTAACGGTAAGCGCGCCAGTAACGTCTAGAGATTGAACCACTCCTATCTCTAGCGTCGATGTCAAAGCACCAGTTGTGCCTCCGACGACCAGAGAATCTACCGTCGCATTGATGTTTAAGAGCGTAAAGTCTGTGCTGGTGAGCGAATCAATCGTGACATTATAAGTATTCCCTCCGCCGTTGTTGGGCACTTGGTTCGGATTCCAATCTGTGGCGTTACTCCAGTTCCCGGTCCCGCCATTCCAGCTCGAGTTCGTCTGCCCAAATGCTAGCGTCGGACACAAACACGCCGCCATCACCGCAGCAACCCAAATCATTCCCCGAAATAATCTCCACGTTCGTGGTGTTTTCGTTGCAGCAAAGGCGGGCGTTTGCATCTCTTCTCCTTCAAACTTTCTTTCCAATTCTCTCAGCAGGACTGCTTACGAGACGTTCCTTCGAGGTTACTTCCAACAAGAGTGAACCGCCACAGTACGCCGCAGCCAAGCGTTACGTCAAGCCCGAACGCTCGACTCCGACCGAACAGAAGTAATGACGGGTTCCAGTACTAGGCTGTCCAGAACACACTCGTCCTAGAAAAACACTTCAGGGGAGATATGAAATCGTTCGCTCAACCGTCGGATATGCTCCCTATTCAATTTGCGCTTGCTGCTCAAGACTTCCGAAACGATGCTGCGCGTTCCGAACACGTCCGCTAAATCCTTCTGCTTCAGCCCATGCTGTTCCATCAGGAATCGCAGAACCTCCAGAGGCTTCGCGCGTGGTAACGCGTACCGCTTGGATTCGAAATCCTCGATGAGCAGGGTGAGAAGCTCGGCAAGCTCCTTTTCCGCGCGAGTCAGCCTGGCATCGCGCTGGTCCAGTTCGTAGAGCGCTTCGGTATATTCCTCGTTCGCCTTCTCCGTGCGAATCACTTTGGGAGAAAACTTCGTCAACAACCGGCTGTATTCCATGTTCATCGTTCGAGAGCTCATTTGTTCCAGCCTCCCTATTCAAGGCTACGGATTTTGTAGGCTTGCGTTGAAGCACATTATTCTATCGTTGGTCACCTCGGCGCAGAAATCTTGTTCATCTCAACCCTCAATTCCCTTCCCAAAATGGAACGAAGCTCCGCCCGAGTACTAGCCCATCCACACACACCACTCCTTGAAATCAATCAAACGGCGTGCTAGCGTGAATCGTGATTATTGAAGATAGAATTCGTGAGTGGGAAGCAGAACGAAGCTCCAGCGGCCTCTTCTGCCCTGCTGCAAAATCCGTAGCCCAATCACAGCCATCTGCGCCTGCGCATCCCCACGAAATTTCTAATCGCGAACTGACCATGCCGCGAGCATCGGCATCCCGCTCGCCCAGGGAGCATTTGGCGAAGGGACCGACTGCGCCGTGGCGCACGGTACGAGGGATCTGCTCTCCAATTTCTAATCGCGAACTGACGATGCGGCGAGCATCGGCATCCCGAGCGAGTGCGCCCTGGCGCACGACGCGAGGGATCTGTCCTGTGTTTGCTAATCGCGAACTCGAATTATTAGAACCATCGCTAACTTATAGAAAACAAACGAAGGCACCCAGTTCTAATCGCGAACTTTCAACCAATCTCTGTCGCAACAATTCTCAACTTCCGCTCCCGAATCTGCCGCAGATTCGCAAGTGGTCTAGACCGCTTCTAACCGGTTCTGCACCACAAACAGAAATCGGCCTAACCTACAGAAAACAAACGACGGAATATTTTCTAACCGGGGCTAGAACACACATTAGGGAATCACGAATTTGCGCTAAAATCAGTGTAGAAACGAACGAAGAAATGAGTCCAGAAACTAGTGAAAATATGAGCGCAGAGACGAAGGCGATCCGATGACCGACCGAAACCAGATGACCGACCGCAAGCCCCCATTCGCCACCGTGGAAGAAGCGCTGGAGGAAATCCGCGCCGGCCGCATGATCGTCCTGGTGGACGACGAAGACCGCGAAAACGAAGGCGACCTGGCCATGGCCGCCGAAAAGGTCACCCCGGAAGCCATCAATTTCATGACGAAATTTGGTCGGGGCCTGATTTGCCTGGCGCTTACCGAGCAGCGCTGCGATGCCCTGAACCTAACCGCCATCACGCCGCGAAATACTTCCGCCTTCGGCACACCTTTCTGCGAACCAATCGACGCGCGCCGCGGCACCACCACCGGAACCAGCGCCTCCGACCGCGCCACCACAATCCTAGCCACCACCGATCCCAACACGCGCCCCGAAGATCTCGCGCGCCCCGGACACGTTCACACTCTTCGCGCGCGCAATGGCGGAGTGCTCGTCCGCGCCGGGCAAACCGAAGCTTCCGTGGACCTCGCGCGCATCGCCGGACTGGATCATTCCGGCGTGATCTGCGAAATCATGAACGACGACGGCACCATGGCGCGCATGCCCGACCTCACCGAATTTTGCCGCGTCCACAATATGAAGCTGCTCACCGTGGCCGACCTGATTCGCTACCGCATGCAGCATGAGCGTTACGTTCGCCGCATCGCCGAATCGATTCTGCCCACGCCGCACGGAAATTTCCGCATGATTGCCTACTCCAGCGACGTGGACCACGAGTTGCACGTCGCTCTTGTTCGCGGCGACGTTTCCGGCGACTCGGCAGGAGGACCGCCGCTCGTTCGCGTGCACTCACACTGCCTTACCGGCGACGTCTTCGGGTCCACATCCTGCGATTGCCGAGCAATTATTGACCGTTCGCTAGCATCCATCGCGCAAGCCGAACGCGGCGTCTTCGTTTATTTGCATCACACTGGCCGCGGGTTTCAGATCGATTCGCGCCAGCCGGACGGCAACGAGCTTCCGCGCATCAGCTTTCACCAGCGCGAAGAACTCGATAAGGATTTAGGCAGGCAGCGTTTGGTGCAGCGCGAAAGCGGCATCGGCGCCCAGATACTGATCGACCTGGGACTCCGCCGCATCCGCGTGCTAACGAATCATCCGCGCAAGGTAGTTGCTTTGGAAGGTTATGGCTTGGAAATCGCCGACCAAGTACCCCTCGCGGTCGGCTCCGCAAAATCAACCCACCAAATCTTGTAGAAGAAAAAAATGTGTTGCGATTATTTGCCGAAGATCAAAACTACAAACGAATCTTTCACCATGGTCGGACGCGGATGCGCGTTGTCCGGCGTGGCCGCCGGAGCCGGACCAAAGTCCGCCGTCACCAGGAACACCTGGTGCGTCTTGGGGTCCAGTGCCATAGTGCGCGCGTGCGCTTGCGTCGGGACGTTTTCCACCACGGAATATTTGTCCGGCGAATCTTCGTGGACTACGGTGAGGGTTCCACTTTCGCCATTTGAAGCATACGCGTATCCAAGTTCGGCGTCGAACGCGTTGGCGTCCACCCCTTCGCCGATCTCCGGTGTCGCTACAACCTTGCCGGAGTCAGCGTCGATCACTGCCATCATTTTGTTGTCGCAGCCCGCGAACAAGCGGCGATGCGTGATGTCCATAGCGAGACCGGAAGGCTCCTGGCACGGTTTCAGCGGCCAGGTCGCCGTTACTTTCAGATTCTGCGAATCGATTACCTGCTCTTCGCTTTTGTCCTCGATATTCACATACACATGCCCAGCGCCATCAGCGACAGCGAACTCAGGCTTGCCGTCCACGGGAATCGTGCCGACAACATTTCCCGTAGCGGCATCGATGGCCGTGGCGTTCTTGCTGCGGCCGTTCATGGCGAAAACACGTTTCGAAGAGGGATCGTAAATGATGGCGTCGGGATTCGTTCCGGCCTGCGCGCTGCCTATGACTTTCAAGGTTTTCAAATCGAAAATGGTCACAGTGCCGGCGCGGCCGTTGGAGGTGAACCCGCGATTGAATTCAGGAGCGAGCGCGATGCCATGAACTCCGTCAGTATTCGGAATTTCACCGACAGTTTTTCCCGAATCTACCTCAAGCACGACCACTCTCGTGCCGCGCGAAATGTAAAGGCGCCGGGTGGCCGGATCAAAAGTGATGTAGTCCCAGAAACCTTCCCCGCCGAGCGGAATCTTCTTCAGGAGATGGTAGCCCGATGGCCCCGGTGCTTTCGATCCCGCAGAAAAAATCGAATCGGCCGCATGAGTCCTTGTCACAACCACGCTCGCCGACACGGCCAAAAGCGCAACCGCACAAATAATTGCCGCCATGCTTCCAAGAAATGACGCCCGCAACATTTTCATTTCATTCTCCCCAGTTTTCCCGCTAATTAAAGTTCCCGACCATGCTATTCCGCGCTCGCAGCCGAGTCAATTTGTTTGCCATGCGTTGTTTGCCGTGCGTCTATTCAAGGCGAACTCGCCGTTGCTGAGCCGATTGTTAAATATGGACGCATTTTCTCGAAACGCGCTTTAGAAATACCTTTGATGGCCAGCAATTCTTCCAGTTTCTGGAAGGGGCCGCTCTTCCGACGAAAACTTACAATCGCCTTCGCGGTGCTCGGTCCGATGCCGGGTACTTGCTGCAACTGTTCCGCCGTCGCGGAATTTAGATCGACGGAATGCGCCGGAGGCGCGTGCTTGGTTTCCGCACGAAGCTGCGGCGCAAAAAACAAAATCAGTAAAGAAGAGAGAACGAGCAACGAGGGACGTGGAAGTCCGCGACAGCTTGCTCGCGAAATATGCCGGCTGAAACGGTCACGCACCGTTTGCCTTCGAGCGAAGAATCGAATCACCGGCGAGCGTTAGCTGTGACGCACACGCGAAACGAAACGCCCGCGCGCGATTTTCGTCAGCGCGGTTTCCGTCAGACACGATTTCCCTGCGGATCGTACTCCGTGACTGGGCCGAAGAGGGTAGCTTGGTCTGCGATTTGGGCGCGGTCGCCGACCAGGACGATTTGCTCGTTGGCTGAATCGAAATGGCGGCGGGCGGCGGCGAGAATGTCGTCTGCAGTGAGCGCCTTGATTCGCGCGCGATAGGTCTCGAGGTAATCTTCGGGCAAGCGGTCGAGAAAGACGGTGGAAAGTTGGGAGAGCACACCGTCTTGCGTGGCGACACCGAGCGAAAAAACGCCGGTCAAATAATTGCGCGCGCTTTCGAGTTCCTGATCGGTGACCGGGAGCGAACGCATGCGGTCCATTTCGTAGAACATTTCCGTGAGCGTAGCGGCGGTGACTTCGTTGCGCACAGCGGCGTGCACGGTGAAATAACCATATTCGCGCAACGCGTTGATTCCACTGCGGGGGCTGTACGTATAGCCCTTTTGCTCGCGGATATTCATGACCAGGCGCGAATGAAACGCTCCGCCGTAAATGGAATTTGCAAGGACCATGCGATACCAGTCCGGATCGCGGCGCGTGATGGCGAGATTGCCTATCAGCACCTGCGTCTGCACGGATCCAGGGAGATGAACGAGATGAACCTGGCGTCCAGCTTGATGCGGCGGCTCCGGCCATTTCTGCGGCGCGGGAGCGGGAGCTTTCCAGGCACCGAATATTTTTTCAACCTGGTCGAGGATCGCTGCGGCCGAAAAATCACCGACCAAAATCAGCAATGCGTTCGCGGGCGAATAATTCTGGCGATAAAACTCTTCGAGCTGCTCGCGACGGAAAGCGGCCACTTGTTCTGGCATGGGAGCAACAATCGCGTAAGGATGTTCGCCGAAAAGGGTGCGGCGCAAGCGTTCGGTGGCTAGAAAGTCAGGAGTGGTGCGCTGAATTTTCAGGCCTTCGATTCGCTGGCGGCGCTCGCGTTCGAATTCTTCCTCCGGAAAAGAAGCATTGCGTGCCAGGTCAGCCAACATTTCGAGCAGCCCTTCCGAAAAATCCGCCACGCCGGAAATGCCGATCGCACTAATATCAGCTCCGGCCGACGCTCCCAAATCCCCGCCCATGCGCCGGAGATCTTCTTCAATGCGGCGGAGAGGACGGTTGGTGGTGCCGGTTCGCGCGACGGTGGCGGTAAGCTCGGCCAAGCCCGGCGACCGGTAAGCCACGGATGCGTTCCCGCTGCGAAAGAAAAGTTGCGCAGAAATTTTCGGAAACGTACGTGCTTCCGCCAGGACAACCTGCAATCCATTGGCAAGAGTGAGAACGGTGCGCTTGGGCCATGCGACTGGGCGTTCAGGGCCGAGAGCGGGCGGAGACGAGCGGTCCGGCGTAGTAATCGTAGTCGAGGTCATCGAGATTCTCCGTGGTCCACGGGACGCCGCGCTAGCACGGCGCGATTCGTGGGAACCAGATATTTCTTTGCCGCGGCTTGCACTTCCGCGGGGCTGACGGCCATGAAGCCGTCGAGCACAGTGTTGATGCGGTCGGGGTCACCGTCGAAGAGCGTGAAACATGCGAGATAGTGCATCAAGCCAAAGCGCGGCATGTACGAGCCCATGCCTCCTTCGAGCATCGAGTAATAATCGGCACGGAATTTCACTTTTACCGGCGCAAGTTCGTCTTCCGAAATTTCTTTTTCCTGAACTTCGCGAATCACTGCGTCATAAGCCGCTACGGTGGCGTCGGAGGTAAGTTCCGGCCGGTAGAAAATCCGCGTGACCATTTGCGTGGGGCCGTTGGCGTCGAATACGTCCAAGCTTCCGTCGGTCTCGATGGCAATTTGTTTTTCGAAGACGAGCTCGCGATAAATACGCCCAGCGCGGCCGCCGTGCAATACGCGGTCGAGGATGGTCATGGCGTACCAATCTTTCGAGCCGCGCGGCGGAACGGTGTAACCGATAGCCAGAGCAGGAAGGGTTCCGAATTTTTCTTCCACTTCGCCACGGCGCTCTTCCTTTTGCGGAGGCTCGCTTACGTCGGCTGGTGGAGGCAAGGCGTGCGAGGGGATATCTTCGAAATATTTCTTCGCCAAACCGAATGCTTCAGCGGGATCGAGATCGCCCAGCATCAGCAGCACTGCATTATTCGGGGAGTAATAGGTGCGGAAGAAATCCTTCACGTCGGCCAGAGTGGCCGCGTCGAGGTCCTGAAAATCTCCATAAAAATTGTGCGCGTTGGGCCAATTGCGGAAAGCTACCGGCGGCAAATCAAGCCAGGGGAATCCGCCATAAGGCTGATTCATCACGTTTACGCGAACTTCCTCTTTCACCACGTCGCGCTGATTGCGCAGATTTTCATTGTCCACTTTCAGGGCGCGCATGCGGTCGGCCTCAAGCCAGAGCACGCGTTCGAGCGCGTTGGAAGGTACCGCTTCAAAATAATTGGTGATGTCGTAATGGGTGGTGCCGTTGAGCAGGCCGCCGGAAGCGTTGATCAGGCGAATGTGCTCCATTTTCCCGGCATTTTCGGAGCCCTGGAACATCATGTGTTCGAAAAGATGCGCGAAACCGCTGCGTCCGCGCGGCTCTAGGCGAAAACCGATCTGATAGTAAACGCCGACGGTGACAACGGGCGCGGAATGATCGGGCGCCGCAACGACGCGCAAGCCGTTGGCGAGCTTGGTGTGCTCGACCGGAATATGCAATTTCTTCAACTTTTTCCTCCCGTGGGCTTCTTCAATGCTCTTTTCAACTGATTCGATGCTGCAGCAGGCTTCTTGGACAAAACTTTGCTGGAGAGAAGAGCAAGAGCCGCGTAGGCATCTTGAAATTCCCGCGGATAACGCCGCATCGCCTCTGTATGCTTTGCTACCGTTTCGAAGTCGCCGCGCGACAGTGGACCGGTCCAGGATTTCTGCGGGCCGAGCCTTTCGAAATTATCCAGCATCTGGCGCGTTAACGGCAGCAATGCGCGGACTGCATCACGGCGGCTGAAACCCAGTTTCAGCAAAACTTGCGTGGCGGCTTCGATCAAAGCCAGGCCGCTACCTGCGACCAGCGCGCCCGCGGCGTGATACGCGGGCTTGTTTTTGCTATCGATGATGACCGGCACACCGCCTAAAGAGCGCGCAATCTTGCGCGCAACTTCCACGGCGCCGCGATCGCCTTCAACTGCAAATATAACTTTTTCCAACTTTGGCGTCCCGCGTCCGCTGAACGTCTGCATGGGATGAATCGAGCCCGTAGAAGCGCCGCGGCGAGCAAGCGGGGCGAGGACAGTGCGATCCAGCGCGCCACTCGTATGCAAAACAATTTTATCGCGGAGTTTCGATTCGTCAAAACTCGCAAGAGCGCCGGCAACAGTACCGAGAATGCCATCCGGAGTCGTTAGCAGGATCACTTTCGAATCGAGAACCTCCCGAACCAGCCGCGAATATGGCTTCCCTGCTCCGATTTGCCGCACGGCAGCGCGCGAGGTAGCTGCGGAACGTGTGACCACGGCTCCGATACGCCAGCCCAGAGCGCGAAGACGCTTTCCCAACGTTCCGCCCACGCGCCCTGCTCCGACGATGGAAAGAGAGCGCTCCATGGCACGTGATAGCATAACGTGTAAGCAGTTTTTCAGGTGCGAGAAATTGTCTCTACATTTATTTTGGGCCATTGCGTTGGGAGCAGCGGCGATTTTGTGGATGTACGGAACGCTCGACGCGGCGTGGGGCTTGCGCACGTTTGCGTCCGTGGCCGATGTGACACCGCTGAAGGACGCAGATTGCCCCAGTATTTCCATTCTTTTTGCGGCGAGGGATGAAGCAGAGAAATTGCCGGCTGCGCTGAACACTTTTCTAAAACTGGATTATCCGCACTACGAAATCGTGGCGGTGAACGATCGGTCGCAGGACGATACGGAACAGATTCTGAATAGCGCAGCGCAGAATAACCCCCGCTTGAAGGTTGTTTCGGTGCACGAACTACCAGCCGGATGGTTGGGAAAACCACACGCGCTGCAAAAAGCATACGAGCAATCCACTGGAGAGTGGCTGATTTTTACGGACGCAGACGTGCAGTTTGCGCCGTCACTGCTGCGAAGCGCGATTGCATTGGCCAAGAAAAACGGTTTGGACCATTTGACGCTATCGGGCCGCATGGACATGTTCTCCTTAGGCGAAAAAATCGCGCTGACGTTCTTCGGACTGGCTTTTCTTATGGGAGTGCGGCCATGGCGAGTGAGCGACCCAAAATCCAGCGCGTTTGCGGGCGTAGGTATGTTCCAGCTAATCCGGCGGAGCACGTATGAAGCGATAGGAACCCATCGCCGCCTGGCGATGGAGGTAGTGGACGATATGAAGCTGGGAAAACTTGTGAAACAAAATGGATTTCATTCGGCCGTTGCGAAAGCGCATAACGAACTGAGTGTCCATTGGCAGAGCGGAACGAGGAATGTGATTCGCGGCACAACGAAAAACTTTTTTGCGTTTACGGGATTTTCTTTTTGGAAAATGAGCACTCAGATTCTTGGATTATTGATGATGTGCGTGGTCCCCTGGGTAGCGCTCTTTTTCGCGCACGGCTGGACGCTGCTGTTCGCATGCATTTGCGTTGGGCTCGCGATCATTCTGCATATAGGCACGTGTCTGGAATTCACAGTTTCGCCACTGGTCGCGCTGACGTTCCCCATCGGCGCGCTGATTTTCATTTGGATGCAGGCGCGTTCGACGATTGTTACTTTGTGGACCGGTGGGATTACCTGGCGCGGGACGTTTTATCCGCTGAAGGAATTGAAACGCGGAGTAGTTTAAGTCGGTGCTTCGCATCGTAGAATTTTAAGACGCTCTACTTGAAAAAAGAATAGCCCACAAAGACGGTGTTCAGATCCACGCCCGGATTTATCTCGCCGCGATACGCGTTGGAAATGTGTTGGTACTTGTATCCGAACATCC
>Ga0209006_10005099_pt1 | contig 11926 bp, 14 predicted proteins | sample JacPin_JW_Ref_O2_FD_188567 | JGI IMG/M metagenome (GOLD analysis project Ga0209006, IMG submission 188567) | Forest soil microbial communities from Algoma, Ontario, Canada - Jack Pine, Ontario site 1_JW_Ref_O2 (SPAdes) (version 2) | ecosystem: Environmental > Terrestrial > Soil > Boreal...
CTGACTCTGTGCATCTGATAGCCACATCTTGTTCTTCACGTTAGGTGGTCGTTTGGTGAGATCGTTTTTGAAGCTGGCAAGGCCAGAGTGACGTGTTCGTTTGACTTCGTCACAGTGTGACACACACATATATAAATTCGATGAGGGAGACACCGCTGTTCCAACTCACGAGAGTCAGAATGCTTCCAGAGGTCGATGAATTCCGTTAACGAGTTGAATGTAGACCAGATACCCCGTTTTAAAATCTCAGTTCCCAAACGAAGGACGACGAAAATGGCTTTTGAGAGTCGTGGAAGAGTTTTGGCGAAACTTGGATCCAAGTTCGGAACAGCAGCAGCAACAGCAGGCTTTGACTTCCGTAGGTCGCAATTCGTGTTTTTTTTTTCAATATTGATGCGATGGCTTTCTCAATTGACCCACATGGCATTAGCATGATCGTGGCTCGGATGCAGTAAAGGATACCGATCCCAGCGATGTCATAACAGAAGGCCCAGAGTTGGGCATTTTGCTACGTACGGACTACTCAAATGAACACGCATGGCAGACATTCTATTCCCGACTGCAAGACTCCGAGAAGGAATTTGCGGAAACCGTCGCTGACGATGACATGCCAGAGGATCCACCTGTCACCAACGCAGCTCAAGCCGACAACAACAATAACGACGACGACGACGCGGAGATGAACGAGGGTAGCGAAGATGACGCGGACGAGGAGGACGAAGTCAATATATTGAAAGTAGTCAACCCAATCTCGGCGCAGGAGAGGGACGCGCTTACGAATATCTCGAACCTAACGGCGCTCCGTTTACTAAACGAAGTAGATATTCGACTTACACCCCCCCGCATCGGAAATCGTATCACCCCGCCGAACAGACTGGTAGACCATGGCGGGTGGCAAGAGGTCTACGAGGGGAAGTGTATCTGGATCTACGACGTGAAATCGAACACTGATCAGTCAGTTCGCGTCGTCAGCCAACAGGGTGATATATATGGTACCGCAACGTGAGTCGTACCCATCTAAAGGCGGAATTGGTTGAGGACCCTCATTTAGGGCGGACAGTTGGCGCGCGCAGGTCTCACATATCTGTGAATTACAGGTGAATATTTGCGGTGGAATGAAGATAGATTTTGGTGGATTGGACCGATGGGACTTCGAAGAAAGGAAACGCAATTTAGATGAAGCCAACCAGTCTATCGTTTAAAATAACGTTCACGGCCTTCCTTCTCATTACATTACATGATGGTATGTAGTTGGGTCATCATGTCGGAGACACCTTTTTTTGACGAGGTCAGCAAATATGTTCCTACATGATATTTCACGGCGTCACTGTCCAAACCCGCAGCGCATTGTCAGTGAAACCGGCGAACAAAGTTTGCCCATCTGCAGACCACGCGATCGACACACACTCAGGTTGCCGTGACTCGTCTGCAATTTCATATTGAGGTTTTAGTTCGTCTACAATGGATCTATACAAGGCGGGGAATCGTGAAGTCATGTCCTTTATCACGAGAAGGAGGGATACACACTTGCTCTCGAGATCGAAGATCTTGACGCAGCTGGCTGTCGCTGCACAGAGCCAATATCGGTTGGGCGAGAAAACAAGAGCATTGACAATATCGCCGGCCTCGAGAGAATATAAGTGCTTCCCGTCATTGAGATCCCAGAGCATTGTGATGCCGTCCTTGCCTCCTGACGCAGCCAGTGAACCGTCTGGCGAGACAGACACGGCGTTGATGTATCCAGTATGGCCGTAATGGTTTGTTTTCAACTTGAACTTTGTTAATTCCCAAACCTGATGAAGGAAGTCAGTACACAGATAAAACATTCGATTTGAGAAGTGGGTCAGAGATCTTGGTGGAAAAACGGTCTCATTGGGATAAAACCCTCTGAAGTAGCAAATATATATATCCGTGTGTAACATCATATAGTATAAAGACGAGACGTTGTTGCAGATACTTACTTTGACAACCTTATCCCATCCGCACGATACAATAACGGGATTCACGGGGTTGGGACTGAATCTCACACATGATACCCTAGTAATGGGATAAATGATAGAAATAGAGATAGAAGATACAGCTTCACACACCATTCAGTGTGTCCGTCATCCTTGATATCGAACTTGCATTCACCAAGAGTATTCCAGAGCTTGATGCTCCTATCACGTGAACCAGAGACAATTTGTCGATTGTCAGCGCTGAAGCTGACGGAAAGAACATCGGAGGTGTGACCGACAAATCGGCGAGTGGTTGCCCCGGTGTTAAGGTCCCACAAGCGGAGTGTGTGGTCCCAAGAAGACGAAAGGGCGAATTGTCCGTCGGACGAGATTACGACGTCAGAGACAAAGTGGTTATGGCCATGGAGGATTCTTTTTGGGTATCCGTACGTGTCCTCATCGCGAGTCAATGTCCAGACAATAATGGTTTTATCTATTCGAGAAGGGATTAGATAGGCATGGGTAAGACTACAGCAAATACCTCGCGAGGCGGTCAAAATCATGTCAGGATTCTCCGAAGAAGTAGCGATTGCAGTAACCCAGTTCTTGTGGCCCTCCATGGAGCCCAAAAAACGCAATGATTCAGCCATGGCTATGAAAGTCGGTTTAGTCGTGAACTTCCTTAGTGGTTTGGTAGATCGTGACAGCCACCGTGACACAACTGTACAGGCCAATATAGACTTCCATCGCGGAGCTTAAATTTGATTGCCGAGTGCCGAATCATCTTTTAACTCTGGAACAAATATGAGCATCTGCATCGACGGCATCTGCATCCTGTCCTCTTGCCAATCTGATGGAGGCAACGCGAGCAAAGACTCCTGTCATCAGTGAGAAATATTGGAAATACTCAGAATGCTGTTCAATGACTTGGTTGTACCCTAGTTGACACAGATCCTGGCGTGGATGATGCCCTGGCGATGTTCGTCCTGACACTCGTCTTCCACTGACCAAACCTGAATGTATTATTCAGCCTACTGGCTATCACTTCACCTGAGATTGAGATTTTGGCATTCATCGTTTCTTTCGGTACGATCACACCCTGGATCGATGTCCGATTCAAGTTACTGAACTCAACCTTTAGGCAACACCGATGTTGAATCCTCATAGTATGCTCCTCCTCTGCCGACACGACCTTGACTTATATATCTCGATGCCAGTCGGAATATTTTTAAAATATACCAAGCGATAGCTAGACATATTGAACAATATCCAGGAGACAAACACCGATTCCCCAACTTTGCTTCATTGCAGAAACCATTTTTGGCACGAGGTGCCAGTGGGCCGCTGGAAGGCGAGCTCCATAGTGCCCGATATTTCCATGGCAGGTTCGTCCTTTTCTCTCTTGCCTTGTCTCCTGTTAATTCTTTCGAAAATCACCGCAAGAGATGGCTTGGGGGGGATTACGGAACGCCACCCTGAGCTTAATACCGATTCGGCCACCACCGGTCATTCTTGGTTTCAACTGACCAATAAACCGGGTGCAAGCATCGCACTTGACCTCATTCGATCATACCCTAGGAGAACGGTTACGTATCTCGTTCTTGGACCCCTCACCAATCTCGCAACACTATTGCGTTTGGATCCTACCACTGTGCACGATCGTATAGGACCCGTATTTTGCATGGGCGGCGCATTGGATGTACCTGGAAATACAAACCCGGTATCAGAATGTGAGTGTGAATTTGGCTGCCATCCAATCCCATCGCTGAAGTGCGTTGCAGTCAATTTTTTTGCAGATCCTTTTGCTGTCAAGGAACTGTTGACCCCTACAGAGCCTGGCACAGGATTCCCTCTGGATAGATTTTTTCTCCTTCCACTGGACATCACTACGCGACATCAGCTCCCTTTCCCTTTTTACAAAGAAAATGTAGATCCAGATTTTCACTCGACGGTCCTCCCCTCCAAAAGCGACGGAAAGCCGCCGATCGTGCATTTCACCAGCTCATTCTTTGAAAAGACTCGAGAGGTTATGATGGGTTTTGGAAGCGATGCAATGGAACTTCACGACATTGTTGCTGTTTGGTGTGCAATTGAAAATTCGCATATTCTATTACAAGATCTGAGTGTCTCCTCACCGCTCGCAAAGGGCTGGAAGGCGGTCAAGAGAGAATTTGCAGTAGAGAGGTGCGTTAGGCGTCATCAACTCTACGATCCTGATTGAGAAGCATCGTTTTAGGACTGGTGAATTGACGAGAGGTATGCTAGTGGTCGATCGCCGAAATGACGGGGGGACTTATGCTCCTGGCGCGAATCGTGCGGAGGTGCAAGCCAGGCTTGAGAAGCAACAGTTAGAGAACAAACTTTTGGAGTCCACCGCCTTGCCGGCACAGACTGGGACAGAAAGTCGACCCGAAGGCAGGGCGGAGGGATTTAAAGTAGCGTGTATTACGGATACACCTGGGCCTGATGCCCTTCGGCGCATTTTGCTGGAGCGAGTGTGGGGAGTCATGCATCAGTAATCACACCAGTACTTGTCCAAACGATGTGTTCTTTACGCCTCTGTACCCTCTTATTGTAGCTGGATGTCAAACATGTCATGAAACTGAGCGTGGTATGCGGTAACAGGGTGAACAGTCTCACTGCGCCTGCACGGAATGGAAAGGTCACTAGTACAATTCTCAAAGTGGAGTGCTGAGGCGGACTTGGGAAGGAAAGCGAGACAGCTAGTTCAAATGCAGACAATGGCAGTGTGTACTTACTAAGACCGTGTACGAAGACAGAGACGTGATTGGAGACTCGAATGACCGAACGTCGGGCAATGGACAGTCATAAATGTCGAACGCAATTCCTGAGGGCGAGTCGCCTGGTAATTGTTCGAACACCCAGCAGACTTGTATGAATCGACGGTCCAACTACAGCTGATTTGAATATTTGTTCAGTGCTTACTGTATGCATAAAGGTCTGACATACTACACCCACAACGACAGCATGTGGCCAAGTTCCTTCATTCCACGCAATTCCTAGACTTGACCCAATGACAAGAGGCCGTAAGAAAGACTTTACAATTCCACCTTCACGAGCGCTCACCCAGCAACGTGACTATCGGGCGCGCAAGGCGCAATATATCACGGAGTTGGAAGAACGATGCAAAAAAGCCGAGGATGAGAATGCAAAGCTCAGAAGGGAGCTTGAGATAACCAGGGCAGAAATACCACCTTCTGCCTCGATTAGCCCAGAAATGGTGTGTCCAGTATCATGCATAGTATGACCGTAGTCATTATTTAACATAAATGTTGCCCTGTCACCAGGCTCAAGCATCTTCTGAGCTGATGCAACAACTGGAGGAGGCGCGGGCGGCTTTGGAACGCTTCCAAAGATTAGCTTTCACCGACATTGGTCGTCCGGGACGCATTCAACGACCACCAGAGGATATGAATACGAATACTAGTCTTCGACCGGCACACTTTCCCCCTCCCCCCTCTTCTACATCAGCCCCGCTGATATCGCCACCACCACGATTACACCCCAATTACAAACGCCTTTTCAGAGAGGCATTCCCGAGGCAACAGGGTTCACCAGGAAGTCACCGCAGCGAAACCATGACTCCTGAGCGCGAGCCTCCACCGCTCGGACCTCAAGATCGAGGGCCAAGTGGAAATCTACGTCAAAGCCATAGCCGAAGCCCGAGTTTGGACTCGGAGTGTTGTGGTGGTATCATCAACTGTGACGGGCTTATAGAGGAAGATGAAAGATGAACAATGCGAACCGAGACAGTTGATGTATTTTTCTTTGCATTTCGGCTTGGGCTTGGAAGGTTTATTCAACACCATGTTCAGGTTGTTTCTTTGCGTACTGTACTGTACATATCCAATGATCGTCATGAATCGGTCCACGACATCGTTCCGATTCCCATTTGCCAATTTACTGAGCATGTATATTGATCAATAATGTAGTCTCCTAAACGCTCACCGTCACTAGGCCTTTAATGATACTAGGCCTTGAATGATATTTGCTAAGATTTACAAATGTCCGGTTTCGAATGGATGTTTGACGAGCTCCTCGTACAATGCTTCTGGGAGATCGCGAACAAGTGTCACTGCTATACCGATAACGGGCTGAGCATCGAGAGGAGGGAAGGTCCGTAGAAGGCGCATTGGGCTTTGGAGTGGAGATGATTTTTACGCACGAAACCGTTTGCAAGACAACTGACCTAGGTGACTTCATGATGTCCTCTCTCATGAGCAACAACTGAGCAATGACGCATAATACATTTAGGTGGACACCGAAGGCAAGAAGAAAATCCCATAGTCGAAGCACTTGATCAAGAGGTGGTGTGCAAGCACACAGTGTGAGCACGGCTGGATCATGTTCAGATATTCAGATATAAACCTGACAGAAAAAAGAGACAGACATGGGAATGCATAGATCTCCGCCGACAGATTTTTTGAGCGTAGACGTGCATATAACTCTGGATCAACAATGTCCAGACACCGATCGAGAAGCTGGCAAGCTTGTTTAGAGGATAGTACATCGTGATCAGGGCGGTGACGAACACTCAAACCTCGGTGGACACCCTCTAGTGTGGGCTGCACATAGAGTGGACAAGACTGTTCGATGAACTTGGAAAAGCAAAAAAAGGCCTCAAGCTCGGAGGGCATTGTGTAAAGAAAGGGTGCTGCGAGGACATTCATCCCTTGAACATATGTAAATGCAAGCTGCTGGCTCTCCTGTCGGTCTAAAACAACCACTGTAGGTTTGCTTCGTAACGGGTAATTTTCGGTGCTCACCCTGGTTTCTCCAGACGAACGCATCCAACAAACGAATAAGCATGTCTTCCCGAACCCGTTCCTTGAAGCCACGATCGGTGGCAAGCGTCCTTCAAGAAAACCATGAGTTCCACGACGGCGGTTGTTAAAACATGATGAATGTACTACACCGGAAAGAGTCGTTTCGGATCTTTTCTCTGACCTCACAAGGTCCTTTTGCTACATATCGTAGGAAGGTTTCCGCGGGCATGTCGTCAACAGAAAGGAGGATTTTCCATATCCGTGGGCGTAATGTAGGATCCTGCGTATGGCCTTTCATCAATAATAATGTAATGTAGGCTTCGCGTACTGACAGTCGAGGGAATCCCGTCCACCAGGATCATCCGTCTCAATTTTTTTCTTCCATCGTCAATATCTCCGGAACCCTTTGATTTGGAAAACAGCCGTGACTGACTCAGTACCTTGTCGAAGGAACGTGCTGCCGCTTCTGCAGGTGAGGGTGTTGAAGGCATTTCAGACAAGCCTGTTGATCATTGTTGACTGTTTTTGGAGATGGACGTGCCATTCATCTCTTCTGGCGCGACAAGCAGAGGTCACTATGCTCTTGTGCGAAGAGTGGAATCCGCAGATACCCCTCAACTAGCTGACCAGCATCTTATCGCGGAGGTCCAATCGACGCGTCAACGTCTTGCTCATCCTGCCCTGACTCTCGTCAGTGGGTTTTCGTTGATGATGTTGTCTGACGAGCCTGAAACTCTTAACTTGAACAGAAACAATGTAAAGAATGTCTCATTATTCTTCTCTACTGCTCAATGTCTACGACATCCGATTCGCTCGCGACTGGCGATCTTAATTTCGCGCTGGCGCATGCTGTCAATATGGCTGAAGCTGGACGAACTCTTCAGGACAAGAGAATAGGTACTCTCCTCTTTGTTTCGTTGTGCAGTATCTCAACGGAATATGATCAGGGTATCTTTTTTGCATGGAAATTATGCCGGCGGATCACGAGCTTCAACTTATGCTTGTGAATACATTGCGCAAGGTAGAGTGCTGGGACAGCCGTGCCATTTCTATCAGTTTATCACGCTTTGAAAAGGATCTTGAAAGTTCCGCAATCCCACGAATATGTCTCGCTCTCGACACACTGATTAGTTCGGCAACGCGAGACGTCATCCCGGCTGTTCAGACCAGATTGCGCGATTTGCTTTTGCATAACTCGTCAGTATGTATTCTTGATAATTGGATCGTTCCACTCCGTTTACCATGTCTATCCCATCAATTACCAAGACCTCATATCCGTCGCCGAGCAATTTTAGCATTTCGTGCACTCGCTCGCCACGATCTGGACCTCTTGAAGTGGATTAGTCCCAAATTTGAGAAACGACTCCACGACTCCCATACTGCCGTTCTCACGGCCAGCCTTATGATTTCAACTGACATCGTGAATGTAAGCGTTCCTCTCATCTCGCTGGTCGGATCTCCTTACTGGTGTAGGCGGATTCTTCATACTGTGATGCTATTCGCAGTAGAGTCACCCAAATTTTTCTCTCAACGTGGTCAGATGACCACGATCCATCGAAGAAATCGGTTCTCTTCGGCGCCATCCGGGCACTCCGAGTGTTAGGGTCGGTTCGAGTCTGTTGTGTTGTTTACCTCGTTCTAACCTGAGCGTTCGATGCAGATTCCCCAAGGAACATCTCCACGTTATCCTCGGAATCATTCGTCGTGCATTTCGTGTCCACGCCCATGGTATGCCCAACTGCGTTTCAGGCTCGTGACCATTAACTCACATTCTGCCTGTAAGGAATTCTGTACGAATCCTTCCTTCTTCTATCTAGTTTACCTCCGGACACATTGATTTCCACTCAAACGACATCGCGGCTTTCCCCTGTCCATAATATCCGTTCTCTTTTAACGTCACGAGATCCCAACGAACAGTTCCTCTTCATGTCCTGTTTAAAGAGTTTGAATCCCAGCCTATGGGCTGGTACTACGTCAGAAACTCCTGGTGTGCTAGAAGCATGGGAAGTGGAAAGGGTGATGCAACTTTTGCATTCTCCCGACATTCTACTTCGGAGGAAGGTGAGCCTTCACTTTTGAATATCAAATCGCGGTGGTTTTTAAGGCAACCACAGACACTAGAAATTTTGCACCGGATTGACGCAAACATAGTGGAATCGTTTTATTCACAATCGTCCCAAAGCTTCTCTTCAGTGTTGTCGCTCAAAGACAAGAACGAGCTAATAGGACGCATGCTTGATGTGCTAGAAATACAGTGCTCAGAGGATGGTGAACTCTATGCTCGGAGAGTGGTCGATCTTCTCAGAGCCGCCGACACTTCTACTGAGAAAAGCGGACCCGTGCTGGAAAAAGCTGTAGAGATGATCCTTCTCTACATTCAGAACTGTAAGTATATATTCTCATTTTGTGTGCACATTGTCACAAACCTCCACAACAGCTAATACCCTGTTCCGTATTGGCTGCGTCACGACCCTTGTAACCTCCGCTGTGGACATAAATACCACATTGGGAGCCACATTGATGGTCATCATCTCTGCCTTGGCCAGTGAATATTGCGGCCGTCTGGCTGTAGCTCCTATCGACATCCTACATGGGTTAGCTGGAAGACTTTCTTTATACCATGGTGAAGAGAACTCATATCCTCCTTCACAATATGTTCAATCCTGATTGCCTTCCAGCGGCTGTCCAAGAAGCGTGTCTACTGTCCATGTTGCGAATTGTCGCAGACTGCGAAGAAGTGTCGCCTGATGTTATCAAAAGCGTCACAGATGCCGAACAAGGGGCTAGCCAATATATCCGACGGGTCAGTTTCATGTATATATCACTTGTTTGTCTATTTAATCGATCGGTTGTGCTCTAGCGATGTGGACAATTCCTTACTCTGTGTGGGGAAAAGCGACGACTTTCAGAGATCGTCTCGAGGGCTCAGTCCCCGTCGGTGAGCAGATACCATATATCACATATTTCCTGTTGATCGAGTTGGTGATAGCTTCCAGCCTTCCTAGAGGCCTTAGAAACACATAAAGTGGCATCGGCTCCACCATCTACTGTCGAGTCTCGTTCTCCAAGTACAAGATCGCCACCCTCACTCGATGCTTCATCTCAACGTCCAGGATCTTCCAATAAGCTCCGATATGCAGCGTACGAACTGCCCAAGAAAGTCGGTCGCATTCGTCGTCCTTCAGGTTCTCGATGGAGCAATAGCTCGCGCTCTACCACTTTCTCTGACGCGGGTCATGAGCTTGATCGAGTAAGCTTGCGTGTGTCTGTGATGCAAGAGAAAACTTATAGTCATCGTTCAAAGACCGTAACGGCGGGCGATCTTGCATTGGCAACAGGGGATATTCAACTTCAATTGATGAACGATGTAAAGTCATTCGTGTGTTCAAGTATGCGTCGTCTGAGATATGTTGGCAGGCTTCTTCTAAAGTTGATGATTCTCCCAATGTTTTACCTCGTGATGTGATGGTAGACGACTTGGTGCGTTCCAATGAATTCCTTGGGATGTGTTTTTACCACGTTCTGCAGACCTCTCGAACCGATCTCATCACGTTGGATTCCCCATTCATATCCGATGAGTCTGCCGCCCTACAAGGCGATGAAGTTGGCTTTGAGCGCACCTGGGACGCTCTTGCGAAGAATAATGCCCGAGGATGGTGCGAGTCGTCAATACACGTGGTTTTTCAACACTTGCAGGCGTTGAATCTCGGTATTAAAGTGATCCCCATCGATCATCCGCCTTTTGAAGGTACATTATTACTTCTAATTGTGTCCCTCTCCTAATAATCTACCGGTTGTTAGGGGAGTTGAAAGTCATCCTCTCGAACGACGTAGATGATCCGAACTCTGACCGTGTGGTTGTGCGACTTCGAAGTAGCGACGATGAAAGTTGCCTATGGCGACTACGCGGTAACAATAGTGCACTGCAAGCACGCCTTCAGCAATTCTTTGCAGAGGTATAGATGGGGAGTAAAATCTAGTCGCGGTTATTTATGAGTCTCAACGCTTAGGGTTGACGTCGAATGACCCCAGCTATCATCCTGCGAACAACTCTTGTTTGTATGTAATACACCTTAGAAATTCATGGAGTAATTATATAGCTTGTGAAAGAATTCGTGAAACGTTTGAAGGAGCGTCATAAGTGGAGTCAGACATTGTCGTTCCAGTGTCAAATCTGCAACCGCAATCGCTTGTTCTTCCACAAGGCTATATTGCGCTAGATGAGAGGTTATCTCATCCATCCAAACCTTTGGGTTGTCCATGATCCATGGTGCAGGCATAAGATGGTCCTTCACAAGCTTCCGCACCACTTCCACAGACTCTGTATACTCTTCCTCATACCTGTAGCCACCTGAATGTGACCACTTCCCTTTCGTCGTTGTCACGCACGCGTGCCCCCAAAACTTCATGCGACGTCTGTCGAATTCGGATTTATTCTCCTCCCACCACGAATCCATCGGTTCCTGATGCTCTAATCCAGTCACAACCACCACGATCGAAACCTGTTCCTGGCAGAGAAGGTTGAAGAAGAGTTCATAATTTGTGACCAAGATATCTCTGAATCGAGTTCCACGAATGCAGTACACCAGGAGAGATATGCCGTCTTTCAAGTTATACACGAGATCCAGCAGGTTTTGTGGGGCTTTGTGGGCCGGAACGACTCCGCGTTCTCCCTCGTTCAACCCCGCAGTATCCCAAAGTGTGATAGGCAACCCATCGATGGTTACATTATGCCCCACATTCTCAAAAGTGCATCCTAGAGCACCGTTGGAAATTGGGGCGATGTCACGACCCGCGATCATGTTGATCAGGGAACTCTTCCCAGTGCCTGTTTCCCCGAATATCACAACGTTTCGCACGGCATCGATAGGAGGTGAAACTGATGACAGTACCGGCTTGGAATGTGAGGGGGCGGAGCCAATGAGGGGTGACAATGATGGTTCTTGCTGTCGCGCATGCTTCTGCTTAGTATCGATACTGGCCTCGAGCTGCGGCTGAGAGTGCAGGGAGGTTGCAAGGGTAAGGGTAACCTCAGGAGGGCTCGATGTGATCGTAGTATATGGTCGTGCGGCGGTCTTCTGTTGTGGACGTTGGGAAGGACCATCATTCCGCTTTGCCGACCTGTTGAGGACGCCTGAGTTTTGGGCTCACTGAATATCAGAGGACGCACTTACATGGGTTTCAAGCAAGCTTGAGGAAGTG
>Ga0209006_10005100_pt1 | contig 11926 bp, 11 predicted proteins | sample JacPin_JW_Ref_O2_FD_188567 | JGI IMG/M metagenome (GOLD analysis project Ga0209006, IMG submission 188567) | Forest soil microbial communities from Algoma, Ontario, Canada - Jack Pine, Ontario site 1_JW_Ref_O2 (SPAdes) (version 2) | ecosystem: Environmental > Terrestrial > Soil > Boreal...
CCAGAAAACTGACGAGGCGGTCGGCCTCGCCCAGAGGGAACGTCTTTAAGATGATGGCTTCCGTTTCCCGGGCGGGCATTCGTTGTCGGCGCGCCGACGCTGCGTCGGCTTAATTCTGTCCGAATCGCACGCACACGCAGAACTAATTTAATTATCACAGGCGCAGGCGGTTCGCAAATAAATCAGAAGAAAAATTCGAGCGGTATAAGTTCACCGCTCGGTGCGTTTCTTTGGAATTGCTTTTCGTGTCGCGGTTGTGAGTAGGCACTCTTCACTTCCCGCTACTATTTCCATTCTTAGAGGAACGACAGACAGCTGTTCCGATTCTGATCGGACCGAACCTCCTGTAATGGTTTAGGTTGGCAATGGGAAGCAAGTCCGACGGCGGCCACCGGCGACTGCAGTATTCAAGTTGTACTTGTGATTCGTTGGCTCGGTGTAGGTGTCGGAGCCTGTCAGTGTGATCGACGGCGAATGACAGCTCTTCGGTGATTTCACGCGCTGTTCAAAGGAGTTAACGGAACTCGTGATTCTGTTAACTTGGTCATGTTCCGCCGAAAATTATCGGACGCTCCCCGATCCCGTTCACTTAGAGGTACGCCGACGTTCACAGCGAGTTAGCTGGCTCGCGTGAGTTGCAATTTCGAGAGATTCCGGTAGGCTGCGGGCAGACCGCTCAATGTTCATCCCTCTGAAAGACCTGAATCCGCGTCGCAATTTTCCGGTCGTGAATACGGCGCTCATTCTAATCAATATAGGCGTTTTTATTTATCAGGTGACGCTGCCGCCAGCTGTGTTCAAGGCGTTTGTTCTGGCGAATGCGACGGTGCCGGCGCGATTCCCTGCTGTGCTGAGCGGGCACGGGCACTGGGAGTCGGCGCTTGTGCCGGTGCTGACGAGCATGTTTCTGCACGGGGGGATTGCACACCTGTTGGGTAACATGCTGTTTCTCTGGATCTTCGGTGACAATATCGAGGACTTCTATGGGCACGTGGGCTACTTGTTCTTTTACTTGTTCTGCGGTGTGGCGGCGGGATTTATGCATATCGCCTTTAACTGGCATTCGACGCTTCCGTCTATCGGAGCTAGCGGAGCGATCTCAGGAGTGATGGGGGCGTATCTCCTGCTTTATCCACGGGCGCAGATTCTGACGCTTGTGTTTATCTTCCTCGTGCCGATTCCGGCGCTGGTGATTCTGGTGCTTTGGTTCGTACTTCAGTTTGCATCGGGAGTTTCGTCGTTGGGAGTGGCAGCGGCTGCAGGTGGAGTGGCGTGGTGGGCGCATGTCGGCGGGTTTTTGATGGGGATGGTCATTACGAATGTCGCCCGTCGACAATCAAATTTTTAGTTGAAGTGTTTGTGCGGGGCAAAAGACGGGCACGGCAGTGCCGTGCCCCTACGGAGCGCTGTCCAGTTTTACTTGAGATTCTAGTTTCGCGGGTATGGGACGATATCCGTGGATCAGCGCGAGATATCTAGACGTTTGCGGCGAGCCAGTCGCCGACTTCGACTGTTTTCTTTTCTCCGCCCAGATCCGGTGTGAGGATGTTCTTCAGGAACGCCGACTTCACCGCTTTGCGGATGCGATCGGCTTCGGAGTGCCAGCCGAGGAACTCCAGCATCATTGCGGAAGTCAGGACTGAGCCGAGAGGGTTCGCGATGCCCTTTCCTGCGATGTTTGGTGCGGAGCCGTGGACCGGTTCAAACAGCGAAGTCTTGCCTGGATGAATGTTGCCGGACGGCGCTAAGCCGAGACCACCAATCAATTGCGCGCCCAGGTCACTAATAATGTCGCCAAAGAGGTTGCAGGTGACGATGACGTCGAATTGGGAGGGATCGCGCACGATTTCCATCGCCATGGTGTCGATAAACAAGTGACGCGATTCGATCGCGGGGTATTCCTTGCGGACTTCCTTAAAGACGCGCTGCCAGAGGTCGTGGGCGAAATTCATCGCGTTGTGCTTGTCGCTCATACAGACGCGCTGGAGATTGCGGGCGGCGGCGTACTCGAATGCGTGACGGACGATGCGCTCGACGCCTTTGCGGGAGTTGACGTCTTCCTGGACGGCGATCTCGTCGGGAGTGCCTTTTTTGAAAAAGCCGCCGACGCCGACGTAGAGGCCTTCGGTGTTTTCGCGGAAGACCATCAGGTGGAGGTCTTTTTCCGTACGGTCGCGCAGCGGAGTCATGCGTTCATGTATTAGTTCAACTGGGCGGGCGTTGACGTAAAGATCTAGTTTAAATCGCAGGCCGAGAAGGATGTCGGCGGCGTGTTGGTTGGAAGGGACGCGCGGATCGCCGAGTGCGCCGAAGAGGATGGCATCGAATTCGTCGCGCAACATTTCGACCGCGCCGGCGGGAAGCGAGATGTTTTCCTTTAGATACTTGTCGGCGCCCCAGTCGAAGTCGACGAATTCGATTTTGCGGCCGGTCGAGGAGGTAAGGGCCTTGAGCACCTTGACGGCTTCGGGCGTGACCTCTTTGCCGATGCCGTCGCCGGGGATGACAGCAATTCGAGCGGCGGGGCCGCCTTGACGGAGAGGTGGGTTGGGCACGGGACAGCTCCTGCGGTGGATTGAATTCCCTGTTCAGTGGTTCAAAAAAGACGGGCACGGCGTGCCGTGCCCCTACACGCAATGTTCATCGCTACGGTAGCACAGACGAAGTGGTCAGGTTTGGCGGCCGGATTCGATCCAGTAGACGCCGGCTAATGCGAGCGCTCCGCCCACGATTTGCATCAGCGAGCCGCGTTCGCCGAGCCAAATGATGCCGAGAATCGTCGCGACGACAGGCAGCAGGTATGTGAAAGCGGCGAGTTGCGAAGCTTGTAGATACTTCAGCAGCCAGAAGTAGAGAACGTATGCGACGGCGGAGCTGAAGACCGCCATATAAATGACGGAGGTCCAGCTTTGCCATGGTATCCGGCGCCACCGCGCATCGGTGAGCAGCGCGTGCGCTTGATAAAGGACGATCGGAAGGACGACGATCGCGCCGGTGAAATGGTTGAATGCGGTCATGGTCAGGGCGTCGTAGCGCGCGGCGACGCGTTTTCCGAGGACGCTGTAGACTGCGAATCCGATCGCGCCGGTCATCATGACGGCGTCGCCTTCGAGCGATGGTGAGCGGGTCGTCATGCCATTCTCTGAGGCGAGAACTGCGATTCCCGCGAAGGCCAGGGCGATGCCGGTAAATTTACGCCAGGTCGCTTTCTCGATGCGAAAAACGACAGCGAGTGCCAGGGTGTAGACGGGCGCCATACCGACGATCACCGCGCCATGGCTTACGGCCGTGTGACTGAGCCCAAGCGCGAAACTCATCTGGTTGATGACGACGCCGAAGAATCCCAGATAGAAGAAGGTCCAGAGATCGCGTGCGTTGAAGCCGCGTGCGCGAGTCTTTAGTGCGTCCGCAAACGCGGCGGTGCGCGAGAGGACCAAATACGCGGGAAGCATCGCGAGGCCGCCGAGGAAAACGCGGAAGGAGGCGACCGCCGGCGCGGGCAGATTTCGTAAGGCGATTTTTCCGGCGATGAAGTTGAGCGCCCAGAGAAAGACGACGACCAGAACGGCGAGGGCGATTGTGCTGCGCCCCGGGCCGCGGGGATGGTCCGACGTCACTTCGGAAGCTTCGTTCACGGTATCGGAGGTGCTCAGACCAATCGTTCTGTGCGCGTGGTGAGCTTTTCGATGAGATCCATTTTCAAGTTGTAGCCGATGCCAGGTGCGGTGGGCACGGAGATTGTGCCGCGCGTCGAGACAGTCACTTCCGGCTCGATGATGTCTTCGACCCAATAGCGTTTGCTGGCGGAGACGTCACCTGGAAGAGTGAAATTCGGGAGCGTTGAGAGTGCGATGTTGTGCGCACGGCCGATACCCGATTCGAGCATGCCGCCGCACCAGACGGGGATGCCGCTTTTCTCACAGAGGTCGTGAATGCGGCGCACCATCGTGTGGCCGCCGACGCGGCCGAGCTTGATGTTGATGATTTTGCAGGCGCCGAGCGCGATGGCGGCGCGCGCGTGTTCGAGATCGTGGATGCACTCGTCGAGGCAGATCGGCGTGTTCAGCTTCTTTTGCAATTCGGCGTGGCTGTAGAGATCGTCCCAGCCGAGCGGCTGCTCCATCATCATGAGATAGAAACCGTCGAGTTGTTTGAGCAGGTCCCAGTTATCGAGCGTGTAGGCCGAGTTGGCATCAACCATCAGTTTAATTTTCGGAAAGTCCTGTCGCAGCCGTTTGACCTGTTCGAGGTCTTTGCCGGGTTTGATCTTGATCTTGATGCGCTGATAGCCGGCGTCGAGTTCTTTTTTTACGGTGGCGGCGAGCGTGTCGAGTGAATCTTTAATTCCAATCGAAACGCCTGCCGCGATTTCGGTGCGCGAGCCGCCGAGAAGCTTCCAGAGAGGAATTCCCTTTTGTTTGGCTTCGGCGTCCCAGACTGCGGCTTCGAGAGCGCCCTTGGCCATGTTGTGGCCGCGGACGAGTCCGAGCATGTCGAACACGTCGGCGGCTGTCGCGAAGTCTCTATCCTTGATTAGTGGCCAGAGATGATCACGCAGGATGTGCCAGGCAGTCTCGACGGTTTCGGGACTGTAATTGGGATTTTCGCCGGCGACGCACTCGGCCCATCCGGTGACGCCGTCGACTTTGGCTTCGAGGAGGATGATGCGGCGGTGGTGAGCGACACCGCTACTGATCTCAAATGGGGCGATCAGTTTCATTCCAATTTCGCGTAGGGTGATTTCGCGGATGCGCATGCTTTAAGGATTTCTCCTGTACGTCGACTCCTGCAAATCGTGCCTCTGACTCGAACTCTTCACGAGACCTAAAGTTGCTCGTTAGAAATCACTCCATGGGACCAGCACGTACTCGGTGCCGCCGGATGTCTTGCGCGTACCGACGGCAGCGTATCTGCGGTTAAAGCAATCCATGAACTCCGTGCGAATACGATCCTGAACTTTCCGTACCGCAGCCATGTCGGTTTGCTTCCATTCTTCAAGTTCAGCTGGAAGTTCGATTTTGGCGCCTTGCGAATATCCAGACTCCACGGCGGATGGTTGAGTTACCAAGTCATTGATCGCCGCGATGACTCTCTTGGAGTCGAGATGCCACTCGACGAGGAGGCGGTCTGTGGCCAGGCCGCGGTGGAGCGGGCTTGAAGTAATGCCATAGAGGTTTGGCTTATAGGTGCGGGTGATGCCGCCGAGGCGGTTCAAGTTGAAGTAGGCATTTCGCAATTCGAGCGGATCGAAGGTCCATTGGACGAAGCGGATATCGCGCGAAAGAGCTTCTTCTCGCTGGAAGAGCTTGAGCTTTCGACCGACGCCGCGGTCGCGGTAGTCGTGGTGGACGCCAGTGTGGTGAGAATGGATGAAGATGACGCCGTCGCGGTAACCGATGACGCCGAGCGTGTAGCCGACGAGGCGATTGCCGTCGAAGGCGCCGAGAACCTGGCCGCCCGTTTCCGAGGCGACGAGGAACCCCGTGACGGGCTCGATTTCGAGGTCTTCCTCGCCCCAGACTTCACGCTGGAGCGTAACGCACGCTTCAAACTCGGGGAGAGCTGTGCATTTGCGTACGACAACGCCATCGCTCATCGATGCGGGGCCACCTTGCGGATGCCGCCGAGGCTCGATACCGGGCCCACGGCGGCGGCCTGTGCGGCCTTCAGCTCTTTGGCTGAATTCCAGAGCGATTCTTTCTCGGGGCGCGGGACGTCTTCGAACTTTCGGCCGCGGGTGGCGGCTACGCGCTCCATCTCGTGAAAGCGTCGCACGAATTTGCCATTGGCGCGCTTGAGAGCGATTTCGGGGTCGATGTGCAGGAAGCGGGCAAGATTCACGACGGCGAAGAGCAGATCACCGAGTTCTTCTTCCGCCTCCACAGCTGTGCCGTGTTCCAGGGTGTGTTCAAGCTCGGTTGCTTCTTCGCGAACTTTCGCGAAGACTCCGGCCGCATTTGCCCAGTCGAAGCCGCTGCGGGCGGCTTTTTTCGTGAGCTGGAGGCCTTCGAGCGTTGCGGGAATCGATTTCGGCACGCCATCAAGCGCGGAGACGCGTTGCGGTTCGCCGGTGGCTGCAGCGCCTTCTTTTTCGAGCTTTTCCTGGGCCTTGATCTTATTCCAGTTGTGAAGGACTTCTGCCGAGTCCTTGGCCTGAACGTCGCCGAAAACGTGCGGGTGGCGGCGAATCATTTTGTCGTGGATCGACTGGACGACGTCGGAAATGTCGAATCGATTCGTTTCCGAGGCGATCTGCGAGTGAAAGGTCACTTGGAGCAGGAGATCGCCGAGTTCTTCGACGAATTTGGCGTCTTCACCGCTGTCGATCGCATCGAGGACTTCGTACGCTTCTTCAATCAAGTAGGTGCGAAGGGTTTGATGCGTTTGCTCGATGTCCCACGGGCAGCCGCCTGGCTCGCGTAGACGCTTTTGGATCGCTACCAATTTCTCGAACCAATCGCCGGGCGAAGGCTGCGCCGTCGTGGCGATTACTTCGCTTGGTTTTGCAGCTTTCGGTGCGGCAGGTTTTTTCGCTGCCGGCGCGACGGCGGACTTCCCTTTTGGTTTTGCGGTGCTCTTCGCTGATTTCTTTGGAGATCCCATGTACCTTCCGTGAAAAGAAAGAGTGTAGCAAAGTCGTCAGAGAAATTCGGCGAGTTCGATGGTGATGAGTGCTATCAGCGTGATGATGCGAACGAATGGCGAGCGGAAAACTGATCGACGCAGCAGTCGAAAGCTGGAACCGGTGCCGCTACACAAAGCTTTGGCGCGATGCTAAAATAGGCGTGTACTCAGAAATAAAGGATTCTCACTTGTCAGAAAACAAGCAGGAAGATTCGTTCCGAGTCATTGATCGCCGGCCATTTACGGCGGAAGGCGAACTGCGCCAGGAAGTCGTGGAGCAGGAAGAGCGCGAGGCGGCGCGAGAAGCGGCCATCGAAGCCGCGGTGAAGAAGAATGCTCCGGCACCCGTGGCGAGCAAGAGCGACGAGGCTGAGGAAGCGATTGCTCCGCCTGTCGACACGCCAGCGCGCATACCGGCGTTTGAGAATTTGGTCCGCATGTTGGGCAGCAACGCGGCGATGGTCTTGGGCGCGTATGCAGACCCGCGCACGGGCCAGCCGATGATCGATCCTGATGCGGCGCGCGAGTTGATCGACATGCTCGATGCTCTGCGCGAAAAGACGCGCGGGAATTTGTCGCCCGAAGAAGACGGGTTGCTGCTCGATCTGCTCGGCAAACTCAAGATGACCTATCTCGAAGTCAACCAGGCGATCGCCGCGCAGGCGCAAGCGCAGACACAGGTCAAGGCAAAGACACGCTGATCGCTTGGCGTAGCGGCCTCGCGGAAATTTTTGTGTCGCGGTTGAGTTTGGCGCGCCATCTGATTGCTGACTGCGTATGGCTTCCGACCCCATAAAAGTTACGATTCTCGGCTCGGGCACGTCGATGGGAGTGCCTTCGCTCGCCTGCCGTTGTAAGGTTTGCACTTCGGCTGATCCGCACGACAATCGGTTGCGGCCTTCGATTTTGCTGTCGCGTGGCGGGCAGAATGTCGTCATCGATACGACTCCGGATTTCCGGCAGCAGGCGCTGCGGGCGAAGATCGAGCGGCTCGATGCGATTCTGCTGACGCACGGACACGCGGATCATATTCTTGGATTCGACGATATTCGGCCGTACAACTTCCGGCAAAACTCGGCGCTTCCCGTGTATGGGAACGTCGAGACGTTCGAGATTTTGCGGCGTGCGTTTGCGTATGTGTTCGACGGGCGGCCGGTGTACAGCACGGTTCCGAGTGTAACGCTGCATGTCGTTGATGGGGTATTTCCGCTTCTGGGGCTGGAGTTTGTTCCGGTGCCGTTGCAGCACGGGGATCTAGAAGTTCTCGGTTACCGGTTCGGGCGCGGCGCGTATCTCACCGATTTCGGGTCGCTGCCGGATTCTTCCCTCGCGCTGCTCGATGATCTCGATGTGTTGATCATCGACGCGCTGCGAGATATTCCGCATCCGACTCACCAGACGGTTGACCAGGCGTTGGCGCTGATTGAACGATTGAAGCCGAAGCAGGCGTGGTTCACGCACATTGCGCATGATTTGCCGCACGCGGAGACGAATGAGCGGCTGCGCAAATTGGGATTGAAGAATGTCGGGCTCGCGTATGACGGGTTGCAATTTGAAGTTGGTGTTGACGAAGAGCCGCGAGTGCCTTCGGGCGGGCGAGCGGTTTCGGCGGTTGCGGTGAACGCAGGTCAGCGTAAAGTTCGCCAGTTTGCTTCGCCGGCCGAATGGTTGGCGCATTACGCACTATCGAAGCGCGGGAGCGTGCTTGCCATCGGCAATTTCGATGGCATTCACCTCGGTCACCAGGCGATTTTGCGCGCTGTCGAACAACGAGCGATCGAAACCGGATGTGTCGCAACGGCGTTGACATTCGATCCAACGCCGCGCCGGGTGCTCAAGCCGGAGGCGGCGCCGTCGCGGCTTTCCACGAACGCGCAACGCATGTATTGGTTCGGAGTGGCGGGGCTGGAGTCCGCTGTGGTTATGCCTTTCACTCTGGATCTGGCGCGACTCTCGCCGGAGGATTTTGTCGATCAAATTCTCGTGCACGACTTGCAAGTGCGAGCGGTGCTTGTCGGCGAGAATTTTCACTTTGGGCATCGGCAGGCCGGCGACGTGAAATTGCTGCGCGAATTGGGAATGCGGCGAGGTTTCGACGTCGTGGTGATTCCGCCTGTCACCTACCGTGGCGACATCGTGTCGAGCACCAGCATCCGCAAGGCGATCAGCGAAGGCGACGTGTCGTACGCTGCGCGACTTCTGGGCAGGCCTTTCGTTCTGACGGGCGAAGTCGTCAAAGGCGCCGGAGTCGGCCGCCGGTTCACCTTTCCGACGCTAAACCTGAAGTCGGAGCAGGAGCTCCTTCCCGCACAGGGCGTCTACGTCACGCGCACGCGCATCGACGGTGAGAGCAAGACTCGCCGCTCGGTGACGAACATCGGAATGCGGCCTACGTTTAACGGATCTGGAGTAACGGTCGAAACGCACCTGCTGAACTTCTCGGAAGAGATCGCGCCAAAACGGATCGAGGTTCATTTCTGGAAGCGATTGCGTTCGGAGACAAAATTCAACGGCGCGGACGAACTACGAGCGCAAATCAGCAAGGACATCGCCAACGCGGATCGGTTCTTCTCACGCTTTCGCAGGCAGCGGTCGGTTCAGGTAGCCGGTTGATCGTTTGTCAATTGATACTTCGGAGATCCCACGCGGTACCACCGGGAACCGGAGGTTGCGGGACCGGTGGGTCGGGAAAGTGCAGCCCGACAAACCAGGCGGTCACAAGACGATCCACGCTGTGAACAGAAGCTGCGCTCATCGTGAACAGCAGAAACATCACGACACGAGCACGCCTACCACCGGGCACTTCAGCTAATAGCTTCATGTCAGATTGGACACCACCGCGCCAAGAGTGGTTCCCGTTGGGTTATCCGATGGAAATGGTCGTTATCCCGAGACTTTCGGCAGGCAGTCCGCGCAGTATCCGCCGACTTCGGTTCGCGAAACCGTAACTTTCATGTTGAAGTCGCGAGCGATCTGCTCTTTCAACTGCTCGTACAAACGGCTCTCAAATTCCCGGACCTTGCCGCAGCGCAAGCACGCGACGTGGATGTGATCGCGCGGCCCATGGGTCTCGTAGTAGTGCCGATCGCCGCGCAAATGAAGCAGATCGAGCTCGTCGATCAGCCCCTGCTTCTTGAGGAGATCGATCGTTCGATAGACGGTTACGAGATGCACGCCCGGATCGATCTTCTGCGCGCGCTCGAGAATCTGATCGACGTCCAGGTGCTGCTCCGCGTCGTCCATCACCTGCAAAATAACGCGGCGCTGCCGGGTCAGGCGAATGCCCTTCTTCGCCAGGGTCTCCTGGAGACTACCGGTTGTTTCCGCTGTGTTGATTCTCTCGCCGGTCGAGGCGCGATGATTCGGTGCCGCGGGCATTCTGCGAGACTCCTGGGCGCGTGCTGAAGAAACGGGGCTAGGAGTGGAACAGCCGCGCGACGTCATTGTACATAACGATCGCAAACAGCACCAACAGGAAGACCAATCCAACCTGCACAAAGCGCTCTTTGAACGCCATGCTGAGATCACGACGCAGGCCGCCTTCGATCGCCAGCAACAGAATATTTCCGCCGTCGAGGATCGGGATCGGCAGCAAATTCAGAATGCCGAGGTTCACGCTGATCAAAACCATCAACGTGATCACTGCCCACACGCCCCTGTGAACCGCTTGCCCTGCTGCGCGCGAGATTCCGACGACGCTTTGCAGTTGCTTCACCGACACGCGTCCGCTGAAGAGCTTGCCGACAACCCCGATGGTGCTGTCGATCGTGTCGTACGTGTTTGTCGCCGCAAATTTGACGCTTTCGCCGAAAGCTACCCTGCGGTATGCGGTGTCGTCGTGAACCTGCACGCCGATCTGATAAACTGTCTCGCCACGCTCGGTCGCGCCAGATTGCGGCGTCACGACCAGATGCATTGGCTGGCCTTTGCGGTCGATGTCCAGTGACAGCGCCTTCCCTTCGGAACCGCGCACCCGCTCTGTGAATTGTCCCCACCACTGAATCGGCTGGCCATCCACGGCGACGATAACGTCGCCTTCCTTCAATCCACCACGCGACGCAGGCATACCAGGGGCGACGTCCTCGAGCACGGGCTTCATTGGTGCGAAGCCTAGAACCTGCTCGGTATCCTTCTGTGCCCCAATGGGAATCGCAATCGTCTTTTTCTCTCCCGCGCTATCGACTTCGACGGAGGCTTTGGTGTTCGGTTCGATCGACGCGACCACCTTCGCGGCTTCGGCCCAATTCGGGATCTGCTGGCCATTGATTGCAATGACCCGATCGCCTGAGGCAAGGCCGGCGTGAGTTGCTGCTGAGTTCGAAGGTACGGCAGTCACAACCACCGGCTTATCTTCAAACAGTGGGTAAGGAATTCCGATCGCCACGTAGTAAACCGTCAGCAGCAACACCGGGAACACAAGATTGACGATCGGTCCCGCCGCCGAAATCACGGCGCGCTGCCAGCGCGGTTTGCTCATCAACTCATCGGGATCGCCGGTGCCAAATGGTCCAAGTTGCTCATTGCCCCGCAAGTAGCCGCTCTTGGCGGCAGCTTCCATTCCGGGAGACAGCCTTTCGCCCGTGGCAACCTCGGTAGCCGCCTGTATCGCGTCGCCGACTTTCCCAGGCGTCTCGGCTTCTGCAGCCGCCGCCCGAGTCGCCGACCAGCGGCTAGACGAATCGATATCGGTGGGATCCTGCCCCGCCATGCGCACATATCCGCCCAGCGGAATAATGCTGATGCGATAGTCGGTGTGCCCGCTCTTCCACCCAAACAGCCGCGGCCCGAATCCGATTGAGAACACATCGACACGCACGCCAAACATGCGTGCGGCAATAAAATGTCCCCACTCGTGTATGAGGATCATGACTCCCAACACGAGGCTGACGCCAATCAACAAATCCATGCGAGCGATTCTCTTTCCGTCGCGCTCTCTCCGGTAACTACGTCAAAGGAGCGCACCTGGATCGAATTTACTACGCGGTAGCAGCTGCCACTGCCACTCTCTCCACTTCCTCTTTGGCCATTCGACGTGCTTCCATGTCGGCTGTAAGCACATCGTCCATCTTCTCAAATTTCACTCGCGGCATGCGTTCGAGCACTCGCTCTATTACGCCGGGGATGCCCAGGAACGGCAGGCGCCGGTCCAGAAACGCCGCCACAGCGATCTCATCGGCGGCATTCAAGGCGCACGGCATGGCGCCACCCCTCTTCATCGCTTCCCTTGCCAGGCGCAAACAGGGGAACCGCCTTGTGGAGACACGTGCGAAATCAAGACGGCGCACTTTCGACCAATTTAAAG
>Ga0209006_10005102_pt1 | contig 11925 bp, 17 predicted proteins | sample JacPin_JW_Ref_O2_FD_188567 | JGI IMG/M metagenome (GOLD analysis project Ga0209006, IMG submission 188567) | Forest soil microbial communities from Algoma, Ontario, Canada - Jack Pine, Ontario site 1_JW_Ref_O2 (SPAdes) (version 2) | ecosystem: Environmental > Terrestrial > Soil > Boreal...
TTCTTTATCCACAGCTTGCAATGCGCGAATCAACGCTGTCTTGGCGGCTTCGGGATAATCACCCCCACCCGATGGTACAAGCTTTTGGACGAAATCTTGAAGGTCTGTGTTCCAGCCAGACCAGGAAATGATCTGGTCCGTTGGGTCGCAGTAATCTCTGTAAGAGAGTACTCCGAGCCGATTGAAAGCGCCTGAAAGTTTTGCTAGAGCCAGGATCTCCGGGATTGAAGTGCGTAAAGCGTTCAGATCTACGAAGGCGTTAGTGGTTCCTCGGGACAGCTGGTTCAACCAGCTGCATACTCACAACTACCCATGCTAGCGGTAGCATCCGTGACAGCAAGGAGATCGTACATGATGATTGTCGGTGACAGGGCCTGATGACATATAGATATTGAAGATAAATGTCTGACTAAATATGACTCCTACGAGTAAATATGACTCCAACGGTCTGACTCCAACGGTCTGACGATCATCGTTATGTCATCGTGCGCGGGCGTGTTTGATTTATATGTTTTCTGACATTCGAGGTCGCAAACTCCCACATACATATATGAGAGCTCATGGTGATTGGCGATCAGGACCTTTGCAAGCAACGGATGCGATCCGGATCAACCAACGCCAACATGGCGCCATAAATGCAACGCTCGATCTATACACTGCGATAATATAACGCTAATAGCCAGACGGTTTTGCACTTGATTGCGACGTGTCATATGCCCTAATCAACTTTGCTTGATCTTGTCGGCCAGCATTCTCAGTCTGACTGAAAGCGAACCCGCGATTCCGCCGCATGCGCTGAACGGCCCGGACCTTCTTGATAGCTTTCTGGAATCTGCAGTCCCCTCGTGTTTAGGTAAATTCGGGAAATGAAACAAGATAGCTCACTGCTCTTGCCGAGGTCGATAGTCAGGAATATTATACTTTTGAATCTCTTGAGCAATGTGATAGGACGCTGGGTCGTAAGTTCTTCGATAGCTGCAAATGATGGTGATTATCAGCAAGAAGAATAAGGGAATATCTCGAAACATACTATTTCCAAACAAAGTCACGGGTAAGACATATAACCGGCACAACAAGGAGCGTAAAATAAAAAACTGCGTCAGTCCACAATCGTGGTACAATGCCATAATATTCGGTAGAGAATCCGATCGCAGGAGCGATGACCGCGTATAGCGGAAGGAAAAGCATCGTGAAGACGAAGGATCCGGGGATTGCTATCAAATATATTAGTAGCTGTCGATCGAAAATGTACGGTTAATCCTCACCGGCAAGAGTGTACTTAGTCCACAAACTGGATAGGCATGAATTTCTATACGAATGAAGGGGGGTATGGCGACTTACTCGGAAATCAGAGCTGCCTTTCCAAGAACCGTCAAAAGTACTGCAAGGTACAACGTTGTACCCCAGAACCAGTGACCAGAATCAAAGCCCGTGGCTTGTTTCAAGTCACCCCAGAAGAGAATTACAGAGAAACCGAACAGAAGCTGAACACGAGATGTGTGATAAATGAACTGTGAAAGTTAATAAATGATACGATACGCACAAGACTGTGATAGAGGGCATTGCCAATCCACAGCCAAAACGCCGTTTTCGTAAAAAAGGCATTCCTCTGCCCCAGAATATATAGTTGGGGATACCGATCGAGTATCCGTGCAGAGACGAATTGATCGAAGACACCGATAACGAAAGGAGGCAAAACTGTGAAAACTACATTGTATAGTGACAATGTCCATGATTCGTATGCGATTTGTCCCGAGAAATTATTGAAAAACGAGAACTGCACGTCTTAAATTCAGCAGCAACCAAATGAACGAAAAGGAACGTGTCACACGCACCCAAAATTGCGTCATGTATAATACAATGTTTTTGTAGAAAGAATCTAAAGCGAGACGCCGCGTGAGCACTAGCAAGACGAGATGAACGAAGTGATAACAGACATAGTATAAGTTTAGATAGTCTGCGATAACTCCATGCGCCGTGAACCAGAAGAAGTTTCTTTAAAAATCGAAATTGCGAAATTGCTATGTCGGCTGAGCGAGCGGCTTGGAGACCCTTTCGAGTGGTCAGATTGATTTGTTTTTCCCGACTGAACGTGGAAGGAACAAACCTCGACACCGGAAATACCGACGCCAACGTGCGCAGCTTGTATCATACTGACATCATTGGCACCATCGCCAATTGCGAGCAAGATAGCCTTTTGAGTGTTCTTAACGAGTTTAACAACAAGCGCTTTCTGCAGAGGCGACACCCGGCCTGTCGGAATGGATTAAGGATTAAGACGCACACTCTGAGGGGAGGAAAGACACCTACAGCAAATGACTGCCTTGCACATGATTGCGAGTTCCAGAAACGCCTTGGACAAGTCCTTCTCCAAAGCAAAAGAGAGACTCTTACCATCTAGTGGGACGAAATAAGGGCTGGAAGACTGCCAGTGTTCTATGACTTACCTATGATGAGGGCCAAGTCTTCGAGTTCCCCGGTGTTACGCTGATTCTGTATGGCAGAAAGGCGTTTGGTGATGAATTGTTGCGTATCGAGAGCATTGTTTTCGTTGACAACAACCTGATTTCGGTGATCCACGTGAGGATTATTTTTCAGCCACTTTTGCGAAGCATACCAGATTCATCGACTCGGATATTAACCGACAAGACATGCCAATATTGATCGCAGTCTCTTGTCTGTCGCCAGTCAAGACCCAGACCTACAAAAATAGGCGGTTGAAGTTCACCACCAGTTACATCAGAGACTGAATCAAACCTTGACCCCAGCCATTTGAAGAGTATGAATAGTATCGGGAACACCATCTTGCAATTTGTCCTCGACCGCCGTAGCGCCCAACAGAAACAAGTCCTTTTCAATCAACTCCGCGGCTTGGTCAAGTGCTTCCCCTCTTCCGTTGATTGTAGAGGCTGCTTGGTCGTAAATGGCAGCCCATTGCCGATACTCTGCTTCTGGGATGTCACGAAAAGCCATACATAAAGTCCTGAGACCCTCGGTAGCGTAATCCTGGTAGCCCCGTGGGACGTGAGCCCATATAAGATTGAAGAAACGGAGCACAAACCTCTAGGTGGAGTAATGTCTTTTCCACGAAAGGCTGATTCTTGCTCACTCGTTCTACAATCACTGTATCAGCACCCTTGCAGTAGAGTTTGATTTGTCCATTTGGCATGCGAACGACAGTCGACATTCGTTTACGGGTGGAATTGAACTCGCAGACATTTAAGATCTCGAATTCTTGTGAGGTACCCTGGATGTTCACGAAGACAGACCTGGGCTTGCGCGTCTGAACATGTCAGATATCGGCATTGCCTCGTTAGCAATATAGAACGTGACAACAACAAACGGGACGTACATGAAACTGGTAACCTAAGAGTTCTGCACCAGTTACCAGAGCCGCCTCATCAGGACTGCTAGCCTGGTAATGCATCTTGTCATCGCGCACTTCGGGAATCACAGTATGACACACGGCCAGTAATGTGAGGAACTCTTTCATCACCTCTCTCTCCTTGTCGTTTTGGCCAGGACCTGTATCTACGAAAGGATTGCTCCCAGCGTCGAGGAAGGTCTTCAATTCGGAGAATGTTTTCCATCCGTCTTTACTATCCTCTTCATCTCCTCGTTTGGTCTCGTCAACGGTATCTGCGTACACAACGCCAGCGATACTACAACTTCGGAATTCCATCTCGTTGCATGTCAGTGTGCCAGTCTTGTCGCTAAACACATATTCTATCTGGCCAAGCTCTTCCACAAGTGAGGAGGTCCGACACAGTGCGGGTGTGTCCGTTTTTTCGTAGTACATGTCAAGGTCGGAGTTGATCAGTAGTGACTGTTGGAACTTGACCACTTCCATGGTTACAATAAGAGAAATCGGAATCAGGTTGTTGTATAAGATGATGAACGTTAAAATATCTAGGTATGCAGGCGTCAAAGATATGCAACATCAAGAAAATAGAAGAACGCACCCTCAACGAAGCCCTTGGCTAGTCCAAATACAAAATCAGCGTAACTATGAAGTTGGTGACGGATATCACTGACCTCGACCGCTCAATGAGGATGTGTCGAACAGATACCACTGCTGTGCGGAGAAGAACCACTGCAATGTGGTCAGTCTATGCGAACGTTTGCAACAGTGTTTCGACGAACAATTCTGATGCTGCTGCCGATGGTGGAGCCCGCCGACAGTGCGAGCAACAACACGAAAAGAAACACGATTTGCAAGTTGACCTGTCGTTCAACTGCCGTCATTTTGATCGGTGCCTCCCTAACGCGTACGGGTGAGCCCCTTCCACCTGGGTTGCTGACAAGATTGCTTACGTGGCATTTCGCATCAGTTTCGTCTCGTGTCCTGTGAATACGACGAGTCCGTAAACCCAGGGTGTGTTCCGTATCTGGGCACCCCTGAGTAACATTTGATCGGGACCCAAAGGGACCTGCTTCGGCAGTCCCTCACCAGTGATGAGATCGAGAGTACCCTCGTAAGTGTAAAGTGAATTGTTGGGTTGTTCCGAGCGGAGAGAGCCACGCAACGCGGTGACTAGTGAGGGGGAGGTCAAAGAAGACGTCAGTGGTGAAGCTTGTTTGATTTTGAGATTGGTCTCTCTAGGTACGCATTACACCTCAGTTAGTCATAAGGAAGGAGGGTTCTTGGGAATTACCCGTCCAGATTTGAAGTTTCAATATAACAAAGTCCTTCTGGTTCACTCGAACTAATTAGCACCAGGTCGGCGGGAATAAAATCATTGCTTTCCAGGCGTACGACATCGCCAACCTGGATATCCTTCCATTTCGTCTCCGCAAATGTCGAATGCTGCGTTAGAACTTTCGTCTTGCGCGCATTCAGTTCAGAATCCGAGTGATGTCGTTTCTTGGATGAGGTGAACACCCTATCAGTACAACGGTGACATCGTTGTCGCATTCTCAGAACATACCAGATCTTCTTGCACTTCCTTGAAGGCAGAAGCAGCAAGGACAAGGGCAAGTGGGGCAATAGTAGTGTATTGATTAGTAGGGGAGACGCCAGGTATTTGTTGAATACATGCAGTGAAGAGGAAGAAGATATTGGCGTATTTTGAGAATTGCTCTACGGAAAAAAGACATGAGAAACGGAATTCAATAAATATAGACGAGTGAGTACCAGTAAGAAACTTTGGAAGGAACGTCACCGTGTTATATTTGCTCGTAGAGACAAAATTTGAACAGAAATCGACATTGGCAGATTCGTTGTTGAGTGCAACAACTCTCTCCCCCAAGACAATCTTGTCCTTTTGCCATGGCCATTTCCACTTTCTCCACTTGCTTCTGCGAGGCGCCGTGCGGTTCTCTTCTGCACGGAACGGTCCGGGAAATGAATCAGAACCAGGAAACGGTGGGTCCGAGGCCGGGTGGAAGGGATCGTCGTCAAAAACCCACTCTGGCGCAATTGCATTAGCAGGTTTTGAGGGTCCAGAGCCAGCAGGAGGTACCGCGCCTTGAACTAGAGGGAGACCATTCTGTTCCGACCGTATTGAAGGTGGTGGCCGACCGAATGCGGAGTCCGGAACGTCATCGTCATCGTCGAAAAATGGGTCCAGTAGTTGAGGCTGGTTCTGAGAAGAGGATGGGGGATACCCACTGTTTGCAGGTTGATACTGGCGGGCGGCAGCGGGGTTATTGAGGGACACCAATCGAGTGAAATCCAAATTGTCGCTCATTGTCACCGACGGCGAGCGGGGAGTAAAATATGTAGGTTACGCGGCTGCGGTCTCCGACAACGGTCTGTGCTTTCGGAGTCTGAACTCGCTCTTATGCCGAAGTCGTTACCGTGACCTCACTGTGACTCACTACATTCCTTCCATTGACATCATCCCCGTCATAAATTTTTATTGTCGCAAGTCCAACCTCCCGAAAAATTAAATATTTCTCGCAGCTATCCACCGCCATATTGATCAGCCCGACAGATGTGATCGCAGAGTTAGGTCTGCAGCTCAGTGATCTCTATGTTGCCACCGGAACCTGCTGCTCCGCCGTTGACCTTTCCTTCTCCGCCGTCACCTCCCCGGCCAGCTTGTGAACGATGAATGAGTTTTTGGGATCTACCCCTCGGTGGAAGCGAAAATGCAGCTGACCGTTGATATCATCGATTTCGTATTCCGTTTGACCAGCCATCCTCATGATGAAGCTTCCTCCTTGGCCACCTTGGCCACCCATGTTTCCCTTCCCCCCAGTGCCACCAGCTCCCCCTTGCAAGACGCAAGACAGATGGGTCCTCAGTTTGTCTCTCCAAGAACAGACGATTTGCCTACCTGTGATTTTTCCAAACTTCTTTTTGCCTGCTGCTACTGGCGCGCTCGAGATCATGGCGGTGAGGTGATTCAATAGCCCTCCCCCCCTCCCTAGAATATATCTAAAAAAAATCAGGGTCCATGATAGGACCAGAAAAACTCGTGTTTTGTGCGTTTGCGTATGACGCCGGTAGGCGCTCACCTTCAACACCACGTGAGCGGCCGCACGAGGGACGTGTGAGGTATGAAAACAAATCCCTGGCTGGATGGTAGATATGAAGTTATCGTCCATCAATCACCATGGAAGGGATAGCTACAAGGTCATTAATTTCCGTCGGGCATGCTGACTCCGTGAGGCATGATCTCCGCCGAGACACGTCATGTGCGTACCCAGCTTCACGGCCCATGGAGTCCTCGTTTATGCCAGCATGAATCCCATCGATAAGCTACAGCATTTCAAGGCGCTAAGCTTTCTTAAAACCTGAGTAGACACATGAAGCAATGCGATCATTCAAGTTGACATTGGCCTCGGAAACCTCATACGAATTCAATGATGTCGAAGGTGTGTCATTTTTTGATCACTTCGACATATAAACTGGACGGTTTGTATCTTAGCTGGATCGGGTGGTGCAGGCGGAATAGGGCGCATTGATGGCGGAAGAGCCAGTGTGGGCGGGATCATTGAAGAAGGTTCATGTGACACTCAAACGCGACACTGTTAGCTTTTACCTCTGCCACGGAATCACCCCACAATGGTGTCAATCCATAACACCTTTGGAAAGCGTTTTTTGGAGGACCGGAAATGTACGTTGATTGAACATTTGCTCTAATAAACTTGGATCAATGTCCATTTCTCGAGAACGCAGGAATGAAAGTTTAGCGTCGCAACAATGCAATGCCTAATATATCACAGCCGTAACGACTCCAACCATTTCCCGCACGAACACGTCTGCGATGTAGCGCAAGCGGCCGTGGTAGTCCAATCTGGTCATATTTGTTTGCATATCAAGGTACATTTCGATTATTAACTTCCATTTCACCGCAGTATGAATGCTTCATAAACTCGCCCCAGAGCATTTTTTGTGCCTTCGTCCAGCCATGGGATGTCTCTCTTCCAAGTCAAAGAAATCAAAACCACCCCATCCCCAGAATGCCAACGGGACAAGAGGAGCCACCATAATTGTGGAAACGTCACCCAAGACGTCTCCTCGCATTCCTGCCTCCGTGACAGACAATTCGTCAAATAATAGGACAGCATTGAATGTGTTCAAATTCACATTGGGGGCGTTGAGTACCGCGTCCGAGGGCGTCCCCATCCCAGGTGTCAAGCTTGCCATAGAATCTTTATTGACGATTACGAACCATATCCAGGTGAGATACAGACAAAGCACTGCGCGTTCTTTGCAAACCTCGCTTAGGTGTATTCACTGACCATTGCCTGGCGAAGCAGCAAAGATCTGTGAATGAAAGTGGATTCCTTGACCTTAGCGAGCGAATCCAACGCCTTGATCCGATTCTGTCTCAAATAGGCAAAAAAGGAGGTACCGAAGCTGTGATGCCTCTTCTTCAAGACTTGGAAAGGTGAGCAAAGATATTCCTCACGCATTTTCATTCTGATTCAGTCATTCCTTAGAGAGCTGGTAAACTTGACGGCAGAAATAAACTTGGCGTCTTCGCAAGGCCAGTTTTCGCGCCTCTTCAATAGCAGAGACGATGCGGGCTCCCTTGTGAATCACATCGCAACTCTCGATCACATCATCGCAGACTTCACAGTGCGTTCATATTAGTTAAATATCAATCCCTCACCCCTAACCTCCTGTCTTGCCATAAGCTCGCCATGACCTCCAACACATATCAGGCATTGGTGAATGTACAGGGAGGTATCGAAGAAATTCAGGGAGATGTGAAGGTTGGCCTGTCCTTGATTTTATACGGTCACGATCACCTATGTCCCTTGCATCCGCAGCTGCTCCAGGTCACAAAAGGTGAGCAGCTCCTTGTCCAAATCAAATTCGTATGGGATATATGGATTGTGCATGTAGCCTTGACGCAGCCACCGATTTTTTTGTGTATGTACTTTCTCCATCACTAACAGCCCCCTAACTGCAGGAACAAAGAAGTTCGGAAATCTCAAAGGTGCGTCAACACTAGTCGATGGCTTACGGCTCGTATGAAACCGCCATCCTGCAGCTGGGATAGGAGGTACAGGAGGGAAAGGCGATGAGAGGGGCGGCGCTGGTGGTCACGGCGGATCGTTCAAAATGAAATTGGCTACCGAGACGGCGTACGAATTTGGGGATATGGAAGGTTCGTCTTCTTCCCCTGTGTTTACCCTAAGAGCATGACGCTTCCCCAATTATAGTCGGAGCTGGGGGATCCGGAGGAGACAGCAAAGGCGTAGGTGGACAAGCTGGTTCCGGTGGGAAGGTGGAGATCATTGAGGAGTGATTGAAGCAGAAGACGGATACCCTCACAGAAAAAGAGCTAAATGCAAGAGATCATGGATAGAATCCAAAACCAGTCGTCCATGAACACGAACAATCAGCTAGTTGTCCCTTGGCATAGTATATAGTCAACCGTTGCTATTATTTGATATCAGCGCTCGCCAGAATGCATCAGTCATACGATCAACTTGCGACTATAATTCTCTATGTACATACATACATACATGCTTACGAGACATGACCGCTGTTAGCCAGACATACACCTCCCATAGATTGCACGCATCTGAGTGGGCGTTTGCTGAGAGTGGAGGGAGGGAATTTGCGATCGGATTCATTTAGATCATCAAACGGCAAAGCCCGCCCGTGAACGAGATGGTGTTTACAGTGCACGAATCAAAGGAGTCAATGAACGGAACCGAATAATCCATGCCCTAGCAATGATGTACATGTCTTTCTCATTCTGCCTCTCTTGCTATATGTTTGGTGTATCCCATGGTCGTGCCATGCTGTCGACCAGATTTCTGTATGCCTTAGAACCTCAAAAAACAATCTGTCTGCGGCTTGGACTCACATCAAAACGTAGGAACCTGCTCTTCCCGAATAATACCCCCATTCAGGAAAGTCAATAACCCTTCCTTCCAGTCGGAACCAGTATATTCTGGTCCAAACCTTGGTGGTAGATGAATGTGGTTTTCGGAAAAGATGACGGGAATAATGTCAATCAGGTTAAAATCAGTGTTGCGCAGTATAACATGGACACCGCACGCAGCCTTCCCATATCTCTTCCCTGACCTTCTATGGCACTCTACATTTGCCCTCAAGTGATCGAAAATTTCTTGAGAACGTTCGCGATCGCCCAACCCATCGATCGAGTAAACGCTCGCATCGGTCGCTTCAAACATTGTTTCTACAAGTGTGGGCTCTGGGCGAAGCCTGAGGCGGATGACGATAGCATCCTGAAAGCCTTGTTCAGGGTTGGAGTCAACATCAAGGACATCCAAAGCGATGGTGCCAATCATGGTCGAATGCTTGTTGGCAAAAGCGCGCATGGCGGCAACAACCAGCCGGCCAGAACCTTGTGGAGTAAGGCTGGGTAAATCAATGTATGAGCATTCACGTCGGTGAGTAGCTTTCCACGCCTTGGTCTGGCATGCAACGCTCTGTATGAGACAAGATGAGCGACGATGCAAGACGGGGAGAGGTTTCACGAACGCAGTAAGTATAGATCTTACACGCTGAACATCTCTGAAGTTTGACGCCTTCGCCTCGAGGCTTATGGCAGAATTGGCACAGCGTAAGATCGTGGATAGGGATCGTGTAAGTGTCCATGAGATGTAATGGGGAGGTTACGGCAGCTGAGGCAAGGAGGATGAGGGAAACTGAGCAAGGGAATGAAATGCTCCATGAAGTTGAATAAAGTGAGTGATTTATTATAACACCCGCGTGACATGGAGTTGACACAAACTTGGTTGCCTATATACTTTGGTGAGCCGTACTTTAACTTTAAAAATTACGCAAAGTTACATTGCCAAGTTAAATTGTGAATCGCCAGTGACATGCACTTTCAGCCAAGAAATGGAAAAGTGTCCGCTGGGCGGCATGCGCGACTTCGTGGGTTTTCAGTTTAGATTTTGTGCTTACAAACTTGCACGATGGCGACAAGTAGTAGCCATACCTCATTGGTTCTCATACTGTGAGTGCTCTGTCCGATCATCTGCTTGCGTGTGAATGGGAATGAATTAATGAGGTGTGTGACTGGGTGAAAGATACATTCTGCCTTCACAAGCGCACGAAAGTTGCTACCTTCTCTTTTGGAGAGGGCTGACCGTATTGTCGGCTCAGCGCTAATAATGCCGTATGCTCACAGTTATCACATCCAATCGCGGCAGTATGGTCATGGGATATAAACCCTTCATAGAGCTAGCCTGTTCCTTTGAATCAAACGATCCTCGTTTTCAACTGTTGAATCATTCCCCACCCATCGAGTCCATCATACATGCCTTTCATCCAAAACGGTTCTCACGCTACAACGTCGATCGGCACATACAATGATGTTGCTGGCGATCAGAGAAACATGAACATCGGGAATATCGCTGGTGTGGCCCTTCTCCAATCTTATGCCACTATCCTCTAATACATTTGTTGGTTCAGCCGGAAGTGGGGGTAATGGGGGTACAGGAGTAGGTGTTGGATTTGAGATGACTGCTGGTGGCCAAGGCTCCGGCGGCGCTGGAGGAGCTGGAGGCAATGTCAATATTTCCTGAGGACCACGGCCGGGTAGGTTATATTTGCTTGTCTCGGCCTATTCAACACATCTCATTACTGTAACGTTCTCTCGCATCCCAGGTAACTGTAAACGCGCTTGGAGTTTCTTCTCTACGATTTCTCGGTGAACTGATGACTGCATAATATATCAAAGCGATTTGAATCTTGTAGACCACGCACCATGATATGCGTGCGGTATTAGCAAGTGATACATCGGGCCTAGTCTCCTACAGTATCTTCCGACCCTCCACCCCAAATGTGAAGTATGTAAGTCATTGGCAGCGACTTCTTCGGTTCCCTGTTGTAGGATAGCTTCTAGATTTCATCATAGCTACCCTGCATACAAGAAGATTTCTACAATGGCTCCGACGATCCTTTAAATTGCGAGCAACGAGCCGTTGGTCGACAGTAAATCCAGTACTATCGTATCTGCGGTCTGCTTCAAGATTGAACTGCATCCGTTGAATGATAGAAAAAATTGCTGTGATTCTCGGTTCTTACCACCTGACACTAGTGTTTCTCAAAAGCAAGACCATGCCGCTCAACCAGTCTGACCCAAACGTTAACTTCACCGGCACGTACAATGATGTTACTGGGAACCAGTACAACAACAACAACACTGTAACCAACCATCCCGACTCTCAGAATTCCACCAAAACAACCTTGACGATCGGGGACATAACAAGTGCGTTCTTTCAAGTCATTCTCCTCGATGATCGGCGGGCCGCTGATGTGCTATAGCTGGAAACGGAGGGAACGGTGGGAACGGTGGGAACGGCTCCACGGCGGCCGGCCACGGAGGAAATGGGGGGGACGGCGGGAACGGTGCCTGCTCACCCGAGCAATGGGCAAACGGGATCTGGCTCACCGCGGCCGGCACGCCGACGACGCCCGCCAACACGCCGCCCTGCAACGGGGCCGGAGGGAACGGCGGCAACGGCGGCAATGGCGGCAAC
>Ga0209006_10005103_pt1 | contig 11924 bp, 11 predicted proteins | sample JacPin_JW_Ref_O2_FD_188567 | JGI IMG/M metagenome (GOLD analysis project Ga0209006, IMG submission 188567) | Forest soil microbial communities from Algoma, Ontario, Canada - Jack Pine, Ontario site 1_JW_Ref_O2 (SPAdes) (version 2) | ecosystem: Environmental > Terrestrial > Soil > Boreal...
CAGCCTGCACAAACCGTGTCTTGATGCCGCCGGCATCCAGCCATCCTTGGCGAAAGGGAGTGGCGAGCAACTCCGTCCAAACGCTGCGATAGGCTCCGTGCATTGATCGATCTCTCCCCCTGAATTATCCGATCGTTTGTGCGTCGTCCGCCTTAGCGCGCGAATACCGGCACACTGGTTGGGCGTCGGCTTGCCGTGCGGTCCATGAACACGATCTTGTCGTTCGCCGGCCGATAGTCGGGGAAGCGAGCGAGAAAGCTCGCTACCGCGACGCGTAGCTCAAGCCGCGCCAGCGCCGCGCCAAGGCAGTAATGCACGCCGTGACCGAGCGTCACGTGGCGGTTGGGATCGCGCGTGATGTCGATCCGGTCCGGATCGGCGAACTGATCGGGGTCGCGATTGGCGGCGCCGATCATGATGTGGAGAATCTGGCCCTTGCGGATCTGTGCGCCGCCGATTTCAAAATCCTCGCGCGCGGTACGGATGCCGCGCTGGGTCGGCGCGTCGTAGCGGAGGAATTCCTCAGCCGCGAGATTGATGAGCTCGGGATCGGCCTTGAGCTTTGCGAGTTGCTCCGGAAACTGGTGCAGCCACCATAACGACATGGCGATCGCGCTGCGCGACGTACCGCCGCCGGCCGTCGCCATCATGTTGCAGGTCGCGAGAATCTCGAGATCGGACAGTCGCTCGCCGCCGACTTCGGCCTGCACCATGGCTGAGATCATGTCCTCGCCCGGACTATGCCGGCGCTGCTCGATCAGCGGCATGAAATAGGCTTGCTGAGCATCGAGGATGTCGCGTTGCTCACGCGCCATCGCGTCCTTGTCGGGCGAAACGGGCTGAAACAGGAAATTGGAACAGCGATCGCTCCAATGCCGCATCATCAACTCGTCGGCATCCGGCAGGCCGAGAAGATCGAGCATCACCTGGGTCGGAAGCCGGGCGGCGAAGTCGAGATAGGCGTCGAACGCATTCCGGTCTTCTAACGCGTCGAGGATGACGTCGGCGCGGCGCTGCATCATCGGCCGCAGGCGTTCGACCGCTCGCGGCGTCATTGCCTTCAGGAACAGCGCCTTCAGACGGTCGTGATAGGCGTCATCGCGATACAGGAGCCAGCGGTGGTAGTGCGCGACGATATCGCTAAACCGCTCCGGATTTGCGCGCGGCAAATATGAGTAGAGCGTCTCGATGCGGTCGACGCTCAGGTCCGGCCGGTCCTGCAGCTCGAAGACGTCGCGATAGCGCGTGAAGCACCAAGCCTGCGCTTTTTCCGACCAGTGTACCGGTTCGCATTCGCGCATCGCCTGGTAGTGCGGATAGGGATTCTGCACCGCGGCGGCGGTGAATATTCCATAGCTATCCTGATCGGCCAGCGCCCGTCTCATACATGACCCCAGGCGCGACGACCGATATCGACCAAGAGCTTGATCTTGAGCGTCTGGATGTCTGTCGTCACCTTGCTGGGCAAAACCGCGAACTTCGACATCGCTGCGCTCGAGAAGCCGCATTGCGGGCAAATGCCGAGCCGCTCCATCGGCGCATACTGGGCGGCCTCCTCAAGCCGCCGCATCAGGTCATCGGACGATTCAAGCGCCGGGTTTTTGGTACTAATGATCCCGAGATAGGCGCGCTTACCGGCCGGCAGGTGACGCAACGGCGCGAAATCTCCGGCGCGCCGCGAGTCATACTCGAGCAGAAACGCATCGACGTCGGCGCGCGTGAACAAAGCCTCGGCAATCGGCGCGTAACCGCCGTCGCCCATCCACAGGCCTTCCATGTTGCCGCGGCACAGATGCATGCCGATAACCAAATCTGCCGGCCGCCCGGCGACCGCACGATTGAGCACGTCGATATAAAGGGCGACCAGCTTGTCGGGGTCGTCGCCTTCGCTCTTTGCCAATGCACGAATATTTTCATCGCATAGCAGCGCCAGCGGAACTTCATCAAGCTGCAGATAGCGGCAGCCGGCCGCGTAAACCTCTTTAATCTCCTGCTGGAAGACCGCGACCATGTCGTCCCAATAGGCTTCGACCTGCGGATAGACCGCGGGGTCGACGGCATCCTTGAAATGACCGAAATGCATATGCGACGGCGTCGGCATCGTGACCTTCGCCGGCCGCGTCGCGGTCGATTTGATGAACGTGAAATCCTCAGTGACAATCGGCCTGGCGCGGCGCACTTTCTTGGTCGCGACCGGCGCCGGCGACACGGTTGAAAATCCGTCGTCATTGCGGAAAACAAGCTTCGAGGCGCGGAAGTCGAAGCCTTCGACCGCATTGAGAAAGCCGCGCGACCAGCCGCCGCGGCGAAACTCGCCGTCGGTGACGATCGGCAGGTCCAGATCTTCCTGCATCTTGATCGCATCGTGGATGGCGCCGTCTTGCACCTCGCGCAGTTTTTCGGCGGCAAGCTTGCCAGCCTCCCACTCGCGCCACGCCGCAACGAGTTCCGGCGGCCTTTTCAAGCTACCGACATGATCGATGGAATTCGATGGAACACGAGATGCTGTCACGGCGAATGTCTCCCGGATTTAGATTGCGGCGGCGGTTTTCGGCAGCCGCCTGGAAATGTCTTCGGGCTGCGCCCGCCACTGCCGACACGCCATCACGGCGTCGAGTTCGGCCGGTGTCGACGCAACGCCCAGGATATGCCGGTCTGGACGGATGACGACCGCACCGGCATGCAGATCGGCGAGATAGGCCGCCGCTTCGCCTTCGGTGACGATCAGAACAACATCGTTCTCGAGCTTGGCGCGCATCGCGGCCGGCAGCGCATCCACGAGACCGCGATCGGCGAGCACCGCATAACGATAGCCGACGTGGTCATCGAGCAATCTTCCGTCGGCCAATCGCGGCTGCGCGGCGCGGGCTGCCGCCGGCGGCGGCGCATTTCCGTGCAGACCAGGGCCGAGTCGCGGCGCGATCGGCCGCAGCATCGTCGGATTGGCGATAAGGTCGCGGTCGCGCGCGCGGGCTTTCTCGGGATCGGTGGTTTGGATGACGCTACCCAGCTCGACGGCGAGCTCAATAAAGGCGCGCACGTGCTCCATGCGCTCGGTCTCATAAGTGTCGAGCAAGCCGTCCGGGGCGACTCCACGGATCACGTCGCGCAGCTTCCATGCCAGATTGGCGATATCGCGCAAACCGGAGCACATGCCCTGCCCGAGGAATGGCGGCATCTGGTGCGCGGCGTCGCCGGCGAGCACCAGACGCCCGAGCCGCCACTGGGTCGAAAGCGCCGAATGGAATGTATAGACGACGGCGCGTTCGATGGTGGATTTCGCCGGATCGATGTCCCAGGGCTTCAACAGTTGGTAGATGCGATCCGGGTTGGTGATCGCCACCGGGTCGTCCTGCGGCATCAACATAAATTCCCAGCGATGACGCTTGCCCGGCATCGGAATGAAGGTCGTCGGCCGCGCCGGATCGCAATATTGAATCGCGTCGATGACGCGGCCGGTTTCGTCGGCCGCTTCCGGCACGCCGGCGGGCGGGCGCTCAAGAATCATATCGAGCACAATCCAGCGCTCGTGCGACCGCAGATCTTGCAGCGCCGCGCCCATGAAACGCCTGACCGTCGAGCGCGCGCCGTCGCAGCCGACGACATAGCGGGCGGTTAGCTCCCCAAGCGCACCTGCGGCGAGATTTTCGTAACGGACGCGCACATGATCGCCAGCTTCGTCGAGGGCGAAGGCTTCGCAGCGCAACCGCACATCAACCGACGGGTGCCGCGACACGCCGTGACGCAAGACCGCCTCGAATTCCGGCTGATAGAAACGATAAGCATTGTTCCAACCCTCGGGACCGACGCCGCTGCGCGTCAGCAACAGCAAGAGTTTGCCATCGGCGCTGACGTGACGGATGTTGCGGCTGACGTTAAGCCGGGGCAGCAATTCGTCGGCGAGGCCCATGGTCTGAATGAGCCGCATGCCTTCGCCGTCCAGCGCCACCGCGCGCGGCAGGTGATAGACCGACGGCTCGCGCTCGAGCACGACGGTCTTGAGGCCACTGAGCCCGAGCAGATTTGCCAGGCCCGCGCCGACCGGCCCATAGCCGATGACGCAGACGTCAAATTCCGGCGACGCCATGACCGGCTCACCTCGCCGTCAGGATTTGCTCAAGCCGATCTTTGCGGCGATCTCCGCCTGGTATTCCTGGATCGGCTTGAAGCCGGGCGCGCTGCGGCAAAAGGCGTCCGATTTGGCGCGAATCTGATCGGCCGGCAGCGAGAGATCGAGATCCTCGATGCACGGTTGATCGACATACCATCGGGTGTCGCAAAACACCTCAAGGCGGTTGCCTTCGGGGTCGCGAAAGTACAGCGACCAAGCATTGCCGTGGTCCATCGCCCGCATGTCGGTCACGTCCGCCTCGCTCTTCACGCGCTTCCAAACCGTTTGCAGGTCTTCGACAGACGCCACACGGAACGAAATCTGGTTGATGTGATTGTAGGCGAGATCTTTCGGCCGCCCGCTCACCAAAGCGACCTGATGGTGGTCCTTCGGATCCCAACTCGTGAACACGATGTCGGCACCGCGCACCTTGCCCCGATCGGTGACGGTGAATCCGAGCGCGCGGGTGTAGAATTCTTCCATCCTCGGCAAGTCGTAAACATAAAGCCCGATGTGACTCATGCTCAGCGGTACCCGCCGGGCTGCGTCGCCATGAGATTGTGCCGCTGCGGACATATCGGTGCCTCCCTACAACTTTGCCGCAAAACTAGAGCCGGCGAACAGACCGCGGCCAGCAGTCTTGACTAGATGTCCGCAGAGTGGACAATCGGCCGATCGGGATCGTCGACAATGGCGCAAAGCAACGGCAAAGCGCGGGACGGCAGCGTGCGCTCGCTCGAACGCGGGCTCGCCTTGCTGATCGCCATGAACCGCCGCAGGCTTCCGTCCGTCGTCGAGCTTGCACACGACACGCGCCTGCCGCGGCCCACCGTGTACCGGCTATTGGAAACGCTCAGCCGCGCCGGTTTCGTGGCGCGCAGCAGCCCGCATGACCGCTACTGCCTGACGAGCCGGGTTCGCGCCCTCAGCGACGGCTTCGCCGAGGACGACTGGATTGCCGATATCGCGGCGCCACTGATGACGCAACTGACGCGCCACCTGGTGTGGCCGGTGGCGCTGATGACCTTCGAAACAGGCCGCATGCTGGTGCGGCAAACCACGCACGAAGCGAGCACGCTCTCGATCGATCACGGCATGGTGGGACGGTCGCTGCCCGTGCTGCGAACTGCGGCCGGCCGCTGCTATCTCGCGCTTTGTCCGCCGAAGGAGCGCCGCGCAATCCTCGAAATGCTCTCGCGCTCGAAAGCTCCAGAGGACCGCGGAGCGCGCGAGACGCAGCGCTTGATCAAGTTGCTGGATGCGATCCGGGCCAAAGGCTATGCGATCCAGGATCGCGAGATCAATCCGAAGACGACAGGTATCGCGGTGCCTATTCGTCTGGGAACACGCGTACTCGGAAGCTTGTCGTTGATCTGGATTTCGTCCGCGCTAACGATCGAGCAGGCGGAAATCAAGTTCTTGCCGATGCTGAGATCGGCTGCGAGCCAGATCGCCGACGCCGTGCGCGATCGTGGCCCGGCCGGGCCGATGCCTGCCGAAGCATAAGTGCTCAATGCACGAACGTGCGTGGCAACCACAGAACGATGCCCGGCAACAGAATAAGAATGATCAGCACCGCGAAGTCGGCGACGAGAAACGGAACCACGCCGCGATAGATGGTACTCATCGGTATCTTCGGCGCGATGGCGTGCAGCAGGAACACGATGATTCCCATCGGCGGATGTATCAGCGCCATTTCGACCTGGATCAGGCAGATCACGCCCCACCACAGCGGATCGTATCCGAGATTGACGATAATCGGCAGGACCAACGGCAAGGTAATGAGGATCGACGACATCTCCTCGAAGAAGGTGCCAAGCAGGATGTAGACGATCGTAAGGGTGAAGATCACGCCGAGTGGCGGGAAGTGATGGCCGTCGATCCAATGCACCAACGCGTCAGGCACATGCGCGAGATTGATGAAATAGGTAAAGATCGGAGCGGCCATCAGGATCAAATACAACATGGCCGTAACGGAGGCGGCGTCATACATGCCGCGAACAAGTCCCTCCCAGGTGAGCCGGCGCCGGGCGAAGGCAAACAGCAGCGCCAGGATGGCTGCGGCCGAAGCCGCCTCGCTCACGGTGAAAATGCCGCTATAGATACCGACGAAGACGCCGAGCAGCAGCGCCAGCGAGGGCGCCGCGCGCCGTGCTGCGTCAAAGCGCTCGTTCCACGGCAACCGCGCGCTGACCGGCGCGACTTGCGGTCGGCGCCGCACGACGACGGCAATGGCGACGAGGTTGAAGGCAATGGTAATCAATGCCGGCACGATGGCAGCCACGAACATGTCGAGAATGAAGGTCTTCGCGACCACGCAATAAATGATCATGACCAGCGAAGGCGGGATCAGCGATTTCAGCGTACCTCCCGCCGCAATCACGCCGGTTGAAAACGCCGGCGAGTAACCGCGGTCGAGCATCTGCGGCAGCGCGACCTTGCCGAATGTCGCGGCGGTTGCAGTACTTGACCCGCAGATTGCGCCAAATGCGGCAGAGCCGCTGATCGTGGCGTAAGCAAGTCCGCCGCGGCGATGTCCAAGGAACGCCGCAGCGGCGCGGTAAACGTCTTCGGAAAAGCCGGCCATACTGGCGAACACGCCCATCAGAAGGAACAACGGCACCGCGGCGAGGTCGGTAGAGGAGAGGACGTAGGACGGCTCTTGGGCGAGAAAAGAGAAGGCCGGCATCCAGCCGCCGCCCTGCAACGCGAACCCGACGACACCGACCGTCATCATCGCGAAACCGATGGGCACCTGCAGCAGGATCAAAGCAAACAAAGCCCCGATCCCCAATGCGCCAATCACCGCCGGTTGCAAAACGATCCCTCCCCGCTCTAATCCACGACGGTCGGTGCTTCATCCGGATAGTCGCCGCGTAGCGTCTTGACACCGACGACGATCTGCAAGACGGCGCTGATGGCGAGGATCAGCGCTACGGCTGCCCAGAGCGGAGCCGTTGGAATGCGCAGCATCCATGTCGCCGAACCACTCGCCCGCGCCTGGTTGGCGAACACGACGAACTGCCACGTCATCAGGATCAGGACGATCTCGACCAGGATCGCGGCAGCAACGTCGGCAATTTGTCCGACGCGCGGACCGGCGACACTGGAAAGGAACCGAATAGTGATGTTGCTGCGCTCGACGATCGCCACCGGGATGCAGCAAGCGACGGCAAAGGCGGCAACGAGCGCTCCCGCATCACGGACAACATCGATCGGGCTGGCGAAAAAAAACCGCAGCAACCCGTCCAGGATCGTCATCGCGGCAAAACACAACAGGACGCCGAGGCCAACGACGGCAAGCGCCCGCGCCAGCACCTTGGTTGCCCAATCGACTAGTATCATCGCCGTTTTCGTTCAGCCGCGGTCGTCGTCGAATTAACGTGGCCATGCAAAAAAAGACGCCGCCATGTCGCGGGACGACGCGGGGAGCGCGTTCGATCGCACGCGCTGGCGACCTGCAAGAGCAAACGCACGCCATGCGGATCGTCGGTAGATGGCTAGCACTGCGGCGTCAGCCCTTACCCTCTCCCCGCACTGCCGCCAGCTCGGTGTCGAGCGCGGCCTTCAATTCCTTATGCCGCTCGCTCGCCGCGACCCATTCCTCGCGAACCGGCGCCAATAGCTTTTGCGCTTCGTCCCGCTGGGCCTGGGAAGGGAAGACGACCTTGTTCTTGGGATTGCTCTTGAGCTTCTCGAGATTGGCTTCGTTGTAGCTGGTGACGGATTCGATCCACCTGTTGGTGAGCGCGTCGCCCGCGTTGCGCTCGATCACCGTGCGCGCGGACTGCGGCAGCGCGTCGAACTTCTTCTTGTTCATCAGAACGGCGAGCGGAACCACGCCAAGACCGATGAAGAAGTGATTGTTGGTGACCCGATCGAGCCCGAAATCGAAGAACGGCGACATGTGCGAGGTCGTACCGCTAATCGTGCCGCGGCTGATCGCTTCTGGGATTTCGGTCACCGGCATTCCGATGGGAACTGCGCCAAAGGCGCGAAGCGCCGCGCTCTCGGTTTTGCTCGACGCGCGGATCGTCTTACCCTTGAGGTCCGCGATCGAATTGACCGGAAAGTTGGTGTGGATCGAATAGGGCGCCGTGCCCCACATCCCGATCACATAGAAATCAGTGTAGTCGTTGAGCACCTTGCGCTGATTGAGCCGCGTGGCCACAAGAGACGATACGCGCAAGTCCGTGAATAGCCCGGGAAGCTCGAGAACTTCGGTGTCGGGAAAGCGGCCCGGCGAATAGGACGGAACGACCCATGCCACGTCGGCGACGCCGTCAATCACCATTTGCGGCTGTTGTCCGGGATTGCGGCCAAGCGCGCCGTTCGGGAAGAGATCGAAAACCACCGCGTTGTCGGATTCGCGCTGAACCGTTTCGGCGAACGGCTTCATCACAGTCCGGAAGGTTACTTCGCTATCCGGAGTGAACACCGCCCATTTCAGGCGATCCTCCGCCCGGGCAAGTTTGCCGCCGAGCATCGCGGCCGCAGGCATCGCTGCGGCAGAGGTCAGAAACCTGCGCCGGTCCATTTAATCCTCCCTTTTCGTCGTTATTCTTACGGGGCGCGCCGTTTCACCTTACACCTGCGCACGCGTTCGCTCCCACGTTATCGGAAATACTCCATCAAGGACGAGCGGGTCGCCGGCACGAAGCGTGTTCTCCGGCTCGCCCTCGATCTTCATCACATTGGGGCGTGGATCCCAGCGCGCGTCGCTTCCGGCGTAGCGAATCGAAATCGCGGCACGGCGGCTCGATGACGCATTACCGCTGGCGCCATGGACGACCAGCGGATGATGGCAGATGACGTCACCGGCGTCGCACTCCCACGACAAAAACCGGTATTGCGGATCGTCCTTGAGCTGCGAGAAATTGGGACACTCTTCCAGTTCGGCGTTGCTGAATTTCGCGTCCTTGTCCGGGGTGACGGCGCGGTAGAATTTGCCCCATTTGTGCGAGCCGGCGACATACTCAACGCCACTGCCCTCGACCGTTACCGGTGTCAGCGCGACCCACAACGAGACAATGTCGTTGCCCAAGGCCGGCCAGAAGGGCAGATCCTGATGCCAATCCGTTGCCGACCGCGTGCCCGGTTCCTTGATGAAGGCCTGGTCGTAGAACAGCGACACTCGATCGGCGCCCAGCAGAGCCGCGCCGAGCTCCGGCAACGGCGAGTCCAGCGCGAACTCGCGAAAGTCCGGATCCCAGCGCCACATGAATACATTCATGTGGAAGCGGCCTGGATCGCCGGCTTTGGTGGCTTCGCGGGAGCGTCTCCCGGGATTGAGCAACAGCCGTTCAACGGCCGCGTTCATCCGTGCGCACCATTCGCTGTCGAGCACGTTGCGCACGCAGATCGCGCCGTCTTCGTGGAAACGGGCGACATCGTCTTTCGTGATTGGACGCAATGGGCGCTTGTTCACAGCGTCACCTCTCGGACGAGCTTTCTTGAGGTTGCCCGTTGATGGGCAGATTGCCGTATTGGCGCCTGCCGGCACAATGTCGGCAACGACCGAGTCCGAGGGGCGGACAGGCCGCAGGGCGCTAGTGCCGAGGATGACGGCCATTCGCCGCTGGCATTAAATCGCGGCTACGCCGTTTGATTGCTGTCGCGCTGGCCGGCCGCTTCCGGCGGCGCGTACTTCTTGAGCCATTCGACGAACTTGGTCAGTGCATAAGGCCGCCGCGCCATTGGCATCACCGCCGCATGACACAGACGATCCGCGTGGAATGCCGTCTTCCGCGCGAATGCCCCACTCGTCCACCGGACGTCCGTTCGGCAGACCGCGATCGCCGTTTCCGGCCATCGACAGCCAGGCATCGGTGAAGCGCCACCCAAGCGATGGATCCCAGCATCGCGTTAGCATACGCGATGAGCCAAGCTCAGACAGTTGGCCTGCGGTAATCAAACGACAGCGGTGTCCCGATTACGGAACATACTCGACGCGCCGTCGAAGCCGCGGCTTTCGTGGGCGGCGTGCAGATCGTCCCGAATTATGTGAGCGGGGTTGCCTTTGGCCTTTCGCGGGCAAATCGCGGCCTAACTGTTCAAAATCTGATCGGCGCATTTCTCGCCGATCATGCTGGCGGGTACGTTGGTGTTGGCGTTGACAATGAACGGCATGATCGAGGCGTCCGCCACACGCAAGCCCTGCACGCCGTGAACGCGCAGGCGCGCATCTACCACGGAAAGCCGGTCGCCGCCCATCTTGCAGGTGCCGACGGGATGATAGATGGTCTGCGCCTGGGTCCGGATGTAGGCTCGCAACTCCGCATCGCTCTGCGCGTCGGCGCCGGGGAATTGCTCGGTGCCGCGATACGGATCAAAAGGCGCGGCGGCAATAATGCGACGCGCCAACCGGATGCCGGCGAGCAGTACGTGCACATCGGCATCGTCGGCGAGGAAATTGCAGTCAATGATCGGGGCGCTCGCAGGATCGGCCGAGCGCAAGGTTACGGTGCCGACGCTTTTGGGCATTACCGCACCGGGATGGCAAGTGAAGCCATGGCCTGCCGGATTGTCGAGGCCGTGCCGAACGAGATAAGCCGGCGCGAAGATAAGCTGCAGCTCCGGCGCTGGTGACCTCGGATCGAGCCTCACGAAGCCTCCGGCCTCGCCGATGTTGGAACTCAAAAGACCGGCGCGGCTTTCCTGGTAGCGTGCGAGTTCGGCAGGCTCGCCGGCGCCCGCCATAGTGATGGGCTGGGTGCAGCTATAGGCGACCGGCACCATGACATGATCCTGAAGATTCTGCCCAACACCCGGCAGATCGCGCACGAGGTCGATGCCCAGCGATCGGAGGTGCGCGGCCGGACCGATGCCCGAGAGCATGAGGAGCTGCGGCGAATTGTAGGCGCCGGCGCAGACGATCACCTCGCGCCGGGCGGCGACCGCTTGCGCTGTGCCGCCCCGGCGAAAGACGGCGCCCGTGCAACGCATGCCTTCCAAGATGAGGCGTTCGACGGCCGCGTCGGTGATGACGGTGAAGTTGGAACGCGCCATCGCCGCCGGCAGGTAGCCAGCGGCGGCGCTGCAGCGCTCGCCATTGCGCTGGGTCACCTGATGAAGGCCGAAACCTTCCTGGTGGCCGGCGTTGAAGTCGGGGTTAAGCGGCAAGCCGGCTGCCGCGCAAGCCTCGACGAAGGCGAGGCTGAGGCGGTTAGGGCTCTGTGCATCGACGGTCGCGAGCGGGCCGCCGATGCCGTGCGCATCAGAAGCGCCGCGGCCCTGATCTTGACACTTCTTGAAGAAGGGCAGCACGTCGCGCCACGCCCAGCCGTCGTTGCCGAGCGCCGCCCAACCGTCATAGTTGGCGGGATGGCCGCGTTGGAAGATCATGGCGTTGATGGAGCTGGAACCGCCCAACACCTTGCCGCGCGGGAGATAGTCGCTGCGGCCGCCGAGCTCGGCCATCGGTTCGCTGTGATAAGCCCAATCTTGACGGGAGTTGAAGAGCGCGGGGAACGCAGCCGGAATGTGGATATTCGGATCGTCGTCTGTGCCGCCGGCCTCGAGCAGCGCGACGGTAACGTTGGCCCGTTCCGACAGGCGCGCGGCGACCGCGCACCCCGCCGAGCCCGCACCAATGACGATGTAGTCGACCTCCATGCGTCCCTCCCGCGCTGTCATCGCAGTGCAATTCCGTCTTGAGGCTTGAGAGTTTATGGCTCAGTGCACAATGGTGTCTATCGACGCAGCCATGTCCGCCTTGGGTCGATGCTGTTTAAAAAGTAGGTCTTTCGATTGGCGTTATGCTGTTGGGTGGTTTTGAACCGGCTGAGTTGAGCCGGGCCGTTCGATTTTGCAG
>Ga0209006_10005104_pt1 | contig 11922 bp, 9 predicted proteins | sample JacPin_JW_Ref_O2_FD_188567 | JGI IMG/M metagenome (GOLD analysis project Ga0209006, IMG submission 188567) | Forest soil microbial communities from Algoma, Ontario, Canada - Jack Pine, Ontario site 1_JW_Ref_O2 (SPAdes) (version 2) | ecosystem: Environmental > Terrestrial > Soil > Boreal...
GCTAGGGACGTGATCCCCACAGTATGCCTCCGGCTGCAATATCGCTTTCCAGTTGGAAGGAGGTGCAAGCCGCGCTCGACGCTTTTCCCGCGCCCGCGCTGACTTTTGGGCCTGAAGGAGACCTCGAACAAACCACGTGGGTTTTTCGCGGCCTCAAAAGCACGGAGTACGATCTAGAACCTCGTATCGAGCGCGACAGCAAGGGCAAGAGCTGCGCTTGGCCGGCGCTCGAATCGATGCAGCTTTTCGAATTCCAGTCGAAGGCCCCGATGTACATGAACGCCTACGAGCTTCCCGATTCCGAAGACAAGCCGAGCTGGTTAGCGTTGATGCAGCATCAAGGGGTCTCTACTCGGCTCCTAGATTTCTCCTATTCCCACTATGTCGCGCTATATATGGCTCTCCGGGAACGCAATGAAACGGAGCGGCGAACTGGAGTCGCGTTGTGGGCCATTGATGCCACCTCAATCACCCGCGTAGCTAGAGGTGTGTTCTTAGAAGCCAAGCGCGAGTATCTCAAGCATCATGCACCAAGGGTTCGACGGAATCGCCGGAACCCAGTCCTTGATCCAAGGTTTTCCCTGACTGATCGTGACACGTACGAGGGCAGTCACACCGCTTGGCGCGAGCGAACTCGTGTAGCTGTTGCACCGGAAGACATTGTCAGAAGCCACTTTAACGACAGGGGCTTCGTCGACCTTGCCTTGCCCCCCGTTCAGAATCGAAGGTTGTCCTATCAGCAGGGAGTATTCTTGGTCAACGGGGCTGAAGGACTCACGTTCCGCGACTCGCTTTTCGCCATGATGGCGGGCCTTGGCGACCCGTGGTGTAAGCTCTACCACGTGTCCTCCACCGCGCTCCTCGAGATCGAAAAAAAACTATTCGACATGAACATCCATGAGCTGTCGATGTTCCCGGATGGGGAGGGCTTGGCGGGATTCGTTCGACAGAAGGCCCGGCTGCACTTTGCGCTGTAACTGAATGCTACGAGCGGATGAAGCGGTGAATTACGCCAACGCGGCTTTGCAGTAGTCGAAACATTTTTTCACTTCGGCTACCGTGTCCATTCCGGGCTTGCCATATTCGTATTCGATCATGGCCGGGATCGGATATTTCTTGGTCTTCAAAACTTCCAGCACACCTTTGATATTGGTGTCGCCCTCGCCCAAAGGCATGTTCGGACCGTGGTCCTTCTTGCGATCTTTGATATGCAGAGTGATGATCCTGGCGTGGTGCTCTTCCAGGAAACTGACCGGATCGAAATTGGCGGCCGTAAAATGCCCGATGTCGAGATTGATCCCCGTATATTTCGAACGCCCCGCCAGCGCCTGCTTCCAGTCGTCAGGAGTGGAAAATTCGTTCGGCTTCATGCCATCGTGATTGTGATAGCCGACGTAGATCTTATACTGTTCGGCGTATTTATCGACGCGTGGTGAAATATCCACGTTGGCCGAGGCGGTGATGCGCGAAACGCCCATGGCCTTGGCCATCAGAAAACCTTGTTCGATCTGCTGGTCGGTGAATTCGTCGCGAAAGCTGTAGTTGAAGGCATACAAGTCGATGCGCGCGTCGTCAAACTTTTTGCGAATGCCACGAATCTGATCCATGGGCGGATTGGTGCGCCAAGCCGCGACCTGCGACCGGTCTTTCGGCAAGATCTGGCCGTCCCAAAGCTCGGCATAACCCAGGCCGATCTCTTTCATCCCAGCAATGCAGTCGTCGAGCGAAGGAAGAGTGCGGAAGCTGTAGGTTTGCGCGCCAATCATCACACCGCCGAATTTCGAATCGATGGCCGCGAACGCGGGAACTGTTACGGCCGCGGTCGCTAACTTGGCGAAATCTCGTCGCGTCATGACGTAGATGATATCAACTGCGTAGACGCAAGCGAATCGGCGATAGCGTCGGCGATTTGTTTTCCATGGAAGCGGCCGTTTTCGATGAAGATTTCGTTGGTGTGCATCCCGGCCACGATGACGCCCGCCAGGAAAATGCCCGGCCGGTCGCTTTCAAACGTCCCAGCGTTGATGCGCGGCTTCTGCGATGCCGGATCCAGACGGATCCCCAACGATGCCAGGAATTCCAGGTCGGGCCGATAGCCAGTCATCGCAAAAACAAAATCATTCTTCAGCGTTTTGGGGCCGTCGGGAGTTTGGATCTCCACTGTCTTGGGGTGAATCGCTATGAGCTGCGATCGGAAATACGCCGTCACTTCGCCGCATTTGATTCGATTCTCGATGTTGGGCTTTATCCAATACTTGACGCGGTCGGAGATTCCCGCGCCCCGATGGATCAGCGTCACGCGCGCGCCAGTCCAGAACAGTTCCAGCGCCGCGATGGCCGCCGAGTTTTTCGCTCCAACCACCAGCACGTCGTGATTGTAGTAAGGATGCGGCTCCTTGTAGTAGTGGATTACTTTATCCAGTTCCTCACCCGGGACACTCAGCATGTTGGGCACGTCGTAATAGCCGGTGGCGAGTACGATCTTGCGGGCGCGATATTCGGCCTTGCTGGTTCGGACGTGAAACTCGCCATCGCCGCCATCAATGGACAGCACGCGCTCGTATTGATGGATATTGAGGCCGTAATAATCAGCCACGCGCCGATAATACTTCAGCGCCTCCGTGCGTCCGGGCTTTTCGTTCAGCGACGTCATCGGCAGTCCGCCGATTTCGAGCAGCTCCGGCGTGGTGAAAAACACCATGTGGGTCGGATAGTTGTAAAGCGAATTGACGACGCAGCCCTTTTCGATGAGCACCGTGTTGAGCCCGCGCTGCTTCAGCTCAATGCCACAGGCCAAGCCGGTGGGCCCGGCGCCAACGACCACCACGTCGAATTGCTCCACGGCTACAACATTCCCTCGACGGTTTTGTATGCGGAATCGAGAGCGCCGGCCAGCGCGGCTGGATCTTTGCCACCGGCTTCGGCCATATCGGGCCGGCCGCCGCCTTTTCCGCCGACCGCTTGTGCCACCGAGCCGGCAAGCTTACCCGCGTGGACTTTCGATATCAGGTCTTTGGTGACGCCGACGACAATTGCGACGTTTGAATCCTGCGAGGAGCCCAGAATCACAACCGCAGTCTTCCACTTCACGCGCAGGGAATCCACCATGGTCCGCAGTTGTTCGCGATCCATTCCGGTAACTTGCGCGGACAAAACTTTCGCGCCCTTGATTTCGCGCACGCCGCTTTCGATGCTGGAGACTTCCGAGCGCGCCAGCTTATCCTTCATCTGCTCGATCTGACGCTCCAGTGCCCGCTTTTCCTCGAGCAGCCGTTCCTGGTTTTGCCGGGCGGCAGCGCCTTCCTCCTGAAACTTGCTCAGAACGGCTTCGCCCGTGATGGCTTCGATGCGGCGAACCCCGGCCGAAATGCTGGCTTCGTAAGTGACGACGCACAGGCCGATGTCGCCCGTGCGATGGACGTGCGTGCCACCGCACAGCTCCTTGCTAAAGCCGGGAATGGAAACCACGCGTACGCGATCGCCGTATTTTTCGCCGAACAGAGCCATCGCGCCGGTATTGAGCGCCTGATCCAGATCCATCACGTCCGTATGCACTTCAATGTTTTTCAGGATCTCTTCGTTGACCAGTTTTTGAATTTCGGCCAGCTCTTCGGGATCGGTATGAGCATAATGCGTAAAGTCGAACCGCAAGCGATTGGGATCCACGATGCTGCCGGCTTGCTTGACGTGCGGTCCAAGCACCTTACGGAGCGCGGCGTGGAGCAGATGCGTCGCGGTGTGGTTGCGCATGGTCGAATGGCGCAGACCGCCGTCCACCCGGGCGATCAGCTCATCGCCTTCATGAATGGGCGCGAGCATCTCGAGCGTGTGAACGGTTCCACCCGCCACTTTACGTGTATTCCGGATCAAACCGACTTGGTCGCCGGTGACAGGCGAGACCAGGACGCCGGTATCGCCCACCTGGCCGCCGGCTTCGGCGTAAAACGGAGTGCTGTTGAAGACTACCTCGGTGCGGCCGTCGTGTTCGATGATTCGAACAACTCTTACAGGCGATTCCAGCGTTTCGCGTCCGACGAAATCTGTGGGAGGCAGGTCCTTATAGACCGGCGCGATTTGGGCTTTGTCGGCGCCACGCCAACTGGCGCGTGCCCGCGTGCGCTGCTTCTCCATCTCGGACTGGAAGCCTTCCCGATCGATGGTGAGGCCGCGCTCGCGAGCCATCTCCTCCTGCTCGTCGAGCGCCAAACCGAAAGTGTCGTAGAGCTTGAACGCAGCCGTTCCGGGAAGAACGCCGCCGGCCGCCGACTTGGCTTCATCGATGAAAACCTTCTCGGCAACCTGGAACGTAGTCGCGTAGCGATGCTCTTCATCCTTCACCACGCGCGCCACGCGCTGGATGCTTTCGAGCATCTCGGGATAACCCGGCTTCATCAGATCGGCGACGAAGCCAGTGAGTTCGTATAGATAAGGCTCTTCGCGCCCAATCATGCGCGCATTACGAATCGCACGGCGCATAATTTTGCGCAGCACGTAGCCGCGCCCTTCATTGGATGGCGTAACACCGTCGTGAACCAGGAAGGACGCGGCGCGGACATGGTCGGCATTAATGCGGAGCGCGACATCGGTGCGCGCATTGTCACCATAGGCGACTCCGAACATTTCCGCCGCGCGATGAATGATAGGGCGTAAAAGATCGGTATCGTAGTTCGAGATCTTACCTTGCAGAACGCTAGACACGCGCTCCAGTCCCATGCCGGTGTCGATGGAAGGGCGCGGCAGTGGTGTCATCACGCCGTCGGCCGAGCGATCGAACTGCATGAAGACCAGGTTCCAAATCTCAACGAAACGTTCGCCCGGGTTGTGGGGAAACTCGCCGGGGCCGGCTTCGGGTCCGAAATCGTAATAAATTTCCGAGCACGGACCGCACGGGCCGGTCTCGCCCATTTGCCAGAAGTTGTCTGCCTCATCCAAGCGAAAGATGCGGGATTTCGGCACGCCCGCCACGTCCTGCCACAGGCGTTCGGCATCGTCGTCTTCGCGAAAGACACTGACGTAGAGCCTGTCTTTGGGAATCGAAAAATCACGCGTGAGCAGCTGCCAGGCCAGCGCGATGGCGTCCTTCTTGAAATAGTCGCCGAAGGAAAAATTGCCGAGCATCTCGAAGAAAGTATGGTGGCGGCGGGTGTAGCCGACGTTGTCCAGATCGTTGTGCTTGCCGCCGGCGCGAACGCATTTCTGCGAAGAGGTGGCGCGCGAGTAGTCGCGCTTTTCGAGGCCCGTGAAAACGTCCTTGAACTGGTTCATGCCCGCGTTGGTGAAGAGCAACGTAGGGTCGTTGGCCGGGACCAGCGACGAGCTGCGAACGATGCGATGGCTATTGGCCGCGAAGAAGTTGAGGAACGTCTCGCGGATTTCATTCCCTGTCATGTACTTCTATTGTGACAGGTAGGACGCGGGGTTCGCCTGCAGGCAGCTAGCCTGACGCGTTGAGGTGGATCATAGACTCGAATTCGTCCTCGAAGCCTTTCAGGCATCGAAGACCTCTTTAGATCGCCATTGCTAAATTGCGACGATTTGATACTCCGCGCTGATAAGTTGACTCGCCGCAGAGAATCCGTGGTATTTCAGTGCGAGCACTTGCTCTTCGGTCGCCACAGGATCGGCTGTCCAGGAGCCGAAAATCTCACGTAATGCCCGGTCCACTTGAATTATTCGCTGTCTCGGGAAAACAAGAATCCGTACACCAGCGAGGTCCTTCAGATTTGCCAGACTATACCGGGCGACCTGATCGTCGTCAAAGCTCGCGCCCTCTTGACGGCGACGCAGGGCGTCCACTGCGCTCTCACACTCTTTGACCCTCGACTTGACGATCAGTTGCTCGTACGTTTCCAACGCATTCGCAATGGGCAGCAGGTGGTAGTTAACTTCGGATTGAAGCTGTCCGGCGACGCGCCGGATTTCGGGCAGCAGCTGGAAATACTCTTCTCTCAGCCGATCCTCGATGGTGCGCCCGGCGTCAGCCAAGCGACTCCACAACTTGGCGTTTCACAGACTCAGGAGGAGGTGAATTGAAGTAAAACCTCCACTCGCGACCGTCGGTCTTCTCGTTGATGCTTTGTTCGATTTCGGGCCCTTCATGGTCTTCCAGAAAGTCGACGCTGAAGATTTTCTTTGCCGAACGGTTGAAATATACCTGGCGATCGATATTGTAGGAATAACCTCCGCTGTCCAAAAGGTACTGTTTTGTGGCCAGGCTTGTCATGAGCAGGATCTCCTCCATTCGCCCTGCGCGCGAGCTTACGGCAGCGCGAACACGTTCAGCGTCAGGCCCGACACAATCGCTACGTACTGCTTGCCATCCTTGCCTTCATACGTCATCGGATTCGCATTCGCCGTCGCGTCCAACTTCGCCGACCACAATTCCTTGCCGGTCTTGGAATCGATGGCGCGGAAGCGATTATCGCTGACTATGCCAGCGAACACCAATCCTCCGGCCGTCGCCGTGGGTCCCGCGAAGCCCCCAGCCCGCCCGGTATTCTGCCTTTGCGGTCCCAGGTCTTCCGTGATTCCGAGCGGCACCTGCCAAGCGAACTCGCCCGTATTCGCGTTTACCGCCGTCAGCCGTCCCCAAGGTGCTTTCTGGCAGGGCCAATTCGCCCGTGTGCCGTCAGTCTGTTTCACCGGCACGGTGAAGGTGTGAAACGGCCCCGGGCCATCCACGCCCGCGCGCGTGTATTCGAGTGGCGAACCGTTTTCATCGAATGAGTACTGCACGCCCGGCTTCTTCTTCTCCGTCCAGCCCACCTGACCCTGGTCCTGCGTATAGGCGAATATATATCCAGCCTTGGGATCCACGGCCATGCCGCCCCAATTCGTCCCGCCCGTCGCGCCTGGAAAAATGATGCTGGATTTCGGCGGCGTGCCATCCGCGTGCAACAGAAACGGCGTGAACGGGCCCGTGTTGTAAAACCCGCCGCTCTTTTCGACCAGCGCTTTACAAGCGGCCGCGTGCTCGGGCGTCGTATCTTCGGCCGTCACCAAATCCTCAGGCTTGTAGTCCATGCGTGCCAGCGGCGGCGGCTTTAACGGGAACGGCTGCGTGGGCGAATACCATTCTCCCGGCACATCGCCCGCTGTCACTTTGCGCTCCTCCACACCGAATACAGGTTTGCCGTTGGTGCGATCCAGAATGAACATCCAGCCCGTTTTGCCGATCTGCGCGATGGCCGGGATCTTTTTCCCGTTCACCGTAATATCCAGTAGCACCGGCGCGGGCGGCGTATCGTAATCCCACAAATCGTGATGCACGGTTTGGAAATACCACTTGAGTTTTCCGGTTTCGGCGTCCACCGCCACCACGCTATTGCCGAACAAATTCGCGCCCGGCCGGTCGCCACCGTAGTAATTCGAAGCGGGCCCGCCGATCGGCATATAAACGAGGCCGCGCTGCCGGTCCACCGTCATCTGCCACGCCCAGACGTTGGTGCCCGAGCGCCCTTTCCAGCCATCGTTGAGCCAGGTTTCGTGACCCACTTCGCCAGGACCCGGCACCGTGTGAAAATCCCACAGCTTGGCGCCCGTCCGTGCATCGTACGCGCGCGTATCGCCGGGATCGCCGACCGGGAGTTCCAGCACGCTGGCGCCCACCATCACCAGATTCCGGAAGACAGTGGGAACGCCCGAGTATCCCACCACCATATCGACCACGCCCTCTTTACCGAACCCCGGATCGATCTTGCCCGTGGTGGCATTCAGCGCGATCAGGTTGCGCCCGGACGCAAAGATAATGCGCGGCGGATTCTGCTTGTCGCCCGGCCAGTACGCCACACCGCGCGTCGACGGACGTCCGTTGGTCACCGTGTAGCTCCACACTTCCTTGCCGGTGGCTCCTTCCAATGCCACCACGCGAGCCGAAGCCGTCAAGTACATCATGCCGTTCACTACAATGGGCGTGGCTTCCGATCCTCCTCCGCCGAATCGCGGCGCCGGGCCTTCGCCTTTGAGCGAAAAAGTCCACGCCGATTTTAGAGTCGCGGCGTTCTTCGCGTTGATTTGCGTCAGCGCCGAATATCGCGTACTGGCCATGTCGTGGTTGTAGGAAGGCCAGTCGCCCGGCGCGACCTTTGCCTCTTCCGCCTTCCCGGCCGCCACGCAGCAAGCCAGCAGCGCGCATCCACTTAGGACTCTCCCCAGAATCGTTTTTCGTGAAATTGTTCGCATCCGTTAGGCATGCTATCACGTGCCGAATCAGGACGCTCGCCACTGTGGTAGGTTGTAAACTAAATGCGTTCAGCTTCTACCTTGAGCACCGGTCTCTTCATTACCTGCATCTTCTTGTTCGGCGTCTGCCTTACAGCGCAGGATCAAAACGACCAGGAACAAAACGCCAAGGAATTTCCGGGCAAAGGGATGCCTCCGCGGGCGGCCGCCACTGAATATCAATCGCAAGGGAAGGCCGGAATGGTAACCATTGGCGCAGAGTTCGCCGGCCACTCCGTCCCAACTCCCGGCCATGCGTATTCATCCGAGGATTACATCGTAGTGGAAGCCGGGCTCTTTGGGCCTCCTGGCGCGCAGAGCATGTTAGCGCGCGGAGATTTTTCGCTGCGCGTCAACGGAAAAAAGGTGGCTTCTCCCAGCGAGCCTTACGAGCTGGTTTTCCATTCCCTCAAGGATCCGGAATGGCAGCCGCCGGAGTCGAAGGAAGAGAAGCAGTCCGCCACCAGCATCAACACCGGTGGTGGTGGAGGCGGCGACAAGCTCCCGCCCATTCCTCCCAAAATGCCGTTTCCGCTGCGCCGCGCGATGGAGCAACACGTTCAAAAAGCTGCCATGCAGGAAGGCGACCGTCCCCTGCCCCAGGCCGGATTGCTGTTCTTCCTGTACCGCGGCAAGACGGACGGCATCAAATCCCTGGAACTCATTTACAACGGCGCCGCCGGCACAACTACACTCGAGCTCGAGCCGTAGTCGAACAGGTTGCCGCGGTTGAGCAGCCACTGCGGATCCAAGCGCCGCTTCACATCCTTCATCGCTTCGATCTGCGCCGGCGTGTACTGCAGCGCCAGTAAGTGCGCTTTGCGCTTGCCCAGGCCGTGCTCGGCCGACACGGTGCCGCCCAGCTCCACGGCGTGACGCGCGAAGTGCAGCATCAAACGCTGGCCGGCTTCGAACTCGGCTGGCGACCTCGGCAGGACGTTGACGTGAACGTGCGCGTCGCCGATATGGCCGAAGATGACGTACTCCAGCGATTGCTGCGTCAATTCGGCATGATAGAACGCCAGCATCTCCCGATTGCGCGCCAGCGGGACGGCGTAGTCCGAGCCTAGCTTCATAAACCCGCGGCGGCGCATGGTATCGTTCACCAGTTCCGGCAGCGCGTGGCGGAATTGGCGGAAACGTTCGCGGTCCTGATCGCTCGCGGCGAACCAGCTATCTTCGGGCGCATGATCAGCCCAGAAATCGATGTCGCCATCTTCCTGCTCAATCAGCAGCGCGGCGGCAGCGCGGCTCGGGATTTCCGGATAATGGGGCCGCAGAAAATCGAGCGAATTGGAATCGAAGTACTCGATCATACGAAGGCCCGGGATGCGGCGCCAGGCGTCCACTACATCCAGCGCAGCGCCATCGCTGATGAGGAACACGATGCCCGCGAGCACATCGGCCGGCGCGGGCAGCAGGTTTAGCTCGGCCTCCATCACGATTCCAAGCGTGCCTTCGCTGCCGCTGAACAGATCGACCCAGTCCATGCCGGGCGCCAGCGGATAGCCGGCGGTGTTCTTGGTGCTGCCGGGCAGCGGCAGTTCGGGCACATCGAAATCGACCTTGTCGCCGCGACGCACGTTGAGAACACGGCCGTCCATCTGCGCAACTCGCAGCCCCAGGACGTGGCGGCGCGTGCTGCCATACCGGAAGCTGCGCGATCCGCTGGCGTTGGTGGCGATGGTCCCACCGATACTGGCTGTGCGTTCGGTGGGATCGGGCGCGTAGAACTGGCCGGTACGCGCCACCTCCACTTGCAACGAATCGAGCGATACTCCCGCACCCGCAACAGCGTGCCCCGGACAGATTTCGAGACGCTGGAATTTTTCGAGCGAGACCGCCCATCCGCCGCCTTGCGGTACGCAGCTACCGGTGAGGCCGGTGCGCGCGCCAACGATGGTGATGGGAACGCCGTCACGCGCGGCTGCTGCGATAGTCTCAAGCAGCTCCTGTTCGGATGCTGGTACAACGATGCGATCGGCCTCGCCCTGAAACCCCGAAGCGTCTTCGATCGTGGACATTTTCTAAACTTCCAAAATCACGGGCATGATCAGCGGCCGCCGCTGCGTTTCTTTACTCAGGAAGCGCTTCAAATCCGCTCGAATTTTTTCCTGCATGACGCCCCAATCGGTCCGCTCTTCTTCGCTGGACGATTCCAGCGTGCGCGCCACCACCTGCCTGGCTTTCCCCAGCAGGTCGGACCCATCTTCAAACGACATGAAACCGCGGCTCACAATTTCGGGCAGCGTTTCATTGCGCCCCGAGTTTTTGCTGATCGCAATGATCGGTATCACGAAGCCGTCTTCGGAAAGATGGCGGCGGTCCCGAATCACGATGTCCTCCACCACTTCGTCGATGGTGCCCGAATCGATGCATATGCGGCCAACTTGCACCTTTTCGCCGCGGCGCGCGCCCGCGCGATCGATCTCCAGCGTCTCGCCGGTCTCGAGCGTGAACGTGTCCTCCAGGCCGGCGCCGCGCAGATGGGATGCCAGAGCGGCGTGCTTGGCCATCTGCCGGTATTCGCCGTGGATGGGCAAAAAATAGCGCGGCCGAAGCAGATTCAAAATCAGCCTCAACTCTTCCACGCTCCCGTGGCCCGAAACATGCACGGGCGGATTCATGGTGCCGTAGATCACGTCCGCGCCGCGTTTGGCGAAATGGTTGATCATGCGGTAAATTCCCTTTTCGTTTCCGGGAATAATACGCGCGCTGAGCACAACGGTGTCGCCACGCTCCACCGAAAGGTTTTTATGATTATCCACCGCGATGCGCGAGAGAGCCGACATCGGCTCGCCCTGGGTGCCGGACGCCACCACCACCACCTTGCTGGGATCGGCCTGCATAATATCTTGCGGACGCAGCAAAATGCCGTCGGGCAGGCTCAGCAGTCCAAGAGAGTGCGCGATTTCGGTCACGTTATTCATGCTGCGGCCGAGGAACGCCACCTTGCGGCCGTACTCGGCGGCCACGTCGAGAATCTGCTGCAGCCGGTGAATGGAAGAGCTAAAGCAGGAAATCACCAAGCGGCGCTCGGCGCGATAAAAGATTTCATCCAGGCGCGGACGCACGGCGCGTTCGCTCTCGGTGTACCCCGGCCGATCGACGTTGGTGGAGTCGGACATCAGCAGCAGCACGCCGCGCTTGCCATATTCGGCAAAGGTGTGCAGGTCGAAAGGCTCATTGTCGGTGGGCGTGGGATCCACTTTGAAATCGCCGGTGTGAATGATCACGCCGAGCGGCGTGGTGATGGCCAGCGCCATGGAGCTGACGATGGAGTGCGTCACGTGAATGAATTCGACGATGAATGGGCCGAGCTCAATTCGCGAGCCCGGCTTCACCTTGTGAAGCTTGGCGCCATCCAGCAGCCCGTGCTCTTCCAGACGCCGCTCCACCATCAGCAAGGTGAAGGGCGCGCTGTAAACGGGCACGTTGATCTCGCTGAGCAGGAACGGCACCGCGCCGATGTGATCCTCGTGGCCGTGCGTCAGGATCAAGGCGCGGACCATGTCGCGGTGCTGTTCCAGATAGGCGAAATCGGGCGTGACGATATCGACTCCCAGCAGTTCCGCGTCGGGAAACATCATGCCGGCGTCGACGACGATGATGTCGTCCCCATAGCGGATGGCCATCGAATTCATTCCGAACTCGCCCAAGCCGCCGAGCGGGATCAACTGAAGCTTGTGATCAGACATGTAA